>Ga0070765_100001729_pt1 | contig 13478 bp, 9 predicted proteins | sample HubBroMetageWFT5_FD_71516 | JGI IMG/M metagenome (GOLD analysis project Ga0070765, IMG submission 71516) | Warmed and freeze-thawed soil microbial communities from the Hubbard Brook experimental Forest, New Hampshire - Hubbard Brook CCASE Soil... | ecosystem: Environmental > Terrestrial > Soil... | reverse complement strand
TCATAGCTGAAGACGAGCCCGCGGATCAGGAACATTTCGGCCAGATCCCGTAGGCTGAGCTTGTAGCGAAGCCGCCAGAGCACCACGAGAGCAATGACATCACTCGGGTATTGGGCTCGGTTCAGGAGGCCGGCGCTCCGCTCGTTGAACTGCTTGCCGCAGTTACCGCAGCGGAACCGGCGATAGCCTTGCGCCGTGCGCTCAGACCGATGCCTGACGGCCGTTGATCGACATGCCGGGCACCGCATCCCGCTTCATCCCCCTTAAACGGACTGGTATCCGCCAGCTGGCGCAAGTGCTGACAGAACCTGTAACAATAGCTCAAGCCGGCTGAACTCCTGCTTGCTCATCGACACCACCGCCACCGCACACCTCCCAAGACCCCGCGCTCAGGGGGAGTGGCGGCCGCATGATCATCATCGAGAGCTTCGGGCGTGGCGGCGCACCGCGCGCCCCGCCCTTGCCCAAAGCCGGGCTCGGCACCGCGATGCCATGACGCTCGTCACCACTTCATCGTACTGCACACCTGCCGGGGAACCTCGCTTCCGGCCTTGCACCATTGTCGCCCCGCCGCCTCCCAAGCCACCCCTTACGCCCTCAATCAGGCCAAGATCGCCCTCTCGACCGCCGCCGCGGCGACAGTCCCGTCATCGCAATCGTCGATCCGACGGCAACTACGCCGGCCAGCGCATCCCCTACTCAAGCCGTCGCCCGGCCAAATTCCCTTAGAGGGCGACCGCCTACACGGCGGCCCGCGGGTTCCTTCCTGGGAGGCTTTCGGACGTCGGCCCTCAGAGCGCACACTAATAGCTACGACGGGCCGGTATCCGAAACCCTTCACCAGGAGCAGCCGATGTTGCGGCTTGTTGCGGCCAGATCACGTCGGCGGGTGCGTTCTCTTTGGCGCGCGCGGACCGCTCGACCTGGCCGCGCGATTGCTCGGCCAGGCGCGACAAATCGATTATCGTCGAGGTGATCTCCTCGGCGGCCGTCGCGTTCGACTGGGCGATGCGGGTCAAGCCGTCGACGGTCTGATTGGTCTGTGCGACGGTCGCCTGCTGCTCCTCCATAGCGGCGGCGACGGCGGCCGTCAGCGTATCGCTGCGCCGCACGCTCTCGGAGATCGAGTCCATCTTGCTGCTGACTTCCTCGACCATCGCAACGGCGTTCTGCGATTCCTCCGTCGCAGACCGCACGACCTGTCCGATTTCCTGCGCCAGCTCGCCGGAATGATCGGCCAGCTTGCGGACCTCCTCGGCCACGACGGCAAACCCGCGGCTGTGCTCGCCGGCCCGCGCCGCCTCGATTGCGGCATTGAGCGCCAGAATCTGCGTCTGATCGGCGATCCGCGAGATGGACTGGGCCATTTTCTCGACCTGCTTCGCGTTCTCGGCGGAGCCCTTGACGACGTCCGCCGTCGCGCGCATGCGCTCGCGTCCTTCGTTCATCTGCTGGGCTATGCTCGCTGACAGCTCGTGCGCGCGCTGCGTGCTGCCGCTCACGTCAGTGATCGCCGCCGTACTCTGTTTGACCGCCACGGCGACCTGGCGCAGCGCCTCGAGCTGGTCGTTGGCGCCTTCCGAGACTTGCCCGACCGCGCTGCTCGCCTGGCTCGTCGCAAGCGCGATCTGGCGCGTCGAGGCGATGACCTGGTCGGCGAGCCGCGCCAGCTCAATCGCGTCCTGCTTGAAGACTTCGACGTCCTTCGCCATTACGCCGACCTCGTCCCTGCGGTCGATGTCCGGCACGGCGACGCCGAGGTCGCCGAGGGCGAGCGCGTGCATCGTCTGGTGGAGCCGGTAGAGCGGCCGGCTGATCGAGCCGGCGATCGCCCAGGCGAGCGCGAGGGACCCGAGGAACACGACGCACACGAGCGCGAGGCTCCACGCCATGCTGTTGTTGAGGCTCGCGATGCGGGCCCTCACGAGATGGTCGAGTTCTTTAAGCGCGGCTTCCCAGAAGACGCTCGCCGATTGCTGTAGCGCTTGCGCGGCGTTTCTCAGCGCTTCGGTTGTGGGCCGCGGCGCGCCCGGCGACGCGAGCCCGTCGAGCAGCTGCATATAGGCCGCCCCGCGGTTCGCCACCTCGGCATAGGGGGTGTCGAGCGCCGGCTTCATCGTCCCGTCGCGGTTGCCGCGCTGGCCCGCAGTAAGATCGGCGTCGACCGCGTTGAGCACCGCCGCGAGCTCTCCTTTTCGGGTGAGGAACTGGACGGTCACTTCCGGGCTCGGATGATCGCTCGCGGCGATCGCCAGGGCAGCGCTGAGCGCGCGCGTCGCGGCCACGACGAGCGCCGGTATCTTCTCCGTTACGAGATCCTGGACGTAGAAGCTATCGAGGACCGGATCGAGGGTCAGATTGGAGCCGTCCGCCACCCTCGAAATGTGGTCGAGGACGGCGCTGAACGCGGGCTCGTAGGCCATGATCGTGCTGCCTTTCGGCAATCGCTGCGCGTCGCGCACGGCTTCGGCAGCCTTGGCTGCGGCGGCCGCCGAATCGACCCCTTCGGCTTGAATCCTGTCGAACCTCAGAACACCGGCCTGCGCGCTGGCCAAGTCAGCGGACGAGCCCGAACCGTAGGCGAGTGCGACGACGTGCTCGAGCTCGGTCTTGAGCGCGGCGATATAAGCGATGCCTTGCAGCTCCCTTGCTGCAAAGCTGACGTCTTTTTCGGTATGGGCGACCAATAGGAAGATCAGAAAACCGATCGGCAGTAGGAACGCGGAGCAGAGCAGCGCGAGCTTGTGCTGAATTTTCAGTCTGTTGATCAGGCGCCTCATGGGCCGATTCCTCAACATTCTTCCAAGACCGGATAGCGGTGCAGTGTGGCCGTCCGGCATGCCGCCGGTCTCCCTCCGCGTGACGGTGTCCTTCCCCCGGCCGGTCAACACAACTCGCACCGCAGGGTAATCGCTACACGGCTACGCCGCCGCCGGCAAAGGCGCCGGGCGCCGAGCCCGCAAGTCGAAGCCGATCCGGAGCGGAAAATCATTCGGCTGCCGATTGGCCGCTGATGTCGGGAAGCGCCCGTTCGCCTATATTAGCGATTTCGGACACTGAAGCGACATTTCGCGGGAGCCGTGTTCGCATGGACAAGCGGGTGCGCGCACAGCAGGCGGCGGCCGTCGAGGGCGAGGCTTCGAGCACGCAGGCGGCGGCGAGGCCGCCCCTCGCTGACCCGCGGCGAGGGCTGCTGCAGCGGCTGAGCCTCGATGTCGAGCGCATCGCCGGGATCGAAATCACCGGCCCCATTCAGAGCAAGCTCGCGCGAGTGCTCGGCTCGATCGATCTCGCCGAGCTCGAGGCCTGGGTCGCTCGGCTGCACCTGCTGCCAGCGCACGATCCGGAATGGCTCAGCCTTATCGAAAGCCTGACGGTCCACGAGACCTATTTTTATCGCGACCGCGCGCAGCTCGATTTCCTGGGGAGCGAGATCCTGCCCGAGATCATCGTTGCGGCGGCGGCGAGCGGGCGCTGCCGGCTGCGCCTGTGGTCAGCCGGCTGTGCCACCGGCGAGGAGGCGTACACGCTCGCGGTGCTGGGGCTGCTGGCGCTGTGCGATGCCGGCTATGCCGAGGAGCGGGCAGATCGCGGGATCGAATGCCGGCCGCCCTGGACGCTGGAGGTGCTCGGCACCGAGATCTCCCGGCTCGTTCTTGTGCAGGCTCGGGCCGCCGTTTACCCTATGACTGGCGTCGGTGCCTTTCGCGATCTGCCGCGCCGGCTGGAACGCTTCTTTCCGCCGCTGCCGAGGGCTGAGGAGAAGCCCGATATCGAGCTGCGCGGCGTCCACCCAGCCGTGCGCCGCCATATCTCCTTCGAGCAGTTCAACCTGATGTCGCGCCTGCCGCCAGCCACCGGCTTCGATGTCGTGCTCTGCCGCAATGTATTAATCTATTTGAGCGCAGCGGCGCGGCGCCACGTGCATGGCGTGCTGAAGCAGGCGTTGCGCCCGGGCGGCTTTCTGCTGCTCGGCCCGACCGATGTTCCGGCCGAGCCGGCCCTGTTCACGACCTGCTGGGGCAACGGGGCGGCGGCCTATGTGCTGAAGTTGGCACATGCCTGAGCCCTCGGTCGTCTTCACCCTCGCCGGCGAGCGGCTGCGATTGCCGGTCAAGAAGGTCGAGCTGATCGCCGTGCCGCCGGCCGTGACCCCCGTTCCGCACGCGCCTGCGACCCTCCTCGGCGCGGGCCAGGTCGGGGGGCAGATCGTGCCGATTGTCGACCCGGCGCCGCTCCTTCATTCCCTGCAGGCGCGGCGGCGCTACGACGGAAGCGGCCAGATCGTGCGGGTGCGCAGCGACGGCGGGCGGTTCGGCGTATGGGTCGACAAGGTGGAAGCCGTGACCGGCGGCGCGCAGACGCCCGGCGGGCCGGACGCCGATGCCGTCGATCTCGCTGCGGACGCCCCTCTCCTCGATATTGGCGGGCTCGCCGCCACAGGCCTGACGCCGCCGGCGCTCGGGGATGCCGCTGGCAAGGCGGAAGCCGAAAGCGCGATTCCCGCGCCCCCGGCCCCGCCCGCAGCCGCGGTCGGGTCCTACTTCGTCTTCGAAGTGGCCGGCAGGCGTTTCGAGCTGGCGGCCGAGCACGTGCAGCAACTCGTCGAAACCGTAGCGTGGACCCGATTTCCGCGCGCGCCGCGCGGCATCAGGGGCGTGGCAGTGCTGCGCGGCGCTGCTCTGCCGCTCGTCTCTCTCGCGACGCTGCTCGGCCTGCCGGAAGCGGGAGAGGGCGGCCGCTTCGTGGTAGTGGCGATCGACGGCCACCCTTTGCTCCTCGCCGTCGATCGAGTCCTCGGGCTGCGCGTACGCCAGCGTGGCAACGGCGACGGGTCGAGCGAAGACCGCCGATCCGCCGGCGAGGGCGAGCTGCTCGATCTTGCCGAGGCGATGCCTGACGAGATCCGCCGCATTGTCGGCGGTCGCGCAGCGAGCGTTGCCGCGACCGACGAGCCGACTCAGCAAAACGGGGCGCAATACCTCGCGATCTCGCTCGCCGGCGAGCAATTCGCGGTGCCGATCACGGCGGTCGAACGCGTCGTCGGGCCGCGGCCCATATTCGTCCTGCCGCAGCCGCCGGGCGCCGCTATCGACGGCGCTCCGCCAATCGCCGGCGCGATCGAGTTCTTCGGACGGATCGTGCCGGTGCTGACGCTCGAAAGCCGCCTCGGGCTTCGCAGCGGCGGCGCGGCGCCCGGCGCCTTCATGGTCGTGCGCGGGACTTGCGCGATTGCCGTCGACCGCATCGTCCGCCTAGTGTCGCTTCGGCCGGAAGAGATCACGCCGCAGCCCGACGAGAACAGCATTCTCGCCGGCGTGGCGGCGCCGGGCGGCGGCCCCGATCTGCTGCCGATCCTGGCGCCAGGACGGTTATGGGCCGATCGATGACGAAGGAACGCATCGAGCGGTCGGGGCGCCCGTTGCGCGTCCTCGTCGTCGACGATCTCGCGTTCATGCGCATGGCGTTACGCCGGATCATCGAGAGCGACGGCGACATGCGCGTCGTCGGCGAAGCGCGCAACGGCGAGGAGGCGGTCGCTGTCGCTTGCAAGCTGAGGCCGGACGTCGTGACGATGGATGTCGAGATGCCGGTCATGGACGGCATCGTGGCGACGCGCCGGATCCTCGGGGAGGTCGAGCCGCAGCCGGTCGTCATCATGGTCAGCAGCTACACGCAGGCTGGCGCAGCCGCGACGATGAAGGCACTGCATGTCGGCGCCGCCGATTTCGTCTCAAAGGAGTCGGCCCTGACGAAGACCGATCTCGGTTATATCGACGCCGAACTGCGCACGAAGATCCGGCTCTGGGCCGGGCGCCGCCGGCTTCGGCCGGCAGCGCCCGCTCCGCGGGCAGAGACGTCCCCCGATGCACGAGCCGACCGCAGCCTGGCCCGCGTGCCGAGTGGACCGGTCGATCTTGTCGCGATCGCCGTATCGACCGGCGGGCCAGTGACGCTCGCGAGGTTTCTGCAGGCGCTCGGCCCCATCGCGCCGCCGATCGTCGTCGCCCAGCACATCCCGCAATTCTTTACTGCCGGGCTCGCCCACTCGCTGAGCGAGGATACCGGGCTTGTCGTGCGCGAAGGCGCAGAACGTGGTCCGATCGTTGCCGGCGAGGTGACCATCCTGCCCGGCGGCCGGGACGCGCTCGTCGCGCTGCGCCGCGGCGGCGGTTTCGAATTGCGGCTTACGCGGTCCGACGCGGCGGCGCATCCCTCGGCCGACCTGCTGTTCGAATCGGCGGCGATGGCGGCGCGCCAGCCCGTTGCCGTTGTCCTGACTGGCATGGGCAACGACGGGAGCCGCGGCGCGGCGGCCTTCGCGCGCCGCAACCTTCCGGTACTGGTGCAGCGCCCCGATACCTGTATTGTCGGCGGTATGCCGGGGGCGGCCATCGAGGCCGGCGTCGCCAGCGAGTCGCTGACGCTGGAAGAGATCGCTCGCCGATTGCGTCAGTGGACCCCCCGATCGCCTCCCAATCGCGAAATGGCCAATCCGAGATGAGCACGAAAAAGATCCTTGTCGTCGACGATTCGCTGATCATGCGCACGATCATCAAGGACATCGTCGCGAGCGATCCCGAACTCGAAGTCGTCGGCTTTGCCGAGAACGGCAAGGTCGGGCTGCAGCGGGTCCGCGAACTGAAGCCCGACGCGATCCTGCTGGATCTCGAAATGCCGGAAATGTCGGGCCTTGAGATGTTGAAGCGGCTGATGCTGCTCAGCCGGGCGAAGGTGATCGTCGTCTCCTCGGTCGGACAGACTGGATCGCCGCAGGCTATGGAAGCTCGCCGACTCGGCGCCGTCGACGTGATCGCCAAGCCCTCCGGCGCGATGAGCCTCGACTTGCAGGACAAAAAGGGACACGAGATCGTGCAAGCGCTACGCCGCGCATTGGCTCTCGCCCCCGGCCCCGGCGCCTGAGCTGCCGATGGATACGCTGGCCGAGACGCTGTGGCAGGAATTCGCGGTCGAGGCCGAGGAGCATCTGCAAGCCATTGAACCGGTGCTCGCGCGCGCCGATCCGGAGCACATCGGCGAGGCCGAAATCGCCCAGTTGTTTCGCTCCTTCCATTCGGTCAAAGGGCTCGCGCGCGTCCTCGGGCTCGTCGGCATGGAGGAGGTTGCGCATCGCGCCGAGAACTTGCTCGGGCTCGTACGCGAGGGCCGCGCCGCTCTGACGGCCGAACGAGCCGATCTGCTGTTGCAATCGGTCGACGCCTTGAAGCGGATGCGCGACCGGGCGATCGCCGAGCGCCGCGACGAGCCGGGCGACAACGCTCTGCTGGCGCGGCTGGCCGCCGCTTTCGCGCACGCCGGCGGGAGCGAGGAAGAGCAGCAGCCGCCCGCCGGCGTGGCAGAAGCGCGCCTGGAGCTGCACGACGATCCCGAAATGCTTGCGATCTTCGTCGAGATGGTGAAGTCGCGCGGATCGGAGCTGTGCGGCGGGCTGTCGGCGGAGGCGGGCGAGCGGGAGGTCGCGGCCGACGCCGCCGCGACGCTCGGCCACGCCGCCACGGTGATGGGGTTCGACGCGCTTGCCGAGAGCTTCGGCGGGTTCGAGAGGCTTCTGCCGCCGTCCGACACCGAGCCCGACGAGCGGGTGCGCGAAGAGCTGCTGGCGCGGCTAGGCGACATTCGTCTGCAGGTCGAGCTGCTCGGCGAGATGACCGGGCAGGATGCCGGCATCGGCGAATTTTCCGCCGCGCTCACGGAGCGCATCGGCGCGGATCGGCGCCGGCTTGCGGCCGCGCTGACGGACGCCAACCGGCAGCTGCGGGCTGCCCTTGCCACGGGGGACGGGCCCGCCGCCGCCGAGGCGGCCGCGACCGTGGCGCGACTCGCGCGTGCGCTGCGCGCCGGCGTCGCGGCGCAGTCGGCCGACCACGCCACCGAGGTACTTCTTCTCGTCGAAGACCTGTACAGCCGCGTGGCGCACGGGGCGCCGGCATCAACGGCGCTCGCCGATGCGGCGGATGCTGTTTTCGCGCAGATCGCGGAGGAGGGGTTGGACGAGGCGGCGGCGGAGCTGGCCCGTCTCTTGCGCGCCTCCTTCGCGGGCGCGGGCGGTCGAGCGGCGGGAGGCGAGGGCGGGGCCCGCCTCGTCGCCGGCCTTAACCTCCCGGACGAGCTGCTCGCCATACTGTCGGACGACAATCTCGCCGAGTTCGAGCGCGGCGTCCTCGCGGTCGGGCTCCAGCCCTATGCGATCCTCGCGCATCTCGAGGCCGATTCGGACATTGCCGGGCACTTCATCGACTGGCTCTCGGGCGAGGCGCGCGCGATCACGAACCGCACCGTCATCACCGACGGTGAGAGCTCGTTCGAGTTCCTCGTCCTCTCGCCACTGATGCCGAACGCGCTCGCCGAGCTACTGCGGGCGCTCGACCCCGAGCACCGTTGTATCAGACGCGTGCGGCGCCTGACGGCCAGCGCCGAGGGTGAGCCATTGCTCGATCGCGCCGCGTCGGAGCGGGCAGATGCGGCCGCTCGGCCGAGCGGCTTCGCCAATCTGCTCCGGGTGCGCGGCGAGCTCGTCGACGCCTTTCTCGACGAGATCGGCGAGCTGCGGATCTCGCTGAGCGGTCTGACCGAAGGCGCTCGCGATGCCGACCTGCGCAAGGAATTGGCGCGCTGCCGAAGGTTCGCCGAGCGTCTGCCGGACGAGCAGCGGCGCGAGCTGCTGCCGCTCTTGCTGCGCTTCGAGGAGCGCGACCGCTGGCTCCGTGATACCGAGGAGCGGTTGTCCGCGGGGCTTAGCCGCCTGCACCAGAGCGCCCTTGAGCTGCGGGTCGTTCCGGTCGAGGTCGTCTTCAACCGGCTGCCGCGCCTCGTGCGGGACCTGGCACAGCGGCAGGGGAAATCGATCGAGCTGGTCGTCGAGGGCCAGGAGGTGCGGGTCGACAGAAGCATGGTCGAGGCGCTTGCCGACCCGCTCATTCATCTGGTGCGTAACGCCGTCGATCACGGCATCGAGCCGCCGGAGGAGCGGCGCGCCGCCGGCAAGCCGGAACGCGCCCGGCTGCGGCTGCGCGCGGCGAAGCGCGGCGCCGAGATCGACATCGAGATCGCCGATGACGGGCGCGGCCTCGATGCCGAGGCGATCCGCGCCAAGGCGGTCGCTCGCGGTCTCGTCACGGCGGCCCGGGCAGCGGAACTCGCGGACGAGGAGATCTTTCAGTTCATCTTCGCGCCCGGCCTGTCGACCGCCGCGACCGTCACCGAGACCTCGGGGCGCGGCGTCGGCATGGATGTCGTGCTCAACACGGTTCGGCGCTGCAATGGCAACATCACGCTGCGGTCCGTGCGCGGCCGCGGCACCGCGTTCGTGCTGACGCTGCCCGTATCGGCCGCATTGCAGAGCACGCTGATCGTCCGCATCAACGGGCAGAGTCTCGCGATCCCGGAGCAGCACGTGATCGCCGTCGCGGAGATCGAACGCGAGGCGATCCGGCAGGTCGGCGCGCAGCGAGCGACCCGCTACCGCGACTCGACCCTGCCGCTCTACAGCCTCGCCGGGCTGCTCGGCATCACCGGCGAGGCGCCGTCCGCCGCCTCGTCGGCGCAGCCGATTGTCGTCGCCGGCAACGGCCGCCAGACGATCGGTCTCGAAGTCGACGAGATCGAGCAGCGGCGCGAGCTGTTCTTGAAGCCGCTGCACCCGCTGCTCGCCCGCTTCCCGACGATCGGCGGCGCCTCGGTGGTCGGCGACGGGCGGGTCGTGTTGGTCCTCGACGGCGAGCAATTGCTCGACCTCGCCGCGCGCGGCATCGAGCGTGCCGCACCGGTCGAGCCTCTGGCGGCGTCGTGAGCCTCTATTTGAAAGTGGCGGTCGGGGCGGGGCTCTACTTGCTCGATGCCGGCCAAGTGATCGAGATCCGCGCGGAGGGGGAGAAGGGCCGCACCTGGCGCGAGCAGGCGGTTCCGATCCTTGACTGTCGCGATCTCCTCGGAGCAGCCGCCGGGATCTCCCGGCGCGCCGTCCTCTGTTTCACCGGCTCAGGGGATTCGGTCGAGCTCGTCGTGGATCGGGTCGAGGGTCTCATCGAGCTCGCCGACCGCGAGCTCCACCCGCTGCCGCAGATCGGCCCGCTCGGCGAGCTGATCGACGCCGTCGTCGCAATCCCCGGCGACGATCGCCTCTTCTTGCGGCTGCGCGCCGAACGCATGACGACGATCGCCGCCGGGGACGGTTCTCCATGAACCCGGCGGACCCGATCGCCTTCGACTACGAGCAGCTGGCGGCACAGCTGGTCGCGCACCGCCTATCGCAGCCGGATGTGACGGCGCTGCTGGATCCGGGGTCGCCCGAGCGGCGCCGTGCCGCGATGGCGGAATTGACCGCCGTGTTCCAGCGCAATGCCGCGGTCTTCGCGGCCTCTCGCGCGATCGAGAACCGGGCGCCGCTCAGCGAGATCTTGTCGGCGCTGACGGCGGCGCTGACCGAAGCGCTGCGCGCCCGGCTCTGCCGTCTCGTCGTCGCCGACGGCGCGGAATCGATCGCGTTGCGCGGCGACGGCTGCGTCGGCGAAGAACCGCGGCTGCCGGCGGTCGCCGGCATCTCGCGCCTGGTGCTCGACGACGGCGAAACCCGCACCACCGCTCCGGCGGACGACCCCGCCTGCGATCCCGCGAGCGACCTGCCGGCCGGGGAGAAGGTGCGCGAACTGATGTGCGTGGCGCTGCCGCGCTCGATCGGCGAGCGCATCGGCGTGATGCAGCTGTTCGACAAAGCGGAGGGGGGCTTCACCGAGGCCGACCGCCGGCTCGCCGAACTCGCCGCGCCCTATCTCGCCGAGATGTTGACGCGCGCCGGACTGCTGCGCTCCACCGGCAGCGAGATCGTCGCCGGTCGGCTGGTTGAACGGGTCGGACCGGTCGAGATTGTCGCCGGCGCCGATCTGATGCTGTCGAAAATCCTCGCCGTCGCGCTCGACGTGCTCAATGCCGACCGAGGCTCGATTTTCCTCCACGACAAGGCATCCGACGAGTTGGTCGCGCGCCACGCCGAGGGGCTGGGCGGCAAGGAATTTCGCATCGATTCCTGGATAGGCATCGTCGGCGCCGCCTTCCGCACGGGGCTCATCGTCAATGTTGCCGACGCCTATCAGGATCCGCGCTTCCACCCCGGCCTTGACTGGCTGACCGGGTATCGGACGCGCAGCGTTCTCTGCTCGCCGATCGTCGGCAATGACGGACGTCCCGTCGGCGCGGTGCAGCTGATCAACAAGCGCGGCGACAGTTTCACCGCCGCCGACGAACGCCGCCTGAGAGGCCTCGCCTCGCAGATGGGAATAGCGATCGACTACGCCGCGCTGTTCGAGCAGGTCCTCGCGATGAAATCCTACAACGAGAGCATGCTGAACAGCCTGACGAACGGGGTCGTGACGCTCGATCTCGCCGGCGTCGTGACCTACCTCAATCCGGCTGCGGCGCGCATCCTGCGCCTCGGTGCAGCGCGCGTGGTCGGCCGCGAGTTGGCGGAGGCTATCGGTGAATTCAACGCCTGGGTTGGCGAAGCAATCGGACAGGACGGGGGCGAAGCGAGCGAGAAGTTGCTGCCGAACAGCGAATTCTACATCGAGAGCGAGGACAGCTGGATCTCCGTCAATCTGGCGATTGTGCCACTGCGCGATACGCGACAGACCCCGCTCGGCACGATGCTGGTGATCGAAGACGTGCAGCGCGAGAACGAGCTGCGCCGCACGATGTCGCGCTACCTCTCGAACAAGGTGATCGACCGGCTGATGGTCGACACCGGCGCCGGCCTGGAAGGCAGCTCGCACGAGGTGACGATCCTGTTTTCCGACATCAGGGGCTACACGCCGCTCACCGAACGCCTCGGCGCCGGGGAAACGGTGCGGATGCTGAACGAATATTTTTCATTCATGGAAGACGTCGTGACCAATCGCAACGGCATCATCGACAAGTACATTGGCGATGCAATCATGGCGGTATTCGGCTCGCCGTTCCAAAGCGACGATGACGCGGCGAATGCAGTGAGGGCCGCCACCGACATGTTGCGCGTACTCGATATGCTTAACGCGCGCCGCCGCGTCGACGGCAAAGCCGACATCCATATCGGCGTGGGGATCGGCACCGGCATTTGCGTCACCGGAAATATTGGCTCGCCCAAGCGGATGGATTTCACCGTGATCGGCGATCCGGTCAATCTCGCCTCGCGCATCGAAACAGCGACCAAGACATACGGCGCCGAGATCATCGTATGCGGAACCACCTGGTCCCGCCTCGCCGAGCGGCCGCGCGCGCGCCGGCTCGACGTCGTCCGGCTGCGCGGGCAGACCCGCCCCACCGAGCTTTGGGAGATTCTCGAGCACCGCGCGGATATACCCGATAGTGCAATAGAAGCCTATGATCGCGGGCTCGCCAGCTATTTCGAAGGTGTGTGGGATCGGGCATTGCCAGAGTTCGAGAATGCGCTCGCGACCCGGACTGGCGACAAGGCAGCACGGCTGATGATTGAGCGCTGCCGGCGATCTATGGAAACTCAACCAGTCGATTGGCAGGGAGTGGTGGAGCTGGATTAACAGCTTGGGCGATCTGCCGGTCAAGGCCCGCAACTGATTTGGCGGCTCGCCGGGTCCTTGCTATCCGCTAGCCCCGTGCTGTCCCGAGCGCCACGGTATGCTGAACGGCCAGGCGTCCGGGCAATTTTGGATGATCCGCCGATCCGCATCCGCCCGATTTTCCCGCACAGGGCGGGTGCAAAGGAAACGAACCCTGTGGAGACCCTACTGTGGCCCTCAGGATTTCCTGCCCGATCCCCGACACCGGTCCGCTCGCAATCCCGCCGAAGTCTTACACCGCCGCGGACTCGCTACTCCTGAAGGACTGCGCCGGCGTCAAGCCCGGCACGGCGTTCACTGGCCATTCTTTTGCCAGCACCGTTCAAGCCGCGGTGGACAGCATCAAGCAAAAGGCCTACACGGCGGCCGGAATTGACAAGGCGCAGCAGCAGGTGATGGAGGATTTCGATCAACGCGGAAGCGCCACCTGGCGCGACACGCTGCTCGATACTCAGCCGCCCACGGTCCTTATGCCGCGAGGCCCCTGTACGGGATCTGGGCCGCGGCGCGCCCCTCAACCCGTGCGGGCACCTCGATTGCGACGATCAGGTCTCCGCGATCGAACACGTTGTCACATTCCGGCGTGCTGCCGGGCAGGCGATGGAAATCCGCGAATGGGATCGATCGCTCTCCCGTAAGCCCGCGCACAATGACGTTCGCATCCAAGGCTGTAAATGCCACTGCCACGGCCTCAATCGCAATCATGCGATCTTCGGATGGACCGCGCTTCGCCCTATTTCCGCGATGGTCGCTCGCGTTCGGCCAGAAGGCCGTTTAGCTGCCGTGAAAAAGCTGCAGCGTCCGAGATCGGCCGACCGCCCGCGTCCCCGCCGTACCGACCGTGTACCCGCTGTCGAGCCGGTCGAAGTTGAGTTCCTTCGCGTTGCTCAC
>Ga0070765_100001727_pt1 | contig 13487 bp, 9 predicted proteins | sample HubBroMetageWFT5_FD_71516 | JGI IMG/M metagenome (GOLD analysis project Ga0070765, IMG submission 71516) | Warmed and freeze-thawed soil microbial communities from the Hubbard Brook experimental Forest, New Hampshire - Hubbard Brook CCASE Soil... | ecosystem: Environmental > Terrestrial > Soil... | reverse complement strand
CTCCGCCGTGTTCCCGCGCACTCCCGCATCCGTAAACTCCACTATCTTCACCATTTTCGGCGGCCCCGCAGGCGCAGCTGCGGCAACCTCCGCTTCCACCGGCTCGCTCTTTCGGAAGTGCAGGTAAGCCAACCCCGCAACCCCTGCCACCGCAAGCGACACAAAGGCCCTCCGGTCAATCCTCTTCGGCCCAGCGTCCTTTTCCATGTCTTTGTCGAACATCGCCGCCCCCCGCTCTATCCTATATACGCATTCTATTCGCTATTGGATTGCCCCTCAACCCGGCGGGATTCTCCCCCCAACTCCAAGCCATTCGGCCATTTACCCGCCCTCCCGTGCATGTGGCTAAAAGCAAACGTGCCCGCGCTTGCAATCGCACGCACTTGCCCGTAACTTTAAACAGGGTGCTTTCGTCCGTCGTAGACCCGCCTGAATAGAACCGTAGGCGCAACGCCGCATCCTTGCTTTCCGCGCGGTCGCAAATCCTCCGCGGGGGCCAGCATTCGGCGCTTGGGAGGCTACATTCGTGCAGCGCGCTGAGAAGACCACCGGCTTCACCGATCTAGCGGTGGGCGAAGCCTGCCTTCTCCAGAAACTTCTGCTCCCCCGCGAACCTCTTCGCGGCACAAACTTCGAAGTCACCTATCTCGTTCGCACCTTCACGGAAGTCGGTGGCGATTTTCTCGATTACTTCCAGCTCGACGACGCTAAGCTCGGCATCTACATGGGCGACGTGGTCGGCAAAGGTCTTCCTGCGGCAATTTACGCGGCGCTTGCCGTTGGCACTCTGCGTTCCATAAAAAAAACCGGCCAGGGTCCCGCGGCTGTCCTGCATCAATTTAACAAATGCCTCCGTGTGCGCCCCGTCCAGTCGCGCTATTGCGCCAGCCAGTACCTCGTCTACGATCCCGCGACGCTGAAAATTCATGTCGCCAATGCCGGACTTCCCCTCCCGCTTCATCTTTCCGCCGGCGGATGCTCCGCTCTCGGCGAAGGTGGCCTCCCCTCCGGCCTTTTCGATTTCGCCACCTACGAGGAATTCGCTTTTCAACTCGAGCCCGGCGATGCCGTCCTGGTCGCCACCGACGGCCTTTTCGAAGCCACCGATAAAAGCGGCGACCAGCTCGGCATGGAACGCCTCTCCGATCTTTGCGCCATGCTCGATTACGCCAAGCCCGATCGCTTCTTGCGCTCCATCTTTCGCTCCATCGAGCAATTTACCGAAGGGACGCAAAGTGACGACATGTCCGCCGTCCTCCTCCGCGTGCTTTCGCCCGACGAGCCTGCGCCCGGTGAATTATGATCATAGTCATGCATAATCGCCCGCTCTGTGTCTTTGAATCGAAACGGAGATCTTGATTGGCCCGGCTCCTCATCATCGACGACGACGACGCGCTCCGCAAACTCATGCGCACGCGCCTGGAAACTTCCTACGAAATCACAGACACTCCTGACCCCGAAGAAGGCATCGCCCTCGCCCTGCAGCAAAAGCCCGACGCGATCCTCCTCGACCTCATGATGCCCCGCTATTCCGGCTTCGAAGTCTGCCAGACGCTTTCCTCGCTCAGCTTTACCGAACGCATTCCCATTTTCATTCTCTCCGGCGAATCCAGCGCTCGCTACAAAGACTTCTGCAAAAATCTCGGCGCCAGGGGATTTTTTCAGAAGCCGGTGGATTTCGATCAACTCACCGCCGCACTCGCCCGCGCCATCTCCGGCAATCATGAATCCTCGCGCTGGTCCGAAGCGCGCCTGCGCATTAAGGCGGCTCTCCGCCTTCGCGGCCACGATGCGGCTGGAAAATCCTTCGAGCTCTTCACCGCCACCGACAACGTCACCCCCAACGGATTCCTCTGCGGCTGCCGCGCCGACTTGAAAGAAGACTCCGTCGTCGACGTCTATCTCGAATCCAAAGGAAAGCCATTTTCCGGCAAAGCAAAAGTCGTCCGCGTCGATTGGCCCGGCACCCCCCGCCAAACCTGCGACTTCCAATTCACCGAAAAGCCCGCCGACTGGCTCCTCTGATTTTCAGGTTGAGCCGATCCTCAAGTTGAACCGATCCTCTCTGTTCCCGTCGTTCTGAAGGTAACTTCAATTTCTGCCAGGCCAATCCCATCCATCGCGATCGAATCGCCCCTCGATCCAAATTTTTCTCCGTGCCCTCAGTGGTAAATCTTTTGCCGTCGCAGTTGCCGTTGATTTCTCTGCGTTCTCTGCGCCTCTGCGGTGAAGATTTTCTGCCGTTTCTTCCCCCCAGCTCAAATCTGAAAATTAATCTCTCGGATCCACCTCTCCCCTTGACACTCTACGGGAAGCCTTGTATCTTCACCTAGAATGTCTACCAAAGATCAAGAACGCCGCATCGAATTGCTCCAGGGCACGCTCGATCTCCTCATCCTCCGCACCCTGCTCCTTGGCCCGGCCCACGGCCACGCCATCGCCAAAACCATTGAATTCCAATCCGACGACGTCCTCCAGGTCGAGCAGGGTTCTCTCTATCCCGCGCTCCACCGCCTCATCAAGCGCGGCTGGATTTCCGCCGAAGAAGGCACCTCCGAAAACAATCGCCGCGCCAAATTCTACCGCCTCACCGCAAAGGGCCGCCGCCAGCTCGCCGTCGAAACCAGCAAGTGGGACAAACTCGCCGGAGCCATCGCCCGCATCCTTCGCCCCGCCGGACAAGAGGGCCAGCCGTGAATCGCCGCAAGCGCATGCTCGACGATCTCGATCAGGACATCCGCGATCACATCGAGCAGGAAACGCGCGACAACATTGGCCGCGGCATGCCTCCCGACGAAGCCCGCTTCGCCGCCCTCCGCAAATTCGGCAACATCCGCCGCGTGAAGGAAGACACTCGCGACATCTGGATCGTCGTCTGGTTCGAGCGCCTCATGCAGGATCTGCGCTACGGAATCCGCATGCTCGCGAAAGCGCCTGCCTTCACCGCCGTCGCCATCCTCACCCTCGCTCTCGGCATCGGTGCCAACACCGCCATCTTCAGCGTCGTTTACGCCGTGCTCTTGAAGCCGCTTCCATTCACGGACCCCGGCCAATTGGTCACCGCATTTCAAGCGAACTCGCACGAGGGTATTGCCGAGACGGGCTGCTCGTTTCCAAACTACGAAGAGTGGCGCGCGCAAAATCATGTTTTCAGCGAACTCGCGGGAGTTCTCGCTCACCAACTCACATTGACCGGCAGCGGCGAGCCTACCGTTGTGAACACATCCGTCGTCACCCCGGAGCTCTTCGCGCTTCTCGATGTCAGGCCACTCGCGGGCCGCATCTTATTCTCCGAAGACGGCAATCAAGGCGCCCCGCCGGTTGCGCTCGTCAGCGAAGATTTGTGGCGCGGCCGCTTCGGCGCCGATCCCAAAATCGTCGGAAGTTCTATCAGCCTGGACAAGCGCCCGTTCACAGTCGTTGGAATCATCCCAGCCGCTTTTCGCACTCCCTTCTTCAACACGAGGCAGGAAGTCTGGATCCCCCTTCGTCGAGATCCTCTCTTCAGCACCTTCATGCCTCGGCGCGCCACGCATATGCTGCCCGTCATTGGGCGTCTGAAGCCGGGCGTTTCCATTGCGCAGGCCCAGGCGGAAATGGACGCCATCAGTGAAAGACTCGCCGGCGAATTTCCCGCGGAGAATAGTGGTTGGACGGTTCGTCTTGTCCCGCTGCAGAAAGAAATCGTGGGAGACGTTAGAACTGCGCTGCTCGTGCTGTTGGGCGCCGTCGGCCTTGTTCTGCTGATCGCTTGTGCGAATATCTCCAACTTGCTTCTCAATCGCGCGGCCTCGCGCACGAAAGAGATTGCTGTGCGCACTGCTCTCGGCGCCGGGCGTGTGCGCATCGTTCGTCAGTTGCTCAGTGAGACCGCCGTGCTCGGTCTGCTTGGCGGCGCTGCCGGAGTCGCCCTCGCCTACTGGGGCGTTCAGGCCCTCAGTTCCCTTTTGCCTGCGGATCTTCCGCTCATGAATCCAATTCGCGTCGATAAATTGGTTTTGTTTTTTGCTCTCGGCCTTTCCGCCGTCGCGAGCCTGGTTTTTGGATTGGTTCCCGCGCTGTTTTCCGCCAACTCCGATTTAAATGTCACGCTGCGTGAAGGCGGCGGCCGTTCGGGCGAAAGCCGCAATCGCCGCCGCGCCCGCAAATTCCTGGCTGCGGCGGAGGTTTCGCTCGCCATGATCTTGCTCGTCACCTCGGGCTTGCTGTTGCGCAGCTTTTCCAAGCTCGTGTCCGTCAATCCTGGCTTTGAACCCCGCCACATTGTGAAGGCCGATATCTCTCTGCCGCGCTTTCAATATTCCACGCCGCAGCAGTGGAACGCCTTCGCCGCTGAATTGCTCTCGCGAATCCAGGCTCAGCCCGGAATGAAAGACTCGGCCGTCGCAGTTCCCATTCCGATTGCCCAGGGCAACGTCAACATCGCATTCGACATTGTGGGAAATCCTCCACCGGCTCCCGGCACTTCCCGGACTACGGACTACGCTTCGATCAGTCCGGAATATTTTCGTGTGATGGGAATTCCGCTCTTGGCCGGCCGCTCCTTCAATCAGCAGGATATCTCCTCCGCTCAGCCGGTCACGCTCATCAGCAGGACAATGGCGCAGCGTTATTTCTCCGATCAGGATCCCATCGGCAAGCATCTTGATTTTGGACTTCCGCTCAATCCCAATACCTCCCGCGAAATCATCGGAATTGTGGGCGATGTGCGCGACTCTGCCCTGGCTGAAAATCCCGGGCCCATGGTGTATGCGCCCTTCGCGCAGGAACCATTTTGGGGCGCGAACATGGTCGTGAAAAGCACGTTGAGCGCGTCCGCCGTGGCAGCCGCGATCCGCCAGCAAGTGCAGAAAATTGATAAAGACCTGCCGGTGACGGACGTCGCGAAATTGCCGGACCTGATCGATGCCTCCCTCTCGCAACAGAGATTTCGGGCGTTCCTGCTTGGATTATTTGGCGCGATGGCGTTGCTGCTTGCAACTACCGGAATCTTTGGCGTGATCTCTTATTCCGTTTCGTGCCGGACGAATGAGATCGGGATCCGTGTCGCGCTCGGCGCTTCGCGAGGCGCAATTCTCCGCATGGTCCTGCGCGAAACTCTGGTCCTCGCCGTTGCCGGTTTGGCCGTTGGACTCCCTTGCGCTCTCGCGGCTTCTCACCTTGTCGGATACATGCTTTTCGGCGTTTCGCCGAATGATCCGGCAACGCTCGCCCTCGTGGCATTCACCCTTGCCGCGGTGTCCGCCCTTGCCGGATTCGTCCCCGCGCGCCGTGCCATGCTCGTCGATCCCATGGTCGCTTTGCGTCATGAATGAACGATTGTGAAGCAGGAGATTCCATCATGAATCGCCGGAAAAATATTCTCAACAATCTCGATCAGGACATTCGCGACCACATAGAACGCGAAACGCAGGACAATATTGCGCGCGGCATGTCTCCCGACGAAGCCCGCTCCGCCGCCCTCCGCAAATTCGGCAACGTGACTCGCGTGATGGAAGACACCCGCGACGTCTGGATCGTCGTCTGGTTCGAGCGCCTCATCCAGGACCTGCGCTACGGAATCCGCATGCTCGCGAAAGCGCCCGCCTTCACCACTGTCGCTATCCTCACCCTCGCTCTCGGTATCGGCGCCAACACCGCGATCTTCACCCTGGTGGATTCCGTGCTGCTGCGCTCGCTGCCCGTCGCGAATCCGTCGCAATTGGTCGTTCTGAATTGGACCGCGCGCAAAGAACCGAAGATTCAGGGCTACATGTCCTCGGGCGACTGCGCCAACGCTTTCGGATCTGACGTCGATAATCCCTCGGGCTGCTCGTTCTCCGAGCCGATGTTCCGCGAAATCGCTCAGGCAAATGTTTTTTCGGGAGTGGCCGCGTTCGGAAACTCGGGCCGCCTCGATCTCACGGGCAATGGGCCCGCAACCGTCATCAACGGCCAGCTTGCCTCCGGAGATTTTTTTCGCACGCTCGGCGTGAATGCTGCCGCGGGCCGCGTCTTCCAGCCGAGTGACGATGTCAAATCGGCCGCGCCCGTCGCCGTGCTGAATTACGGCTATTGGCAAAGCGCGTTTGGCGGATCTCGTGATGCCATCGGGCGCTCGATCGAATTGGATGGCGTTCCCTTCACAATCATTGGCGTCGCCCAGCCGGGCTTCAACGGAATTGCTCCCGGCAGTGACTACGACATCTGGCTCCCGATTGCCGATGCGCCGCTGATCACCAACCCCTTGATGTGGCGCGGCCGCGAGGACAATGTTGCGGATTGGTGGCTCACAATTGTCGGCCGCCTGAAACCGGAAACGCCGCTGCCGCAAGCGCAAGCCGCAATCAGCGGAATGTTCCGCAACGAAATGTTGCACGGCTCCGTGCCGCTCTTCAGCGCAGGTGGCGGAGCGCCCGGCCTTCCTCCGCCGGCTGCGGGCGGCAACTTCATCAATAGAGCAACGGGACCGCGCCCGATGCCTGCGCCGGGTGCGGGTCCAGGTCCTGGTCCAATTCAAGGTCCGGGTCCAGATCGGGTTCAAGGTCAGAGTCCCGCGGGATCGCCGAACACCGGGCTAGGTGGAGGCCCCGGCGCTGCGCCAAAGCAATTGTTTTCCGCCGAAATTCCGCCGCCGCACGCGGGAAAGCAACCTGACAAATCTCAGCCGCTTCCGTACGCTCCGCCGCCGGGTGCCGCGCCGGACAAAGCGTCCATCGAGCCAAATGCTGCGCCTGATGCCGCGTCGCGCGCAGCCCAGAAAACATTGTCCGCGCCCGACGATAATCCCGCCGTGAATTTTCTGCCCGCGCAATCCGGATTGACCGGCTCGCGCACGCAATATACCAAGCCGTTGTATTTCCTGATGCTCGCCGTCGGAATCATTTTGCTGATTGCCTGCGCCAACGTGGCGGGATTGATGCTCGCGCGTTCGGCGGCGCGTCGCAAGGAAATGGCCGTGCGACTCGCGCTGGGCGCGGGCCGCGCGCGAATCGCTCGCCAACTTCTCACGGAAAGCGTGATGCTCTCGGCGCTCGGCGGCGCGCTCGCGATTCCCTTTGCATACTGGGGCGCGCATCTGATCGTGTCGTTTATTTCCAGCAACCAGGCGCGCCCGCTCGGATTCGGCGCCGGCGTGGACCTGCGCGTTCTCGGATTCACCGCGGCGATTTCGATTTTCACGGGAATACTGTTCGGCATCGCGCCCGCGTTTCGCGGCGCGCGCGTGGATTACACTCCCGCTTTGAAAGACGGTTCCGGCGGCTCGGCAGCCACGGCACACGCCGGCGGAAAATGGTTCAGCATCGGCAACGCGCTGGTGGTGGCGCAAGTGGCGCTGGCCATCGTTGTTCTTGTTGGCGCGGGATTGCTGGTGCGCACGCTGCAGAATCTGCGCAGCGTGGACCTCGGCTTCGACGCGCGCAACATCGTCATCTTCAACATTGATCCCACGCTCGCCGGATACAAAGGCGCACAGCTCGATAGTTTTTATCGCGACCTGCTCGGCCGCCTCTCGGATACGCCCGGCGTGAAATCGGTAAGCTATTCGATGATGCCGCTGCTGAGTGGCGGGATGATGGTCACCGGCTTCCATTGGCCCGGTACTCCGCAGGATCGCGAATCCGAATCGAATGTTTTGCCCGTGGGCCCGAGCTTCTTCAGCACCATGGGAATTCCCTTTCTGCAGGGCCGCGATTTCATTGCTCCCGATTATGCCATCTCCGCCGCGAGCAACGATCCCACTGCGGCCGCGAACTCGGCGCCTGAGCCTGTGATTGTGAATCAGGCATTCGTCGCGAAATATCTTGGAAAAGAATCGCCGCTGGGAAAATTGTTCGGCGAATCCGCGGGAGACGATGACAATCCCAAGACTCCGGGCTACCAAATCATCGGCGTGGTGCGCGACGCGAAATACAACGCCTTGCGCGCCGACGTCGCCGCGACGATGTACGAACCGCAAAGCAGAAACGGCGCGTCCTTCGAAGTCCGCACCGCCGCGGACCCGCAGGCGTTTCTGCCTGCGATTCGCAACGTGGTCGCGCAGCTGAATCCAAATCTGCCGCTCTTCCATGTGACCACGCAATCGCAGGAAATCGATCGCCTGCTTTTTCAGGAGCGGCTGATCGCGCGGCTCTCCGCATTTTTTGGTTTGCTCGCGCTGGTGCTCGCGTGCATCGGGCTTTACGGATTGCTCTCTTATGAAGTTGCGCGGCGCACGCGCGAGATCGGAGTGCGCATGGCGCTCGGCGCGCAAGCGAGCGACGTCCTTCGCCTGGTGGTGAAACAAGGAATTGCGCTCGCGCTGGTTGGCGCGACAGTCGGCATCGGCGTCGCGCTGGGAGTGACGCGCTATCTTGCTTCCATGCTCTTCGGCGTGCATGCGAACGATCCAATTACAATCATCGCCGTTGCGGCGCTGCTCGCGCTGGTCGCGTTTGCGGCTTGCTACGTTCCGGCGCGGCGGGCGACGCGCGTTGATCCGATCGTCGCGCTGAGGTACGAGTGAGGCGCGCGGTCAAAATGCGCTGACCGCAGTTTCCGGGTATTAGAAAATGCTATCCCCTTTAGCGCCAATCACTTAGCTCAAAAACTGATCCCTGACCGGGGATTAAAAGCCGCCAAATGAGGGTTTTGGCGCGGAGTGTCGTTTGACGGTGGGCTTGCGGTGGAGGGCACCGCGCGAATCGTCGCGGCGCGGCTTTCGAGGTGCAGGGGGCATCGCGGCGAATGTCGGTTTCGACGAACGTCGCCACTTTGGCGGTGATTGGGCAATTTGTCCGGTAGGGGAACTATCCGATTTGAGGGAGGTGGGGAGAAGCGCGCGGGGCTGCTAAAATGGGGAGGGAGAAAACTGAAAATACTCATGAAACTTACACTGCCGGCGGGAAAGTTTGGGGCTTACTTGTTCGATTGCGATGGGACGATTGCGGATTCGATGCCGCTGCACTACGTGGCATGGAAAAAAGCGCTCGGGGAACACAATTGCGAATTTGGAGAGGAGCTTTTCTATTCGCTGGGCGGGATGCCGACGGACCAGATTGTCGAGCTGCTGAATGAAAGGAATGGATTGCGCATGTCGCCGCAGGGAGTGGCGACGCGGAAGGAAATCATATATTACGAAATGTTGCCGGAGTTGAAAGCGATCCCGGAAGTGCTGGAACACGTGGAGGCCCAGTTTGGGAGGATTCCGTTTGCGGTGGTATCTGGCGGGACGCGCGAATCGGTGACGAAATCGTTGACCACGCTGAAGCTGATGGATCGGTTCAACACGATGGTTTGCGCGGAAGATTACACGAAGAGCAAACCCGACCCGGAGCCGTATTTGATCGCGGCGGCGAAGCTGGGAGTGGCGCCGGGGGCGTGTCTTGTATTCGAAGATACGGATATGGGGATTCAGTCGGCGACGGCGGCGGGGATGGCGTCGGTCAAGGTACCTCCGCCGTGGGAGAGGCGGGGGGAGTGAGATTTTTAGCAGGAACGAAGTGCGGAGGCTGGCGCCAGGGCGAGGGCAGCGACGAGGACGAAGGAAGGGTGACGAAGGCGGAGCAACGGTCACGGCCAAAGCAAGATTTACCGCAGAGACGCTGAGGGCGCAGAGAAAGAAAAGGAAACAGCGAGGGCAAAAACAAGGGCAACGGCGAAGACGAAGCAAAATTCACAAGCTACGGCAGAAGCGCCCGGGTAAAAAGCGAGGGGGACGGCCCGCCAAAAGGCGGTAGCTGCATCGGCAACGACGAAGACGCGGCAACTGCACGAGCAATGGCAACGGCGGGAAGTAATCCAGCGACCAGTGTGGGACGTTGCGGGAATATTGCTTGCCTGGGGGCGGGGAAAGCCAGTATAAAGCTGGTTCGGATGGCACCCCCTTGGCAGGACGGAACGGGCGGGGAGGGGCGAAAGTTCGGGAAAACGTTTTCTCTTTGGAACGATACAGGAGACCTTGAATGAGGAAATACGCGCCTTATCTTATACTGGCGGCGACTTTGCTGCTGATAGGAGTTTCCACGTCCATGGGGAAATCTTCGCGGAAAAATCCTGGCGGGCCGATGAATCGCGGCGCGGCGGCGAAAGCGGACGACATCACGATCGGCGGAGAGCCGGCGGTGATATTGAAGCGGCCGCGCGCGGCGGGCTCTGAAAAGCCGCAGTTCCTGGAGGCGACGCTGCTTCCCGGGTTCGGCATGAATTTATTGCAGGTGAAGGCGTATTTTCCGGGCAAGGGCGAAGTGAACGTGATGGCGTCGCCTGATCTTGCCGGGGCCAAAGAGCTGCTGGAAAAAGGGAACGACGAGTGGGGCACGCAAAGCTTCCGAATCGGGGGCGCGTTCATCATGCCCTACGTGAACCGGATTCGCGGAAAATTGTCGCCGGACGGGAAATGGATCGAGACGACGATTTTGGGAAAAGATATAACGTTGCCGGCGAACTTTCACGGGAAAAATCCGGGCGCGGAAATTCATTCGATTCACGGGTACGTGTTTGCGGCGAAATTTCAGGACGTGAAGTCCATGGATGGCGCGACGGAATCCACGGCTTCGGGAATTTTGCACGGCGGCGATTTCGGGGGGCACTGGCTATCGAAGACGGATGTGACGATTCGCGCGATTCTGAAAGACAACTCCCTGGATTTGGAAGTGATTGCAAAAAATGTGGGAGACGAGATCGATCCCATCGCGATCACGTTTCATCCCTACTTCCAATTTCCGAGCGGCGACCGGACGCAGGCGCGATTGCACCTGCCGGCTGAGGAGCGCACGGGGGTGGACAATTACGACAACGTGTTCCCGACGGGAGAAGTTTTGGCGGTGAAGGGCACGCCATTCGATTTCACGGCGCCGGGCGGGGCACCGCTGGGAAAAATGTTCATGGACGATTGCTTCACGGACTTGAAGAGGAACAAAGAAGGCAACGCGGAGATTGAAGTGATCGATCCGGCGGCGAACTACGGCGTGCGGATTCTGGGAATTTCGCCGCAGATCAAGTCGATTCAAGTGTATGCGCCGCCGGAGAAGAATTTTGTCGCGGTGGAGCCGCAATTTAACCTGGTGGATCCGTACAACAAGAAGGTGTGGGGAAAGCGGGACACGGGAATCGTTTCGGTGCAGCCGGGACAGTCCGTGACCTGGCACGTGAAGCTGGAATTGTTTGTTCCGGGGAAATAAAGCGGCGATTATTTTTTGCGGAGACGAAACGCGGAGCTGGCGGATTTGGGGCGCGTGGCGATCGCCTGGCGAATGACTTTGCGGGTAGCGTCGAGTTCGGCGCCGGCGATTTCAAGCTTGGGCATGCGGACGCGGGAGTTGCCGATACCGAATTCCTGCTGCGCGAGTTTGATGAGCTGAACGAATTTGGGAACGGTATCGAGACGCAACAGCGGCAGAAACCAGCGGTAGAGTTCGAACGCCCTCTCTGATTTTCCTTTCATTCCCAATTCAAAAAGATCAACGGATTCGCGCGGGAGAGCGTTGGCAAGGCCCGCGATCCATCCGGTGGCGCCGACGGCGATGCCTTCGAGAATGGCGTCGTCCACGCCGATAAAAACTTCGAGGCGGTGGCCGAGGAGTGCGCGAATGGCGCTGACGCGGCGGACATCGGTGCTGGATTCCTTCACGGAATGAAGATTCGGATGCTCGCCGGCGAGTTCTCGAATTTGTTCGGGGAGATAATCGGTGCCGTAGGCGACGGGATTGTTGTAGAGCATGCAGGAGAGGGGCGTGGCATTGAGGACGGCGGAAACGTGGGCCTTGGATTCGCGCCAGTCGCCACTGTAAACATAGGGCGGGAGAATCATGAGAGCGTCGCAACCGGAATTTTCAGCGGATTTTGCGAGCGCGACGGCTTCGGCGGTGGTGAGCGAGGAAATCGCGGCGACGACGGGAGCGCGGCCCTTCAGAGACTTCACGCAATTCCGGAGGATGGATTCTTTTTCGGCGAAGGTGAGCGTGGCGCCTTCGCCGAGGGAGCCGAGGGCGACAATTCCGGAGCAGCCGTTGTCAACGAGCCAGCGGCAATGGCTTTCCATGAAGGCGTGATCGATGCGGTCCTGGTCATCAAAACAAGTGGTGATCGCGGGCATGACGCCTTTCCACTTCATCATGAACCTCCGGTTGGCTGGCCGACTTCTTCCTCGGGCGCGGCGATGGCGGCGAGGCTGGAACATTTTACGGGAAAAACGGGAGGACGCACGGAGTCCGGTTTCCATCCAAAAAGAAATTGCGCGGCGGGGCCGCAGACGCGGGCCTGGCAGGGGCCCATGCCGCAACGAGTCTGCAGCTTGGCGGCGCGCCAGGAATTGAAGGCGCGGAGGCGTTCAAAGGGAACATCTTCGCAGCGGCAGATGAGCGTGTCTGACTTTACGATGGCTTTCAATTCGGGGCGCAGCGCGAAAGAATCTTTCAGCAGGCGAACGGCGCGGCGATGGGTTCGGCGCTTGCGGAATAATTTGCGGGCGGCGCCTAACGCTTGCGCGGCAGCGAAGCCGGCGATTTGTCCCTGGAGGAGAGCGAGTTCGAGGCCGCCGATGCCGGTGGGCTCGCCGGCGCAAAAAATATTTGAGGCGGAGGTTTGCTGGAATTCGTCAACTTCGACGAAGCCGTGTTTGATTTTGCAGCCGGCGAGGCGCGCGAGTTCGAGATTGGGGAGGAGATGAAAACCGCAGGCGAGAAGGTCGCAATCGATTTCGCGAACGCGTCCGCGGTGGAGGAGGCGAACGGCGGCGAGCTTGTCTGTTCCGATGGCGGCGAGGGGCCAGCAACTTGTCCAGAGCGGGGTGCGGCCGAGATCGAAGAACAAATTTGACGCCTGGCGGAATTTACCGGGGAGCAGCGACATGGCGAGCCCGAAGCGGGCGAAGCGGGACCATGAGGTCTGTTCGCAGACGGCGAGGACGCGTGCGCCGGACTTGCGGAGATAAGCGGCGACGGCGAGCAGAAGAGGGCCCGAGCCGGCGACGATGACGCGCTGGTCTTTAACAGGGAGACCGGACTTCACGAGCGCCTGCAAACCGCCGGCGCCGAAAACGTTGGGAAGCGTCCAACCGGGGAAAGGGAGAAAGAGTTCGCGGGCGCCGGTGGCGAGAATGAGTTTATCGAAGGCGATGGATAGAAGCTCGTCGCCAAATTCGGCTGCGAGAGAATTATGCTGCAAGTGGAATACGCGGGCGCCACGAAAAACTTTTGCGGAGGATTTTTCGAGGCGGTCGAGCCATTTGAGTTCTTGTGATTTGGGAGAAGCGCCAGGACCGCCGCGCCAGATTTGGCCGCCGGCGTGGGGATTGTCGTCAAGCAGCGCGACGCTGGCACCCGAATCGGCGGCGCGCACGGCGGCGGCGATGCCCGCAGGGCCCGCACCGACGACGGCGATATCGAAATGCTGATTTGCGGCGCTAGTCATTGGATGCGATTTCCATTTCCGATTCGCAAAGGACCTGGCAACTGCGGACGTGGGGCTGCCCGTTGATGGAGACGCGGCATTCGAAGCATGTGCCCATGCCGCAGAAAGGCGAGCGC
>Ga0070765_100001726_pt1 | contig 13494 bp, 13 predicted proteins | sample HubBroMetageWFT5_FD_71516 | JGI IMG/M metagenome (GOLD analysis project Ga0070765, IMG submission 71516) | Warmed and freeze-thawed soil microbial communities from the Hubbard Brook experimental Forest, New Hampshire - Hubbard Brook CCASE Soil... | ecosystem: Environmental > Terrestrial > Soil... | reverse complement strand
CAGTCACCCTGACCCCAGCGCAGATAAACACGATCCAGCTTAATGCTGTAAATGCATTAAAGATCGCGTTTGCAAATTATCCGAGAGTTAGCGTTGGAACTGGGCGGCGGGGATCGCATGTAGTATACGTGGTTGGAGAATATCCTGGTATGGACCCAAAGAGCGGCAAGATACCTTGCGCTTCCACGAACCCAATTAGCACTACTTTGAGCAGAGCCTTTTACCTAGTAAACATGGAGCAAGCGCAATTCGCGCTTAACTTACAATCCGCGTCCCCGACGCAAGCATTGGTTCAATCGATTGGCGAAGGTATTGGCAACAATGCCGCTCACGAGATTGCACATCAGGTAGACCAATCTGCTTCCGGGAACGCAATTGCTGGTTTGGATGATAGTAGCCTCGACACATACAACGGCGGCGTTTGCAATGGGGATACGAACCCCGGAATCTTTACCGGTGTCGCCAGCGACGGAACAACCCCGATTCACTGGGAACCTAACGCGGCAAAGAGCTTGTCAAACATCCTTAAGTAGACGGAATCGGGGGATGGAGCGAATGCAGGAACACAAAAGGTCACCAGCCAACCATCTCAGAATTACTAGTGAGTTCCTGTTCTCACTGAATATCGCGCTACTCTTTGTGCTGGTGAGATCGATGGTTCGTGTCTTACCATGGCAGGACACGCTTCAGTTTAGGATTAACGGTTTCTTCGACCTGCATCCGCACAGCCGCGTTGGAGCTTATGGTTCGGTATTCGGGATTGCTTTTGTGCTGGCCTTGTGCATATTCCTGGTGCTAAGGCTCTTCTCGTTCATCTTCGTTGGTGATCTATTCCTTCGCTTTGTAGTGGGGTTCGTATCTGTGTTTGCCCTGCCCGTCGCTTGGTTGGACGTCAGCCAGTCGGGCGGTTTGCCAAGTTATTTCCCCAGCCCTTCCCACATCTGGCTCCTAGTCGAACTCGGCGCAACTTTTGTCTTTATCAGCTTCTACCTATTAAAGAAATGGGTACCCCTGTTATGGGTTGCCATCGCTTGGCTCATTTTGCATTTCAGTTTTTGGAGTTGGATATTTTTCGACGCTAACTTCAGAATATTTCTTGTTCCTTCTAGGCTTATATTTCCCCTTGTCGGATTCTTGTCCTCAGTCACTTGGGGGCTCTACGTTTCTAAACAGCACTCATACACCGCCCCGCCCCATACCCCTCCTGCCGACCTGCTTTCGTCATAGCGGGGGAGCGACTCGTTCGCACTCTTGGACAAAAGGCAGCGAAACCATACTTCCGCAGTTGTTCTCTCGTACTGGGCAAATGGCGTCGAAGAAATTGTAATTGCGAAAGCTTTTGACCGAGAGGGAACGAAACCGTCTGAGACGCCTGAGAACTGCTCTCGCTCACGAAGGTGGTCACGGCCTGCTCCAGGCCCACTTGTTCGCTTTGGATGCGTCACCTCGATCATCGTTTGGTGACGGACTAGCATTGAAGTAGAATTTTTGTTATATCCGTGATCTGTGCGTGTGCGGGCACAGTCGCGAGGGTGTATGCAAGAACACAACAGATGATCGTTCTGAGTGTCTTCTTTACGACAGCCTCCCGAAACATAATCAAGATTCAAAACCTACGTAAGACGATGGCTGGAAGATCAGCACGAAATGATTCATAATTCTCAGGAGGAGCTATGGATAAGTTGCCAGAATGGCTGACCGCTCTCGCGGCGCTCGTGACAGCTGCCGGTGTCTTTTTCCTCTGGAAGCAGTTGAGGCTAATGCAGATCCAAGTCGCTGCAGATCACGAAAGATCGCGGCGAGAGAATTCGATCAATTATCTGTTTGAATGGGCCAAGGGTTTATTGCGAACATCGTCGCTCGCAAGACGTCTTGTTGAGGTTTTGGATGATCGTCAGACAATCGCTTTGGTGCAGGAAGAAGAGCTAACCCTTGCCAAAACTCATAAGGACCTGGTTTTAGGAGTATTGCCTTCAACTCCTCACCTTATCTTGAAAGAAACAGCTGATGAGATTCATCTCGATAAGAGCCAAGTAGCCGAGATTAGGTGGCAAGTAGTACGTTACATAAACATCTTGGAAAGTATCTTTGTGGCTGCACGCCACGAAGTGGCTGACAAGCAGATCTTGATCGAACAGTTCGGTTTTTTGTTCAATCCGGAGAAGGGATACTATTTCATGAAGAAATTCAGAGACGCTATGGGTGCGAAGTCCTATCCGGCACTGAGCGACCTTGAAGAGGAGCTGAAGGCGAGACACGAGGGGAGGACGAAAGGATTGGCTCCCATCCGGACACACTAGCCCACATGGCGTTAAACTCAAATGAACCTCAATAATTTAGTGAAGCGACCAACAGACTTGGATTCGAATGATCGTTATTCTCATTCTCAACCTGATCTGGTTTGTGTTAAGCATCTCGACTTGGATTTAAGTGTTTTGTTTGATCAGCGGATCCTCACGGGCACCGTTGATCTTACGCTTGACAGGTGGTTTTGCGGGGATCTAGTCCTAGATACCAGGAATCTCATCATACATAGCGCCGAGTATTCTGTAGATCGGCAGGAATTTCGTGAGGCGCCATTCGAATTGGGAAACTATAATCCGATTCTCGGGGCTGCACTGCGTATTCGAATACCTAAGAAAAGTATCGTAGTCCGCGTTCGCTATTCCACGACTCCTGAGGCATCGGGACTCCAGTGGCTCGAACCCGCTCAGACAGCCGGCGGGAAGCAGCCGTTCCTCTACACCCAATCAGAAGCAACTCATGCGCGTAGTTGGATCCCTTTGCAGGACACTCCGCGCGTGCGCTCTACCTACAGCGCGTTCATTCGACGGCCCAAGAATCTACGAGCGTTAATGAGCGCTTGCAACAATCCAACAGCTTATTGCGATGCGGATTTACGTTTCTCGATGCCGCACCCAATTCCATCCTATTTGCTGGCGTTGGCGGTGGGCGATTTAGTTTGGCGCGAATTAAGCGAGAGAACTGGCGTATTTTCCGAAAAACCCGTCATTGAACGAGCCGCCCGTGAGCTGAACGACCTGGAAAAGATGATGCACACAGCTGAAACATTATTCGGGCCCTACAGGTGGAATCGCTTCGACGTGTTGGTCCTTCCGCCCAGCTTTCCGGTTGGGGGTATGGAAAACCCTTGCCTTACGTTTACAACGCCTACGATACTCACAGGAGATAAGAGCTTAAACTCTTTGATAATACATGAGTTGGCTCATTCTTGGTCGAGTAATCTAGTGAATAATGCCACATGGCGCCACGTTTGGCTCAACGAAGGGCTCACTGTTTATATGGAACGGCGAATTGTGGAAAAAATGTATGGTACACGCAGGGCGGAGATAGAGACCGTTCTAGGTTTCCGTCAGTTGGAGACGGTCTTCTCGAAAGTGCCGCCCGGCAGTCAAATTCTTGCAGACCTGCACGGGGACGACCCGAATGCTGGTTTTTCGGAAGTGCCGTACGAGAAAGGCGCTCTCTTTCTCCGAACTATAGAGCAGTCTGTTGGACGCCATCGCTTCGATGCGTGGCTTCGTGGATATCTGAACCACTTTGCCTTTCGGAGCATTACGACTTCGCAATTCATTGACTACCTGGAAACTAACCTTTTGCTACAAGATCCTAAAGAAACCGGGCGCATAGATGTCGACGAGTGGCTCCATGCGCCCGGACTCCCTAAAATCGCGGCTCTCCCCGCAGTTGACGCGTTGAGTACGTTGGAAGAGCAAGCGGAGCGTTGGGTATCTGGAGAACTCTCCACCAAAGATCTTAGGCCAAGTCAGTGGAGTACCCAGGAATGGCTGCATTTTTTGAGTTGGATTGAGCCACAAATCGACACTCAAAAAATGGCAGGACTTGACTCGGCGTTTCACCTAACTGACTCGTCTAATGCGGAGATCGAGAGCCAGTGGCTTTTGATGGCGATCCGTAACAAATACGAGCCGGCCTTGCTACGACTACCGAACTTCTTAACTACAGTCGGAAGGCGAAAGTTTTTGAGGTCGTTGTACGGTGCGTTGGTCAACACGCCAGAAGGCAAACAGTGGGCATTGAATATCTATAAGAGCGCCCGTGACCTTTATCATCCGATCACTCGATCGGCAATAGAGGACATTCTCGGCAGAGGTTCCTTGTCCATCGCCAAAACCTGATCCGCAATATAAACGTGCGATCAAATATTTCTTAGTCCAGAGTACATCGCGATGCAGACTAGGCAATCTTCTACGCTCTTCCTAGCTCAACAGTTGGAAATCGCCCAGGCAGATCCGAGTGCAAAGTTGCCCTGTCGCGCGAACCTCTAGCGCCTGGCGTCTGCCGAAAACATGGCGCGAAGTGTTGTCTTCAGCGATTCAAGCAAGGCCGCCCACGTATGCGCGCAGGACTGTGTTGAGCTTCAGAGAATAAGATGACGAAGTCAGCACAACTGTTCTCCTCCGCAGAGCTATTTTGTCTTCTAGAAAGGTCCAGGAACCGGGGTCATACCTGGATTTGTCCTGCTGTTGGTCGGTGGAGCGCAATACGTTAACCCCTGTCAGGGACAAGCCCTTCTTGTGTTTGCAATTTCGATGGGAGTAACACGATCGAGACTGTGGAGGAAATGAGAAGGGATCAGCTCCAGCGCTCGTCCTTTCACGATTAGGGCCAAGATGGTACATTCCCGCTTTGTGAATAACCTGCGTCTCTACTCAGAGCGTAATTCGCACGAAAGGACATTTCGTCATGTACATTGCCACACAAAATACAGCGACAGTTGCGACAAAGGATGCGATCAAAGGGAACCTGGGAGGCACGCTCGCACTGGCAATCGCAATGCAGGAAACGTCCAATCTACTATGCACTTACAACTTCGGAGATGGCAAACTCGGAGACTCGGCGAATTTCGGAATCTACAAAATGAATTGGTTCATGCTGAGGCAGCTCACTACAACACCGGCAGGCGCCCACGACGATGTGGGTCGGACGATCAATAGTGACCCCGGGTTGGCAACACGGATTCTACTCGAAGCTATGCGAAAGTGGTCGATCAATCCACCTGAACCGAATCATCCCGTCGCGAATAACTTCTGGGCCGGCCATCGGCAGGGTGAGACCGGTTTGAGTTTTCCAGCCGCGGCCAACTGGGATGACATCCAGGACTACTTTCTTGCAATCCAGGTCATTAAGGCAAAGTGTGACGGAAATGACTCTGTTTGGGACACAACTATTCGCTACGGACTCGATGTTGACGCCATCTGATCATCGCAACTCAGTCTGAGGGCTCTTCCTGGCTAAGATTCCAGCACCGACCTGCGCGCTACGCATAGTCACCCACCTTTTCAGTTTGCGATTACGCGATAAAATGAATAAGTGGTACGACTCAATATGGAGAAGGTGAGGACGCTCCGAGGAGTCTATTCATTTTCTCGACCGGCACGTCCCAGAGCGCGTCTACAAAACGCTCTAGACCTGGGAGAGGCTCGTGAGCTTCATTCCAGGTTTCTCTTCCGAATCTGCTATTCATATGGATTGATGTCTATCCCCCACATGCCGACCTTTTTATATTTCATGTAGGAAAGCTACCTGCGCGCGGGTAGCTTCGGCATTCACCCTATGCGATTCACGGGATTGCGAAAGATGGGTGATGTTGCGGGAGGGGGCAGGTTTTGCCTCCAAGTGTGAATACGATCGGTCCATTTACCGAAGATTCCGGCACGACAGCGTCCTCCCTCTTGCCGAGATGCGGCGCTAATATAGGATGCAGACATGATCGATAAGGCGGAGATTGAAGAGAAGTCGAAAGAATTCGAGATCCATCCTTCGAACGTGGAGCGGGATTACGTTTTTGGTTGGCTGCTTTTTGGGATTTTTACGGAAAGCGACATGAAGGACTCGATTTTCTTGAAAGGGGGCAATGCACTTCGGAAAGGATATTTTTCCAATACCCGATTCTCAACAGATCTAGATTTCGGTATCCCTGGAGATATTGATCAGGCCAATCTGCTCAACCAAATCAAGAAAGTATGTGAATTCATTCAAGACAAGGCAGGCGTGGTTTTTCGGAACGACGACACAAAGGTTGAAGAAAAGTTTTCTGCAACTGAGGCGCCAGTTCCCGGACTACGCGTTTATGAAGTGCGAGTCTATTTCAATGACTTTTACGGGAATCCGGACCACATTAGAATCCGAATTTCTATGGATGTGACGCGCTTCGATCGGGTAATCCTTCCCATCCAAAAAGTGAAACTTATCCATCCCTACTCAGATGCAGATTCTGTGGTTTGCGAGATCTCCTGCATGAAACTAGAGGAAATTATTGCAACAAAGCTAAAATGCCTTCTCCAAAGACAACATGCCCCTGACCTTTTCGATTACGTCTATTCCATTAAGCAGTTGGGCGGTACGCTCGACAAACAGGAAACGATAAGGGTTTTTATTCAGAAAACGATCTTTGGGCGAAATCCGTACGTCCTAAAGACGATTCTGCTGAAGACCCCGTTTGATTTTTTCCGGGAATACTGGGACAAAACGTTAATTTGCGCAAAGCAGGTTATTTTTGGCGTCGAGGAGGCGATCACATTTTTCATTGAGCAACTCGAGAGTCTGTTCGAAATGTATCCCGATAACGGGTACGCGCAATTCCAATATTTCGAACCGGATTTGAGAATTCCGATCATGGAGGCCGGACGGACTCAAACCCTCTTAAGAATTCGCTATAAGGGTTCCGATCGAATAGTCGAGCCCTATTCTCTCAAGTTTCTCCAAAGAAGGGACGGCTCCGAGCGTGAGTACTTTTATGTCTTCAACCGCAGTGGAGGAGAAAATGAATCAGGAATTCGGTGTTTCGTTGCTGATCGAGTTGAAGCGATTGACAATACAGAAGAAAGATTTGAGCCTCGCTATCCTATCGAGCTATCTAAAGCAGGAGAGAGGCCGGAGAATCCCTACCTCTTTGATCCCTACAAACCTCTTCGCGCACCTACTCGAACTGCACTTGGAATGAGGAGGGGGCGGACCAAATCCACATCATATGGTCCGAGATACGTTTTCAAATGTAGTTATTGCGGTAAGCAGTTTACTAAGCGCACTAATAATGGCACCTTGAATCCACATAAAAGCAAAAATGGATATCCGTGCGGGGGCAGGTTCGGATATTACATAACAACCAGATACCAGTGAACTCGCCAAACTCACATCCCGAACTCATCAATGCCCTGGATAACCTCAGGTGAATGTAAACTCGAATTGTTAAACCGTTGGCAATCCATCCCATTTGCGCTTCACGGCCTCACTCACGAGAACCCCAAACCTTTTGCCAGTAGCTGCAGCCGCTTTCTTCGCCGCCGCCAAGGCATCGTCAATGCTGAAGGTCCCCTCGGCGTTATATTCGGCGGTCGGGAGGTGGTATGTGGTTCCATTGTCGGATGTTATGGTACGCGTGAAACCAGCTTGTTCCATGAACCGATGGAGGTTCTCGTAGTCTAAGTAGGCTGCGTTGTGGAGTTCGATTCTGACTGTAAAGCGTGCCATTTATTATCAGTTTAATCCGCTGGTGTCTTGTCGGCAACCTAACTCTTGTACGCGAGACAAAATTCACTCACCTTTTCACGCATGCTAATTCTGAGATGAAGATGTGGTGTCACCTGTCACCGTCTAAATAGTTGACTCAAGATGGGCTGTTTTATTTTTACAATCCACAACAACCTTGTACCCAAAGAGCGAGAATAGACCGATTCCGGCGAGATGGGGCCCGTTGGCGATGACTATAGAGATAGGTTTCTTCTTCCCTTCCATTTCAGCGTAGCCTGGCGAAAATTGTGCCGGGACCCGCTCGCCATTTGCATTATCGATATAACCGACACCCTGTGCGATGATGCCCAACTCCTCTGCAGTTTGCTGGTCAACTTTTATATCGCCGGAGAAGCCGGTATCGAGAATAAAGGTGGGAAACAAAACTGTTTGACCAAAAGCAACCGCAACTTGAATAGTAGGTAAATCTCTATCCGCTAAGAACGATCCGTGCACCATAAATCATAAGCGCCCCACGAGAGAATGGGCTAGCGTCTCGGCAGAATCAGAACCGACCTTAACAACGTAAAACAATTTACCCGGATTTTCGGTGCGTGCTTTTTCCAACGCTTCTCCGCTTGTCCCGCCGATGTAAATTTTCGTTTTTTCGATTTCGATAGCCAAAAACTTACCGTTGTCTTTCGGTTCGTATTCATTCCTGATCTTCTGGTAGATTGCAGCGCCCTTTTCCGCAATCTCCTGAAATGGTTGGTTCTTAGCTAATTCGGTCATAAAACTTCGTGATGTTACTGATGTGCTAATTATACCAGACTGGTTACTTCTGCAAATCCCCAAGCTATCAACGCAGGGCGAGGCATGAGGTAAGAGTTGAATCGAGCCGTGCGGAGCAGCCCAAAATGTTCCTTACGCATAATCCCGCGCCTTTTCAATTCGAGCCTGAAGAATTAAGATGAAGAAGTCGTACGACTTAATATTGGGAACTTGAGGATTCTCCGAGCAGTTTGTTTATTTTCGCGATCATGTCAGCCGATTCGTCGGTGTGACTGTTGAAAAAGGTTCGGATATCCCTCACGAAGGCCCGCATCTCGGAAAAAGTGCTCGAATTTGACCATCGACGGAATGGTTTACGCACGTCAATGTTGAGTTCCCGGTCTTTGAGCACAAAGTTCGAACCAACCGCATTGACGATAAGACGCTTCTTTTGAATGTCGCCGTTCTTGAAGCTAGAAACCAAGCAGTTATTGAGCGCAATGAGCTTTTTCGAAGGTTCGAACCAAATATCGTTTTTTTGCTGATCACTGAGTTCCTGGGCGAGCGCCAAATCGCGGCGCTCCAGGGTCTTGCGCTCGTTTACATATTCCTCTTCGCTCAAAAGCTCACGAATTCGGAGTTTCGTGAGGTTTTCCATCTCGCGTTTGACGGCTGCTTCGGCATCGAGGAGTGACTGCCGTTGTACAATTCGATCCTCCTGCTTACCCTTGAGTTCGCGGTCTAGCCTTCGCGTCGCCCAGCGAAAGAATCGATCCGACAACGATATCTCCTCAAGGAATTCGGCGATTTGATCTTCGACCTCGTCGACTGTAACGTAGAGTTGCGTGCAGTGGACCGGCAGCCTGCGCTTAGTGCAATGGTAGTAGGTATATTGGGAGCCGTAGCGATTGATTCTGTTTTCGGCGGTGACCGAGAAACCACATTCACCGCACCGGATCATACCGGTGTATGCGAAAGTGCGCGTTTGGCGCGGTCTATTGGGACGACCGAGAATATGTTGGACTTGCTCGAACTCCTGAATCGTAATCATCGGCATATGCTTGCCAGGATAGGTATTTCCACCACTCTCAAGGACGCCGGCATAGAACGGATTCGTGAAAATGACGTACATGGCGCTCAAACTAAGCGGTTTGCCGCCAATGCGCTTCCGCTTTACGGTACGCAATCCCCATTGGTTGTTGGCGATCTCCCAGATTTGTCTTGGGGTGTACGCGCCGGTGATCATGAGCTTCCACATCTGTTGAACTAGTGGAAAACGCTCTTGGTCAACGACAACCGTTTTGGCTTCTTTGTCATTCAGATATCCGAGAGGAGCTAAACCGGGCAGCCATCCACCCTGCACCTTGGCGCGGTAGCCACGCCGGACGTTTTCGCTCAGGCTGTCGACGTAGTACTTTGAATATCCAAATAAAATCGACAGCATGAACTTGCCTTGGGAATTGTTCTCGAAACTGAAGGTGGCGAAGCGAAGATCTTTGAGCGCTTTCGTATCCAAGAGATAGATGATGCGGCCGCCGTCTACGGAATTGCGAGCGAGGCGGTCTGGATGCCAGGCAATGATCCCGTCGGCCTCACCCGCCAAGATCCGCTTGATCATGACATCGAAGATGGGGCGGCCGGGCGCCTTCGCGCTGAAGGACTCCTCGAGGACTTCGACAATCTCGACGTCCTTCCAACCAGCGCTTAAGCGTTGCATCTCCTCCTGCTGAGATTGAATCGAAAGAATCTGTCGATCCTCGTCCTCACTCGATTTTCTGCAATACAGAAAGTACTTCATCGTGCGATTTTTGATCGGAGTTCGCGAGATGATCCGATGCAAGAAGCGAAAGAAGGTCCATGAGCGTTGACGCGAAAACCGAGGCATCTTTTATAGAAAGCGCCTCGTGAAACTCCCCAGACCAGATCTCGATGAATTCGCGCAGATCGTCGTCGCTGAACTGCATTCACATCAGGGTACGCGTCGACCTCGACGATCTCAAGACGCACTAATTTGCTTAGAATCCAGGTTTCGCCGACTTCAAAAGTCTTCCATATATGAAGAACCGTCATAATCCGGGCTCGACTCACCCCAGCCGGGGTGTCGACACCCGGGCATAACCAAAGTATTTGCCGATGGTGTCTAGCTCTTAAAATAATTCGACCTTTCCCTAATAATATGAGCCCGGCCCGAACTGTCAACTCCGCTATACGCCAAGAGCATGCACCCTCGCCCTGAGCAGATTGACCCGTCTTTCGCGGGTGAAATACAATCGCCATCATTGTCGTTATGGAGTTGTTGAAACTTCTCATCCAAACAGTGCTCGACTTGATCCGAGACATACCAACAAACCTGCTCAGCCACCGCGTGGAGGGTTTTGTTGAAAAGCGGGCTGAGCTCAGATCCCGAACGCAACGCCGATTGCGCCGCCGTACATTGCAAAACCGTCGAAAGAGAGACAAGAAAAAGTAGGGATGCAAGCATGGAGATCCTTCACCGAAACCGAAAGCTGTTGCACTGCTCATTGCTCAGATCTCAAGGTTCCAAGCCTGCCTCATAATTTGGGGCATCTTTAGCGTTTGGAGCGTTAGGAATGCGGGACTTGACACCGAGCTTAGAATTGCATATAGTGCACATTCACTCACCTTGTGTGAGTGGCAGGAGTTTAGTAGAATCTCCCAAAAGGTCGTATTTACCTATCTGGTTCAATTCATGTCAAACACCATTCCTGCCAATTTTTTGAAAGCCCATCGGCGCAAATCTGGGTTAACCCAACGTGAAGTCGCGGCCATTTTGGGCTGCGCCGATAGCGGTATCATTTCCCGCTATGAGCGATCTCGTCATCTTCCCCCGCTACTAGTTGCGTTAGCATTTGAAGCGCTGTTCGGGGCTCCTGTTTCGAAGCTGTTTGCTGGAGTCTACGAGGGTATTAACCAGTCAGTTGAGCAGAAACTAGGGAGTCTGCGGCAGGATCTCCAGAGCCGTAGCGGCAAAGGGTCCGGACTCGCTCTCACCCAGAGATCGCTTTTGTGGCTGAAGGAACGGCAAAGCGCTGAGCTGTCGCATAATTGAAATGCGATGAACCATGAAGAGTTGCGAACGGTAGCATTGGATGTGCGAAATCGAAAGTTCGGATTCGTAGTTTTTGACGGATCACGCCAGATGCTGGACTGGGGAGTCAGAAGCTATGGGTCGGCTGGCCAGAAGTTAAATGAAGAAGTAAAAAGGAGAGTGAAGGATCTATTGGATATGTTCGTACCGGGTTTGTTGATCTTGAGAGTACCGAACCTCGATTGCTTACAAGGAGACAAAAGAGTTGAACGAATTGTGAAAACATTGCACGGAGAAGCGAAACTCAGGTCTATCCCAGTGCGAGTCCTATCCCGCCCTATCATAAAAAGAGTCTTTGTGACGGGTGGCCTGAAATCAAAATACGAAGTCGCATCTTGGTTACGAACACAGTTTCCAGATCTTTCTTGGAACATTCTGAAAAAACGCAAACCGTGGCACAGTGAGAGCTACTCCACTAGCATCTTCGATGCGGCCGCCGCCGGAGCGGTGCACCTCGGTATCTGCGAAAACCATGCCACTAATCCTTAACAATGATTTAAGTGTACCAGCGCTTTCGACGGCCTCTCCATTGGCGTATAGACTCATCGAGTCCGCCAAACATTTTCGAGAGGCCGTCGAAAGCGCTCCCTGTAGGGTTTTTGCTAACAGCTGACCCGTTTAACCATACTTTCTTCGACGAGAAGCCTGTCTCCCATCGCGCTGACAAATGAAGATTACAGAAGAAGGGAAGCGTGCTTCGCGACTAAGGGTGGGCCAGCGTCGGATTGTTTGGCGTGAAGGCACCGGTTCTAGCAGACATTTAACAATAAAACCCGCCGACGTGAGCGCCAAGAAATAGTCCGCCAGTGGGAAATGATGCCGCGCCACTAAGAGCCATTCCCCTCCAGTCGTTCTTAGTTTTCGGCGGACGACGGCGCCGCGATCAAAATATGTCGCATCCCGGTCAATATCCTTGTACCAAAGCGACCGCTCTCTGAAAAAACTGTCAGCTGGATGCGGTATCTGGATGATTGCGTGTTTTTTCGGTTTTAAGATTTTGTACATGTTCAGAAACGTGCGATGTAGTTCAGGTCGATCCTTCATGCAACAAACTGAGAAAAGGGCAAGACATAGATCCGCACTCTCAGGTTTCAGCACATCAGCGAGCCTATCTAGCCTGCCCTGAACGTAGGTTATTTTGTCGGAGGTCCATCCGCTTCTTGCTTCGTCCAGCATTTTCTTTGAGATATCAACACCGATCACGTGATTAGCAAAGCGGCTTAGACTGCGACAGACATTGCCATTTCCGCAGCCGCAGTCGACGATCGTGCCGTTCTGCGCGAACTTTCGCGCGATACGAGTTGCGACGGGCGTTCCAATGAAGTCGTCGCGAAGCGCTCGGAGCCCGCGAGGCCACCTTGCCGCGACGGAGTCATACAAGGACTGGATAGCGGTTGAGTTCTTCAAGTTATCTTGCCGCCGATCAAGTTGGATTGAATACCATTTGGAGAAACCGAACAAAAGGCGCGTTCGTCTTTCCTTCAAGCATTCACTCTAAAACCGGAACGGAGAAAAATTCGTCGCGTCATCATAGACGTCAATCCCTTCTGTTCGTTTCAGATATCCGACAACAACATAAGTCAGCGGTGTAGCAAGCACTTCGTAGAACACCTTGAAGATGTAAATACTCGCGATGATTGTGATAACTGCTCTTAGGGGCAACATTCTGTAAAAGGCCATTCCTCCAAACACAAACGAATCTATGGCCTGTCCGATAACCGTTGAGCCAACTGTTCGAGTCCAAAGCCAGCGCCCTCGCGTAAGAACTTTCATCCGAGCAATCACATAGGAGTTGGCCAGTTCTCCCGCCCAATAAGCTGCAATGCTAGCCACAGTTATGCGCGGCACAAAGCCGAGCACACTTTCGTAGGCTCTCTGGTTGTTCCACGAAGGGGCTGGAGGCAGGTATTGAATGATCAAGAGGATTGCTGACATAAGGACAGCGGCAAAAAAACCTATCCAGATGGTCCGGCGAGCCCGCGCATAACCGTACACTTCCGTCAAAATGTCGCCGAAAATATATGCGACGGGGAATATTATGATCCCTCCCGGAAATTGGAAATGGCCAAGTGCAAAGATCTTCGAACTTGAAACCTGCGAGATCAAGTATGCCGAAACGA
>Ga0070765_100001725_pt1 | contig 13495 bp, 13 predicted proteins | sample HubBroMetageWFT5_FD_71516 | JGI IMG/M metagenome (GOLD analysis project Ga0070765, IMG submission 71516) | Warmed and freeze-thawed soil microbial communities from the Hubbard Brook experimental Forest, New Hampshire - Hubbard Brook CCASE Soil... | ecosystem: Environmental > Terrestrial > Soil... | reverse complement strand
ACTGGCGGGGGTGGTGGAGCAAGTCGGGCCCGGGGTGCGCGGCTTCAAAAAGGGCATGCGGGTGGTGGCGCTGAATTCCGCGCCCTGCGGTATGTGTTTCTTCTGCTCCAAGCATCAGGAGAATCTCTGCGAAGACCTGCTCTTCAATAACGGCGCATATGCGGAATACATCCGCGTGCCCCGGCGCATCGTTGAGAGCAACATGCTCGCGATCCCAAACGACGTCAGCTTTGAAGATGCCGCGATGACCGAGCCGCTGGCTTGCGTGCTGCGCGGACTGCACGAGACGCGGGTCGAGATCGGCGACACCGTTGCCGTGATCGGCGGCGGGCCCATTGGATTGATGTTTGTACAGGTCGCCAAGGCAATCGGCTGCAATGTCATCGCGGTGGTAAAACGCGATTCGCAAGTGACGCTTGCCAAGCGCAAGGGCGCCCATGAAGTCGTACAGATCACCCAGGTAAAAGATCCCATCGAAGCCGTCCGCGAACTGACCCGTGAGAAGCGCGGCGCCGACGTCGTGGTGGAGGCGGTCGGCCGTCCGGAAGCCTGGGAATGGGCCGTGCAGATGGTGCGCAAGGGCGGAACCGTAAATTTCTTCGGCGGATGCGCCAGCGGCAGCAAAGTGCAGCTTGATACGAACCGGCTGCACTACTCCGAAATCTCCCTCAAGGCGACGTTCCATCACACACCGGAAACGGTGCGCCGGGCGTTCGCGCTGATAGCGGAGAAGAAGGTCCGTGGGACCGACTACATTACCGGCGAAGCGCCGCTTTCGCGGTTACACGATGTGCTGCGGCACATGCTGAACCGCAACGGCGACATCAAGACCGCCATCATCCCAGGACATTGAGCGTAGGAAATCGACCGGGGCAAAGACTCGCTATGACTTTCATCGCCAACAGCGAATCCCGGCCCGTGCCTGCGTCCCCATCGCCGGCAGGCTGGGCCAGCCTTCCGCCGGAATATGCCATTCCGCCGGAAGCGCCTCCGCTCGATGCAGCACGCGCCTATTGCGAGCGCTTGGCGCGTTCGCACTACGAGAATTTTTCGGTCGCTACCTGGTTCCTGCCGCAGCGTTTGCGCCAGCACTTCTACAATGTCTACGCGTATTGCCGCATCTCCGACGACCTTGGTGACGAAGTCGGTGATCCAGCCGCGTCGTTGCACCTGCTCGATCAGTGGCAGCACGAGCTGAACGCCTGTTATCGCGGGAGCCCGCGCCATCCAGTATTCGTCGCACTGGCCGAGACCGTGCGCACGTTCGACATTCCCGAACATGAGTTTTCGGACCTGCTGACGGCCTTCCGCCATGATCAGACGGTCACCCGCTACGAAACCTTCGAGGATTTACTTGGCTACTGCTTGAACTCAGCCAATCCTGTCGGCCACCTCGTGCTCTACCTCTGCGGCTATCGCGATGCCGAACGTCAGAAGTTGTCGGACTTCACCTGCACGGCTTTGCAGCTGGCGAATTTCTGGCAGGACGTCTCGGTCGACTATGCCAAGGGCCGCATCTATCTGCCGCTGGAGGATCTGCGCCGCTTTGGCGTCGCAGAAGACGATCTCGCCACCGCTCACAATACCCCGGCCTTTTGCGAAATGATGCGGTTTGAAGTACAGCGCGCCCGGGAGTGGTTCGAGCAGGGGCTGCCGCTGGTCGGCAAGGTGAACAAGGAGTTGGCCATCGATCTGGAGCTATTTACCCGTGGAGGCCAGGAAATTTTGAATGCGATCGAGGGCCAGGGATATGCCGTGCTTGGGCGACGTCCGTCGATCTCAAAGTCGCGCAAGCTGGCGCTGGTGGCACGCGCCGCACTGGGGAAACTGTTATGAGCACCGCCGTGCAGCAGGCTCAGCTCCAGTTCGCTCCCACCCACACGCAGCTGGCGATGGCGTACTCGGTGTGCTGTGGCATCGCGCGCACCTCCGCCAAGAACTTCTACTACGCGTTTCTGGTACTCCCGCGCGCGAAGCGCCAGGCCCTGTGCTCCGTTTACGCCTTCATGCGGCGGTGCGACGATCTCTCCGACGATCCGTCAATCCCGCCCCGCGAACGGCGGGCACGACTCGAAGCATGGCTCGACGCTCTGCATCATGCGCAGGCGGGGGAACCGACCGACGATCCCATCCTGCTGGCGCTGACCGACACCCAGCGGCGTTACGAAATTGCCGCGGAACTCCTCGACCAGTTGGCGTTTGGAACGCTAATGGATGTGCCGGATACAGGACGCGAGGAGCAGGAACAAACCAGTCCACAACAAGACCCTGAACTGGTGGTGCAGTATCGCGCTTTCAAGGATCTCTACCTTTACTGCTACCACGTCGCTTCGGTGGTCGGCCTGGTGTGCATCAAGATTTTCGGGTATCGGGATCCGACGGCCGAGCATCTTGCGGAGCGCTGCGGCATTGCGTTCCAGCTGACCAACATCATTCGCGACGTGAAGGAAGATGCCGGGATGGGACGCGTGTATCTGCCGATGGAGGATCTGCAGCAATTCGAGTTGACGCCGGCCGACCTGCTGCGCAAGCCCGATGCGAGCCGCCTGCGTCCTTTACTCGTGATGGAGGCCGACCGCGCCCGCGATTTCTACAAGTCCGGACATGACCTCATCCCGCTGGTAAATGAAGACAGCCAGCCGGCTTTGTGGGTGCTGATCACCATCTACCAGCGCCTGCTGGAAAAGATCGCGCAACGGCAGTATGACGTCTACAGCGAACGAGTCCGGCTCACGAAGTTCGAAAAATTTTCAGTCCTCGTGAAGGGCTTCTTGAAGCGGTTGACGTGATGCCACCGTCCTGGACACAAGCCCCCAACGTCGCCGTAGTTGGGGGCGGCCTCGCGGGCCTGGCGGCTGGCTGTGCCTTGGCTTCTGCTGGTTTTCGCGTGACCCTGTTCGAGCGCCGCGCTTATCTTGGCGGCCGCGCTTCGTCTTATCAGCATCCGGGCACGGGAGAAGTTATCGACAACTGCCAGCACGTGCTGCTCGGCTGCTGCACGAATCTCATCGAGTTCTACGAGCGGACCGGCGTCTCGGACAGCATCCGCTGGTTCGACCGCATGACGTTTCTCGAACCGGGTGGCCGCGCCTCTGAGATTGCCCCTTCGGCGCTGCCCGCGCCTTTGCACACCGCGCCTGCGTTCTTACGCGCCTCCTGTCTGGAACTCGCCGACAAGGCCGCCATCGCGCGCGCCATGATGGCGTTGGCTCCCACGACGCCACGGGACAACGGCGAATCGTTTCTCGACTGGCTCAAGAGCCATGGCCAGACCGAGCGCGCCATTGAGCGCTTCTGGAAGCCGGTTCTGGTCAGCGCCCTCAATGAGGAAATCGATCGTGTGTCGGTGCCTTATGCAGCACAAGTCATGCGCGAATCATTTCTGAAGTCCGCGGCTGCGGGACGCATGGGCGTGCCCGCGGTTCCGCTTACTGAGCTTTACAATGCGGCCGGTGAATACATCCGTGCTCGCCAGGGAGAGGTTCGCTTCCGCGAAGCCGTGGAATCCTTTCGGGCTGACCTGTCGCACGTGAAGTTGTCTGTCGGCGGAAGGGAAGAGGTGTTTGACTACGTCGTTTTCGCGCTGCCCTTCGATGGGCTGGAACGGATTCTTCCCGACACATCCACGTCGCAACCGTTGCGCACCGCGCTCGGACGGTTTGAGACTTCACCGATCACGGGAATTCATCTGTGGTTCGACCGCGAGATCACCGAACTCGAGCACGCTGTACTGCTCGATCGCACCATCCAGTGGATGTTTCACAAATCAAAATTGCAGAAGCGCGACAACAACGGTCATGGAAGCTATGTGGAGCTGGTGGTGAGCGCGTCGAAGTCGCTGGTGGAAAAGTCGCGGCAGGAGATCGTCGATCTGGCTCTCGCGGAACTAAGAGAATTTTTGCCTGGAGCGCGCGACGCGAATTTAGTGAAGTCGACGGTGATCAAAGAAGTGCACGCCACCTACTCGCCGCGTCCGGGAATTGAAACCCAGCGTCCCCGGCCGGAAACTGTGTGGCCACGCGTGTTTCTTGCAGGAGACTGGACCGCGACCGGGTGGCCAGCCACCATGGAAGGCGCAGTCCGCAGCGGCTATCTTGCCGCTCAATCGCTGGCCCGCGTTGCCGGTCAGCGCGATGCGAACTTCCTCGTACCCGATCTTGCACCGACCGGATTCATGCGCCTGTTCGGGTAGGCGTCCAGAATCTTTACCACAGAGGACACAGAGGGCACGAAGGAATACCCCGCGATTACCACTGAAATGTCTTGCTGTCATGCTGAGCGGAAGCGCGGCGAAAGCCGCGCTGGAGTCGAAGCACCCCGCCGCTGCTGAGGATTGCGCAATGGGCAGTTATTTTTCCGCCACTGCCCCCAGGGTTTCGCACGGCGATCAAAAAAGTATTTGCGCTGGTCACATCCCAAGCGGCTACGAGGTCCTTCGACTGCAGGTGCCCACGTTCGCGGGCCTATTTGTAGCGCCGCCGTCCCGCCCGCCGAGCGAGGACGAGGACGCCCTCGCGACTGCCGGGGCAAGATGCCGGCGCTACGATTACGGCGCTCAGAACCACGCCACCGCCACGTCCACCTGCTCCAGCGCAATCGATTTCTCCCCCTGGAAGAACACCCGCCATACCGGCAGGCTGCGATCGATGTCGCCCACCACCTGGAACCCTCCCGGACAACCGTAGTTGATGCGCATTCCTGCGACCGGCGGCATCGCGCCCGTGAACATCGTGCAGCGCATTCCGTTTGCCAACTCCAGCGCCCAGGGCAGGACATTCTCCCGGCTGATTTCCTTGCGCGGCTCCGAAGGCAAGGGCTGGGTCAGCGTCAACAGCACAACGTTGGCCGGCCACGGTCCGCCCACCGGGCACGCCAGCTGTTTCTCGTCACCCAAAATCCGCTGATAGCACGGATCGAGAATGCCATTCCCCGACGAACACCGCCACGCATCCGGCCGGCTCGGCGATGCCAGCGATCCCGTGAAGCAATTGCCGTTCACCTTTTCGGTCACTGCCATGCCGATGCTCAGCCCCGCCGGTCCAAACGGTGTCAGCAGCTTGATTTGCGTGCGGGTTACCGGCGCCGAGTCGGCCGCCACGGCAGTACGAACTCCCGCGAGAGCCAACAGGAAAAGGGAGCAGATCAAAAGCCCGCGACGCACAGTCATGCTGTACCTCCGCAAAAACGAACCACAGAGAACATGAAAGTCACGGGAACGCTTTCTCCCTGAAACCTCCGTGTTCTCTGTGGATAATGCCGATCACAGCGAGCGCCGGGAAGCGTCTCGCGAGCATTCGCGGCTACTTCTCAGGACCGTCCCGGACTCAGAGCTTCCTGAAGAGGTGGATTATCTTATTGCCGGCATCTTCCGTATAGTGCACCGTAACCTTGTCGCCTTCCTTGGCGATGTAGCGGGTGCCGCGGATGACTCCGTGATCGGTCTCGACCACGGCGTCGCCGCCCATCTTGTAGGTCGCTTCCGCGCCATCATCCGTCTTTATGGCCACCGTGTGAGCCGCCCGGTCCACATGCGTGACTGTCCCCTTGCCCGCCTTCAGACCTTCCTTGCCGAAGTCATCGAACAGGGTAGCGGTTTTGTCGGCGCCCTTTCCCATATATCGCACCACGACATGCGTGCCCTGCTTACTGGCGAAATATGTATCCACCACGCCCATCTTGGCTGCCCGCACGGAGGCGTGGGTATCACGTATGGCGGTGTGCTCGGTATATTTGAAGACCTCCTCGGTGCCATCGGCGGTCTTCACCGCAACGGTCTTGGCCAGCTTATCCACATGCGTGACCACGCCCGCGACGGCATGCACTACATCCTGCGCGAGCACCGAAACCGGCAAAGTCGCCAGGCCTACCAATAACAACAACTTCGAAACTGCTCGAAAACGGATCATCATTCTCTCCCTGTTGAATTCGTGAGACAGTTGCCTACTTCTTCACTTCACTCAAAGCGATGAGCTGGTTGTCCACGCTGAACACGCCCGGAACGCTGTTCGCTTGCGTGCCGGCGATCTGCTTGTCCATGGCGTTGTCGACCACGCCATACAACGTCACGTGGCCGTTTTCGACCACGATCCGGATCGGTTTCTGTGGATCCATCTCGTAGCGCCGCAAGGTCGGTGAACCGTAAATGGCGCGATAGAGCTTCACCCGCAGTTGATCGTCAAATATGGAGGTGGGCGCGACATCAATGTTGTCGACAATATCCTTCACGCCCGGCGTGGTCTCGGCGATGCCGACCGCGGAATCTCTGCTGGGATAGTCGCGCACCGTGCCGCCGAGCGTGGCCACGCCATCCTTAACATCCAGAGTGATCGCGTTGAAGGCGATTCCATATCCCACGCGGTCGTAGCGAAGGCGATCAGCCAGCGTCTGCCGAAGCTGTTCGTCGGGCACATTGCTCTGTACCTCAACGTGGTTACGAATGCCGTCAACGTTCTTGATCTTCTTGATCTTTTTTTCCAGGTTGACCTTGTCGATGTACAGGTTGACCGTACCTTCCACGGTCACGATCTGATCCTCGACTTTGGCTTTCACACCCTGGTATTCCTTTTTGCTCTGCAGGAACTTGTTCACATCCTGCAGAATCTGCGTGTCATAGCGAGTCGCAGATTGTGCTGCGGCAAGTCCTGTCCCGAGCGTCACGCACATCAACACAAGAATGGCGCCTGAGAAACGCATGCGTACCCCTTCTATTGCGATCACAGAATGGTGTGCAAAAGGAGCCGACTCCTGAGGAGGCCTACGAGAATAACGAAAATATTGCGCCTTGGCTAGTTGCACACCGAGTCGAGCGGAGAATGAGTTTGCGCATTAACCCGCAAGAAGCACCACGCCGCAGGCGACCATAGCCGCCGCCATCCAGCGTCGTCGATCGACCCGCTCATGCAGAAACAGCTTGGCCGCCGCGGCATTTCCCACAAACGTCAGCGACGCGGATGCCGGGGCCACCAGGCTCACATCGCCCCACGACAACCCAAACAGCAGGCTGAAGAATGCCACGGCCATGGCGACGATTCCAAGCAGAAAGAATGGGTTCTGCAATACTCGCACCACCACCGACATGATGCTGGAACGCTTTCGCAACTCGCCCACATCTCCCACTTGCTTCATGGCGCGCGAAAGTAAGACGTCGCCCGTCACAGACGCAAGCACGATGACAGCAATCGCGGCCCATGTGTAGGCATGCCTCATCGTTCACCTCGCAGGGCGGCCATTTCCGTCTCTGCTGGTGTTTGCCCGTGCCCCGCGTGCGCATGTGTAAGCTCCGGCCCGCCTGCAACCAGGCTTACGCCGACAGCGATCAGAAAAATGCCCAGCCAGCGCAGCAGCGTGACTTCTTCGTGCAGCACGAACTTGGCAATCAGCGCCAGCAGTACATAGCCGATCGAAGTTGCTGGCAGGACGTAGGTGAGGTCCGCCCAGGACAGGGCCGTCATGTAGGCTGCAAAGAAGGCAAGCAGGAAAAGAATTCCCCCGGCAATCCACGGATTGAGAACTGCCAGAACCAGGCTTTGCAGATGGTGTATGGAAACGCTGCCCACGTCCTTCATTCCGCGGGAGAGCATGGAGTCTCCCACGGATGCGAACAGGGCCACTCCGGCCAACACCAGGTATTTGCGAAAAGTCACGGCGGGTGCCCCATCCTTAACCTCGCGCTTTTTGCGAGGTTAGGGTGGGGAAGTTCCTTTCACTAAGCTTTGGCAGGTTCCGCCGTTGCCGCCGATTCCTGCTTGTCGCGCACCCACTTGTGCCGCATGGCACGCGTTTTCAGGAAGGCTTTGGCTTCTTTGTACAGGCGCTTCCGGTCATCGCTGTCAAATGCGGCTTTCCTCAAAATGCGGAAAGCGGCTTTTGGCCGGAAGTAATACTCATCGTAGAAACGGTGTACGGATTCGAGAATCTCGGTCGCGGGCAGCCCTGGGTACTGAATGTGCGCCAGTTGATGTCCACCCTCGTCGACCATCTTGGTGTCGGCGACCATGAAGCCATTCTTCACCGCGTAGTCGTAAAGCTCAGTGCCCGGATATGCGTGAGCGACGGATACCTGGATGGTCTCGACATCCAGTTCCTTGGCGAAGTTGATGGTGTTGCGGATGGTTTCGTGCGTTTCCCCGGGCAGGCCGAGGATGAAGTCGCCGTGGATGACCAGACCCAGCTTGTGGCAATCCTTGGTGAACTGCCGGGCACGCTCAACGGTTGCGCCCTTCTTGATGTTCTTCAGGATCTGCTGGTCGCCCGATTCGTAGCCCACGATGAGTAGCCGGCAGCCGGCATCTTTCATCGCCTTCAGCGTTTCGTAGTCCGTGGTCACGCGCGAGGTACACGACCAGGTCAGACCCAGCGGCTTCAGCTTCGCGCAGAGTTCAATCGTGCGCGCCTTCTGGATATTGAAGGTGTCGTCGTCGAAGAAGAATTCCTTGACGTTGGGCCAATATTCCTTGGCCTTCGCCATCTCGCTGGCCACATCGTCGGTGGAACGCTTGCGCCACGGATGTCCGCTCAGCGTCTGCGGCCACAGGCAGAACGTGCACTGCGCCGGACAGCCTCGCGTCGTGTAAAGCGAAACGTAGGGGTGCAGCAGGAACGGCACGTTGTAACGGGTCACATCGAGATCGCGCTTGTAAACTTCGGTGACGTGCGGCAGTGGATCGAGGTCCTGAATCTGCGGCCGGTCGGGATTGTGCACGATCTGGCCGTCTTTCAAGTAGGAAATGCCGGCAATCTCCTCCAGAGGTTTGCCTTGGGCGTACTCGACCACGGTGTAGTCGAATTCCTTGCGGGCGACGAAATCAATGGCCGCACAATCACGCAGGGATTTCTCGGGCAGCACGCTCACGTGCGGGCCGACGAAGCAGATTTTGATATTGGGATTGGCGTCCTTGATCGCCCGTGCCAGGCGAATGTCTCCGGGGAATCCGGGAGTGCTGGTAAACAGCACCATAAATTCGTAATCCTTGGCGATCTCGATGGTTTGCTGTCCGGTGACGTGGTGGGGCGGCGCGTCCAGCAACCGGGCGCCCTCGAGCATTCCGGTCGGATACGCCAGCCAGACCGGGTACCAGTAGGATTCGATTTCGCGCGTAGCCGGCCAGCGGGACCCGGCTCCTCCATCGAAATTCTCAAACGAGGGCGGATTCAAGAACAATGTTTTCAAAGGCATATATGTGGATAGCTAATACTAACATCCTCTCCTGAGATTCCTGGGTATTCCCTGGGGTTCGCCGTGCACCCATCGGTGCATTGCAATCCGGACCCCATGGTGCCGCGGCAGAAGTTGGCTTAAGTGTAACTGTACCAACATTCTACAGCCTGGGGAACGGGTTTGCGCCCAATGGGGATTGGATGCATTAAGGGGCGCAAAAGGAGTGCTGGGGTATCTCCGTAGATCACCCGAGGAGTTCTAGTTGGCTCCATTGATCCATTTTTCCAGGTCTCCGGTCGAGCGCATCAGCCCGACGCGTGCCCGCTCGAGTTCAAACGTCGTGTCCTGCAGAGCGATGTAGTGCTCGCTCAGCTGCGAACGCGACTCGCCCAGGTCCTTGATGGTCGCGGTTCCTGCGTCGACCTTCGTTTGCACCGCGTCAAGATTTGCTTTTGCGATTTCGTACTCCAGTTGTGCGACTTCCTGCGCCGCCTGCATCTGGCGGACGGAACGCTGCAGCTTCAACGTTTCCTCCGAAACCTGATTCTTTGCGGCGTCGGCCTGGCGTTTTGCTTTGACGGCATCGGCATCGGCCGCCTGGGCGCGCGCCCGCTGCGAGGCGTTTAAGAAGGGGAACCGGATTGCGACTCCGATCGTCGCATTGTTCGCCTGGAATGAGTGCGGCTGGAAGAATTGATCGTAGTTGTTGAAGGTCGCCAGCAACGCGTATTGCGCTGCAAAATCGAGCGCGGGCAGGAGTGCCCGGTGTTCGGCCCGGGCGCGCAAATATTGCGCTCGAGCATGTTCTACGGCTGACGAGACCGCCGGACTCGAGCGCTCGGCGCTGCCTGGGAGGTCCTCATCCTGGTGAACCTCGGGAAAAGCGGGAATGGAATCCGCGCTGGTCTCGATCCCCGACGCCGTCAGTCCTGTGAGCTTGGAGAGATGTTCCCGCAGCACGTCGGCCGATCCCTCGGCCTCGGCCACTCGCAGTCGCGTGCGGGCGGTTGCCAGCCGCGCTTTCGTGCTTTCGAGTGGACTATCGACGCCTTCTTTCACCCGGTCCGCCATGGCTTGTTCGAACTTCTGCGCAGCCGACTCCTCCTCTCGCAAACGCATGACGCGCTGCTCCCATTTGTTGAGCTCCGCGTAGCTCAACACCGTATCCTGGATGACAGCGCTCCGCTGATTCTTGATTTGGCTGCTCGAAGCCTGATATTCGGCCTGTGCCGCGCGCAGTGATTCCCGTAAAGCGGGATTAAAAACTGCCGACTGAGCCGTCACGTTGAAGAGGGAAGGCGCCGAACCTTCAAGGCTCAGCGGGTATCCCCACGATTTCCCAAGGCCCGAACCAACCGTGACCTGCGGAATGTAGTTGTCGTGCAGTTCCCGATAGCCTTCGAGGGCATGTTGCTGATCCGCGTCCGCGATGGCGGAAAGGGTGCTGTGTTGCAAAGCCAGTTCGACCGCTTTCTTCAGCGGTACCGGCTCCGCCACCGAGCAGAACGGCGACAGCAGACACACTCCGACTACCAACCTGCGCAAGCACAGGCCCACACCAATGCGATTGATCATTGCGTCACCTTGGGAACAGGGAAGTCAGAAAAGACGGAGAGAAATTGCAGAACCATGTCGGCTAAGCATAGCCAAAGCCAGGGAACTCACGGAACGAAAAATCAGTTTTGCAGACTGACGGTAACGCCTCTTGCACTGTGGATCGGCTGGCGTCCCCACCCGCCGGACGGGCGAGACGCCCGTCCCTCCAGCGAAACTGGCCACTGGCCACTGACCACCGAGCCTACCGATTCACCCGATTGAGCGCCTCGCGTGCGCGTCCAAAGTCTTTCGCCAGGTTCAGAGAAGCCTGATACTCCTTGGCCGCGCCCTCCTTGTCGCCCTGCTTTTCCAGAATGTTTCCCAGAAGATAGTGCGCCTTGAAAGGTGGCGCCTGCTCGACCGTGGTCGAGGATAGATAGCGGCGCACCAGTTGGGTCGCGAAAGGAAGATCGCGATTCGCGCGCAGCAGCGTCGAGGCCGCATCAACCAACACTTCGGGCTGATCCATCGGGGCGGCAGCGGCCTTTTTCAAGGCCTGCTGCATATCGTCGAGGCGCCCGGTCTTACGATAGAACAGCGCAAGGTTCAGCCAGGCGTTCGCGCTCCCTTGACTTGCCTCGATCGAAGCCCGGTACTCCTGCTCCGCGGTCTCCATATCTTTGTTCTTCTCGGCGATTCTGCCGCGAATCCAGTGAGCCTTTGCCGGGTTCTGTTTGGCGACCACGTCCGCCTGGGCGCGGGCTTTGTCTTGTCCGCCGCCAACAATGCCGGGCGCTTCGAGATAAAACTCCGCCAGGTCAACCCGGGCTCCGACATTGTTCGGATCGAGTTGCACGGCGCGCTCAAATTCGTTGCGCACTTTTTTCGCCAGTCCAGCCGCAGTGAAGAAGTTCGAAGCGTCGGCCTTCTCGCCGTAAGTGCGACCCAGCCATAGATGGTATTCGCTGCTGCCCGGTTGCAGCGCGACCGCTTTCTCGCAGGCAGAGATAGCGCGGTCCCAATTCGCGACCGCGAAATAGGCACGGCATAGCAGGTTGTGCGATGCGGCATCGTCCGGTGCGGAATTCAGTTTATCGCTGAGCGTCGTGATCGCATCATCGACTCGCCCGGCAGCCAGCAAATCGGACGGGGAATCGGCCGCGGCGGCAATCGCGGGCAACACCAGGGCCGCAAGAACGAAAATCTTCGAAGTCCACTTCATCACTTACTGCACCACCTTCACAGGGATTCCGTCGCGCAGCGACTTATTCGTAGCGGTCGTATTCAGGGCGACGAGGGTTTTGTCGGCAACTCCACTGCTGACTTCGACCTTGGTTAAATTCGAGGCCGCAACCGTCACGTCGCGGCGCCGCAGTTTGTTGTCGACAATTTCGTATACGTAGGGTTTCGAGTCGTCGAGGCGCAAAGCCTCGCGGGGCATGGTCAGCACGTCGTCGTGCTGTGCGGTCACAATCGTGACGTTCACGTTCGTATTGGGCAGTAAGCGGAAGTCATGGTTGTCGAGCTGGCTTACCATCTCGCCCACGTTCCGGGTGCCGCGCAGCTTGACCACCGAGGGAAGGGTGGTAACGGAGCCGGTCCATATGCGGCCGGGCACGGCATCCCAGGTCACTTCCGTCTTCTGCCCGGGAACCAGGCGGCCGATATCGGGTTCGTCAACGTAGGCGCGCACCAGGACGTTGGAGAGGTCCGCCACCTGCAGAAGCAGGTCGCCGGCCTGCACGTAGCCTCCCCGCTTCACGGGAAGCACATACACGATTCCATCGAACGGCGCGACGATGTTTGACTTCTGCAGAATGTCCTCGGCTGCGTCATACGCGGCCTGGGCCTCGGATTTTTGCGCCGTCACGTGCTCTACTTCGGGTGCTGAATAGCGGTCCTTCTGCTTTTGCACGAGCAGGTCGTAGTCGGCTTGCGCGCGTCGCAGGGCATTCTCGGCGTCTTTCACTTCTCCGGCTGAGGCAGCACCCTCCTGTTGCAAGCGTTTGAATGCATCGACGTTGCGTTGCGCGGTGTCGCGATCGGCTCCCGCCTTTACGATTTGCGCTTGCAGCGTGAGGACTTCCTCCTGTGAGCCGCCCTTCTCGACGGCGTGGACGTTGGCCTGCGCGCCTTTCACCTGAGCCTGGGCGCGCGCCGCCTGGCTACGGGCCTCGGCGTCATCGAGTTGTAGCAGCAACTGCCCCTTCTTCACGTGATCGCCTTCCTTCACGAGCAGGCGACGCACGGTGGTGTTGGTGGGAGCATGCGCTTCGAAATTCTGTGCCGGTTCGATCTTGCCGTTGGTGGAAATCACGCTGCGGATGGAGCCGCGCTCGATCGTGGCCACGCGCACCGGGATGACTTCCTCGCGCATCGAGGCAAACGATGCCAGCAGGATTACCGCCAAGGCTGCCCCCAACGTGATGACCAGCCACTGGTGTCGGCCGACAAAACCGGGTTTGTCCTTGGTACTCAATGGAATGAAGAGAGTTTTACAAGCAACAATTTATCACCGGGAGCCACCCTCCGGGACAGCAATTCGGCCAGGGGCGTATGACCAAATTAGATGCGTGGCAATGGTTACAGGCTGACCCGAGCCTGTCTTTTTGATGTTTGGCGCACGCTGCCCGTTACAATATCGTGCATGCCCAAGCCGCCACGTTACACCGAGGAGCACGCTAAAGCCGGGCTCGACGCGCAGTTTCCCGAGATCGAAACCTGGCCCAACCAGTTTCCCGGATACGAGATCGTCATTGACGATCCCGAGTTCACCTCGGTGTGTCCAAAAACTGGGCTGCC
>Ga0070765_100001724_pt1 | contig 13496 bp, 10 predicted proteins | sample HubBroMetageWFT5_FD_71516 | JGI IMG/M metagenome (GOLD analysis project Ga0070765, IMG submission 71516) | Warmed and freeze-thawed soil microbial communities from the Hubbard Brook experimental Forest, New Hampshire - Hubbard Brook CCASE Soil... | ecosystem: Environmental > Terrestrial > Soil... | reverse complement strand
AGCATCCGGAGCGCGGTACGCACATTCTGCGCTTAGTCGGCCCGGATGGCCGCGAGGTCCCGGCCACGCCAAGGCTCAACGAGTTCATGGTGCATGCGATTACGCCGCCCGTGCCCCCAGAGTACACACTTGGTTGGGATATCGATCTTGACGCAGCTTACGACATCTCGCGCGCGGGATACTATCGGTTCTACTACAGCTACCTTCCACCAAAATCCCTGCAAGGCTCAGGCTTCGCACGCCCTTTGGAACTGCAGTTTTGGAACGGTCGCGAGTACACCAACTACTATGACTTCGTAGTGAAATAGTGGGTCCTTTGGCGCTTGCGCGGATTTCCCGATGCCGGCAAGAACCGGCATAACCCGGGCCGAATCATCGCCGACTAGCATCTTGATTGTTCCACGGATTTATTCATGTTGCTCAGTGAACCTTACCTTCACCGGCTTCAAGAAACGGAGGGAGTCATTTCAGTTGAAAGAAGAGTTCAATCTTTTCAACGGTCTCTTTTGGCCCAGGCTCATATTTCCACTGTTTGATCGCCTCCAGGGCGGCATCGACCAGCAACGGACTGCCACCGATTACACGGGTACTCTTGATGCTGCCGTCCGGCGAAACAATCGCTTCGATTCTGACTTTTCCGGTCAGCTTGAACTGCCGCGCTTGTCCGGGGTAACTCGGCTCAACTCTTACTTTGATCCTTCGAGTCACTACTTGCTCGCCAGCCTTCTGAGAAAAAGCGGGTGGTTGCAAAGACAGCGTCCCGAGCACGAGAAGGCCGAAACCCAAGTTTAAGAGTCCTGATCGCATCTTCAAGCCAATTTTGCCATTAACAGCGCAGATTCTTCTGTCTAACGACGTTGCGTGTGCTTAGTTTTTCAATCGCTTCAGCGTCACTGCTCAACGCTAGAACACTCCCCCATTTCGAAACTGTCCCCTTTGACACACAACGCACGATCAGTAACCGAGCAAGCTTCCTGTCACGCTTCGTAATCCGCTGGCGCCACAGCAGTTGTCGAGATTCCGATTCTCCGGAGTCGGTACCCAAATTTGCGGAAAGCTATTCCGTTTCTTCACTCGCTTCGCTTTAATCTCTGCGGGATCGCCCATCCAAATCCAATTCACTCGCGCCCAGAGCAATCACTAGCGCTTTTCATCCGGTCGTTCAAGCGCTTTGCGCGAACACAAAACTTAGCGGTTGGCCACGTAGAGTCCGGGAAATTGTTGCTGAAGGTTTTTGACCTTGGGGAGGTCGAACGTGGCTATATAGGGATTGTTAGGATGTTCAGCGGCATAATTCTGGTGGTAGTCTTCGGCGCGATAGAAAGCTTTAAACGGAACGATCTGGGTCACGATGGGTTGCGAAAACACTTTGGCCTGATCGAGCTGTTGTACGTAGGCCTGGGCGATGCGCTGCTGATCCTGGCTGGCAAAGAAAATGATGGAGCGGTACTGCGTGCCGCTGTCAGGACCTTGGCGATTCAATTCCGTCGGATCGTGCGCCACAGAGAAGAATACTTTCAGCAGCTGGCCTAGGGTGATCTTCGACCGGTCGTACACGATCTCGACTGATTCGGCGTGTCCCGTTTCACCGGTGCTGACCTGTTCATAGTCGGGATTCTTGACCGTTCCGCCGGCATATCCGGAAGTCGCGCTGCTGACGCCCTTTACGTGCTGAAACACAGCCTGTATGCCCCAGAAACATCCTCCTGCGACCACAATGGTCTCTTGGCCTTTCTGCGGGGCGAGCGTTTCGTCCACCGCCGGGTCAGGAATCACTGTGGCTGCGCTCGTGTAATTGTGGCGCGTCCACACGAAGAGCGCGAGCACAGCGAACAGAACGGTCAAAAGCGGCGTCGTTAAATGTTTCATTGCCTTCATCTCCTTAATCCTGCCAAAAATCAACACTCCCAGGAAGATCGCCCATTACCTAGGACGCTTTTGCGAATCTCATGGCCATGGAATTCATGCAATAACGCAAGCCCGTGGGACGCGGGCCATCGTCGAACACGTGCCCCAAGTGTGCGTCACACAAACGGCAAGAAACGGCCGTGCGCACCATGAACAAGCTGCTGTCGGTGGTTTCCAAGACATTTTCTTTCGCGATGGGCGCCCAAAAACTCGGCCAACCGGTACCGGACTCGAACTTGGTGTTTGAATTGAACAACGCGGTGTCGCAACAAATGCAGCGAAAAACGCCTTTTTCATGATGGCTGGGATCTTCATTGGTGTAGGGGCGCTCGGTGCCGGAGAGGCGAGTCACTTCGAAGGAATCCGGCGTAAGCTGCTTCCGCCATTCTTCCTCGCTTTTCACAATACGCGCTACGGTCACGGTGTTTTTGCGCTGCCCTGCGTCAGTGAACTCCACGATCCTAACCGTCTTTGGCAGTTCAGCAGCGGCTGCTTCCACATGAACCGCCGGGCTCTTGTGAAAATAAGACAAGATAAGCCCGGCAGCGCCCACGCCGCTAGCAATCAAGAAAACTCGCCGCCCGGGCGAACTGGGATTTTGATCGTCCTTTTTGTTCGATGAAAACATGATTGCCTCTCACTCCTTCATCCAAACGTGAAAGCGAACGCTTCCACGCCCGGGTCCAGAAAATCAATTTCGAATGTTCTGTCCTCGACAGCGCCTTTTTGCCGAATAAGCTGATACAGACGGTTCCCTTGCACTACGCCCGTGCCGGCTGCGTCTGTATCGGCGCCATGATCTTCGCCAGGAGGCGTTCCATCAAGCTTGACGACGAACCGAATCGGCTTGCCAGTTTTCGCGGGTCCGAGAACCAAATGAAGATCGCGGGCATGAAACCGAAAGACAATCTTGCCGGGGGCCGACTGAAGGTCTGCGCTTTCGGCCCCTACGTTCCAAGCGCCGCCCAAGGCCCACTGATTCAGCGAAAGCCGCGGCTGCGGGTTGTACGTTTTGCGGGAATCCCGAGCTATTTGCTCGGTCGAAGCAAAGTTCTCGGCACGCTTGTACCCGATATAGGTCTCAGGCGAAGCAACGTTCTTGTTGTCTGCAGCCGCTTCGGCGCCGCTGCCAGTGACGTTTACCACTCCCGAGGACAGTGACGTTGCGCCGTTCTCCTTGAGGAGCTGCTGAATCACGCGCTCGGACTCGTCGTATTCCCCTTCGCCGAAATGGTGATAGCGAATCCGCCCTTTGCCATCGACGAAATAGTGAGCGGGCCAATACTCATTGTTAAAGCCCCGCCAGATCTTGTAATCGCTGTCAATCGCGACCGGGTAAGTGATCTTCAAGTCGCCCACGGCCTTTTCGACGTTTGCGCGATCTTTTTCAAACGCGAACTCCGGCGTGTGCACACCGATGACAACCAAACCAGCATCTTTATATTTCCTAGCCCACCCTTCTACATAGGGCAACGCGCGGAGACAGTTAATGCAAGAGTAAGTCCAGAAATCGATCAGCACGACTTTGCCCCTCAGGGACTTGCTGCTCAATGGCGGAGAGTTGAGCCAGCCAACTGCACCGCTCAAATCCGGCATGGGCCCTTCGTCGGGGAGAGTTGGGGGCAGGTCGACCGCGACTGGAACCAGCGCACCTTTCTCTGGACCGATTGTGCCGATCAGATGCGATTCGGCTTTGGCCGTATTCACGAAGGAATACTTCGCGAGCAATTTCGTATCCCAGCCTAGCGATATGGCGATCACACCCGTGATTACTGCGACTCCGAGTCCCCGGCGGATCCAAACGTCAAAGGAAACGGAGCGCTTCATGACGGATAACACCTTTTTTCCTGCGAGCAGCGCAATGCCGAGAGAAGTCGCGGCGCCGAGCGCATAAGACAGAAGCAAGAAGGACGTACGTGCCCCCGGGCCCTGAATCGCCGCTCCGGTCAAGATCAGGCCCAGAATAGGCCCGGCACAAGGAGCCCACAGCAACCCGGTAGAAATCCCCAGTACGAACGATTTCCCGACACTGATCTCATGCGAAGGGCTACCCTGCAGCTTACCGCCGGCCTGCACCAGTGGTCGAGTCAGTTCTTCAGCCAGAGACGGAAAAAGCAGGGTTAGTCCCAGCACGAAAAATATGGCGATGGCCAGGTAGCGCCCGCCCTGGTTCAAACGTACTACCCAATGTCCGCCGAATGCTGCCGCGGTCGCTACCAGCGAAAAGGTGAGCGCCATGCCAATCAACAGAGGCAGGCCGGACTGGCGAAACGGGCGGTCGGCACGGGAAAATACGAACGGGAGCACAGGAAGAATGCAGGGGCTGAGTATCGTCAGAATGCCGCCAACAAATGCCAATAGATAGATAAGCATTGTATATGTCTAGTACGCTTTTCAGGATGCCGTCGGATTGAAACCTGTCGCGCCCTATCTGGCTCCTGATCTTCATTTTACAATTAAATGGCGAGCTAGTCGCTGCCCGGATAATGTAATCTGCCCGCTTGGAGCGCAATCATTCCGAATCCTCCCCAAGTTCGCGGCGTCAATCTCGATCCGCAGACTCGCTGCGAGCATTATCACGGCCCAAACGACATCGTGGCCATTAAGACCAGGTGCTGCGGTGTCTATTATGCGTGCAAGGACTGTCACGATGCTCTGGCCGATCATCCGATCGAGGTTTGGCCCGAGAGCGACTTTCACCAGCAAGCGATCCTTTGCGGTGCCTGCGGCGCGGAGCTAACGATTCATCAGTATCTGCTGTGCGAATCGCGTTGTCCGGCTTGCGGCGAAAGCTTCAATCCCGGTTGTAGAAATCACTATCGTTTTTACTTCGGCGTCCGGCGATTCACCGGAAAGAAGTGAGGAAAAACGAACAGCCGTCCACCATGTTTCTAATGGAGCAATCAGAAATCAGAAATAAAATTTCAGGGCGACCTGGATCAGCCGCGGGGAACGCGACGCGGTGGGAAATCCAAATTGGGTGGCGCCGCGCTCGATCGAAAAATTCTCGTTCGTGGTCATCTCATCAGCAAACGTCAGGTTCGGGTGATTCCAGATATTGAAGAATTCCGCGCGGAACTCAAAATGCATTTGTTCGTGAACAGGGAATTGTTTGACAAAAGACATATCCCAGTTTTGCAATCCGGGACCGCGGATGATGTTTCGTCCCGCGTCGCCAAAACTTCCGAATGTCATGTTAGCCACAAATGCGCAAGTGTTAAAGAGCGTTCCCGGAATGCAAGGCTTGCCATTCGGATTGCCCACTACATTCGGCCGCGCGCAATTGAAAACCGTCCCGCCGCAGTCGGAGTTCGAAATATTGACTAGATCGTCGGTAGGAGTGAACCAATTCCCGGTCTGCGCAGAGACAATGCCGGTCACTTGCCAGTTTCCGATCAGTTGATTCTTAACACCTGTGGCATCTCCGCCAAATCGCTGGCCGTTCCCGAAGGGAAGGTTATAGATATAGCTCAACACAAATCGCTGGCGGACGTCGAAGTCCGCATTTCCATATTCCAGATAAGGCGCCGTCTGCAAACGAAAATCGCCCTGGTTCTGCGAACCCAGGCTGGCGCTAGAGGCATCGTCCAGAGCGTGGCTGTAGGTATAGGCCGCTTCAAATTGGAGACCGTTGGAAAAACGCTTTTCCAGACGAACTTGCAAGCCATTGTAGTTCGAGAAAAGATTCGAGCGCAGGGTTTCGATGCCAGCATCGATATTTGGATCAGGGCGCCGCGGTGCAGTCGGAATAGTCGGATCCGCTGTGGGAACGGCCTCATTCCCGTTGAACATCCCAAATAGATCGGCTCCATGCGAGCCCACATAAGAAATGTCCAAAACGATATTTGCCGGCAACTGGTACTGAAATCCCATAAACCATTGCTGCATAAATGGCGTAGTAATTTTGGGGCTGATCGAAAACAGCAACGGCGTGTTCGGATCGACAAGCGAGTTGGCCGGAAAACCCTGTTGCAATGAGTTCAGACCCGGGATGGAACAGTCCACTTGGCCAGGGTTGGGGTTCGCCGAATTGATCAAGCACGGCATGTTAAACGCTTGCGTAACAAAGAACGGCGGATTGAAACCAGGGCTGGGATTCGAATACGGGCCATTTTCCTGGCCGCCGTAAAAGATCCCGTAAGAGGAGCGAAAAACCAGCTTGTCGGTAATACTGTAAGCCAGTCCCACCCGCGGCGCGAAATTGTGCAGGTCCCACGGCACCAGGCTGGGTGTCCCGGTGCGCCGCACGATGAGCTGGGAAGCGAGCGTGGGCGTGAGCTGTGCATCCTGCCCGTAGGGCACAATCAAACAACCGCATCCGAAGTCAAAGTTGGCTTGTTCGTTGTCGGCCGCTTTAACCGGGGTGTAAAGTTCGTAGCGCAGCCCCACATTGAAGGTCAGTTTTGACGTTTTCTTGAAATCGTCCTGGATGAAGCCGGCATAGATCTGGCGCCGGTAATCGACATTGTGCAAATTGACGATCGAGCCGCCATCCGGTATGCCCAGCAGAAAGCTCGCGAATCCGTAGCCGCCGGTTCCTGCAGCCGCAGGGTTATCGGTAAATCCCGCGCTGAAATCCATGGTCCCGCGCGAGGCGGACGGCTGAAAGATGGTGAACTGCTCGTAGCGGATCTCCGCCCCAATCTTTACGGAGTGCCGTCCCTTGACCCAGGTGAAGTTGTCGGTGAACACGTAACTATTCTGCCTCTCAATCGAAGGCAAAAAGCCCGAACTGCCGAGCTCGGGCGCCGACCCGTCGCCGAAGGTCAACGCCGGAAGGCCGCCGTTGAATGTGCCGGGCTGGTACGGGACACCCGGAAAATCAAGCGCGGCGGACACATTTTCGTTGAAGTTAATTTGGTAGCGATGCGCGTTGATATGATTGTAGCCAAATCGAAATTCGTTGATGTGCGTGGAATCAAGAATATGCGTCTCGCTCACTGCAAAGCTGCGATAAGCGAAATCTTCATTGCCGTCGAAAAATCCGCCGCCATCCAGCTCATTCTGAAACGGTGAGGGAATAAAGCTCGGCTGGCTTTCGTAACTGAAGCGTCCAAAGATGGAATCCTTGCTTGAGAAAGTATGGTCGATGCGCACGTCGAAATTGTTGCGCGTTTCGCTGCGTGTCGGCACGGCCAGGTAATTAAACGCCGGATTGTTTACGTTCGGTGTGGGCGCGGGAATCAGGGCCGCCAGCCGTGCAGCCAGCGGATCGACCGAGCCGGTTGGAAAGATATTGGTCGGAGCGCCAGCCGACGTTCCGATCGGTACTCCGCACATTCCGGTGGGATTGGCAGGTGTGGTCGGCACCACCTGGGTAAGCCGGCCGTTAAATATCTCCCCCACAAAGGTAGGATTCCCGGAACAATCCCGCGCCACGGCGCCGGTTTGATTTCCGTTCAGGTCCACCGCCATGGCCGGCATGGTGGTCAGCAGTTCAGAGAAATCGCCCGTGGTCATAAGCTGATCGGGAACGAACGCGGTCTGCGGTATACCCTGCCGCAAGCGAAAACCTTCGTAATCGCCGAAGAAAAAGGTCTTGTCCTTTTGAATCGGGCCGCCAATAGTTCCTCCGAACTGGTTCTGCTTGTAGGCCGGTTTCTGCGAGGTAATCACAAAGAAAGGAGAAGCGTCCAGCACATCGTTGCGCAAATATTCAAAAACATCACCGTGAAACGCGTTGGTGCCCGATTTGATCACCGCATTCAGAATCGCGCCGTTACCCCGGCCAAATTCCGCGCTGTAATCGTTGGTCTGCACTTTGAACTCTTCGATGGCGTCGACCGGCGGCTGAATGACGTAGGAAGACTCATTCAGAAGGTCTCCCAGATTCGAATTGTTGTCGATTCCATCCAGCAGAAAGTTGTTTTGCAAAGACCGCGCCCCATCCACGCTAAATCCGAAGCTGCCGCTTACGCGCGAACCCGGCTCACTGGGCACCACGCCCACGCCCAGCTGCGCGAGTTGTGCAAAATTACGGCCATTGAGCGGCAAGGTTTCGATGCGCGTCTTGTCCATCACCTGGCCCATCGAACTCGTCTCGGTTTCCAGCAGCGGGTTTTGCACGGTAACTTCGACTTTTTGGGTGACTTCGCCGACTTCCAGCCGCACGTTGGCCTCGACTCTGCCTTGCACATCTAGCTGCACTGGCCCGGCCACCGCGGTCTTGAATTTGTCCTTTTCCACCGTCACCGTATAACGCCCGACTTTGAGTGGCCCGGCGACATATTCTCCGTTGGTATCGGTCGTCGTTGCAAATTCAGTCCCGTGATCTAGGTCGCGCACAACCACCTTGGCTCCGGGTATTACTCCCCCACCCGCATCCCGCACCACTCCCACGATGCTCCCGGCATCCTTCTGCGCAGAAACTCGAGTGAGGCACAGAAAAAGGAGAGGAAGAATCAGGGTGAATCGCAGGAGACTGCGGAGCCGGCTCATCGATCGTTTCTCCTTCCGGCTTCTCAAAAGCAGGGCCGGGTAGCAAGACGGGTGCGGTCTATTCCGCAAAAGGTCCGCCTGAACGCACTTGCCATGGATGTTTCGATTTGCTACTTTTACTTTCGAATTGTTTGCGTGTCAAGCGGAAAACCAAGCGATAAGCTTTGGTTTGCCGTTGTTGAGGATGGGCTAGGCGCCGATTTACATGACCGAATACGCCTTGCCGAGAGCGAGTCAAAACCATGAAAGCACGTCCTGCTCCTTGGAAGGGAAGTAGAGAATCTCACCTGGCGTTTGTTGTGGTCGCTTGCGCCCTAGTGCTTGCGTCGGCCATCGGCTGGACCGGCGGCTGCGCTAAGAAACCGGTCGGTGACTCTGCTCCGCCGCCGGCGACTGCACCGGCTTCTTCTATCCAGGTTTCCTCCGGTTTGAACTCAATCTCTATCGAAACGAAAACCGCGGAATTCACCATTGCGCAGGACGGTTACGTCGCAGCCAAGCTCCTTCACGGCACGCAGCGACTTTCTCTCGACGATCCCGGCAACGATTCTGGCGCAAGCGTAGTGGCGGCGGGCAAAGAGGTGAAGGATTTCGTCTTTGACCTGGGCCATGCGCAAACCTCGGCCCCGGAAGGAAAGCTCGGGTCGCGCGGTAAGCGCATCGTGATCCAGGGAAAAAGCCCGCTGACTGGGTTAGAGCTTGCCCTTGCGATCGAAGTACACGATGAATTTCCCAATATTGCCCTCCTCTCGAGCAGCATTCGAAATGCGGGAGCCACGGGTGTATCGCTCGATCAGGTCGATATCGATCGGCATCGCCTGAATGCCACTCTGGTTGACCCCAAGTCTGCACCTAATCAGATTTGGTCTTTTCACGGCGCCAGCATCCGATGGGGCAAAGACAATGTCTTCGAGATACCCAGGAATTTCGAGCAGCAGAATCAAATGGGTTCCATGGTTGAAGTAAAAGGTGACCTGGGCCGCGTGGGGGGCGGAATCCCGGTTGTCGCGTTTTGGACTCGGCAAGTTGGCGAGGCGATCGGCCATGTCGAAACGCTCCCGCTCGTACTCTCGGTCCCGGTTAAAACCGAAAGTGACGGTCGTGTGGACGCCTCTGTTCGAATGCTCCCCAACCTGGTGCTCCAGCCTGGCGATGTATATGCCACGCCGCGAACTTTTGTTGCCGTTTACTCAGGCGATTATTATGAACCGCTGCGAATGTATTCCGATGTGATCGACCGCGAAGGCCTCACCAAAGCCACCAGCACGAACGAAGATTACGCGGTCAGCTGGTGCGGCTGGGGCTACCTGGCAGACGTAACCCCGAAACAAATGCTTGGCACCATACCGAAGTTGAAAGAGTTGGGCATCCATTGGGCCACGCTTGACGATCGCTGGTTCAACAACTATGGCGACTGGCAGCCTCGCCCCGACACATTTCCGGACGGCGAAATTGAAAAAATGGTCCAGCAATTTCATGCGCAGGGAATCAAGGTTCAGCTTTGGTGGTTGCCGCTGGCCGTAGAAGATGGCGGGCCGGGATATGAGTCGCATAAATACGGCGTATCGCAGGTAGTCAAAGATCATCCGGACTGGCTCGTGCTCGACAAGGACGGCAAGCCCGCAAAAATGACCCGCAATCTCGCCACGCTTTGCCCGGCTGTGCCGGAAGTTCGTGAATACTACAAGCAATTAACCGAGCGATTTATCCGCGACTGGGATTTCGACGGCCACAAGCTCGACAATATTTACAGCGTCCCGGCCTGCTACAACCCAAAGCATCATCACAAATCTCCGCTCGATTCCGTGTATGCCATGGGCGAAATTTATAAAACAATTTTTGAAACCACACGCGCGCTGAAGCCGGAAAGTGTCACGCAAAGCTGCCCATGCGGCACCCCTCCCAGCATCGCGTGGCTGCGCTACATCGATCAGGCGGTCACCGCTGATCCGGTGGGCTCCGTGCAGGTTCGCCAACGAGTGAAAATGTATAAGGCATTGCTCGGGCCGCGCGCGGCCGTGTATGGCGACCATGTGGAACTTACGCGAATCCAAAATCCCGATAGCAACGAGCGCGACTTGGGATCCGACTTCGCTTCCACGCTCGGCACCGGAGGTGTTCTGGGCACGAAATTTGCGTGGCCGGATTACGGGCCGAAGCTGAGCGACGTCTATTTGACGCCCGAGAAAGAAGAGCACTGGAAAAAATGGATCGGGCTCTACAACAAGGAAATGCTCTCGCGCGGCACGTTCAAAAACCTATACGTGTATGGCTACGACGTGCCGGAAGCCTACGCCATCGAGAAGGATGGCGCGATGTACTACGCGTTTTTTGCGCCGGCCAACGATTCAAAAAAGAATGCGCCGCAGAAATGGTCGGGCGAAGTGGAGCTGCGAGGTCTGGAGCCGGGGAAATATCACGTGGTCGATTATGTAAATGACAAGGACTACGGGACGGTCACCGCGCCCGACGCCAAGCTCAAGGTTGATTTCACCGACAACTTGCTTCTGGAAGCGACCAAACAATAGCTGCGAAAGCGCTGGAATCCCTCAATTGCGCCCAGATTGCTCGCTGAAAAAGCGCGCCACTTCTTTGCGGTTGCGGAAAGCTTCCGTGCCTCCCTCGCGTGTGGTGGAGAACGCCCCCGCTATATTCGCGAATTTCAAGCACTCCTCCACACTCGCTCCCTCCAGGAAGCGGTGAATGAAACCGGCATCGAAGCTATCGCCCGCACCGACTACATCGATTGCATCCACGCGCAACTGCGCAGCGCGCCATTCCTGCGAGCCCTTTCGCGCACAAGCTCCCTGAGGTCCCAACTTCACAACCACTAGCGGAACAGTCTGCGAGAGTTTTGCAATGGCCAGCGTCAAATCTTCTGTCCGCGCGATTTTCTTTGCCTCGCGCTCATTTGGGAAAAATACGTCCACGAATTTTAGGACTTGCTGCAAATCGTCACCCCAGCGGTCTTCGGGATCGTCGTTGCTATCCAGAGAAGTCGTAAGACCCCTCGCTTTGGCGCGGCGAAATAACTCCGGAATTTGCGGCCGCAGGGCCCGGTGCAGGAAAAATGACGAAAGATGCAGATGGCGCGCCGACAGAATGTAATCGAAATCCAGATCCGAGTAACTCAGCTCAAACATCGTGCCCGGATAGGTGAGAATAAAGCGCTCGTGAGGGTGGGCGAGAATGACGGAGAGACCCGTTGCTGTAGTTTCCGCGACGGATACATGTGTCAAATCAACGCCTGCCTCCGCCAGCCAACCGGCTGCCATCCTTCCAAATGGATCGTTGCCGACCTTGGAGACCATCCCGATGCCGGTCCCCAGCACCGCAAGATTATGGGCAAAAATTGCCGACGAACTCCCCAGCGTCAGACGGAATCCTTCCACTAACGTTTCCTGCTCCGGTTTTATTTCTCTGGGTAGGCCGTAGAGGATTAGATCGGGGTTGATCTCGCCCACAACACAAACCTCAAGTCGCGGCACGATGGGAACCTCCATCCCTGCCGGCGAGCATCACCACTCGCGATAAGTTGCGCGGCCGGTCCGGGTTAAATCCCTTGCGCATACCAGTGTAAAAGCCGAGCAACTGACCGGCTATCACCGCAGCCGCAGGCCGCGCCACTTCCGGAACTCGCAGGGCCAGTTCAATCGAATAGTCCGCTGAACCGCCAATGGCCGCGTCCATCGAATTTGAAATGACGAACGTCGTGCCGCCCAGTTCCTTTATTTCCTCCAGCAGGGAAACTTCCTCGGCAAACCCACTTTCACTTACGAAAAAAGTGATTAGCGTTTCCGGGCTTACGATCGCCTTGGGCCCGTGCCGAAATTCCAGTGTATGAAAGGCCTGCGCGTAGGAACAGGACATTTCTTTCACTTTCAGCATGGATTCCTGCGCCACGCCGAAGAAAGGACCTTGTCCCAGGAAAACATAATCGGCATAAGTCCGCTTATCGACCAGGGAACGAATGGTGGCCTGCATGTCGTTCAGTCGCGGCCCAATTTGTCCGGGGAGGGCCAGCAAGCCTGCAAGAAAATCTTTGCGCTCCGCTCGTTCCGCTGCCAGCGCTTGCGAGGCTAGTAGCATGGAGGTGAAAGAACGCGTCATTACCGTGCTTTTCTCGTCTGCCGCGGAAAGCCGAATCAAATGCGAGCAAATTTCTTCCAGCGGTGTCCCGATTCCGCAAGTAATAGCTAAACTCTGAATTCCGAGCTCGCCTTCGGCAAATCGCGCGGCATCCACAATTTCCGAGGTGCGTCCGGAGCGCGAAATAAACACAGGTTGGCAGGGAACTGGAAAGAGTTCAGGGAAGAGCAGGATTTCCGATGCCGGAATCGCGCGCGCCGGACTTCCATTCAGGATCGACCAAGTCGAGGCCGCAATCTGAGCGAGATAAAAACTCGAGCCGCATCCGACGAAAACCCATTCAACATTCTTGCTCAGTTTCTGGTTCAGTGTAAGAAGCTGGCCGCTCTCTAGGAGTTCAGACACACATTGCTTCCAAGTCTGTGGCTCCGACAGGATCTCGGCAATGGTGTGCACGCCTTCTGTTGAACTGGAAAAGGTCAAACCAGCCTCCGGAATTCTATTTTAAACAACAATAGTTTTGATCCCAGCTTCACGAAGTCCACGCAGATGCTTGGACGAAATCTTCCTGTCCGTAATCGTGTGATGTACCGCGGACGTCGGAGCAATCAGCGAAAGGCTTCGCCGGCCAAATTTGCTCGAATCACACACCACTACCGTTGTTTTGGCGCTTTCCATCATGGCGCGGTTCACTCGGGCCTCGAGGATATTCGGCGTGGTCAGTCCATAGCCGACGTCAAAGCCATCCACGGCCAGAAAAAGAAGATCGGCGGTCACATGCCGCAGCGAGTCTTCCGCCAGCGGGCCCACCAGCGAAAACGAATTTTTTCGCAGCACTCCTCCGGTGAGAATCACCTCAATATCAGTGCCGGCGAGTTCTGCTGCTATATTCACCGCGTTGGTGATCACCGTGAGATTTCGGATATGTTTTGTCGCCCGCGCGACAGCCGTGCTGGTGGTGCCGGAATCGAAGATAATTACCTGGCCGGGTTTTATGAACCGAGCAGCCGCCGCAGCAATGCGCAGTTTTTCCTTGCGGTGCAGACGTTCCTTTTCGTGCA
>Ga0070765_100001723_pt1 | contig 13497 bp, 14 predicted proteins | sample HubBroMetageWFT5_FD_71516 | JGI IMG/M metagenome (GOLD analysis project Ga0070765, IMG submission 71516) | Warmed and freeze-thawed soil microbial communities from the Hubbard Brook experimental Forest, New Hampshire - Hubbard Brook CCASE Soil... | ecosystem: Environmental > Terrestrial > Soil... | reverse complement strand
ACTCACCGGCCCTTCCCTGTGCGTGACGCGTGAACGAAGCAGCGGCCCTTCCCTCACCGCGGGTTCTGTTGTCCCGTCGGCTCAAGCGGTAATACAGCCGCCTCCGACTCCCTCCCAGCCGACGTCCACTTCCCGAGGATCACTCGGTTATAGGACGCCACACTCCAGCGGCACACACCGCAGCACCCGCCGGGCCGGGGAGGGCCTCCCCAGTTCCCGCCATCACCATCCGAACGCTCCGCGCCCTCTACGCCGGGGAGTTCTTCGGGGCTGCGACTCCAGGATCTTCACCCCTTCCATGGCCTTCACCAAACGGGACGAGGCTCGACTCTCCCTGATACACGCTCACGACGCGGCAGGCTTCGCTTGACGCTGCGGACCGCTCGGTCGCACACCCCAAAGGATGCTTGACGCTGCGCTCCGACCCCAGACGTTTCCATCTGAAGCCGGCAGCCTGCTACCGGGCCTCCTGGCAGCTACCCGGACCGGACCTTCCCCGGCAGGCGACGACGAGCTTGTCGCTGAATCACGATGTTCTACCCATCGACCTCCAACAGTCTGGGCGCACTCCCGGGGCTCGTAGAACTTTGTGGTGACGGCGGTCCCTCCGGCCCGTCCGCTCCGGGTGGGAGCGTGACGGGCGATCCACCAAGATCGAAGGAGGAACCGCCGTGAAGTCAAACGTACCGGTCGCCGAGGCGATCAAAGACGAGGAGGTGCTCCCGGAGCGGGTGCGGGAGGCTTTGGGTGAGCTGGTTGGGGCTGCGAAGGAGGGGCTGTTGGCGCTGTCGGTTGAGGTCGGGCTTGGAGTGCTGCATGAGTTGCTCGAGTTGGAGGTTGACGAGATCGTGGGCCCGAAGGGCAGGTGGAATCGGGATCGGACCGCGGTCAGGCATGGCCATGAGGGTGGCGAGGTCACGCTCGGTGGTCGGCGCGTTGGGGTCAAGCACCCCCGGGTGCGTACCGCGGATGGCGAGAGCGAGGTGTCGCTTGAGACCTATGAGCATTTCGCCGGCCGGGATCAGCTTGGCCGGTTGGCGCCCGCGGCGCCACAGCCGGACGTCTGCGCGAGGCCCGAAGTGCCTCGGTGGTGGATTGCTCACCTGGCGCTCGTGAGACGCAGCGACGTTGGCCTCCCGACCCCTAATGCTGGGTTCGGGCTGGCTGGACGCGCACTGCTTCTTGGTCGCGCCGAGCAGCAGCCTCGGCGGCACGTCCCGACCATGTTGGTTCTCCTCAGTTGGCTGGTCGTCGCGCGAGATGTCGTCTCTTATGCTCCGTCGGCAGTGCAGAGGAGGCCGTGACTGCCAGCGCGTTGCAGCGGTGCTTCGGATCGTTGCGACGAGCAAGCGGTACGTCGAGGCAGGTCACGGCGGCCTGGTCGAGGTGTCGAGGTCGAGTTCGTCGTCGTCGCTGATCGTGGCCCTATGCGTGGTCGTGCGTCGCGCGCGGGTCGCCATGTGGACGGCTTGCCGGCGCCGGGACGCCCGGCGGGTGGAGCAGGTTTTCGACGTCGCGGACGCCCGCGACCCGGCGCACGTCGCGCTCGATCCGCTGGATCTGCTCGGGATCTTCGAGCTGCCCGCGCAGGACTACGATCCCGCGGTCGGCGTTGATGCTGATCGGTCCTTTGGGAATCGTCCGGTCGCGGAATAGCTCGCTCTCGACTTTGTGCACGAGACTGACGTCGTCCAGCTCCAGTGAGGTGTGTTCATGGTGGGTGATCGCGTGTGTGACCCCGACAATCTTCCCGGCCTCGTAATGGGCCTGGCGCTCGACCTTGCGTGCCCGGCGGCGGAATGCGGCTCTCGTACGGTCGCGAACGAGGTGCCGTCGCCGCTTGCCGTTGCGTGGGTCCAGGAAGAACTCCAGCGCGGCGCCTGCCGCTAGGCCGAGGGCGGCAACCGCGGCGAGCTCACGCGTTGAACGGTCCGGCAGGGGTGCCGGGTCGCGTCGGCCGCGCCTCAGCGAAGGACGCGTCGCCAGCGACCAGGCGCGCGGTCGCGGTCGGGGAAGTTCGCGGATTGGGTGCATGCCACGCTCCAAATAGCGTTGAGTTACCGGCCGCGGACATTACCGCGCTGAAAGCCGTGCGTGGTTGAATCGATGCCCGCCGAAGCAATGCCGCAACGTCGTCTGTCCGGCGGGCCAGCGGTTCCTTCCTCCTGCACGGCGTGCGAGGGAAGCCACCTGGGCCGGAGAGCGGTGAGCGCCCAGCGGATAACTTGCCTACAGGATCTTCGCGGGGATCTACGGGACGGCCGGGATCGCCGAGGTGGACCGGAGCAAGCAGTCAACGCGCACAGGAGAGGAGGAAGCTGTATGGACACGGCGGGTTCCGGGGACCGCGGCTCTCAGCGGTTCGTCGTGACCGAGGCCGAGCGCGAGGTGGCCGACCTGTTGCCGCTCGAGGTCTCCCCGGAGCTCGCTCGCGCGACTGTCCAGGCGGTGCCGTTCTGGTTTCACACCTTCGCGCTGAATCGCCCGACGGTACTTACACGCCGGGTGCCGCGCGCGATCACCGCTATCGCCTGGCGATGGTGCCGGCCGATTTTGCCGGGATGCGCGTGCTCGACGTCGGTACGTTTGATGGCTTCCACGCGTTCCTCGCCGAGCGCCGCGGGGCCGAGCGGGTGGTGGCGTCGACAACGAGCAGTACCGGCTGTGGGTCGCTGCCCGGTGGGGAATCGGGCTGGCTGGCCGGGAGGGCTTTCGCGCGATCCATCGGCTGCTGGGCGCGGAGGTCGGGCCTGCGTCCGTGTGGGTCAAGACCGGCGGCCTGCACCCGCGGTTCCCGCGCACAACGGAGCGAAGTCGGAAGCTGTACTGCTCGCGCGGTGCGGTCGAGCGCGAGTTCGACGGCTCAAGCGTGAGTGGGCGATGCTGCCGCTGCGGGTTCGTGGGCTGGATCGGGTCAGGCTTCATGCCGACCTGACGATCCTCGCCAGGCTGACGATCGCGCTTGGGAGGGCGAGGGCGCGGGCCGTGCCACTTGCCGCATAGCAGTACGCTGGCGAACCCATGGCAACGCTACGGCGCTCGGTCTGGCGGCGGCTGACCTATGGTCCGCGCTTCCTGCGCCACTACCGAAATCGGCGTCAGATCGGATCGACGCCCGCGCACGCTTTCCGCAGTGCTCGGGAACGAATGCGCAAACCCGACCCATGATCGTGTCTCCGACCCTTCGCCAATCGTTTCGCCAATGCCTCCTAGGGCTGTTGGTGCTCCGGAGCCGGCGGGACCGGGTGCCGTTTGGCGAAGCGGAACAGCAGGCTCGTGCGACCGATAGCAGCGACGGATGACACGCGTCCACCTGGTCCGCCACGGCCGCACGGCCTCGAACCGCGAGCGCCGGACGATGGGTTGGCTCGACGAGGCCATCGAGCGGGGATGGGTGCGGGCCGCCGCGGCGGTCGCCGACGTCCTTTCTCAGGAGCCGGTCGACTGGCTTGTGTCGAGCCCTCTCGCTCGTGCCGTGCAGACGGCGGCACCCCTCGCGGCGCTGCTCAGCCGTCAGCCGATCTTCGACGACCGCTTCGGGGAGCTGCGGGTCAGGCACTGAGACGGCTATACGGAGGACGAGATCGCCCAGCGGTGGCCGGAGCGTTGGCAGAGATGGCGGTCGGAGCCCCACGCCCTCGAGGTGGTAGGGCGAGAGACCCTGGCCGACGTGAACGCCCGCGTCGCAGGCGCGCGCGGCGCGCAGCGGGTTCCAGACGGGTTTCACGTCGGTCTACGAAGTCCGCGCGCATTTGGCCGGAAGGACCCGCGGCTCTTGTCCCTGTGCGCGGCGCGGCGAACCGCCGTGCCCCCACTGTTCGCGCACAGCAGTCCGCGGTCGGCGCCCGCGGGGCCACGGCCCGACCCACCGACCCGGGAGCCCTGAGCGCGCGCCTGGGCGACCCGCGAGGGCTACACCCGCTCGCCACGGGGCGAGCACGAGAACGAACCGCGCATCGCTGCGCGCGCACCGGTGCGGCGCTCGTTGGGCTCGAAGGGCGAGAGGAAACCGATGCCACGGGTCACGCTGCTGCCATCCTGCGCGATCTCGACCTCGCCGTCGACGACGAGCACGTAGGTGCGCCCGTGGACCCGATGTTCTTGTGGCTCCTCGCCGCCGGGCAGGCGGATGGCGATTGCGCGGGTCTCGTCGTCCGAGCGCAGGACCTGGGCGCGATGGGGCTCAAATCGCCAGTGAGCGGATATCCCAACTGTCCATCGGTCTCCTCGTGTCTGGTCTCGGTCAGTGATTCCCATGGCGGGCAAGCTCCGTGCGAGACCGGCCCGGCCGCTCGCGACGAATCAGCCGATGCCCGCGCTGGCGGACGAGCCCGAGCAAACTCTTGAGGCCTGGTTCACATAAACGCCGACAACAGGAGTACAGTCGTAGACGAGCTGGCCCTGCGGCCAGGATTCTCAGCCCAAGCCCGGCAGCCACCAACGGCGCTTCTTGCGCCACGAGGCGTGAGGCGGGGGTTACTGGTTTTTGACTGCGGGGCCGGTGCCGGACTTCTATGGGCGTTACCCCACCGGCCCGGTGGCCGCGTCCCTACCTGATTGAACGCGCGGGGGTTCTAGCCCTCTCCTTCCCGCGCGGACCCACCAGAGGGACGGGAAGGCTTGACGACCATGACGCAGACCGAGCACAATTCGGCAGCGCGTAGGCGTGGCGAGTTGACTCGCGATCGCGGATCGCGGCGGCTGTCGGCGGCAATCGAGGCCCGACGACGCCTGAACACCCGGCCAGCGGATCGCACCCAGACCGACGCGGACCCGCACCGTCCGAGCGACCCCCGCCACGCGTACCTGACGCGATCGTACGACTAGCACGGCCTGTCGATGCCGCATGTCGAATGTCTGGCGTGCAAGACGCGTCTACACAAAGCCGAAAAGCCAAAGCCGATCCGATCGGGGGGTCTATGCCCCGTCTGCGGCTCGCTCTTGACGCCTCTCGGCAACTTGAGTGAAATCGTCCGGGTACCGCGTAGTCGAGACACGCGGCGGCACGTGGGACCGCGGGGTGTCGGGCGCGGGCCAGCTGATCGCCGACCGCGTCGCCGAGGTCATCGCTCGACGCGAGTCAAGCACGCACGAGTCCAGCTCGAAATCGAAAGCTGCGACGCTCACTCTGTCAGCCCACAAGTCCAAGCCGTTAGCTCTCGCGCTCCCGGCACGGGCGACGAAGCCGTGAGACGCCGCCGCGCTCCCACCACAACCGCGCCGCCGCGAGTGGCACGCGTCCTCGGAGCTTTCGACGACGGGCGTCATCGGCGCGAACGCGCCAGACGAAAGTTCGCGCTTCGTCCTCGGCCTAGTTTCGGCTGGCGTGCCGCGAAATGGGATCGACCCCGAGCCACGACGACGACGACACCTCCGAGCGTGGCGCCGCGGGAACGTCACGGTCGACGTGTTCCTGGTTGGCAAGCTACGCAGCGCCGTGGGCCCGTTTGAGCAGCGCGGGCTGAACGCGAAACGCGACCAGATGTCAGTAGCGGATCTTCAGGAGCTTGAAGACGTCAAGGGTCTGATCGCACGCGGCCAGCAGGTCGGCGTGCTCACATACGCCGAGATCGCGACCGTCACGGCCGAGCTCGGCCTCGACGAAACCGACGTCGAGGAGTTGCACGGCCTGTTCGAGCGCTGTGAGATCGAGCTGGTAGAGGAGATCGATCCGGCCACTGCGGCGAGCCTGATCATCGAGCGCGCGCCCGAGAAGCGCACCCGCCGCAAGGCTCCCCTGGATCTCAAGCCGGAGGGGACAACCGATGGTCTGCAGCTGTTCCTCAAGGGCATCGGCAGGATGCGGCTGCTGAGCGCCGAGGAGGAGGTTGAGCTCGCCAAGCGGATCTGGCGGGGGGACCTGGACGCGAAGCAGAAGATGGTCGAGTCGAACCTGCGGCTGGTGGTCTCGATCGCGAAGAACTATCGCAACCAGGGGCTGCCGTTTCTCGACCTGATCCAGGAGGGCACCATCGGCCTCATTCGTGGAGCGGAGAAGTTTGACTACCGCAAGGGCTTCAAGTTCTCGACATACGCGACCTGGTGGATTCGCCAGGCGATCGCCCGCGCGCTCGCGGACAAGGCGCGGACGCTCCGGATCCCCGTCCACATCGTCGAGAAGCTCAACAAGATCGGGCGCGCGGAGCGCATGCTCGTGTCCGGGCTCGGTCGCGAGCCGACGGTCGATGAGATCGCCGAGGTGACCGGGATCGAGCCCGACGAGGTCGACTCGATCCGGCTCTTGGCGCAGGCGCCGATCTCGCTCGAGAAGCCGGTCGGCGACGTGGAGCAGTTCGAGTTCGGGCAGTTCATCGCCGATGAACAGGCCGAGTCTCCCTACGAGCGCGCCGCGGAGATCCTCACCAAGGAGGCTCTGCGCAAGGCGCTCGAGAACCTCGGCTACCGCGAGCGGCGCGTGCTCGAGCTGCGCTACGGCCTCGGTGACGAGCACCCGCGCACACTCGACGAGGTCGGCGGCAGGTTCAACGTCACCCGCGAGCGCATCCGCCAAATCGAAAACCAATCGCTCAAAAAGCTCCAGAAGCTGTACGAAGCCGAGAAGCTGCACGACGACGTCGAGATCGCTTCGGGCTTTCCGATGCGCACGCTCGGGCACCGAACCTAGACGCCCGTCAACGTGATCCTCGATCTCGAGCCGGGCGCTGCGGCTTGTAAGCGTGTGTTGGAAATCTCACAGCCCGGTAGCACTCTTGAAGGAGTGCCGGACGAGGACTGGGAGCCGCCGGCGTCGATCGAGGAGTCCGACGGAATGCACCCGCCGCGATGGCTCCTCGAGGAAGGGCCGGATGCGAGCGCGCATCACGCCGCGGCGATTCAAGCTCCACACCGACCAGTTAGCCGCATCAGCCGCCTGACGGCGACCCCCCCGGACCCAAACCGCGCAACCGTCGCCCCCCGGGGGTCAATTCTCAATCGGCACTTGGTCAGTTCTCAGCCGGCGCCGGCCTCAGAGCGCTTTTATCAACAGCCACCGCGGCAAGGAGAAGCGGCAGGGTTCTGACGGGCGCTGTTGGCTGAGGCGTGATTATCGGGATACCATCCCGAGCAGCACATCCCGCGCTTGCGCACTTCGCGTGCAAGCGCCACGTCATCTTGAGCGCGCGTTGACGTACCACGTACACGGCAAGTCTCGGGCCCCAGCCCGAGTAGATCCCTTCGAAGAAGGAGCGGCTCGTGTCCCGCATTCAGCAAGTGATCGACACGCTCGAAGCCGAGCGCGCGGAACTCCAGGAGCGTCTCGCCTGGCTCGATGAGCAGATCAAGGAGTTCCACGCGCACCACGACGGGGCAGCGCCGGCAGCGCCAGCTCGCTCGGGGCGCCGCGCCACCGCTCGGCGAGCGAGCACTCGTCGTGCAACCGCGCGCACCCGCCAGGTTGACACCAAGACGAGCATCGTCGAGTTCCTGGGCAAGCATCCCGGGAGCACAGCTGGCCAGGTGGCCAAGGGCCTGAGCCTGAATCGAGGAAGCGTCTCCACTCGCCTGACCCAGCTTGCGAAGTCGGGGGAGATTAAGAAAGCCGCTCGCGGCTACACGGCCAACTAGCAGCTCAGCAGGCGCGCGGCGCCAAACCGGCAATCGGACCGGTCCCGGATTGGCGCAGAGCTGGACCCGCTCAACTCCACGAACCACTGATTGTTGTTTTGTGAAGAGGCTGTTGAGAGCGCCGTCCGGGAGCTTCTAGGCGACCAGCCGACCGATGATGCGCGGGTCGCCGTCGACCTCCACATCGACGAGCGACTCGACGCGCGAGAAGCCGGGAATCCGGGCAATCCGCTCCAGGCCGGCGTCCCCGAGCCCCCAGTAGACGAACTCGTCGCGCGCGGAAACCTCCCCGGGCTCGGAGACGCGGATCGCCCGGCCGTTTCGATCTTCCGGGCCGACGCCGTAGGTCTCGACCAGCACCGTGCCGCTACCCACCGTCCGCCCGTGCAGCACGCGCAGCAGCCCGAGTGCATTCTCGACCCTATGCAGGATGCCGAAGCAGCACACGAAGTCGAAGCGCTCCTCGAGCCGGTCGAGCGCGAACGCGTCCCTCCGTGGATACTCAACCGCCGAGCCGAGCAATCGATGAATGGCTCGGAAGCCCTCCCCGCCCTGCAGCTCAACGCGCCGCCGGGAAGCGACCCACAGCCGATGCTGCTCGTTGTCCACCGTCACGACCGTCTGGGCCCTCCCCGGCGCTCGGCGAGGACGGCGTAGACGCCGTCGAAGCAGCCGACATCGAGCACGCTCATCCCGGCGAAGTCCTCGGGTAGCGCGGAGACGCGGGCGCGACGGTCGCGCGCGGAGCCGGGCGTGAAGATGCCCCCAGCGCGATTCAGCGCGAAACTGATCAGCGCGAAGAGCAACCACCGTCCGATAGGTGGTCTCGTAAGCGTGTGCGACAACGTCGACGTCGTAACCTTCCGCTACCCAACGGCACAGAGCTTCGGGTCTATGTGACCCAGCTAACCGCCGCTCGGCCTCCGTGACGACGAACCGCTCCCGCGGGCCACCCTGCGCCGACCCCGTAGTCCCAATCACACACGTCGTCGGCAAGTTCCTCCTGGCTCCGCCTCGACCTGTCGGCGGACGTCGCGCGAGGCATGTTCTGTTGTGATCAGCGCTCGGGCCTGCCCACCCGTGACGGTCGGCAGGCGAGCGGGATCGCTAGACCAGCTGGACGTTGGCGGCCCTGGGACCCTTCTCCCCGGCCTCAGCCTCGTAGGAGACCTTCGCGCCCTCCGCGAGCGAGCGGTAGCCCCCGCCGACGATCGCCGAGTGGTGGACGAACAGATCCTTTGACTCGTCGTCGGGAGTGATAAACCCGAAGCCCTTCTCGTCGCTAAACCACTTCACCGTTCCAGTAGCCATCGTGCTTCCTCCCGCGTCGTTACGTGCTGCGAACGCCGAGATTGCACAAGGCAAAGGCTACGAGCGCCGGCACTGCAAGCGTCGAGCAAACCGCCCAACCCGATCGAACGACCATACCAGCCCACCGGCCCAACCATCGCGCGACTGCTCCTCAGCAAACGGCCAGCAGCACGCCGACCGCGAGGCGGTCGAGGTCGTGACCGTGATCAGCGACGTTGGTCGCCCGTGACTCTCCGTCGCCGCACTCCGGTAACCCCACGGTGTTCCTCACGCCATTCATGAGCAGCTCGCGACAGACGTCACGCTCGACAAGCTCGCAGCGCAGACCCGAGACGACGCGGAGCAACTCCCACGCAACCGACGTCGTCGTCGACGGCAACTGGTCGACCCCCGGTCCTCGCTCGCGCGATTGTCGAGAGGTGCCCTTCTGGTTTCACAGGTCGGGCGCTCGCGGCCGCCGTCTGAAGCCGACGCACAACCCGGCCGCCGGCGACCCCGCAGCCACCGCGCCCACCGGCAAGTCCTGCCCCTTCGAGGCTCGCCGGCCCGAGCGCTCGGTCCTCACGACGCCCCGGTCGGAGCGCCACAGCCGTAGAGGTGCTCGCGCAGTCGATCACAGCTCTCCACTGACCACCGCTTACTGGTCTCCAAGTCCTCGATCAGAACCTCGGCCCATCGGACCGTCCGCTCGCTGTCAGGCTCGCCGAACAGCAAGACATCCGCGGCCTCCACCAGCTGCTCCCGCTCCCTGGCGTTCAGTTTGGTGGTTCCCTGGTGATCGATCGTGTCAAGCAGCGCCGTGTAGTGGGCGCCACGAGCAATCATTGGCTCCGCGGTCATCACCGTGGTACTCACCGTAGCGACCCTTCGCACCCGCCCGCGGTCGATCTCGTCGATCAACACCAGGCTCGCGTTAACGGTGCCGCGCCACGGCTCAGATTCCAGCTACGCAAACCCCTAGCCGGATCTTGCAGCAAGGTTCGCGCCCCGACCGGGGGGAGCGCGCTCAGCCCGCGATCATCGTTCTTCTCCTTCTTACGACTGCGGTTATCTGAAGCTTCAGATAGTTGCGGCAGTGCCGATCATTGAGCCCAGCGCTGCCGCTGCGGAACGAATTGAGCAACGTCACGTCCACGCGCGTTCCCGTGGAGTCCGCGTTCGCATGCGTGCAGGTCTTTCACCGACGATCGTGCCACACCTGCTCCTCGCCAGATCCGGGCATTGTGTGCTTGCAGGTTCCCGCCAAACGATCGCGTCGGGGCCGTGGTCATTGCAACCTCGTGGGGTCGCGGCCGGGACGAAGTAGCAGCCATGGCCGACCGCGTCAAATGTCTGCTCCGCCGCTCACGGAGCCGCTCCGGGAGACGACCGCTCTTTCGCCATTGGCTGATCGGAGCAGTAGCGGCCGGCGAGCGCCGCTCGAGTGGCAGTGGGGTGATCATGTTGCCGCTCGCCGTCGCCCGCGACACGAAGGAGCTAACCCCTCGCGACCGGCTATACGAGGTACAAGAACGTGTATACGGCGGACGGACCGGTCTGGGCCCAATCCGCGAGGCAGTAGCGACACATGCTCCCGTCGTCGTCCCGCACGTCGATCGTTTTGGGCGGGCGGCCTTCCACGACGGCTACGTCGATGCGCCGACCCGCCAGCGGGCCGCGCTGAAGGATGGCGGTGATCGTCGGCCCGGTCTCTCTCTCCGAGGCGGACACGCTCCCCGCGCGCATCAGATGCCGCGCCGGTGCGTTCACAGCATCGCGCACGGCGCCGGTATATGGGTGCGGATGGGTGGCGACGACACCAGCGATCTGGTCATGCGCCGTGTGCTTGGACATGCCTCGGATGGTGCCACAGGGGAACTGGCCCGGCCGCCCTGAGGAAGCCGGATACTGGCTTGAGGTGTGGCTCTCCCCGGGACCCCGCTCGGTCAGGCGCGAATCGCCTGCTCGTGGTGTTCGGCGTCGACGAGCGCCCAGCCGATGCGCTCGACGAGCTGGTCAGCGTAAGGCTCGTTGGCGAACATCTCCGCGGGCACATGCTCGCTCAGCATGACCTCGTGGTCGCGTCCCTGCACTTCAGATGGAACCTCATCTCTGGGCATCTGGGCTCCTTTGTGCGTTGAAATGCGGCATCGGCAGGCGCTTGTCGAGTCGTCCGGCTTGTATGGTCGTGCGATTGCGTTGGGTACGCGTGGCGGCGGTTGCGGCCGTGCCGATCTGCTTGCGTTCCGCTGTGATTCGCCTGCGGCATGTTCAGGCGTCGTCGAGCGTGGATTGCCGCCCGAGAGCCGCCGCGAGCCGCGATCGCGAGTCAGCCCGCCCGCCTTCGCGCTGTCCGATTGTGTTCGATCTCCCTCATGGGTCCTCGAACCCTTCCCTCCCTCTACCCTGGTCGCGCCGAAGGAGGAGGGCTAGAACCCCCGGGCGCTCAATCAGGTAGGGACGAAGCCACCGGACCGGTGGGATACGCCGATAGGAATCCAGCACCGGCCCCGCAGCAACACCAGTAACCCACGCCTCTCGCCTCGTGGCGCGGGTCGCGCCGTTGGTGGCACTCAGACTTGGTGGGTTGAGAATTCTGGCCGCAGGGCCAGCCACTTACCGACAGTACTCCGATTTCGGCGTTTGTCGCCAACCCCAAGAGTCGTCGCGACTGCCGTGAACCAGGGAGCTCGACCGAAGCGATGCTCGATCGGCCAAATTGGTCGGTTACATGCCTCGTAAAGGAGTACTGTCAACCTAGGGCCGCTATCGGCCGCTGCTGCTCGATTCTCTCGCGCAGGCCCCCGGCGGGCAAGACCTGCCTCTCGCTGACCTCACGGGCCGTTTCGTCCAAAGCGACAGAAACGCCGTTCACAACCAGGACCCGCCCTAATTCGCGGGGGTCTTGGTAGGAGGTCAGTCATGACGATCCTGCAAAAGCCGCTACAGAGCGGCGACGGGCACGCCGCCAGGGGCTGGCTCTGGCGTTGGTTCGGCCATGGCGATCAAGCCGTGCGTTACACCGAGGCATGGGAGCACGAAAACTTTGCGGAAGAACAAGCGCGATGGGAACGAAGCGATCCTGAGTACGCCCAGATCTGCGAACAGGTCCGACGAGCAAAGAAGAGGGGTGGGGAAGCTTCACGGCGCGCTGATGAAGCCAAGGCGCAATGGGACGCTCGCGTTTACACGCAGCGTCAAGCGAACGATGATGCCCAGAGAGCGCAGCATGCTTTGCAAGCCGACCAGACGGCCAGACCCCGGCCGGCGACCTCGCGGACTTCGTCCCAGCGACGGAAGAACCGTCCCCTAAAGAGCACTCGCACGCCGCGCTTGGTGATTCACGCTGGCGAAGGCCACCACCGCATCCACGCCAGCTTCGCAACCGAGGCCAATGACTCGCCGGCCCCCGGGATCATGCCCGAGCCGGTCCGCGTCCACGATCAACCCGCCGCGACGACCGCGTCGCGCGGCGAGCGGCAGGCCCCACGACTCCGTTTTCGTGGCCGGCCCACCCAAAACCCGGCGAGCAACGAGCCAACCAAGCTGGAGGTGGAGCAGTGGCTACCCCCGAAGCAACCATCCTGACCGAGAACGAGCAGCTCGCGGGCATCAATGCCGACTACGAGCAGCGGTACGGGTTCCACGACGCCGAGAACTACCTCTACAAGGCGCCAAAGGGGCTGAACCGCGAGATCGTCGAGAAGATCTCCGAGTTCAAGTCCGAGCCGCAGTGGATGCTCGACTTCCGACTGAAGGCGCTCGCCCACTTCCTCGCCCGCAAACAGCCAACGTGGGGCTCCCCGATGCTGGCCGAGCTCGACTACGACAATATTCGATACTTCGTGCGCGCCTCCGAGACGCCCAGCCGGTCTTGGAACGACGTGCCCGAGGACGTCAAGCGGACGTTTGATCGCCTGGGCATTCCCGAGGCGGAACGGAAGTTCCTGTCCGGCGTCGGCGCGCAGTACGAGTCAGAGGTCGTTTACCACCAGATTCACGAGGACCTCGAGAAGCAGGGCGTGATCTTCACCGACATGGACACGGCGCTGCGCGAGCACGAGGACATCCTGCGTCAGTACTTCGCGACGGTCATCCCTCCCAACGACAACAAGCTCGCGGCGCTGAACTCCGCGGTGTGGTCCGGCGGATCATTCGTGTACGTGCCCGAGAGCGTCCACGTCGACATGCCGTTGCAGGCGTACTTCCGGATCAACACCGAGAACATGGGGCAATTCGAGCGGACGCTGATCATCGCCGAGCCGGGCTCGTACGTTCACTACGTCGAGGGATGCACCGCTCCCACTTATAGCTCTGACTCACTCCACTCGGCGGTGGTCGAGCTGATCGCCCTCCCAGGCGCGCGCATCCGCTACACGACCGTCCAGAACTGGTCGACCAACGTCTACAACCTGGTCACCAAACGCGCGATCGCATATGCCGATGCGACGGTCGAGTGGGTCGACTGCAACCTCGGGTCCAAGCTAACGATGAAATACCCGAGCATCTACCTGCTCGGAGAGCGAGCCCACGGCGAGGTCCTTTCGATCGCGTTCGCCGGCGCCGGCCAGCACCAGGACGCCGGCGCCAAAATCATCCACGCCGCACCCAACACGACCTCGAACATCTTCGCAAAATCGA
>Ga0070765_100001722_pt1 | contig 13497 bp, 12 predicted proteins | sample HubBroMetageWFT5_FD_71516 | JGI IMG/M metagenome (GOLD analysis project Ga0070765, IMG submission 71516) | Warmed and freeze-thawed soil microbial communities from the Hubbard Brook experimental Forest, New Hampshire - Hubbard Brook CCASE Soil... | ecosystem: Environmental > Terrestrial > Soil... | reverse complement strand
CACCCGGCCGCGTTTTTCAGTCGCAGCTTGCGGGCGCCACGAGCCTGCTGGCCTACTCCGATACCGATGGCAATTCTTGGACTCAATCGCAGGGCTCCGGACAGCCCGCAGGTGTTGACCACGAAACTCTGGGCGGCGGCCCCTACAATCCAAACGCCACCCCGCCGCCTCCGCCTCACCCGCTTTATCCCAACGCCTTTTACTACTGCTCGCAAGATGAGGAAACCGCTTTCTGCTCACGCAGTGACGACGGCGCCGCAACCTTCGGACCCGGAGTCCCCATTTACAATTTCACTCAATGCGGCGGTATTCACGGCCACGTGAAAGTTGCTCCCGACGGAACGGTGTATGTTCCGAACAAACAATGCGGCGCAAACCAGGGCGTAGCAGTTTCGACCGACAACGGCTTGACTTGGGCCGTCCGCACTATTCCCGATAGCCTCGCCGCTATCGGTCTAACCGATCCTTCTCTCGGCGTTGCTTCCGACGGCACAATTTATTTCGGTTACCAGGACGGCAGCGGCCACCCGAAAATCGCTGTCTCCCACGACCGTGGACTCACTTGGGCCTCCTCCATCGACGCGGGCGCCCAGTTCGGAATTCAGAACTCAACTTTCTCCGAAGTTGTTGCGGGTGATCCGAACCGTGCCGCTTTCATGTTTCTGGGTACCCCGACAGGCGGGAATTACCAGGACCCCACAAATTTCATGGGCATTTGGCATCTGTATATCGCGACCACTTTTGACGGCGGCAATAGCTACGTCACCGTTGACGCCACGCCCACAGATCCGGTTCAAGTCGGTTCGATCTGCAATCTCGGCACTACGGGTTGTGAAAGCAACTCCGCCGGCGGCGCCGATCGCAACATGCTCGACTTCATGGATCTGACCATTGACTCGCAAGGTCGGGTCGTCGGCGCGTTCGCCGATGGCTGCGTCGTCGGTAGCTGTGATGCCACCTCTCCGCCATCTGCTTCTCGTAGCGCGCTAGGCACCATCGTCCGTCAATCCGGTGGACGCCGCTTACTTTCCGCTTTCGACCCCGTCGAGCCAGCCAAGCCGGGTGCGCCTTTACTCGGTTCTGCGCTGCAAAGCAAGACCGGTGTCCTGCTCAGTTGGCAGGCCCCCGATGACGGCGGCTCACCGCTCACCGGTTATGAAATCTTCCGAGGCACCACTAGCGGCGGCGAAACCCTGCTCGCCACCGTCACCGCGGCGAAAAGCGCTTACTTCGACAAAAAAGCCAGCCCGACCACGCAATACTATTACCGCGTGGCGGCAAAAAATAAGGATGGGGTCGGGCCAGAATGTGGAGAAGTAGCTACGACTCCGGCTCCGCCAATCCAAAGCGCTTGCATCTTGCCGGGCATTACGGTGGTCACTGATCCGGCTGGCGATCAAACCGGCGCTCCCGCCAATAGCCAGCTCGACATCCAGTCCGTATCCGTAGCGGAACCTTTTAATAGCTCGGCTACTGGAAATCAGCTCTATTTCACCATGCAGGTTGCTAATCTAAATTCGCCTCTTCCACCCAACGCTCAATGGATCATTTTCTTCACCACTCCCGACTCTACCGAACACTTTGTAGCCATGGACACCACCAGCGACCCCACCACCCCGGAATTCATCTATGGCCATGTCACTACCCTTGCTACCGGGAACCCTAGTTTGGTTACAGACGGCTCAGCCGACACCGGCAGCACGTTCAACGCGAGCGGCACCATTCTCATCATCATTGACAACAGCAAGGTCAGCAGCCCGGTCCCCGGCAATCAGTTGGTGAATATCAACGGCGAGACCCAACTCGAAGTTGGCGCAGCCGGCACCGGCCTTCTTGAAACCATGGATAGCACTTCGGCTGGACGTTACATCCTGATCGGCAATCAGGCTTGCGCGTTGAAGGCAGCCCTTGCTGCGAATCCATCGTCGGGTTCTGCCCCACTCAATGTACTGTTTTCCGGCAGCGGCTCCAGTGACCCCGATGGACAAACCATCAACTCCTACACTTTTAATTTCGGTGATGGAAGCTCGGTGACGCAGTCCAGTGCAACCGTTCACCATCAATACTTCGATCCCGGGTCGTACACCGCCACCTTGACGGTAGGAGACGCCACCGGTGCCGTAAGCCCGAACCCAGCCAGCGCAAACGTCAGCGTGTCGGCTTCTTCGTGTCCTACCCGCTTAGGCGGCGGCGGTAAGATCAGTGGAACGGACGCCAGCTTTACTCTCAGCAACGTGGAATCGAACTTGACCGGCTCGTTCACTTACAACGATCCCGCCAATAAAATAAAATTCACCTCCACCACTTTCAATTCCGACTCGCTTTCAGGAAGGTGCGTCACATTTGGAGGAACCGCCAACCTCTCTACCGGAGGCGCGGTAAACTACACAGCTACAGCTTGCGACAACAATAGCTCCGGAGGAACGTCGCCCGATACTTTCGCAATTCAGATTACCGGCGCGGCCAATAGCTCGCAATCCGGCCCGCTGTCTTCCGGTAACATTACGATCGGCTATTCTTGTCCGAAACCTTGAGTGAGTGCGAATGCTGAAAGTCCGGCCCCATGCCATTCCAGGTGGGGCCGGCGCGTTCTTAAAGACGAGATTGTACGTGATCAAGTGAGAGGCTCGGTGCGGGTTTCAAACAGGAAAGCATTGCTCCTCCCGATGTTGGCTGCGGCCGGAATCCTCGCCTCCCTAGCGATCTCCGCGGGGGCAGACGAAATTCGCGAGCCTGCTCAACCTCTAGCTAACGCCTTTGCTTTCCCCGCTGTCGAGCAAGAACCAAAAAATATAGCTCCCCCGCTTGGCTCATCGGAGAATTCATCGGTGGCCTGCACCTTGCTTTCAAGTTCTGTGATCAAGTCCGTTCAAGGTGAGCCTTTGAAGCAGTCCAAGGGCAGTCAGGCACAAAACGAATCGATGATCATTTCGCAATGCTTTTATTCTCTACCCACATTTTCCAACTCCATCAGCCTCACGCTCAACCTTCCCCTTTCCGGAAATGCTTCCCGCACCGGGCCGCGCTATCTTTGGAAAAAATGGTTCCATGCGGACACTTCCGATAGCCAGGTACCGGATTTTGACTCGCCGCAGCCGAAGCAAGAAGGAGCCGAAGAGAAGTCGGCTGCGCCTGTCCCCGTTTCGGGTTTAGGCGAGGAAGCTTTCTGGGTCCGCCGCTTTGTCGGAACCCTCTACGTCCTCAGAGGCGACACCGTCCTGCGCATCAGCATTGGCGGCAAACAAGATGACGCCGCCCGCCTCCGCAAAGCCCAACTGCTCGCCAAGTCCGCCCTCGAAAACCTCCGCTAAACATCCCTCCGACACTCTGCTCTGAACGCTTTCAAAATGCTTCTGCCTGCGTCTTTGCCTCGAAGCTAAGGTCGACGCCACTCGGCTTGGAAGTTTCCAACCAGCACGAAGAAATGACACGTATAACCGTTCGGAAATCCGCGTTCATTCACTTCTCAAGGAGCACCTTTTTCGCTTCGGCAACTGTAACCATAAGAGTCATCGGATCGACCGGCGACGCGGTGAACCCATACCGCTCATAAAACCGCTTGGCATCTTCGGAAATTGCATGAACTAGAATTGCGCGGATGCCTCCGATTTCAGCAGCTTGTAGGATCCGCAGAACGGCGTCCCTTAGGAGACTCCTACCAATATTGCGACCCTGCCAGCTACGCTCTATTGCCAGCCGTCCTACGATCATCACAGGCAATGGATCTGGCAACTTGCGGCGAACTCGACCCGGCGCCTTTGCCAGCACCACACCTCCGTTCGCCAGCGCGTAGTACCCCACAACCTTACCAGCCGAACACACAACATAAGTCCGCGACGCACCGGATTCCTCATTCGGCAAAGCTCTCTTCTTGAGCCAATCGTTTAGATCAGGAATGCTACAGTCGAAGGTCAATATATCGTGCCGAGGCGTTAAGTGTTCCGGCGGGTTAATTTCTGCCATGGCACCGCCCGTCAGTCCCACGGTGCCTTAGACATCATCAAGCGCTTTAGGCGCTTGTTCTCTCTTGGCGGTGCGTCCAGAGCGTCGGTGAAGCGTTTGTACGCTTTCTCATCGACCATGAACAACCTCTGGTCGAGTAGGACTTCGGTCGCTTGGCGGCACGCCGCTTCCAGCATAAATTCAGAGCGGTTCTTGCCCACTCTCTCCGCAGCTCGATCTATGAGCGCACGCTTCGTATGATCCGCACGAAGGTTAATCGTAACGCCCCGCGCGCTAGGTTCACTTTTTTCGCTCACTCGCATCGCTGCCTCTCTTGTGTTCACGATGAGTGTACAACTATGTATATACATTGTCAACACAAGAAGCTAGAAAACGCTGTCGCACATAGCGCTCTGCGCTCGATGTGTTGGAGCGGGCAGGGAGGGGTTAGGTACCCCTCAAACCGTCTTGAATATATTAGAAAAAGTAGAATATTTTTTCTAAATCGAAAGACGGACTTTTTTGCCATGCAAACGATGCAGGAACCGTGTTCCAGCTAAGTTGATGAAATTGGCGGAGAGGGTGGGATTTGAACCCACGGTAGCGTTTCCGCTACACTCGCTTTCGAGGCGAGCTCTTTCAACCGCTCAGACACCTCTCCGCGGCGGCAGCGACTCTAGCTTAGCAAAGGCCCTCTATCGCCACAACTCTGCGTGTCGAGACCGGAGCGTTCGAGCCGGAATTTTCAGTCCATCTCAAACGTGACGTAGAGGAACTTTCCGTCGCGTTCGATTTGCAGGACACCCGGCGCGCCCGCGGGCATCGCTTTCAGGGCGGCGCGAAGAGCTGCGATGGTTTCGATGCGTTTTCCGTTGAGCGCGTGAATGACGTCTCCGGGCTGAAGGTCGGCTTCCAAGCCTAGGAGGTCCGCGGCCAAGGCCGCAACGATTACTCCGGATGGCTCGCGCAATTCCTCCAGTTGTTGCGCGAGTTTGTCGTCGATCTCCACGCCGAAAAATCCCAGCTTCGAAATCAGAGATTTCTCCGGATTGACGAGATCGGCTAGTTGATCCACATCGTTCTTTTCTTCCGCTACAGGAATTTCCAGCGTTACTTTTTTGTCGCCGCGCAGCACTTCGGCCTCGACGATTGCACTGGCGGGTCGCGTTGAAATGATCATCTCGGCCAGCGGGACGCTTCCAATCGCGCGGCCGTCCAAACTCGAAAGGATGTCCTGGATCTGAAGGCCGGACTTTTGCGCCGGGCCGTCCGGATCCACGTCGGCGACAATCACGCCGCGCTGCCTGGGCAGCCCAAGCCCGGCAGCAAGATCGGGAGTAATATCTTGCAGGCCGGCTCCGATCACGCTGCGGTGCACGCGCCCGTACTTGCGAAGCTCTTCATATACAAATTTCACCACGCTGCTGGGAATCGCGAAACCCAATCCCTGGCTGCCACCGGACTCTGAAAGAATAAAGGTGTTGATACCTACCAGCTCGCCGTTTGTGTCCACCAATGGTCCGCCACTATTGCCGGGGTTGATGGGTGCGTCCGTTTGGATGAAGACGGAAGCGACTCCGGGATTGGCTTGTCGAGCAACGGCACTGACTACCCCCATGGTCACGGAATTCTCAAGTCCTTCCGGATTGCCGAAGGCGAGAACCAGCTCGCCCTTCTTCAGTTTTGAGTAGTCGGCGAACGGAATGGCTTGCAATCCTTTTGCTTCGATCTTGAGCAAGGCCAGATCGATGGTAGGAGCGATCCCTACGATCTTCGCATCTACAGGCGGGATGTGCTCGCCAAGCCCCAAGCTCGCGCGCACCTGAGAATCTCCTGGCGCCCGCGTGGAGACAACCACGCGAATCCGTTGCGCGCCCTTGACCACGTGAGCGTTGGTAATGATGTAGCCCTCCGGATCAACGATCACCCCTGAACCCAAACTGCGTTCCCGGCCGATTAGGCTAGTTTCACTTTCATCCTTTGATTCGATCGAGCGATAGCCGGTAACTTGAATTTGAACGATGCAAGGCGATACGCGCGAGGTGAGCTCTTCCAGAGAGTCATTGAACTGCGCGAGCAGATTTGCGCGGCTGTTGGCCGTTGGCGTTGCCGAAGAAGTTTGGTTGGGCGTTTGCGAGGCCGGCGGCGCTGATGACGATGATTGCGCGAAAAGGCAAGCCGCCATTGACAGCCAGGCCACCGCCAAGCTGCATTTCGCGAAAATTCGCCAATGACCTTCGATAGTAAAACTGCCTCCATTACCGTAGCGCATTCACAAGTCTCCAGTTGATAGCCTAACGCAGCAGCAGATTGCATTCTAGTCCGGGAGGAGGCCGTGAGAGTAACGGTTCGTGCAAAGCCACGGGTGAAGCATCAGAAGGGACCGTCGTTCGGGGAAGCACGATAACGGCTTAGCGTTTGGCGGAGAAGAAAGTCTTCAGGACTGCGGCAGAGTCCTCGGCAAGGACGCCCGAGCTGACTTCGACGCGGTGGTTGAGCTGCGGATGATCGAGAACGGAGAAGCAAGAGCGGACGGCACCGCTCTTGGCATCGTCCGCGCCATAAACGAGCCTGTCAATTCGCCCCTGAATTATGGCGCCGCAGCACATGGCGCAGGGCTCGATGGTGACGTAAAGGGTCGCGCCGAGCAGCCGGTAGTTTCCAAGGGTTCTCGCAGCGGCGCGCAGAGCGACGATTTCGGCGTGAGCGGTCGGGTCGCAATCGGAAATCGTGCGATTGCCCGTGCGAGCGATAATGCGGTTATGGAGCACGAGAACCGCTCCAATGGGAACTTCACCGCGTTCGGCGGCCTGGCGAGCCTCGATTAGCGCCTCGCGCATGAATTCGCGGTCAACTGCGATGTCTTCCGGCATGAAATGTCAGAATAGCACGACGCTATCGGCTCGCTCCGTTCGAAGAATTTGTTGCCGTCCGGCGGATCTCGATTGCGATGGGGTGGGGTACCGTCCTATGGAATGTTCGTCAGGAAGCGAAGAGTGCTTGCGCCTTTCTCGAAGTCCAGCCCGCGCTACGCCTACCCACCTTTGAATGTTCCCCATGATTTCGGCACTGGCGCGCCCTAGTGTCCGCACTTGTGGATCGGGCTTCTTAGGAAATGCTCAACGAGGCCAGTACAGGATCATCGAGTGGGCGCACAAACGGATGGCGCTCAAATGCGTACCAGTTGAAGCAGCAACTTGCGGCTGCGGGCTTTCATCGCGGGGGTACCGTTTCGAGCGGCCTCGCGCAACATCTCTGTCACCGTCGGTCGCATGCTCGGGTCATCGCGCGCGAAATCGGCCAACCCCTGAAGCGCGAAGGTTTTGACAATGGAGCTGCGATCATCGAGGTAGCCTTTCAACAACGATGTAGCAACCTGGCGCTCCTGTGCGTTCAATGAAAGTCGTGGAACCATGGCCGCAAGGTGCCAGCGCAATTCCTGTTGCGAGGTCTCGGCCATCAAGCCCAGCAGTTCCTCTTTGAAAGGCTGAAGGAGCGCCGGATTCGCGCGCGTTACTTTTTCCGAGGCGTCTGCGGCGCGCATTCGTACTACGAGATTTTCCGACCACAAACCCGCAATAAGCGCAGGAAAGAGGCTTGGGTCTTTGGCCACCATGGCCGCGACTCGACCGGCGCGGCCGATCGTGCGTCGATCTCCATCTTTGAGGAGAAGAAGAATGTTTTTTCGCGGCATCGCGATCGAAGCCAGGGCCACATGATAACCCCGCTAGTGCGATGCGAAAAACCCTACGCAAACTTCGTACCTGTCATGGTGGACCCAGCAACCGCGTTCGAGCAGATATCTCGCCAGCGCTGGCCGTGGCCGAACCTCTTGCGGTCGATGAAGTGTAAGCCATAAGGAATGCTGTTCTTAGACTTCCGGGCGGATTGGTGCGGGCCGTGACGCATCGCGTCTCCTGAAGTTAAGGAGCAAACACGGCTGCGGTAAGGGGTCCTTTACAACTGCTCGCGCCGATGGACGGCTTGACTTTGTCCGGGGCCGAAGTCAAACTACTTTGAATGAAAGAAATTCTGAAGCGGATCTTTTTGTGGGACTTGGTGAAGGGAATGATGCTGACCTTTCGTTACCAGGCACCCAAGAATGTCACTACCGAACAGTATCCCCAGGAACGGCCGATGGTGGCGGAGCGGTATCGCGGCGCGCCTCGGCTGAACATGAATCCGGAGACGGGCGAGTCGCTTTGCATTTCTTGCAATCTTTGCGCGCTGGCCTGTCCGGAGAACCTGATCGTGGTGGGATGGCTGCGCGACGACGCTACGCGACGGAAAGTTTTGACTACCTTCACTTACGACACTTCGCGCTGCATGTTCTGCGGATTGTGCGAAGACGCTTGTCCTACCGACTGCCTCGAACTGACCCAGGACTTCGAGATGGCCAATTACAATCGAGAAGGCGCTATCTGGGACCGTCACCGTTTAGAAGTGGGACCTACCCCCACGCACTACACGCGGTAATTCATAGTTCCGCTTGTCTCGAAGCTCATGTGAAGTTCTCCGCTTATTTTGCTGGAACTTTGACCGGTGCGTTGACGCGCTCAGCGGGCTGGGAAGCGATCGAGGAATTTCATCGCGCGATCGTACTCGCGAAATATTTTCTCTTCTTTGCGGAAGCTAGGCGAGTGGGATTCACGGCGGCAGCGCGCGAACTTCATGGGGTGCTTCAGATGCAGCATCTCGTGGTAAAGCACGTAAGCGACAACGTATTCCGGAACACGCTCGTGGTCCAACTTACAGTTCAGAACGATTTGATGGAGAGCAGGATCAAAACAGCCTAGCAGCGATCTCCAACGGTGTTTGCTCCAGCTCAGGCGCGGCAGCGGAAGCAAATTCTGAAAATATTGCTGATTCAGACGCGCGAACAAACGTGCCAGGTCGTAATGCGTCCCGGAAGGGTCGTCATCGGCGCGGCGCGCGCGCGTTTGCCGCAGGCGATGCAGCCGTTCCCGGGTGCCCCGCGCATAGGAAAACTGGCGATAAATCTCAAGCAAGTCCTTCGGGGGCCGGCGGCGATACAAGCGTCCCAGCAAAATTGCGGCAGCAGCTTCGAAGACAGGCGTGGGAGCGTTGTGTAAAGCGTCTGAAAGACGTACGTACGCAGTATCTTCGCGTAGGCGAACCGTGAGCGTGAGGCCGGTATAAGGGTGAAATTCGACAAGGAAATATGGCGGCCGGCCTTGACACCCCAGACGGGTATACATCCGCTGAAAAATACGTTCGCCGCCGGGAACCAGTTTTGATTTATGCCGCCCACGGCCAAATTTGTATGGCGCTGCGGGTTTGTCCAAACGCGGGGTCATCAGGAAGGCTTTCTGCGCACCGGCGCCGGCGAAAGTTCTTTTTCGGCGTCGTCGATATCGGTGAGAGCATCTTTGGTGGCTTCGATGGCATCGTCCAGCGTGTCCTTGTAGGAAGCCAACTCTGGATCGTCAGACCCGATCTTTTGAAGGGTGACCAAGAATTCTTTTCCCTTGGATTTGAAAATTTTCAGCGCCCCGCGGATTTCCACCTGCTTCTCGCGCGCCAGGCCGATTTGATCCGCGGCGTCGTCGACGCATCCGGCGTAGGCGTTCATCAAGCTATTGAGCATTTCAGAGCGGCGCCGATCGGCGGGTTTGCGGGCCGCCTCGTACTGGAACTTTTTCAGACGGTCTTCAGCGAAAGACACGAATAGCTTGATGCGGTCTCCGGGGTCCGTCGCTTCGCGGATTTTGTCCGATTCCGCGTCGGTCAGATATTCTTTTTTTTGAGGGTGGGGATTCGCCGCGCGCGCTAGAGCGATGGAGCAGATCAGCGCGGCCGATAATGCGAGAGCGTTGCAGGTGCCGAAAGTGCGAGACCACATAGGCCACCACCTTAGGATTTCGGTTTGCCGGGCTGCGACTCTTGCTCCGCCTCGGGCCGGCGCGGAAAGAGCTCATGAATCAATTGACGGTCCATTTGCTCGAGGTCCTCGCGCAAGGCGACAAACGGTTTCTGTTCGTCGCCAGCCAAGTCCACTATGATATCGCTGAGACGCCGCAGCCATTGGCGTAAGGAAATTTGAAGCTGCTTGAATCCGTTTGGATGCTTTTCCGGATCCGCTACTTTTTCCTCCAGCGCTTTTTTGCATGAGTTTGCTTCGTCGCGATACTGTCGGACAATCACCAGCGCTTCTTCCAGATGATCCGAGCTGATTTCCTTTTGCATGTCGCGGAATTCGGCGTCGCCAAGCGGGACCAAAAGCTTGGCCTTGCGAACGGGGTCGGTCTCGTGCGCAAACTTCAAGCGTAGTGCGGCGGTGTCGTTCTGTTGTTGCATCGCCGGTGGCAGGGCCGAAGCCGACGGGGCCTGCGATACGCACGCAGCAAGCATCATCGCGACACCGATTGCGCGAAACTTGCCGCAGAGCGGACTACTTCTTCTTGAGCTCCCGGGTGAGAGTTCGAACGCGTGCGGACGCTTCGAAGTACATGTCATTGTTCTGGTCTGTGTTCAGCTCGAGAAATTTCTTGTAGGCATCGAGCGCCGGAAGCGGCTGACCCAGTTTATCGTAACAAGTGGCGCGAATGAACCAGCTCCCTAAGGGCAGTGTTTCGCGTTGGGAAAGTAGGTCCAGACCCTGCAGCGTGGCCGCGTAATTCTTATTGAGGTACTGCGCCGTGATCAAATCGCCCAGAATGTCGTTGGACGATGGATTCATTTTGAATGCCACGACTAATACATTGACGGCGCGCGCATAATCTTTTTTCTCGAGATAAATATGGCCAAGCTGCGCCGCGAGGTCTGGATCCTGCGGAGCCAGCACAATCGCTTTTTGCAGCGCGCGGAGCGCGTCGTCGTAGTGCTTTGTACGGAATGCGATTAGAGCACGCAGTTTCAGCGCGCGCAGATTTTCCGGACCGGCGGTTGCGGCCCGATCGAGTTCGGCGAGAGCGGCATCGTTACGCTGAAGATCAACAAGCACGGAGGCATACTCAACGCGCGCGGCTGTGTCCTGAGGCCGCGCCTCTAGATAGGCGCTGAGTTCTGTTGCCGCCGCGTCTGGTTTTTTCTCCGCAATATACACTTGCGCGAATCCTTTATGAGTTTCCGCCGCGGCGCCTTTCATCGGTCCTAGAGCCAACGCTCGGCGCAGCGCTTCTTCTGCATCGTTTATGCGGCCGGCCCTCAACAATGCGAATCCGAGTGAGTCCCAGATATCCGGGTCTTTGTCGTTGAGCTTTACGGCGGCTTCGTACTGCTGGATGGCTTCTTCAGGTTTTTCGCTGGATTCAAGCGCGACACCCAAAAGCCATTTAGTGTGCGCGTCTTCCGGCATCAGTTCGGCGGCTCGCTGTAACGGGGCAACCGCGGCCGCGGGATCGGTAGGTATCAACGTGAGTCCCAGATTTTGATATGCCGCCGCCATCCGAGGGTTGAGCGCGATAGCCTTCTCGTATTCGCTTCTGGCATCCGCCGGCTTCTGCATCGCGGTGTAGGCGTAGCCCAGGTCGTAATGCACGGTCGCATCGTCAGGCTTCTTGGCGAGATATTCCTGATAGGCCCGCACGGCAGCTTCGTAATCTTTGCGGTCCATCGCCGCTTGCGCTTGAACCTGTAGATTGTTCAGCTCGATGGCGGCAGGGTCCTGGGGAATTCGCTTTCTAGATGCGCCTAAGTCTTGCGCGCAACTGGCTGACGCTGCGGCGAGAAAGCCCGAAAGCGCGCAGCAGCAAGCCAGTATCTTCGCCAGAGCTCTCATGCGTCCGGGGGCGAACTTTGCGCCGAACCATTGGAAGCGGCCGGCGGGTGATCGCTCGAGTGATTCGAACCGTTGCGCGGCTTCAAGATGCGCGCCAAATATTTTCCGGTGTGGGACTGCGAATTTCGGGCCACTTGCTCGGGCGTCCCGGAAGCCACCACGCGGCCGCCCTGGTCGCCGCCTTCGGGCCCCAGGTCGATCACCCAATCCGAGGATTTAATGATGTCAAGATTATGCTCGATGATCAGCACGGAAGCGCCGCCTTCAATTAATTTGCGGAACGCGGTCAACAGCTTCTGAATATCGTCAAAGTGCAGCCCGGTGGTGGGCTCGTCAAAAATGTAAAGAATGCCGGCATTTTCTTGCCGAGTAAGATGCGCCGCAAGTTTCAAGCGTTGCGCTTCGCCGCCAGAGAGCGTGGTACCGGATTGACCGAGGCGAAGATAGCCCAGGCCCACTTCTTCGAGCACCCGCAGACGCGCGGTCACTTTGGGATTCGCTGCGAAAAAGGCGACAGCTTCACGGACGGTCAACTGCAGAACGTCATGAATATTTTTTTCTTTGTAGCGCACGTCCAGCACCGCGCTTTTATAACGGGTGCCACGACATTCTTCGCAGATCAGCTCGACGTCCGCGAGAAAACGCATCTCCACGGTTACCGTGCCGTCGCCCTGGCAGGCTTCGCAGCGGCCGCCGGGAATGTTGAACGAGAAATGCCCGGGGGTGAACCCGCGCTTCTTTGCTTCCGGGGTCGAGGCGAAAACTTCGCGGATAGGGTCGAATGCTTTCAAATAGGTGGCCGGATTCGAACGCGGCGTGCGGCCGATGGGGGACTGATCCACCAATTCGACGGCAATTACGGCGGAGTCGCCTTCGAGACGATCGCAGCATTCGCGCCAATTTCCGCCCGTACGCTTGAGCTGAATCGCTTTGTACAGCACGTCGTAAACCAGCGTGGATTTTCCGGAGCCGGACACGCCGGTAACGGCCACCAGCATCCCCAGCGGGATCATCACGTCGGTGTTTTTCAAATTGTGACTGTGCGCGCCGAATATTTTAAGAAATTTGCCTTGGGTTTTACGCCGAGTTGCCGGCACGGAAATTTTTAAGTCACCGCGAAGATAGCGTCCGGTCAGCGAATGGGGATCGGCGAGCATCGCCTCGCGCGTGCCTGCAAAGATTAATTTTCCGCCGTGTTCGCCTGCACCGGGACCGAGGTCGAGAATATAGTCGGCGGCCAGTATCGTGTCGGGATCATGCTCGACGACCAGCAGCGTGTTGCCCAAATCGCGCAGGCCCTTCAGGATTTCAATCAGACGGTTGGTGTCACGCGGATGCAGGCCGATGGAGGGCTCGTCCAGCACGTAGAGCGCACCGACAAGATGTGATCCAAGGGAGGTCGCGAGCTGGATACGTTGTGCCTCGCCTCCAGAAAGCGTCGAAGTGAGCCGATCGAGGGTCAAGTAGTCCAGGCCAACTTCGTCGAGAAACCGCAGGCGCAACTGAATTTCTTCCAGGACCTTTTCGACAATCGTATTTTCCGCTGGGGTTAGAACAAGGCTTGCGAAAAACGGGCGCGCTTCCTTCACCGTCATCTGGCAGACTTCGGTGATCGAGCGGCCCGCAATTTTCACGGCGCGAGCTTCCGCGCGAAGCCGCGTTCCACGGCAATCCGGGCATGTGGCGTAGCCGCGATAACGGCTCAGGAATACGCGCACGTGCAGCTTGTATTTTTTTCGCTCGAGTAAGGCGAAGAAGCCCTGCACGCCGTCGTATTTTTCTTTGTGGTCGCCTTCGATAATGGCGTCGCGCTG
>Ga0070765_100001720_pt1 | contig 13503 bp, 16 predicted proteins | sample HubBroMetageWFT5_FD_71516 | JGI IMG/M metagenome (GOLD analysis project Ga0070765, IMG submission 71516) | Warmed and freeze-thawed soil microbial communities from the Hubbard Brook experimental Forest, New Hampshire - Hubbard Brook CCASE Soil... | ecosystem: Environmental > Terrestrial > Soil... | reverse complement strand
TCGATTTGCCTCCCGCCGGTCGCATTGTCAGAAGATCAGCGTGACCTGCGAGCGCAATTGCAACGATCGGAGAAATCCCTGTTGGTGTCGCGCTGCGGCCGGCTGTCGCTTGAACCATTTGATCGAACAGGAGCGAAAGAACACCCAGTTTCGGCATCTTTCGCGCATTGGCGCAAAGATCGCTGATCATGATCCGAGGTGGTGGTGACTCGAACACAGAAGTGCTGGGAACTCCCGGCGCGCCTGTGTTGGTGCATGTCGAATTTGCTGGCTATGCGTTCGACAAAACGACGCTGGTCAACAATGCCACTAGCGCTGCCGCTTACGCGAGCGCCGAGGGGACGGTAAACGGCCATGCCAGCATATTTTGCGCTAGCGATCCTGGCGGCGGCTGCCCGGCATCGGCGGGGCATTTCTCCAACCCTGCGCCAGCCGGTTCTCCGCCTGGCACGCTGTCGTACGGACATCGTTTCGTTCAACGCCATAGCGGGTGAAGGCTACCTCATCGATCTTTTGGCGACAGCCAATGGAGGAATTGGCTGTGAGGGCTGTGTGGCGGTCGGGAATGCTGGTATCGATCCCTACATTTGGATCGACCCCTCGCAGGCGGGTCAGTTCAGTTTGCTGATCAGTGCCGGCGTGCCGAATGTTCCGTTCCCCACCGGCGTCCCCGAAACCTCGACCTGGGCGATGATGCTCATTGGCTTTGCTGGCCTTAGCTTCGCGTACCGGCGACGACTCTCATTGCCCTGAGTCTGGCCATAGAACCGGATGGCGCCGGGTGGATGTGGGCGCGCGAACCAATGCCACGCGGCGTTGGCCTTGTGGGCGGACTTCGATAACCGGCTCAGAGCCGGGAAATGGCCGGGGCGAAGCAAGCAAAACGCCCCGGCCACCTCGCCAGGCTTTCGTTCGCCGAACGCCATGCAGCACTGGAACGCCTTGACGAACGGCTTTAAACTTTCGCCGCTCGACAGACCGCCGTCACTCGTGGATTTACGAGGATCCGGCCTGGTAAAATTACGAGGCGAGCGACGAGTCCATCGGCAGGCGTCCGCTCAAAGCTGGAATTCAAGAAGCCGATGTGGTTGAGCATTCCGGCTCACGCCGCCTCGGCGAACCGAAGATAGGTTTCTTTAGGCGAGTCCAGCTCGACCAAATGCGACACGTCGGCAAGCATCGCGCCTTTGCTTCCAATGTGCGGTATGCTCTTCACGACAGAGTTGAGCGAGTAAGCGTCTTCAACGCGCGATAGGTCCGCAAACATTATATATTTGCTGGAAATCGAGTTGGGGTGCGTATTGACCAGCTCGAAGACTGCTTTTCTGCAGTCGGACAGCGTGACGACGTTTTGGGCCTGCCATTTGGCGTCGCGGCCGCCCAGCTCCTCGTGCTTCGCAACTGCGCGATCACTAAAGAATTCCCGCACCCGCTCGTATAGCGCAGCGTTGTCGCGGCGCTCCTTTTCCTCTGAAGCGCTCATGATCGCCGCGCTCGCGGCCTGCACCGACGCATTCGCGACCGCCACGACAGCGGCGTCGAGACGACCCAAGGAAGCCCACGTCTTGAAGATGCTCATGCCGTCGAACCCGACGCCGAAGCGGTCGGCCGCCTTTTTGGCGCTCTTCTCGTAAAACGGCTCCGCGCCATACATTTCAGCTTCCATGGCGCCAAAGCCGAAGTCGGACACGAAGCAATTCTCGCCGTTGACCATAACCTCGACCGCGCTCCCGCTTCCGGTCGTCAGCGCCTTTGTCCAGAAAGCCGCCTTGCTCGATTTCGACACCGTGCAGCTCGACATCAGCCGCGCCATCGCCAGCGCCCAGGACGATCCGGAGGACGCGGTGACGGCCGCGTGCTCGCTTATCGAATCTGTGTGCCGGTCGATCCTGATCGAGTTGAACCTGCCGTTGCCGGCAAAGAAGGACATCGACGGCCTGATCCGCGCGGTTCAGGAACCGCTCAATCTGACGCCCGGGCGGATGGACCTGCCCACCGAAATCGAGAATGACATTCGCCAGGTGCTCGGCGGATTGACTTCAGTCGCCAAGGGTATCGGCGCGCTGCGAACGCACGCCGGGGACGCACACGGCCGGAAGAAAGGCTTTCGCCGCATCGATACCCGAATAGCCCGCTTTGCAATCACCGCGGCCAGCTCCATCGCTCTCTTTCTGATCGACACGTGGGAGCGTCAGCAACATCGAGCGCTACCGATGCGCCAGGAGGCCGCATGAACCAACTTGCTCTTTTTGCCTCTCCCAATCTTCGGGCACTGGTCACAACTGCAGAGGCGCAGACGCAGCCCCGTTTTTGGGAATTCTTAGCCGCGCAGATCCGCAACAAACATACGCGCCGCGCCTACTCCGCGAAGCACGCGATCTGCTCGCGCGTTCGTTGCGCGCTGCTTCCAGAAAGCGCGGCACCCGACGCGTCGGACCTCGGAAACGGCTGCGAAGAATCGCCCGCGAGTAGTCCGTGCTCACGCCATATCGCGGATCCGCCCCAAGCCGCCGCTCCTGCGCGCCGCCTGACCCCGGCGAAGTTACCGGTCTCTCACGACGGGACATTTAACCCCAATTCAGCTCCGGAAGCAGGAGGCTTTCGGGGCGTTACGCGGGGGCAGCGCGTCTGGCGCGTAAGCTTTTGAGAAGCAGTATTGTATATCTGGCTGTGCGACATTTCCGCGGGGAGGTAGACCGCTTGAGGGTGCCGCGGATCCAGCGGGGGAGGTCAACTCGTGACCGTCTCGGACGCGCTCTGGGGACGCTCCTCGGCCAGTGCAGCGACAGGCACCGGCTTGATCGGCGGCCGCACGGAGAGCGGCGCGACCAGCTCGGGCGGGCAGTTGGCGCGGCGGGCGATGGCGGCGGCGACGTTGCTGGCGCAATTGCGGCCCTGGCAGCGCCCCATGCCGATGCGGCTCAGGGCTCGCACAATGTTGGGGTCGCGCACGCCGTCGGCGATGATTGCGTCGAGATCGGCGACGGTGCGCTCCTCGCAGCGGCAGATCACTGTCTCGTCCGTCGCCAGCTCGAAGAGCCCGGGACCGACAAGATAAAGCTGGTTGAGCGTTGTCAGGAAGCGGTCCATTCGCATCAGGCGGGCGTGGACCACAGCGATGCGCGAGTTTGCCTCGCCGGCGCCGAGCGCGCCGAGGTCCCCGGCGGCGGCAATGCCGGCGACACGCCCTTCGGCTTCGGCATGCTTGGCTCCGCCGATGCCGCTGCCGTCGCCTGCTGCGAAGACGCCAGGCACAGATGTCCTCAGCTCGGCGTCGCGCTCGGGTATCCACCCGCCCCGCTGGCGATCGTAGGACAGTTTGCAGCCGATAAGCCGCGAGAGTTCGGAGGACGATTCGAGCCCATAGCCGAGCACCACAGTGTCGACCTCGACGGTTCGCTCGCTGCCGGGCACGACGCGCCAGTCGCGGTCGACACGGGCGAGCACCGCGCGCTGAACCTCGTCGCCTCCCTCGATTCGGACGATGATCGTCGAATAGGAAAGAGGTACGCGACTGATCATCAGCTTGGTCCGGTAGCGGGCGGCGTCTATCATGGTCTCAAGGTCGCCCTCCATGAAGAGCTTCGCCAGCGACAGCGACCTGGGCGCGGGCGCCGCCTCGGCGACCTCGACAATATTGGCGCCGAGGGCCTGCAACTGCGCGGAAAAGGCGAGCGCCAGCGGCCCCGATCCCGCCATCAGGATGCGTCGCCCCGGCAAGACGCGCTGGATTGCGACCATCGTCTTCGCGGCGCCGGCGGTGATGACGCCAGGCAGGGTCCAGCCGGGAATGGCCACCGGCCGGTCGCGGGCGCCCGTCGCGATGATGATTGCGCGGGCTTCGATCGTACTCGCGGAAACGTCGTCGCGCACAAAGGCGATGCGCTTGTCCCAGATGCCCCAGACAACAGTGCTGGTGCGGATGTCGGCGCCGCTAGCCATCACTTCATCAATGAGCGTCTGGCCGGCCCGAAACTCGTGGCCAGCGGCATGCTGGTCGGAAACCGTGAAGCCGGGACCGAAGCGACGATAGACCTGTCCACCGAGCGAAATGCCCTCGTCGAGGATGCAGACCGACTCGACCCCGGCCCGGCGCGCTTCAACGGCGGCGGCCATCCCGGCCGGTCCGCCACCGATAATGACGAGGTCCTTTTTTTCGATTGAACCGGTCATGACGCTTGTTCCAGGAAGCGGTCGGGCGTGAAGGGCGCCAGTGGAACCGTCGCCTCTCCGGTCAGAAAATGCTCGGCGAGGATCCGCCCGCAGATTGGGCCCATCGTGAAGCCGAGCGGCGCATAGCAGACGTAGAAGCCCTTAACCTGGCTGGACTCTCCCAAGATCGGCCGGCCATCGGGCGTGCCCGAGCCCACGCCGCCCCACGCCCGCACCAGTTGCGCCTCGCCGACTGCGGGGACGGTGCGCGCGGCGACCCAGGCGTTGCCCATCATCGAATTCTGAAGCGGCGTATTGCGCTGCTGCTGGCGGTCGTAATAGGCGGGCCAACCTCCGCCGAGAATGAAGGTGCCGTTCGGCGATTGCTTCAGCGTGAGGCCCAATCCCACGTGCTGCAGCAGATGGTCGAGCATGACGAGCGGCCGACCGTCGGTGACCTGGACCTGGATCGCGTGGCCCTCGACGGGAAGGCGGAGGCCAACCATGCGGCCGAGTTCGGCGGTCCAAGCTCCGGCAGCGGCGACGACGCGAGAGGCGCGAAACACGGCGCGGCCGGTCGAAATGGAGAAGCCGCCGCTGCTTTCCCTGGTGATTCCGGTGACGGGCGCATTGGTGAAGAAACGGGCGCCATACCGTTTGGCGGCCCTGGCGTGCGCGGGCGCGACCAGCAGCGGGTTGGCAAAGCCTTCTCCTTTGAAGAAGCTGCCTCCGATGACGTGCTCGCCGAGATAGGGCGCGATCGAGCGCAGCTCGTTGCTCATGACAATCTCGCTCATCACGCCGCCAGCGCGCTCGGCCGCCACCTTCTTCTCGATTAAGGCCATTTCTTCCGGGGATTCGGCGACCCAGACGCCGCCGCCGAGCCGCACGCCGCAGTCGGCATCGAGCTCGGCCTCTATGGTTGCCCAGCCCTTGGCGGCTTCGCGCATCAGGACGATGGTGGGGCGGATGCGATCGATCCAATCGTCGGGAAAGTGCGGATGGATGTAGACCTGCAGATGCAGGCTTCCCGCATTGGCGCCGGAAGCCTCACGATTGATCTCTGTGCGATCAATGAGGGCGACGTCGACGCCCCCCTTTGCGAGGTAGTAGGCGGTGGCGCAGCCCATGAGCCCGCCCCCGATAATCGCAACGTCGGCGCGGCCGAGATCGGTAGGCGCGCTCATCTCGACGCACCGTAGCCGACCAAAGTCTCGACCTCCATGCCCTCGGTTGCGAGCGTGGTGCAGGCGCGCCGGCTCGGTTCGCCGTCGATCACCACCATGCAATCGTAGCAGACGCCCATGCCGCAGAAGACGCCGCGGGCGGCGCCTTTCTGGGCGGTGATCCGTAACGTCCGCTCACCCGCCGCCAAGAGGGCCGCTGCGACACTCTCGCCGCGAAAGGCGGTGATCGGCTTGCCGTCGAACGTGAAGCTCAGTCGCTCGCCGCGCGTCACGCCGGCCTTGACGCGGACCCTCAGCCCGATTGTCATGTCATCCATCGCCATGTCCGGCAGGTCTCACTCGTCTCGCTACGTTGCATCGTCATCGTCTTCGTCGCCGAAATCCGGCAGGCGGCCGGCGCCGAGATAGAGGTCGATGATTTTCGGATCGGCCGCGAGTGCAGGGCCGGCCCCTTCGAAGCGGTTTCGCCCCATTTCGAGCACGTAGGCGTAATCCGAGAACTCGAGGGCCTGACGGGCCTTCTGCTCGACCATAAGCACCGAGAGGCCGAGCGCGCTGAACTCGCGGATCTTGTTGAAGACGCTGTCGACGAGGTCGGGCTGGAGTCCCGCCGACGGCTCGTCGAGGAGCACCAGCACTGGATCGGGGATCAGCGCGCGCGCCATGGCAAGCATCTGTCGCTGGCCACCCGAAAGCGTGCCGGCCCGGCTCGAGAGGCGCTCCCGAACGATGGGAAAGTATTCGAGCACCGTCTCGAGGCGCTCTTGGAAAGCGTGCCGGCCGCCCAGCAGGGAGAGACTGGCAAGCTGGAGGTTTTCGAGCACAGACATATCGGTGAAGACGTTCGCCATCTGCGGCACATAGGAGACGCCGAGCGCGCCGAGCGCATAGGGGCGCGCCCGCGTGATATCGACGGCTTGGCCGCCGCGATCGCGGATCGTGGTGGCGCCAGCCTGATGGCGCACCAGCCCGACGACAGTCTTCAGGAGGGTGGACTTGCCGGAGCCGTTCGGCCCCATGACAGTCACGAACGCCCCCTTTCCAACCTTGATGTCGACGCCGTGGAGGATTTTCGCATCGCCATAGCCGGAGGCGACGCCCTCCGAGTGGAGAATGAGGCCGTCAGCAATCATCGCCGCACCACTGCCGCGCTGTTCTTGGAGCGGCCGAGATAGGCGTCAATCACGCGCTCATTTGTCCGGATGGCGCGGGCCGAGCCATCGGCGATGAGCGTGCCCTCATCGAGCACCACCACCCGGTCGCTCACGCGCATGACCACCTCCATGTCGTGCTCGACGAAGAGGAAGGTCAGCCCGCGCTCCCGCCGCAGATACTCGACGCGCTCGAGCAGGCGCAGGCCGAGTGCTGGATTGACGCCCGCCATCGGCTCATCGAGCATGATCATGGTGGGCCGGATCATCAGCACGCGGCCGAGCTCGACGAGCTTGCGCTGGCCGCCCGAGAGCGTTCCCGCGTAGTCGTTGGCGAGCCGATCGATGTTGAGCAGCGAGAGCAGCTCCATCGCCTCATCGCGCTCCTCCCGCTCGCGGCGCCGCATGGCGCCGCGGAGGTAGAAGCAGCCGAAAAACCGCTCGCCGGGTTGGTTGGGATCGGCGAGGAGCATGTTCTCGAGAACTGTCAAACGGCCGAAGACCCGCGGGATCTGGAAGGTGCGCACCAGCCCAATACGCGCGCGCCGGTGTGGTGGGAGACGGTCGAGGCTCAGTCCTTCGAAGGTCACCGAGCCGTGGTCGGGCCGAATGAAGCCGGAAAGGATGTTGAAGAGCGTCGTCTTGCCGGCCCCGTTCGGCCCGATTAGGGCAGTGATCGAGCTGCGCTGGACCTCGAGGGACACGTCGTTTAGCGCCCGCAGGCCTTTAAAGCGTTTGCTGACCCCCTTGGCGCTGAGAATGGCGTCGCTAGGTTTCAACGGCATCCTCCCTGGGATTGCCAAAGATGCCCTGCGGCCTGAAGATCACCAGCACGACAAGCGCTAAGCCTACCAAGATGAGGCGCAGGAACGCCTTGTCGCCCGAGGAGAAGAGCGAGAGCGGCCAGAATCCGAGAAAGCGCGTCCCCGAGAAAATAATGGTGAAGAGCAGCGAACCGATCGGGACCGCCCAGACATTGGTCTTCCCGCCAAGGATGACGATCACGAAGGCATAGAAGGTGATCGTCGGCTTGAAGTCGTCCGGGGTGAAGGTCGAGACCTGCCAGGCGAGAAAGAGCCCTGCGAGCCCGGCCAGCGCGGCGCCGAGCGAGAAGGCCTGGAGCTTACAGCGGAAGACATCCTTGCCGAGGGCGGTCGCCGCCTCCTGATCCTCGCGGATAGCGCGCAGCACGCGTCCCCAGGGCGAGCGCACCATGGCGTCGACTATGGCGAGGAGGATCAGCGCCACCGGCCAGATGATGCAGCAAAAGGCGAGGTCGGGCTTAGCGCGGACGTGGAAAAGGTGCGAGATGCCATCCTGCATCCAGTTCTGCAGCCGCAGCCACTCGAAATTGTAGTCGGCCGCCTGCCCCGGACCCAACAGGTTGACAGTGCCGGCGGCGCCGCCGGTCAGGCCCTCGAGGTTGAGGGCGAGGTAGCGCACAATCTCGCCAGCGGCGACGGTCGCGATCGCCAGATAATCCGAGCGCAGCCGTATGGTGGGGATGGCCAGCAGCAGGCCGAAGAGCACCGCGGCGACCATCGCGAGCGGGGCAGCGATGATCATCGGCAGGCCGAGCTTCACGATGCCGATGGCCATCGCGTAGCCCGAGACAGCCATGAAGGCGCCATTGCCGAAATTGGGCAGACCCGCGATGCCGAACTGGACGAGGAGACCCAGCGAGAAGATCGTATAGATCCCCGCGGTCGCCAGCACGAAGAGCGAGAAATCAGCCATCTAAAGAAGACGCGCCTTGCCGAAGATACCCTGCGGTCGCACCAGCAGGAGGGCGATGAGCACTCCGAAGGCGAGCACAAGCTTGTAGCGCGGCTCGAGACCTCCGGCGAAGCCGTGCCAGGTGGAAACCTCCATCACCAGCCCAAGCACCAGCCCGCCGCACAGGGCGCCATAGGCGCTGCCAATCCCGCCCAGGACCACAGCGGTGAAGAGCAGAAAGAGGACGTAGGCTCCCATGTTCGCGTCGAAGGTGCCCTGCACCAGACCGAGGCAGACGCCCGCAAGGCCGGCGAGAGCGCCCGAGATCAGCCAGGTGACGGACGCCAGCCGGTCTGTGTCGACGCCGGTAACGGCGGCTAGGTCGCTGTTCTCGGCCACCGCCCGCATCGAGCGGCCGATATTGGTGTAGGCGAGCAGCCAGCCCAGCGCGAATATCGCGACCGCAGTGACGACGACGGTGATCGCTTGGCCGGGAGCCACGCGCAGCGGGCCCACCAGATAAACCATCGACTGGTCGATGCTGAACGTGCGGGCGCCTGAGCCGAAGCCGATAAAGAGGGTGTTACGGATGACGAAAGAGATGCCGACCGTAACGATGAAGACGCTCGTAAGGCCCCTGCTGCGCATGGGCCGCAGCGCCAAGCGATCGACGATCACCGCAAAGAGGGCTGTGACCACGATCCCCGCAACCGCAGCGGTAACGAGATCGAGGCCGAGCATTCCGTTGAGGGCCCAGGCGACGAAGGCCCCCAGCGCCATGTAGTCGCCGTGCGCAAAATTGCCGATCCGGAGCACGCCCCAGACCAGCGACGCCCCAGCCGCGGCAATCGCCAGAATGGCGCCGGTGACGAGCCCGTTGAAGACCAGCTGAAGAAGCTGGTTCACGCCGCTTTCGGAAACGATCCGGGCACGCCGATCTGTTCGAACATGGCGTAAAGGGGACGCCGCTCCGCCGCGTTGAGCGCACGGAAGGGAGGACGCACCGGCCCGCCTTCGAGACCCACATATTCGAGGGCGGCCTTGATGATGTTGACCCATGAATAGACGGTCTGGTTCGGCGGATGGGCATGCACAAACTCGAAGACCGGGGCGAAGCGGGCGCGCCAGAGTTCGGCCTCCCTGTACTGGCCAGCCTCGAGGAGCTGCCAGTAGTGCATCTCGAACTCTGGCCAGATCGGGGCGATCTCGGTGACCCACCCGACGGCGCCGTGCATGTGGCCAGCTGTCGTCGCGTAGCCGCCTGACGAGTCGATATAGGCGAGCCGGTCCCGGTAGCGGTCGATGATGGTGAATTCGTCCCCCAGCGCGAAGCCGCCCAGATGCTTGATCGCCACCACGTTCGGGATCTCGAGCAGGCGTCCCACCAAGTCCGGCTTCATGCCTGCATTGACGGCCGGTCCGCGCCAGCTCTGCTCGTAGAGCATGATGCCGATGTCGACCGCCTTTGCGAGGCGCTCATAGTAATCGATTATCGCCTCTTCGTTCAGATGATAATACATGGGCGGCGCCGCCATCAGCGCCACGGCGCCCGCTTCTCGCGCGACCTCGGCGAGCTTGAACGCCACCCGTATGTCGGGGGAATTGACGCCAGCGATGACGGGCAGCTTGCCGTCGGAGCCGCGGCGCGCGGCGGTGACCACTTGTCCGATCTCTTCAGCGTTGAGCGTCACGTACTCGCCGTCGCCGCACGGGGCGAGCAGGAAGCCGCCATTGACGCCGAAGCCACGCCCGACGATCGCCCTGATGTTGCGCTCGATCGCATCGGGACGAAGCTTGTAGTCGTCATCGAAGATCGAGGAGATCAGGGCGCCGGGGCCTCGGATGCTCTGCCGAACCGCTTTCCAATCCATCTGGTCTCATCTCCCAAATTGCAAGCCAAGCTCCGCCACGACTGACGCGGCTCCTTGCTTGCGGCAAGCGCCGCCTCGCGCGGCGCGGGAACAATTCATCGTGACCACCGCCTCCGCGGGCGGGTGGGCCGACCGCGCCGCCGCGTTCGCGCCGAGAGTCATTCACTGCCGATATGCAGCTTGCCCACTACCGGATCGTCCACTGCGCCGTCGCCCTTCGACTGCAGAACGACGTAGCTTACGATCGAAGGGTCTCCGAGTTGATTGAAGGCGATCGGGCCGGTGGCGCCTTGGAACTCCGGCGTCTGGCCGTCGAGCACCGCCTTCACGCACACATCGAAGGTCGCGAATGTGCACTTGGGGCCCTTGCCGTTGGTGACCGCGACGAGCTGTTCGCGGATGGCGTCGGGATCGGAAGACCGGGCCTTCAGCGCCGCGAGCAGGGTGATATAGGGCGGATCGAAGGCTTCGTCCGAGAACGACGAGAACGGCACCTTCGATTTAGACTTGAAAAGCGCTACCCAGTCAGCGTTCGATTCGCCGCTCACGAAGTCGCCGCGAGTGCTGCGCATTCCGGCGATAGTTTCATTGGGCTTGGGGCAGCCGCCGAGCGCGTCGCCGCCGAAGGTACGCTTCGAATCCCATTGGCCGGTCCGTTGCAGCGGGCCCTTCAGCTTGCCCCAGTCCCCGCAGAAGGAGACGATAAACCAGCCATCCGGCTTGCCGGCGGCGAGCTGCTGGGCCTCGGTGTCGAGCGTCGGTGAATCGGGATTGTAGATAACAGAAGCGCCGATCTTGCCTCCGCCCTTCCTCCAGGCTTCCTTGAAGGCGTCAACCAGGCCGACGCCATAGGTATCGTTGCGTCCGGCAACGTTGATTGTCTTATCCTTGCCGACGGCGTCGCCGATAAGCTTAGCGACGACCGCGCCCTGGAGCGAATCCGGCGGCGCCATACGCCACATCCAGGTGGCGCCGACCTTCTTGTTGAGGTCGGTAATCGAGGGCGCGGTGCCGCCAGTGAAGTCGATGACCCGCTGGGGAATGAACACGGACTGGGCGGCAGCCACAGTCACCGACGAGAAGAAGTCGCCGATAATGATGTTGGCGCCGTCGACGCTGACCAGTTTCTTCGCCGCCTCGATGCCACCCTGAGCGTTGCCCTGGCTGTCCTCGCCGCCCACGAAGCTGATGCGGATCTTGTCGCCGTAGCCCATCGTGTCGATGCGGGCCTTCAAGTCCTCGACGCCGATGCGCGCCGCTTCGAGCCAGGGCTGGCCGGACTGGGCGAGGTCGCCGGAGAGACCCGAGAGGGCGCCGAATTTGAGATCAAGCTCTGGAACATCGGCTGCCCGGCTCGCCGTCGCCGCGCCGATGACGAAAGTGAACGCCGCCAATGTTGTGGAAAGCTGCATACGTCTGCGAAGCACTATTTTTCTCCCCATGTATGCAATTTTGAAATCTTCGTCACCGTTCCTCCGCGGCTCTTGAATACATGTTGTCGACAGGCAAAAGTCAAGATGCAAGACGCGCCGGCTGGCGTCCGGCGGATGTGGACACGATTGTGTGCAGGTGCAGGCCTTAAAGCCCGTAGAGAAAATGGTTGTACAGAAAAGTGGGAAGACCAAGAGGGGCACCGGCGTCGCTGTCGCCCGGCCGCGCGGCCGCGGCTCGCAGATCGTCTACGAGGCGCTGCGCAAGTCTATCCTCGAGCTCTCGCTTGCGCCTGGCAGCCCCCTTGACGAGGCGGGGCTCTCCAAGCAATTCGATATGTCACGCACGCCGGTGCGCGAGGCTCTGGTGCGACTGGCCGCGGACGGGCTGGTAGCGACGCTGCCCAATCGCAACACCATCGTTTCCTCCATCAACTTCGTCGGCATGCCTGTTTATTTCGAGGCGCTGACGCTCATGTACCGTGCCACCACGAGGCTCGCCGCGCTGCACCGGAGACCCAAGCACTTGGCGGTGATCCGCCGCCACCAGACGGTCTTCGCGAAGGCCGTGAAAGAGCGCGATGCGCTCGCCATGATCGGGTCGAATCGGGATTTCCACATCGCCATCGCCGAGGCGGGCGGCAACGCTTACTTCACAACGTTCTTGGAGCGCCTGCTCGATGAGGGCAGGCGGCTGTCCAGACTCTATTATTCGTCATTCGCCGATACGTTGCCGAACCAGTACGTGGTCGAGCACGAGCAGATCGTCGCGGCGATCGAAGCAGGCGATGCCGAGCTCTGCGACCGGCTCGGCACCGAGCACGCGGGCCAGCTCGTGCGGCAGATCCAGAGCTATCTAACGCGCAACTCCATGAACGACATCGCCATGTCTTTCCACCGGCCGCGAATATGAAGGCGCGCGGCCGGTGACGGGCATGCTTATCCCCGCAGCACGCCGAAGATCGGGGCGGGTGCCCAGGCTCCACTCGACGAGGTGCTGCACCGTGGCCGTGGAGTGTCCTGATCAGGTAGTTTGAAGGTCTTCTGCCCATGGCTGGCAAAATGGTAGGCTCAGGCCGCGAGATATCGAGAGACAGTATAAGAAGCATTATTTTGGCGTTTCCGTCCGTGATCTATGCCGTAGCGTCAAGCGGAGCAGAAGAAGCTATTACGGTCATGTTAGACTGTAAAACCTCGATGACCAAGTATCGCAACGGGATGTTCATGTGGCCTGATACGAGTCCACAATATTATCGACTTACAGCTCACCAGCCGGTTCGCTAAGATTGAGCCTAGAGCGTTTTGCTTTTGGGTCTACGCCGGGAATTGCCGGCACGTCGCGCGGATCGCCGCGCCGTTGTCTTTTCTGAAGTCCGCGATCGTCTTGAAGTCCGGCGCAAGCCGCCCAGTCAGCCACATCAGCTCGACATTGCGTCGGGCTTCCCGCTCAAGCCTCCGGCTCGAAGCGATTTGGTTGACGTAGCCATAAACGTAGATCTTCAGCATCGTGGCGGGATGGTAGGCCGGACGGCCCGTCGCCTCCGGGACCACGCCCTCAAACCCCAGCTCCTGCAAATCCAGCTCGTCGACGAACGCCTCGATGACTCGGACCTGGTTCTTCTCAGCTACAAAGCCGTCGAGATACTCCGGAAGCAAAACGCCCTGCCGCCGATCCTCACCCTCGACAAAGCGCTTCATCAAGAACCCCGACCCAATGCGTCAAGATTCTAGCTCAACCGACGTTTTCACACAGCCTGCGCCCCTCGCAGACATTCCCGGTGGTGCAAATCTCAGGCAGACCGTGCGGAAACTCCAAGACTTGGGCATTGAGTGGCGCAAGGAGCGGGCAGGAAGGAATTTCGGCCGCTTTCGCGCCATTGGCCGTCTGATGCGACCTGAGAGGGCGCCCTCACGCGCGCGGATGAGCCGCACCGCCTCAGGCCGCGACGGCGGTGGTCATCGCCTCGACGCCAAGGATGTTGAGGGCGCGGCGCAA
>Ga0070765_100001718_pt1 | contig 13504 bp, 14 predicted proteins | sample HubBroMetageWFT5_FD_71516 | JGI IMG/M metagenome (GOLD analysis project Ga0070765, IMG submission 71516) | Warmed and freeze-thawed soil microbial communities from the Hubbard Brook experimental Forest, New Hampshire - Hubbard Brook CCASE Soil... | ecosystem: Environmental > Terrestrial > Soil... | reverse complement strand
AAGCCACGCTTCCACAACGCGGTGGCCTCGCCTTGGTAGTGGAGCCGGCGGAAGTTCAACCGGAAATCAAGACTTGTGAAAAATGTGGCGCAACCTATTCAGACGAGTATCACGTTTGTCCCGCCTCTGATCTAGGACGTCGCGCTCCAGCGGCGGTGGCGGCTCCCACCGTTGTGCCTCGCACCGCATATCCCACCGTCGACAAATCAAAAAACGGCGGGAATGGTGCAAGCAGCCAGAAGGAAGCTCCAGTAAGCACAAGTACCGCCGCTGTGGCGCCGGTGCCTGGAACTGTGGAGCGGCCCTCGGCGCAGCCTTTGGCAAAGCCTTTCGACAAGAAGGCCAAGACCCGGAAGCAGCGTCGCGCAGAAGCGGCTTTGGCGCCTGTTCCGGTGCCCGAGATACCTCGGCCGAAGCCGGAAGAGGAAATTGCCGCGTCCGAAGTCGAAGAGAAAGAGCCATGGACGCAGAAGTGGCAGACCTTGCAGGAGAGTGGAGCCGATGCGTTAAGCGATGGCAAATGGCGTAGCTTCCTGGTAGCTCCTGAAGTGCTGGCAGTCGCGGCATTGTTGCTGCTGGTTGTGGTCGGATCGGTTTGGATGGTTCGCAGGAGACACACGAGCAGCAGTCCGGTTGTGACCGCCGAGACCAAGGCGCCTTCGTCGATCCCGACCGCGCCGACAGCGAGTGCGGACGCTCAACCGGTTACAGCGGCTAATTCCGCGGGAAGCACTTCGAAGAACGACGTACAATCGAAGCCGCAGGATCAAAACGCCGCGGGAAAGACGAATACCAATGCCGCACAGCCGAAGGACACAACGACGCCTCCGGTCCAGGTATTGAGCGTGCCCGTCGAGGCTCCAAAGACTACGACGATCGCGAAGAGAGAGGAACCGGCAGCAACCGACGCCGCACCTCCTTCTTTGCCTGGCGCAATGGCCAGCAACATGGGACCGTTGGTGAAAGATATCTCAGCCAATGTACCCAAGCTGGCGGGACAGAAGCTGAGAGTTTCGTCGGGCGTGGCGCAAGGTCAGTTGCTGCGGCAGGTTAATCCGCAGTATCCACCTCAAGCCCGACAGGAGCGCGTGGAAGGAACCGTGGTATTGCAGGCCGTCATCGGCAAAGACGGCAGCGTTAGGAATTTGAACATTGTGAGCGGTCCTTCCCTGCTGACCAAGGCGGCTATGGAAGCGGTTAAGCAGTGGCGCTATAGACCCTTCGCGCTGAATGGTGAGCCGGTTGAGGCTGACACTCAGATCAACGTCAACTTCAAACTGGGTGAGTAGTTCTGCTGTAATGCACTGCTTGTAGTTTCCGGGCTGAAGTAGCTCTGGGAGATCATCAGGTCGCATGTCTTCCAGTGGCAACAAGCTGTGAAAGGAAATCCGTATGTCTTCCCCATTGTTCTCTGCTTTGGAAAAACTCGATGACAGCCTCCAGAATGTGCAGACGCAGGTCGAGTGGCTGCGAGCAGGCTTGGAGGTAAGTGACGACCAACTGCTTGGGAGCCTTTCGGACGCTCACCAGAACGCGCTGATGGTGCGGGATCTGGTCCACGCGGAACGCCCCACCGCGAATTGGAACGATCGCGGCGCCCTGGAGCAGTTGATGCATGATCTGGAGAAAGAAGCCCAGATCAAACTCAATGAACAGCGGCGCTCCAAGTTGCTGGAGTTGGCGGATGAGTTGGACGCTGGAAGTGTGAAACACCGATTCGAGGCTCGCGCTGCATCCCTGAACAACCTGCGCATAGACGCGGTCAGAGAGCTGCGCCTGGCTGCCGCTCGTCCGGAACTAGAAAAAGAGATCCCCGGACCCGAAGCCGGTCAGTGGTTGCACTGGGCCTGCAATCTGCTGGAGGAAAACGACGCCACCGTCTTCACCGAATTGCGCACGGACTTCCCGGCGCTTGAGGAATTCGCGGTCGAGATGGAAGAAAGCTACTGGGTTCCCGGCGAAGGCGGACGCACCTCTGCGCAGCGAGCGACGCAGGAGCCTGCGACCGGCTGGAATGACTGGCAGACTCCGGCGGCGCCTCCCACCTCTGAATACCGCAAGCCCCCCCACAATGTCAGAGTCCCTTCGGACGCTGCCGTGCAGAGTGGCGGCTACGGCGCAGGGGTTGCTCTGGGCTACGACACGCAATCAAGCGCAGCCCCCACTCTGGCGGAGACGCACTGGCCCGCGGAAGAAGCGGCGCCGTGGCAGGGCGCTACGGCGATGGACCTCGACGATGAAGCTGCCGTCGGGACGATCGCGCCTCCGTTGAAGGTCTGCGACAAATGTGGAAAGACATATTCCAACGGCTTCCACGCTTGCGTGGTTGACCAGGCGACCCTCCAGGTTGCTGCCCAGGCGGCTCCGGCGGTGGTTGACCATGGCTATCCTTCCAACGGCAAGAATGGGAAAAGCAACGGAGCAGCTGCAGTAAGCGCCGCGGATCTCAACTCCCTTTTGGAAGCGGAGCAACCGCCGGCGACCAATCCAGCGGCCACCGAGGCTACAGAGACTCCCGTGATCGATGCTTCTCGCGAAAACGCCGAGACGGAGTTCCACCGGCTCAGAGCGATCATGGAGCAACGCTCCCAGGAAGCAATGGCAAACGAGGAGGAAGAAAGCCTTGGCTGGAATTTGAGCAGGATGCAGATCATCGGCATAGTCATCGCGGTCTGCGTCGTTCTCGCGGTTGGGATTTACGCAGTGGTTCACTACTACAGCGAGAAGAACGTCGAGGCCGCCGCCGCTGTCGCCGCCGCAACCGCTAAGGCTCCCGTCATTCCTCCCGATGCAGACCTGCAAAAGGACATCGAGCAGAAGCTGACCGCTTTGAAGAACAGCACGATTGAAGTTGCGGTTCAGGGTGGCGTAGTTACTCTGACCGGCAAAAGCTCCTCGGACGACGAGTCGGTCCAGGCTGAGGACCTGAGCTTGCAAACCGCTGGAGTGAAAGTGGTCCGCGACAGAATCCAAGTCGACGGCCATGGCGGCGCCAATGGAAAGCCGCGCGCCGGCAAGCCCGCGCCACAACATTAATCGAAGAGCAGTGACGGCAGTGAGACTTAGATTTCGGGCGACCACCTTCGGACTTTGGATTTCGGCCAGTCACAGGACTGGCCACTTTTTTGGGCTGAACCAGGAGTCAGAACGGGACAAAAGAGCTATTTCCTTCTGGTACGTGTGGGGGTATGATCAGCCGAAAATCGGTTTCAACCATGTTTTCTCGGCAGCCTAACAGGACGGGCGCCATTCAGAGCGCGATTCTTGCCGGCACCGGTGTGCCTCGCATTTCGGATCGCTGCAGGCTCCTGGGCGGCGCTGATCGGCGATGGCTACAGCGGGAGCGAGGCGCGTTATGAACGAGCAGAATCCTCCGCCGTATCACCTGAAGAAGGCCGAGTGGTTTCACAAAATCCAGGTCGCCATTCTAGCCGCCTGCCTGGGAATTCTGATCTACCTGCTCGTCGCGCTCGACACTAAGAACCTGCTGACGTTAATTCTCGAGCTCATCTTCATGGCGCTTCCTCTGACGGTCGCCTACTTTGTGATCGACAGAAAGATCAGGTACTGGCAAAGCCCTTACCAGCTTTATTCGCAGGAGTTCACTTATAAGCCGAAATTGAAGTCGGGTATTCATGTCCCGATCCAGATTGAGTATCACTATCCTACGGCAGTGAACACGCCCGATGTGCTTCAGCGGATCAATACGGCTGCTGAGGCAGCCATCGACAACGCTTTCTCCTCCCTCTACTTTCCCAGCGATTATGAACAGACCAGAGCGACGCTGGTGGAAGCGGTTGATCGGGAAATTCGACTGCTGGATATCGAAGTCTTTCGCGTTCGAGTTTTGAAAATCGATTTTCCTTCCACCCGCCTGCGTTTCGACCCGGACACTCTCCCGCTCGCCATGCTGCCCAGCAGGCCGACAAAAGCGACTACCCGCTAACTCATTGCATCGTCGCGACTGACAGTGCGTCATTCCAGCGCCCACCGCTGTAACTCGGCGGTTGAGCAACCCATTCCAGCTCTGCCCGGTAGGTCGTATTGACAGCCAAACTGGATTTGTCTACTGTAGAACGCACGATGACCTCGTTGACCCATCGCCATCATCACCATCACCACGCGGCGAACGTGTCAGCGGAGATCACCGGATAATTTCTAAACATCAGGATCTCATCACCCCGCTGACACTGCTCAGCGGGGTTTTTGTTTTTGCGCGAAAGGAAATGCGATGGGCGTGGAAATTGATTTCGACAAAATGGGCGGTTTGACGCCTGCGATCGTGCAGGACGCAAGGACGGGCGAAGTGCTCATGCTCGGGTTCATGAATCAGGCTGCGTACCGGAAGACCATCGAAACCGGCTATGTCACCTTCTTCAGTCGCACTCGCAATGAGCTGTGGACCAAAGGAGAGACTTCCGGCAATCGGTTGAAGGTGATCGCCGCCAGCACCGATTGCGATCTCGACACAATTCTGTGCCGCGTAGAGGTCGAAGGTGAAGGTATGGTCTGCCACACCGGAACGCGCAGTTGCTTCGCCACTGAGCTGGCCATCGCCGGTGCTGGGAGCCAGTCATGACGCTGCGTTTGGGAATTCCGAAGGGAAGTTTGCAGGAAGCGACGCTGAACTTGCTGGCTCGCGCCGGCCTGTTGGTTTACGTCAGTCCCCGTTCATATTTTGCCGGCACCAACGATCCCGCCATCGAGTGCATGTTGATCCGCGCCCAGGAGATGGCCCGTTATGTCGAACACGGTGCCCTCGATGCCGGAATCACTGGACTGGACTGGGTCTTGGAGAGCGGCCTCGATGTGGTGATGGTCGCCGAACTCATCTATGCCAAGCAGAGTCGCGGAAAAGTGCGCTGGGTGCTGGCGGTTCCCGAAGACTCTCCCGCCCAGCGCGCGGAGGACCTTCGCGGAGCCACCATTGCGACCGAACTCGTGAACGTCACCACGCGATACTTCGCCGAGCGCAACATCGAGGTCAAGGTCGAATTCTCCTGGGGCGCAACCGAAGTCAAGCCGCCGACATTGGCTGACGCCATCGTGGAAGTGACCGAGACCGGCAGCTCACTCAAAGCAAATCGGCTTCGCATCATCGACACGCTTCTCGAATCCAGCACGCAAATTATCGCCAACAAAACCGCGTGGCTCGAACCCTGCAAGCGCCAGAAGATTGAGAACCTCGCTCTCATGCTCTCGGGAGCGATGGAAGCACAAGGCCGAGTCGGCCTGATGTTGAACGTCAAGGTCGATGATCTGCCATCGGTGCTGAACGTACTCCCTGCTCTGAACAGTCCCACGGTCTCGCGTCTGAGCGATAGCAATTGGGTGGCAGTGAACACCATTCTGGAAGAGTCCGCGTGCTGGGAGGTGATCCCTCGCCTGAAGGCAGCGAATGCACAGGGAATCGTCGAATATCCACTAAACAAGGTGGTCTTGTGATGCGGATACTTCAAGGAAAAGCGGCGGCTATCGTGATCGCGAGACTTGAATCCCGCAGCTCCAGTTTGCAGAAGGTCGAGCCGCGGGTCCGCCGAATTATTCAAGCGGTCAGGCGCGACGGAGATCGTGCTCTCAGGCGATATGCCACTGTGTGGGACTCCCTGAGCGTAAGACAAAGCCTGCGAGTTTCAGAGGAAGAAATCGAGGCGGGGTGGGACTCCACTCCGCCCGAGACCAGAGACGCTCTGCGGCTCGCGGCCACGAACATACGCCGTTTCTGTGATTGGCAGATGCCTCGGGAATGGCGCAAATCGTCAACCGGCGCTGAACTTGGACAGATTGTGCGGCCGCTGGATTCAGTTGGCTGTTACGTACCCGGAGGACGCTATCCACTTCCGTCTACACTGCTCATGACTGTCATACCGGCACAGGTCGCAGGAGTGCCACGGATCTGCGTCGCCTCGCCGCAGCCGCACGCGGTGACCCTGGCGGCCGCACATTTGCTGGGCATTCGCGAAATCTACCGTTGCGGAGGAGCGCAGGCCGTCGCCGCCATGGCTTATGGAACGGAATCCATCGCACGAGTCGACAAGATTGTTGGCCCTGGAAACAGCTTTGTAACCGCCGCTAAGAAACTGGTGAGCTTCGATTGCGCAATCGATATGTTGGCGGGCCCGACCGAAGCCGCGTTCTATCGCGATTTCGGAAATCCGCGATTTATTGCAGCCGACATGGTTGCGCAGGCCGAGCACGATCCCGAGGCGGTGGTCGTCTTCATCACGACGAAAAGAAGTCTCGCCCAGCAGGTGAAGACTTCTCTGGCGAAGACTGCCGGAAGTAACTCGATCGCGAAGCAAGCGCTGCGAGCGAACGCCGCACTGCTGATTGCAGGCTCGCGGGCGGAAGCAATCGAGTGGGTCAACCGGATCGCTCCCGAACACCTGACCGTGGACAACGAAGAGGCGCTCGGGTCGGTGAAGAACGCCGGCTCGATCTTCATTGGAGACTACTCGGCACAGCCGATCGGCGACTACGCAGCCGGGCCAAACCATGTGCTTCCCACGGCCGGAGCCGCTCGATTTCGCGGCGGCCTCAGTGTCTGCGATTTCGTGAAGATCATCACGGTCCAACGATTTGAGCCTGCCGGGCTATGCCGGCTCGCGCCCGTAGTAATGAATCTCGCCAGCACAGAGGGCCTGAAAGGACACGCTGAATCTGTCCGCGTGAGGTGTGCCGGTGCTTAGCGCGCGACTGGCCGTTCGCAATTTGCGCGAGTATCACCCGCCGCTGGGTAATCGCGAGGGACTGCGGCTCGATTTCAACGAGAATACCGAAGGCTGTTCGGCGAAAGTGCTTCAGGTCCTGAAGCAGCTTACTGCCGAGGACCTCGCGCGCTATCCGGAACGGGAGCCGGTCGAGAAAATTGTGGCTCAGCACCTCGGACTCGCTTGGGAACAGGTACTGCTGACCAACGGTGTCGACGAGGCAATCCATTTGCTGTGCGAGACATATCTGGAGCCGCAGCACGAAGCGCTGGTTGTGACGCCGACCTTCCGCATGTACGAGACCTATGCCGGGGCGACCGGCGCCAAGGTTCAGCGCATCCCGTGCGAACGCGATTTCACGTTTCCCATGGCTGCGATCACGCGAGCCATCACGCCCGCAACCCGCATGATTGCCATAGCGAGCCCAAATAATCCCACGGGAACGGCGCCCACTCGCGGACAGTTGCTGGAAATTGCAACTGTGGCGCCCGACGCCGCGCTGCTGGTCGATGAAGCCTACTTCGAGTTTTACGGAAAAACGGTGATTGGCGATATTATGCGCGCTCCGAACCTGTTTGTAGCCCGTACGTTTTCTAAGGCCTACGGGCTGGCGGGTTTGCGAGTCGGCATTTTGGCCGGACCCGCGGAACAGATGCGGCTGATTCGCCGCAATTCATCTCCTTACAGCGTCAATGCTGTTGCACTCGCGGCGCTGCCCATCGCGCTTGCGGATCTGCAGCACGTCGACCGTTATGTTTCGCAAGTCAAGCGGGCTCGGGGGCGGCTCGCGACAGAGCTGCAAAGCTTAGGCATTCACAGTTGGCCGAGCCAGGCAAATTTCCTGCTGGTGCGTATCGGCGAGTTCCATCGCGCCTTCGTCGCCGCAATGAGGCAGCGCGGGGTTCTGGTCCGCGATCGCTCCGACGACCCGGGTTGCGAGGGCTGCGTGCGCATCACCATCGGAACCGAGGAGCAAACAGAGCAATTGATTCGAGCGCTCAGGGAAGTCGTTGCCGAGCTGAATCTCCGCCAGGCGGCGACCGTATGAGACGCGCTCGAGTGCATCGTAAGACGAACGAAACCGATATCCGCATAGCCCTCGTTCTTGAAGGCCAGGGACGAGGCAACATCAGCACCGGCATCCGCTTTCTCGATCACATGCTGGAACTGGTTGCCCGTCACGGTGCCTTCGACCTCGAAGTCTTTGCCAGTGGCGATCTCGACGTCGACCAGCACCACACGGTTGAGGATGTAGGCATTTCTCTGGGCGAGGTGTTCACGCAGGCGCTGGGCAGTAAGAAGGGAATTCTTCGAGCCGGTTATTTTGTGATGCCGATGGATGAAACGCTCGCGGTGGTGGCTGTCGATTTTGGTGGCCGCAGCGCTGCTGTCATCGATACCAAGGTGCGCACGCGGCTGGTGGGAGACTTGCAATCGGAGCTGCTCGCCGATTTCTTCGACGGCTTCGCTCGCGGAGCAAAAGCCAATGTGCACGTAAAGGTCCTGTACGGCCGATCGAATCATCACAAGATCGAAGCCATCTTTAAAGCGTTCGCGCGGGCCTTGCGTGTCGCCTGCTCCAAGGATCGTCGGCTCGCCCGCATGCTACCGACTACGAAAGGTCTGTTGTGATCGCTATTGTCGATTACGGAGCGGGAAACTTGACCTCGGTGTATCGGGCGATCCGCCACATCGGGCACGAGTGCGTGATCACCAGCGATCCCGCTCAGTTAAAGCGGGCGGACAAGACGATCATTCCCGGCGTCGGACATTTCAAGGCGACGCGAACGCTTTCGGCAGATCCGCTGAGTTCGGCGCTGCGAGAATTCATTGCCGCGGATAAGCCGTTACTCGGCGTCTGTCTCGGCCTGCAATGGATGTTTGACGGTAGCGACGAAGCGCCCGAGTTAAGCGGCCTGGGAGTGTTTGACGGACGATGCAGCCGGTTTTCTGATCAGGTGAAAACGCCGCACGTAGGGTGGAATCAAATTGCTGTTGATCCGCAAAGCCGCTTATTGCAAGGCGTTCCGTCGAACTCTTACGTCTACTACACACACTCGTATCGCGCTCCGGCGTGCTCGCGGACGGTCGCGCTTTGCACTTACGAGATCCCGTTCACCGCGGCTGCCGAGAGCGGAAATTTGTTCGGTGTGCAATTTCATCCTGAAAAATCCGGCGACGTCGGGCTTGGCATACTGGAGAATTTCTGTGGCTTATGACTCGTTGGCTAAGCGGATTATCGCCTGTCTGGATGTGAGCGCCGGCCGGGTCGTGAAAGGCGTGCAGTTCGTTGAACTCCGCGATGCCGGCGATCCCGCTGAGTTGGCGGCTGTGCACAGCGAAGCCGGCGCTGACGAGATTGTGTTTCTGGACATCACCGCGACCGCCGAGTCGCGCAACACGCTGCTCGACACGGTGCGACGGACGGCCGAGCAACTGTTCATTCCGTTCACCGTTGGCGGCGGCATTCGCTCCATCGAGGACGCTGCGGCCGTGCTGGATTGCGGTGCCGACAAGGTAGCCATCAACTCCGCGGCTCTCGCCGATGCTACGCTGATTACGAGAATCGCTGAGCGCTACGGCTCACAAGCGGTGGTTCTGGCGATTGACGCGCGCCGCCGCAGTGAAGGTTGGGAAGTCTATGCCTGCGGTGGACGCCATGGCACAGGCCGCGATGCTCAACAGTGGGCGAGTGAGGCCGAAACGGCTGGGGCGGGCGAGATCATGCTCACCTCGATGGATCGCGATGGTACCCGATCAGGCTTCGACTGCGAGCTGACGCGAACCATCGCCGCTACAGTGCGAATTCCGGTGATCGCCTCCGGCGGCGCGGGCCAGCCCAGACACTTTACCCAGGTATTTCAGCGAGGTGCAGCCGACGCAGCTTTGGCGGCATCGGTCTTTCACTTCGGCATGGAGTCGATACGCGTGATCAAGCGAGAGCTGCGCGACGCGGGCATACCGGTGAGGCTGACATGCTGATCCCTTCGATCGACTTGATGGGAGGCAAGATCGTCCAGCTGGTGCAGGGCGAACGGAAGGCTCTCGAATTCGACGACTTCAGCACGTGGATTGCGCGGTTCTCGGATTTTCCCCTGGTGCAGTTGATCGATCTTGATGCCGCAATGGGGAAGGGCTCGAATCGCGAACTGATTCGCGACTTTTGCGCCAAGCTGCCGTGTCAGGTCGGAGGAGGTATCCGCTCTGCCGCGGGCGCTCGCGCCGCACTCGACTGGGGCGCGAAGAAGATCATCGTTGGCTCATCGCTCATCACGTTCTGTGGACAATCCGGGCCGACGTCTGGTCCGGTCGCCGTCAACCTTGCCTTTGCTCAGGAACTCAGTGAGAGTATCGGGCCCGAGCAACTTGTCTTCGCAGTCGACTCGCGCGGCGGCCGCGTCGCCATTCACGGCTGGAAGACCATCACCGACATCGCGCCCGCAGCCATGGTGCGACAGCTGGAGCCATTTTGTTCAGCCTTCCTCTACACCCACATCGATACGGAAGGACTGATGCGGGGCATTCCGCTGAATATCGTCGCAGAGCTGCGAGAACGGACATCGCGACGTCTGATCGTCGCCGGCGGCATCAGCAGTCAGGAGACGATCGAAACCCTGCATAGCATGGGCGTCGACGCTGTGGTGGGGATGGCGATCTACTCCGGACTATTGAACATTCCGGCGCCGTGAATGCTCAGTCCCTGATCTTCTCGCTGAGCCGTGCCGCCTGCGTCAGAAGATAGTTTTGCTCGGGAGTGCTCGTCGTCCTCTGGGCGGCAATCCGGTAGTCCGTAATTGCAGCTTGGTAGTCGCCCGCCATTTCCAATAGATGCGCGCGCACCGCGACCAGGCGATGGTGCCCGGCGAGCCGCGCGTCAGAGTCGAGTTCCTTCAGCAGCTCCAACCCCTTCGATGGGCCATGCACCATCGCGGCCGCGATGGCATGGTTCAGAGCTACCATCGGATTATCAGACATGTTGCTTAGCAGCTCGTAGAACGCGAGAATCTGTGCCCAGTCCGTGTCTTCGACGCGAGGTGCCTCATCGTGGATGGCGGCGATGGCGGCCTGGAGCTGGTATGCGCCGACCGATCCCTTCGACAGGGCTGTGGTCAACAATGCGATTCCTTCGGAAATCTTCGCCTGATCCCACATCCCACGGTCCTGCTTATCCAGCGGTATCAATTCGCCGTTCGGCCCGGATCGCGCCGCGTGGCGAGCATCTGTCAGCAGCATCAAGGCGAGCAAACCCGCGACCTCGGCATGGTCGGGAAGCGAAGCATATATGCAGCGCGCCAGACGAATTGCCTCCTGCGATAGCTCGAGACGTTGCAGATGCGCGCCGGAACTGCTGGTATAGCCTTCATTGAAGATCAGGTAAAGCACGTGCAGTACCGAGCGAAGCCGCTCAACCTGTTCCTGTGGCGTCGGCATACAGAAGCGCATTCCCGAGCTCTTGATGGTTTGCTTGGCTCGGCTGATGCGCTGGGCCATGGTAGATTCCGGTACCAGGAACGCGTGGGCAATCTCCGCCGTGGTCAATCCGCCGACCGCGCGCAAGGTGAGCGCGATTGCGGACGACGAAGTGAGCGCGGGATGGCAGCACATGAAAAACAGGATAAGCGTGTCATCCTGGTCCGTATCCGGTTGGAGATCAATCACGGGCATCACCGCCTCCGCCATTGCGGCCTCGGTGGTTTCTCTACGCCGCCGCGCCATCTCGCTCCGCAGCTGATCGGTCATTCGCCTGGATGCGACCTGGATGAGCCAGCCGCGCGGGTTCTCAGGAATGCCTTCCGTCGGCCACTGCAGAACCGCCGCTATCATTGCCTCCTGCACCGCATCCTCAGCAGCGGCAAAGTCGTGAAAGCGGCGAATGACCGCGCCGAGCACCTGCGGCGCAAGCTCGCGCAACAGATGCTCGGATGAGGCGTCCAGCGGTGGCATGCCCGTCGTCACAACATTTTCGCGGGCGCGCAGCTCATCACCGGCCGTACTTCAATGGGCATGTTCAAAGGAGTTCCGCCAGGCCCGGGAGCAGTCGATGCGCGGGCAGCGATCTCATAAGCTCGCTGGGGAGCCTCGACATCGACGATCCAATATCCGGCCAGAAATTCCTTACCCTCGGGGAAAATGCCGTCGGTGACGGGTTCCCCGCCTTTTCCGGCGCGCACGATCCTGGCTTGATCGGGCAGAGACAGGCCTTCCGTGCAAACCAGCTCGCCGGAGTCGCGGAGAGAATTGCTCAGGCTCTTCAAGAAGACGGTATGAGCCTGGATATCTTGGTTTTGCCAACCGGAAACTCCTGCATAAATCTCTCCGGCGGTCATGGTGTTCATCATCAGCATGTATTTCATGATCTCGATTCCTTTCGTTTGCGCATCGACTTCGTCGCTGCAACTGAGTCCAGCGGAAGCCGCGCATTCTCGTACCGAAGTACGGTGGTTAGAAGACTGGTGCGACGGCGCGCGGAGCGTGTTCAACTACCGCGGTCAACGGTTTCGCTCACAACATCTCCGGTGGCGGACCGCTCATGACCGGCCGCACCTCGATGGGCATGTTCAATGGAGCTCCGCCTGGTCCCGGTGCCGCCGAGGCCTTGGCCGCGATGGCGTAGGCGCGCTCGGGAGAGTCGACGTCGACGATCCAGTAGCCGGCAAGAAACTCCTTCGACTCGGGAAATATTCCGTCCGTGATCGGCTCACCATTCTTCCCGGCCCGCACCAGCTTCGCCTGATCGGGAAATGCCAGGCCCTCGGCCGCAACCAACTCGCCCGATTCCTTCAGCTCTTTGTTTAACTTCATCATGAAGGCGATGTGCGCCTGAAAGTCTTTCGCAGGCCATTCGGGAACTCCCTGCCCGGCCCGCATAGTATTCATCATCAAGATATATTTCATCTTCTATGCTCCTTTCGCTTCAGCGCCTTTTGTGCGCTTTCATGGAACAGTCGGAGCCCCGGGTCCATTCTCGACATTGCTCGACATTATTTCAGGAAAAAAGTCAGGCTCTGCGTCCGATATTGCCGGCTGGAAGGTTCGTAACAGGGCTTGAATCCGACGCCAATTTAGAGCAGGAACGCCGCACCATCCAACCCTTTTTCTTGCGGTTAGGGTGTCTGTGGCGGGAGTGCATACTAGTTGGCTGCGGTGGGAGTTGCGTGGATTTTTACGGACTGGCCGACTACTCACCAGCAACGGACTGAAACTCAACCGGAGGTCAACACCGTTGCTGGCGTAACATCGCGAATACTTCCTCGAGCCTCAAGCTCGATCGCCGACCTAGGTCAGCGGGCAAGCGGGATGATCGCACTGGCAGGCGATCTCCACCTCGCGCGCTCCGGCGTCGCGGCAGGAGTCGCTGCAATACTTTTCGCCTTGCGGGACGGTACATAGACAAGGTTCATGGGCGCACGGTTTCTGCTGTTCGTCTGCCATTGGGGTTCTCCTTCAGATCTGTGTTCAGGATGTTTGCTGCGGCCGTTTAAAGTCTAGGCGAGTCGCCATTGTTGCCCGTTGCAGGCAGCAAAGTCAAATAAGCGAGCGGCACATTTCTGGTTCGCTGTTGCATTTGACATGTTGTTTTTGTCGAGTAAGCTTGAGCGACCGCTGTATGACCGCAGGTGAGGAGGTGTTTCTGGCCAGTGCTCGAAATTTACTTCGGTATGCGAGGGTGGTCCTGGTTGTCTCAGGCGCCGCTACACTGACGCCGCCGGCCTGCGCCCAGACCTATCACATCATCCATACTTTTACGCAGCAGGCGAGCTATCCGATGGACGGTTTGGTCGCCGATGCCGCTG
>Ga0070765_100001717_pt1 | contig 13509 bp, 14 predicted proteins | sample HubBroMetageWFT5_FD_71516 | JGI IMG/M metagenome (GOLD analysis project Ga0070765, IMG submission 71516) | Warmed and freeze-thawed soil microbial communities from the Hubbard Brook experimental Forest, New Hampshire - Hubbard Brook CCASE Soil... | ecosystem: Environmental > Terrestrial > Soil... | reverse complement strand
ATTCTATCGAGTTGGCTTTGCCGGTCAGCTACATTTTAAGAATTTGGAGTTGTTGCCCTACTTTATGCACGGGCATGACAGCGCCTACCTCGCAACTGGCGGGCCCGATTTCAACGGAATCCCTTCCGGAGTTCACGCACCGTCCTTCAATGGCGGATTTATTGAGGGTCAGTATTTCGTGAACCCGCAACTTGTTTTCTTCGGGCGTTTCGAGAAAATCAATGTCGGCCAGCAGGCAGTTACGGGAACTCCTGGCGACTACGGAAACGTAACCGCGTACTCCGCAGGTTATCGGTATTACCCCATCATGTTCAGCCGCGCGGGTTTGGCATGGCATAACGAATATTCCATATCTAAATCGATCGGTATCGTTCCAGAAAGCGCGGATGGTTCGGGATTGCCACCAATCTTGAACACACAGGGTGTTTGGAGCAGCAGCATATTTATCGGATTTGACTTCGACTTCTAGAGACGAGGCCCAAAAAATGACACTAAAAAAACTTGCTGTGACATTTGTTTTGGGGTCGATGGCTCTAGTTACAGTGGGAGCCACGTCCGTTCTGGCGCAATCACACATTAACCTACCGGACTCGAACGCTGGGACGGTGAGCGTCGAGACCCAACAGAGCCATATCGGCGCCTTGACGGGCCATGCGACGGAAGGCAAGAACCTTTATCGCCGCTATTGTATCGGCTGCCATGGGCCGGACGGCAACGGCGAGGGCATGAACGCTCAATGGATTGATCCCAAGCCGCGAGACTTCACCGAAGGTATCTTCAAGTGCCGCTCGACACCCACCGGCACCCTGCCGACTGACGAAGACCTCTTTAACGCCATCACACGCGGATTCGTGACGACCAACATGCCTCAGTGGAGACCTTTGACTCCACAACAGCGCGCCGACTTGGTTGCTTTCGTAAAAGTGTGGTCGCCGCGTTGGACCAAAGAGAAGCCAGGAACTCCGCTGAACGTTCCACCTGAAACACCCGTTACCATCGAGAGCATTCTGCACGGACGACAAACCTTTCAGAGGCTGGAATGCTGGAAGTGCCACGGACCCCAAGGACATGGCGATGGCCCTTCCGCCTCCACGCTTACCGACGACAAAGGCAATCCGATTCGGCCGTATGACTTCTCGTCCGGCTCGCGGTTCATGTGCGGTGTAACCAATCAAGATTTGTACCGCATTTTCATGACCGGTCTTGACGGATCTCCGATGCCTTCGTTCGCCGATGTCGTCAAGCCGGATGAAGCTTGGGACCTGGTCCACTTTCTGCGGACTTTGCAACCACTCAAAACGCAGGAGGCGAGCCTTTGGCAAACTTATAAAGCCGCGCACGGCGCCGACATCAAGCCTATTGGTCCGGATGCCGCGGCCGGCGCGCAGTAGTTTTTATGCTCGGAGGATTCTTCCATGCGAACTAAGTATTTTCTCGCTCTGACCATGGCCGTATTGTTGAGCAGCGGACTGCTGGTTTTTGCCAATCCGCCGGCGGGTTCAGGTTCAGTTACCGGCAAGGTAACCTACACCGGCACGCCTCCTAAGATGAAGCCTATTGACATGTCCAAGGAACCGTCGTGTGCCAAACAACACGCGGCTCCAATCACGACGCAGGACGTGACCACGGGTCCTGGCAATACGCTCCAATGGGTCGTGGTGTATATCTCGGCCGGTGATCAGGGCTCTTCGGCTGCAGCTCAAGCGGCTCGGTACGATCAGAAGGGCTGCCAATACATCCCGCATATTCTGCCGATGCAGGTCGCCCAACAGCTTCAGATTTATAATGACGATCAAACCTCGCACAACATTCACCCTCTCTCTAAAGCGAATCCCGAGTGGAACAAGTCGCAGCCCCCAGGTTCGCCTCCGATCGACACGAAGTATGACAAGCCAGAGTTCATTCCGGTGAAGTGCAATATTCACCCATGGATGCACGGATATTTTGTAGTGCTAAACACTTCGCACTACTCGGTCACCGGTGAAGATGGCTCGTTCGATATTAAAGGTCTCGCCCCTGGGAAATATACCGTGACGGCGTGGCAGGAGCGGTACGAATCCCAATCGCAGGAAGTCACCATCAGTGGAAGTGAGGCCAAAACGGTCAACTTTACGTTTAAGGTTTTGCCTTACTAGACGCGAGCCTTGAACGGCGGTGCCTGATACCGCGTGGGGTTTCAGGCGCCTGAATTCTCATCGCTGACAAGAGCTTTCGATCGTGTCGGAGGTAACTCAGATGGGTAAGGTCTTTTGTGTCGCATTAGTGATCATCACGCTCGTCTCCGTGTACCCGATCTTCGCCCACACCTGGTGGCCGCCTCCGACGATTTCAACCACCGGTCCGAATGTTGACCACCAGATGGACGAAACCCTGATAGGCACCGGCGTCCTCTTTATTTCCTCCCAACTTATCCTCGCGGGATTCGTGTGGGCATACAGCGGTGCGAAGAAGAAGATCAAATTCTGGCCGGGTGGCGCCACGCCGGTGGTGGCCTTCGGAATTATCATCGTAGGCATCGAGATACTCAGCCTAACGTTCGTCGGTTCCAAGGCCTGGGCGGCCATGTACATGGCTCCGCCAGACGAGCACGCATTGCATATCGACGCCCAGGCTGAGCAATTTGCCTTCTTCTTCCGTTATCCTGGCCCCGACGGTGTGTTCGGGCCAATTCATCCGGACAAGATCAGCGACGGGAATGGCAACTATTTCGGGTTGGATCCCGAGCACGATGTTGCAGCTAGAGACGATATCGTGGTGGGTAGCTTGGCGATCCCGGTCAACACGCCGATCCTGCTTACGCTGCATTCCAAGGACATGATTCACAATTTCTATGTTCCGGAGTTGCGCCTGCAGCAGGACATGGTACCCGGCCTCGATATTCCGATGCATTTCACGGCGACAACGATTGGAAAATACGAAATTGTTTGTACGCAGCTTTGTGGATTGGGCCATTACTCCATGCGCGCCTTTATGGAAGTGATGTCCCAGCCGGACTATGACACCTGGTTGAAACAGCAGTCTGGAGATTGATTTTCCGAGCTGGAGTTGCGGTTCGCGAAGACAGGTTAGCCGCCGAACGTTTCTTGGGAGGCATGATCAATGAGTGATGCATCGGCACAACCAGAGGTCCACCACCTTGCGCCGCCCACGGGCTTCATTCGCAAGCATGTTTTCAGCCTGGACCATAAGGTCATCGGTCTGCAGTACTACGGGCTAGCGCTTGCAGCCGTATTTATCGGCATGGTTTTATCCTGGCTGTTTCGCATCCATTTGGGTTGGGCCACCGCGGCGATTCCAGGCCTGCAGCTTTTTTCGCCAAACGGAGCGCCGGGCGGGCTGATAACTCCCGAGTACTACCTCTCGCTGCTGACCATGCATGGCACCATCATGGTCTTCTTCGTGCTGACCAACGCACCCTTCGCGGGTTTCGGAAACTATTTCCTCCCAATTCAGATCGGCGCGGAAGACATGGCATTCCCGAGATTTAACATGATGTCATTCTGGACTACTTTCGCCGCATTCCTGGTGATGATGGCGGCTTTCTTCGTGCATGACGGTCCTCCGATTTCCGGCTGGACGGCCTATGCGACGCTCAGTTCTATCGGCAAGGACGCAGGGCCGGGCGAGGCGATGGGTCAGAACCTCTGGGCGGTTTCGATCGCCCTCTTCTGTATCGGCCAGTTGCTGGGATCGTTGAACTTTATTGCCACCACGCTCGACCTGCGGACGAAGGGTATGACGCTTTCGCGCATGCCGATCTCAACCTGGGCCTGGTTCATCACCGCCTGCATTGGCTTGCTGGCCTTCGCCGACCTTCTGCCGGCCTGCATTCTGCTCATCCTCGATCGCACGGCTGGCACTAGCTTCTTCAATCCTGCTGGAATGGTCGTGAGTGACAATCTGCAGCCGCACTCGGGGGGCTCACCACTGCTATGGCAGCACCTGTTCTGGTTCTTTGGCCACCCTGAGGTTTACATTGCCATCATCCCGGCTTTCGGGATCGTGGCGCACATTCTTCCTACCTTTATGCGCAAGCCATTGCTGGGAGGAATGCGTGTACTGATTGGTTGCTTGATCGCGGCTGGCTTCCTGAGCTACATGGTGTGGGGCCACCACATGTTCGTCAGCGGGATGAACCCGTACTCGGCAATTCTGTTCTCGGTCCCGACGCTGATCATCACGATTCCATTCACAGTCTCAACTCTAATCTTTCTTGGGTCGATTTACGGCGCCAATTTGCGGTTCACCTCCGCATCCTTGTTCTCCCTCGGATTTATCTCGGTGTTCATCAGCGGCGGTATCAGCGGCTTCTTCCTGGCGCAACCCAGTTTGGACACCTATCTTCACGCAACATATTTCGTGGTTGCGCACTTCCACTTCGTTATGGCCGTTGCCGCGATCTTCGGGATATTTGCGGGAACGTATTTCTGGATGCCCAAGATGATTGGCCGCATGATGAATGAAGGTCTCGGGAAGCTGCATTTCTGGCTCACCTTCATCGGTGTCTATTGCATCTTCATGCCAATGCATTATCTCGGCTTGGCCGGCAACGTCCGCCGTTACTCTGCGTTCACGGACAACTATCTAATTCCGTTGATTCCGGTGCACAAGTTCATCACCATAGCGGCGCTCCTCACCGGCGCCGCGCAGTTCATCTTTTTCTATAACCTGATTCACACCCGTTGGTGGGGTGTCCAAGCTCCGGACAATCCATGGGATGCGACCACGCTTGAGTGGTCCACTACTTCCCCGCCGCCTTTTGATAATTTCGGAGGCCGCCACTTGGTCGTTCGTCAGGATCCATACGAGTACAGCGTCGAAGGGGCCGCGACCGACTTCATTATGCAAACGGCAACGGATACAATCGCCAAGCACTAGCGAGTTCAAAAAAGGAAATCATGTCGACAACAACCTATACGCAAACAGCAGGTACCCGCGCCCGGGTCGCGTCTCCGGCAGTCACGGCGGTGAAGGGGACGCCCTCACAGACCGGTGTTTGGGTGGCGGTCTCGGCTATCGCGATGTCTTTCGCCGCGCTGACGAGCGCTTTGATTGTGCGGGAAGGCGCGGGCGCCGATTGGCACAGGTTCGTGCTTCCTCGAATCTTGTACCTCGACACGATCATTCTTATCGCCAGCAGCTTCACGTTGGAACTTTCTCGAAAGCGTTTTGCAGCGGCGGCCAACCCTTCTGCCACGGCGTCTGGATCTGCATCCGGCGCATCAACAGCTCGGCGGTCCGACGGACTTTACTGGCTGAATATGACGCTGACGCTCGGGTTATTGTTCGTTGTCGGCCAAGTCCTCGCGTGGCGCAGTCTAGTCTCGCAAGGCGTGTTTCTCGCAACCGGGCCGAGCAGCTCGTTCTTCTACGTTTTGACGGCAATGCATGGCCTGCATCTGTTGGGAGGCGTTCTTGGGCTGATTTATGTGGGCAGCCGGTTGCGTCGAAACGCGCGCAATGCCCAGAACAGTTTAGGGACTGCGGCGGTGTACTGGCATTTCATGGATCTGTTGTGGGTCTATCTATTGATGGTGATCGCGATACGGATGTGAGCTGTTTACGGGAGGCGTTGTGAGTGATTCCGAGCTGACAATGACAGCAGGGCACGGCGCCCTGATGGAAGAATCGCCCTATGGAGTGCAGTCGAAAAAGCTGGCGATGTGGTTGTTTGTCGCCTCCGACGCTGTCACGTTTGCCGCCGCCCTGGTGGCGTACGGCTTTCTTCGCATCGGGAGTCCGGACTGGCCCCGGCCGTTCGAGTGGCCGAGCATTGCAAACGGCCTGGTAATGACTTTCGTTCTGCTCTCGAGCAGCCTCACCATGTTGGTTGCTGTGCGGGCGGCAAAAGCTGGGCTGAAATCGAAAGCCATTCAATGGCTTGGGTTCACCATGCTCCTGGGAATTATTTTCGCGGCGCTCCATCTTCGCGAGTGGTTTCATATGTTTGATGAGGGCTGGGGGCTATATAAGAATCCGACGGGCGGGCCGGTCGACTTCGGCGCCGCGTTCTTCAGCGTCACCGGGCTCCATCTGCTGCACGTGATTTCCGGCGTGGTCGCCATCGCGGTCATCACGCTCGGGTATAATCGCGGCCGCCTGGACTCGAATCACGTTGAAACCACCAGCCTGTACTGGCACTTCGTCGATATCGTCTGGATGTTCGTGTTCCCGCTAATGTACTTGATGAACGCTCGCTGAGCGGACTGCACGGGAGGAACAGAGCAATGGCAACCGATCAGGGCCCTAGTATGACGACTTATGTTGGCATCTGGGTGGGACTGCTCGCGATCGTCGGCATTGAGGTTGCGGTCACTTACCAGCACCCGGAGACCAAGGATCTCCTGGCTGTCCTGCTGATTCTGGCATTTGTCGAGGCGGCGATTGGGCTGCTATTTTTCATGCATATGAAGTATGAACGCAAAGTTCTCTTTTGGACCTTCGTGCCAATTACGCTGTTTGTACTGTTAATGATGGATCATGTGTGGGCAGACGCGTTCCGTATGTTCAGCCTGCGTCTGCTCCAATAGTTTTGTGCTATGCCGGAGATTCCAATCACCCTAACCGACACTCCACAGCGGTGATATGATTCGAGAAATGAAGAAAACGACCTTGAAACAGGCCGCCGTCGCGATGGCGGCCCTTCTGAGCCCTTCGGCGCTCTTTGCCCAGGGCTGCGCGATGTGCTACCAGAGCGCGGCGAGCTCGGGTCCGCGGTTGATTCAAGCTTTGCGGCATGGGATCCTGATTATGTTTTTTCCTCCAATTCTCATCGGGGCCGCGATCTTTTATGCCGCCTACCGCAAGCGCAACCAGTTCAACTCCGGCGATTGGCGCGGTGGCAAATGAGCGCGGCTTGGACGAAAATGTTCCGGCCAGCTGGACTCTCGCCGACGAAGCGTACCTTTGCAAACTGCTAGAGGACGAGCGGTAGCCGGGCTGTCGGTCCGTTGGACCAAGAGAATCCGCGGCACACGAATCTAACGGTGTGGCTTTCCCTCTGCGCCCCTGAACTCTCTCCGGCCGCAACCAATTCCATACGGCGGGAATTTGACAAACTTTCAGATACAATGACGCGGACGGGGACGTAACGGCGATTTAGCGGTCCGGCTTATAGGGATTTGAGTCGCGCACCCGGTTCAAATCGCCGAAAAGGAATCGCGTGAAGAACCTAACGATAATCAGATCTCCGCGAAGACTCCATCGCCGCGGTCTTCCATTCTCGCTCTTGATCTTAGCGCTGGTTTTATCACCTGCGGGTGCTGGGCGGTCTGCCGGTCAGAAATCCGTTGAGTCCGAAGGTTTTACGATTGACGTCAAAGCTTCAGAAGAAGATGTGGTGAAGGCTGTGCAGCTTGTTACTGAAGATACCATCATTCATGGAACCTGGGTGTACGCGCGCGAAAACAACCTAACCGAAGCCGAACCCGATACTTCTTCTGCATACTACGGTACTTGGAAGGGGACAGGTCAGGTTTTCTATAAGGTCCGCCGGGGCGCTCTTTCCCCGAAGCACTTCAAAGACAGCGCCGACATGGGAACTATTACCGTCCGATATATCGTTCAGGGCGTCGCTCCCAACCGAACCCACCTGCAAATTGATGCGGTGTTTGTAGAAGATGCCTCGCGCAAAGTTCATCCGTCTGACACCACCGTCGAAACCAGCGAATTTGCCGAAGTCAATGCTCGCATCCTGAAGATCCAGCGGGAAGAGCAGCAGACTGTCGAGCTTGTAAAGCAAAGACAAAAGGACGACGAAACCCGAGCCGCATCCAAATTACGCGACCAGGAGCTTGCCCGACTGAATTCAGCGGAATCTTCACTGCGGGATCTAGAGGCGCGCGCCCACGAACTTCGGCATGACGTCGAGGTCCGAGTCAAAAATCCAAATACCGAACTCAAAGCCGCTCCATTCGAGCATGCTGCCAAATTGCAAAATCTAGTCACGAATACGGAAGTCGTCATTGAAATTATCACTCCGTATTGGTATGGCGTTGAGACCGATCAAGGACAACGCGGATGGCTTCGGCAAGATCAGGTAGAGCCCTTACCGTGACAAAATCAGCCAAGCGTGTATTTTCTCTAGGGAATTTATTCTTCCTCATCCTGATAATCGCCGGCCGTGGCATTGCGCAAGCGCGACCAGTCGAGCGAACTTTCTCCAGCCCGCAAACGGAAGTTCAGCAAGCGGTGGATGACCTCAAGTCCTTTTCGAGCGGCCGCCTCCCGATACTGGACGGCTTCGTGGATGTCGGCGACCAGTCTCTCAAGGATTACGAGCGGGGCTACTACGTCTGCACCCTTCAGGTGCTTCCCGCGGCCAGCGGCGGCGTAACCGTCCGGGCTACCTCAAAAATAACGGCGTGGTTTACCGATCCGGAATCGTCGCGATCCGGTTACCGTGAACTTACCTCGAACGGTCACCTAGAAACTGATCTGTTGGACCGCATTGAGGACGCTTTGGCGCGGAACGCTTCAAGCCACGCCCCCGGAACTCGTATTCGCACTCCGACGCCTGGTCCGCTGTATGCGCCCAAGCCATCCGGTTCAACCACGCCCGCCGTCGCCGCTACCCCTGCCCAGCCTGAGAACAAAGCTGGTTCGTCCGCGGCCGCCTCTAGAGAATCATCATCAAACAAAGATGCCCCGGTGGCCCCCGCTTCAGCCGGCCCTTCTGCTAAACCGCGTGGACCAGTGCCGGCCGATTCTGCCCCTGGGGAGAGCATCGAAACCATACAAGCCCGGCGTGCAATGATTGAAGAAAGGGCCCGGCAGGTCAGCGCCGATATAAAGGGCCTCGAAGAAATTCAGAAAAATCAGGTGAGGCCGGTGGACTTGGTAGTAGTGAAGAAACCGGGAGTTGCTATTTACTCAAAACCGGAAGAGGGCGCTCAAGTTTTGTTTTCCGCAGATCAAGAGGATGAGTTTCAGATTATCGGCATCGAGGGTTCCTGGGTCCATGTGCAAATTTCCGGCGCCTCTCGAGGCTGGCTGCGGCGCTCCCAAGTGGAATTACCGGCTGGTTATAGCGTGGCTGGAGCGCAAGCTAGCAGCGCAGTGCCCGCCAGTGCGAATCTTTTCAAGGTCGCCCGCGAGCTAACGAATACTTTCAGCGGGAAGTGGGATCCCCTGCTAGGCAAGACCGTGAGAGTCGTATGGATCGAGCCAGTTTCAGGAGCCTCCTCCAGCGCCGCGGAAAAAAGAAAGTATGCCAAATCGCTCCTGCTCAAAGCCTATAAGGATATGGTCGCGTCGGATCAAAAAGTAGCCGGGGTCGTGATTGTATTCGATTCCGCGGATGGCGGACAGATTGCCGCTACCATGGACAGCCTCAAAGCGCTCCAGGATGGATCATTGTCTGAAGCGGCTTTCTGGAAACAGTGTTCCCTGGATCCTCCCGAATCGTTTCAAACGTCTTGAAACAGTAGCAGACAATCCTGTCTATCTGCCTGCCGCTCGAGGCAGGCTCCTGGTTTCGACAGATTCGCTTTTCGCCTCGTGAGTCGCCGCAATATCGCTGGCCCCGGTTTGCTGAAAAATATTGCGGGCGCGGTCGGCTTCCTCTCTACTGTCAGCATGAACCGAAACGAGAACGCCGCCTTTTTTCAGGCGTTCTTCGTACAGCTTGGCCTTGTCCTCCGGTATTCCAACTCCCACCAGGACGCCCACCGCACCGCCGGCGGCCGCACCCGCAAAGGCCCCGAACAGAGGTCCGGCAATCAGCAAAGGGCCAAGCCCTGGAATCGCAAGCGCCGGGAGAGCCGCAATCCATCCCAGCGAGCCCCCTAAAGCCGCTCCGATCCCTGCGCCGGTAGCAGCCGCTTGCGGCGCCTTCGTATTTTCCACTTCGACATCGGTTGGTCTGCCCGAGCTGATGTCCTTCGTGTCTTTCGATGTCAGATCTTTCACTGCTTCGAGAACGTTTCTTGGCTCCCGAACTTCAATGTTTTCAACTTTCTCGGCCCCCTGCTGGCCCGACAGGACCACGGAAGTATCCGCGTCCCGGAAGCCGGACGATTGGAATTGCTCTAGCGCCTTGCCTGCTGCCTCGCGGCTGGAATAGACGCCAAAGACAGCTATTTCCCCATCGCTCATTTCTAGCCTCCTGACCGGCTGCAATATTGCAGCGTTGCGAGTGCCGGTTATTCGCACACTTGCCGACTGGGAGAAGCCTACTCTGCCTACGCTGGCCGCCCATACAGAGAAGTCGGTAAATTCCCTGAAATATTCATGTGGCTCGATACAGGAGTCGAACCCAGTCAACTGTGTGACTTGAGCACATGACCGAGAATCTCCTTATTGGATACTCTTTCATCCCGCTGCTCGTATCGGAGGGGCAATGGCCTTATCCGTCCAGTTGTTCTGGTTGTTCATCATGGCGATCCCGATTGCGTCGGTAGCCTGGACCATCACGCACGAGGAGTTATTTAGTGAGCCTCGCAAGTGGTGCGAGGAAAAAAGCAAGGAATGTCGCACGCTGTTTCAGCGGAAATTTTTCTACCTGTTTACATGCGAGTACTGCTTTAGCCACTGGGTTACCGCGCTTTTTCTATTCATCACGCGCTTCAAGTTGCTGTATTCCGATTGGCGCGGCTACTTAATTGCCGGTTTCTCGTTGGTGTGGATCGCGAACTTGTATATGAGCCTGTTCGCTAGAATTCGTCTCGATGTTAAACGCGAGCGCGTGGAAATTTCTGCTGTAGAAAAAACTGTGGAAGGAGGGTAGCTCGCCGGTTCCGAAGGGGTCTGCCTAACCTCACGGGTGTTCGCCCGCGTTGCCCGTCAGACGGTCTTATCTTTCGAATAGCAAATCGTCTCGAGGTTGCACTCCAGGCATTTCGGCTTGCGCGCCTGGCACACACGTCGTCCATGCCAAATCAATTGGTGGGAAAATAGAATCCACTTTTTACCGGGAATGGTCTGCATTAGATCCTGCTCAACTTTTTTCGGATCAGTATTTTTAGTCAAATCGAGCCGCCGCGATAATCGCAGGACGTGTGTATCGACCACTACGCCGGACGCAATTCCGAATCCCGTGCCGAGCACCACGTTCGCCGTTTTCCGCGCCACTCCGGGCAGTTTAAGTATCTCTTCCATGCTCTTTGGCACTTCGCCGTGCAGCTCTTCCACGATCTGCTTGCTCGCTCCCATGATCGATTTCGTCTTGTTGCGGAAAAACCCGGTTGGACGAATGTCCTGCTCCAGTTCTGTCGGGTTTGCGTATGCGAACGCTTTTGCATCCGGATATTTCCGGAAAAGCGTCTCGGTGACTTGATTCACGCGCACGTCCGTGCACTGCGCTGAAAGTATCGTGGAGATAAGAAGCTGAAACGGATTTTCGTGCGCGAGGGCACAGGTCGCCTCAGGATAAGCTTCATCCAGCTTGCGCAAGATCAATCGAACACGTTCGGGATTAGTACCGCGAATTCCGCTGCCGCGGCCCAAGGTCTTAGCGGAGGCCGCTTTCCCCAGCCCGCGACGGCCTGCGGATTTCTTCTTCGCAATCCTCTTTGGTTTTTTCGGCATCCGGCGAAAAACTATATCACGGACGAGCCAACCTTCAGGGGCGGAGAAGCCGAAGGGTTGCTACACCGCAAAGAAGAGGTTTTGCGCAAATGGCCACTCAGCGTCGAACCACTGTCGGGCGCAGCGGTAACCCGTGCGTTCACCCATTTGGGGGACTTCCTGCGGATCGTACTTGTGCGAGCTTTCCGTCCAAATTGTCTCGCCTTCACGCAGGAAGAAATTGAAGCGAGCCTTGCGCAGCGTAACCCGCTGCCAAACTTTCGAGCGGAGGTGCATTTCCACGCGCCGCTCCGCTTGATCCCAGCGGACCACATGTTCGATGCGCGAAAGATCGAAATCGCCGTCCAACTCGCGATTAATACGCGCCAGCAGATTCTTGTTAAATGCCCCGGTAACGCCTGCGCCATCGTCATAGGCGGCCAGCAATTGCGGCACGGGTTTCTCCAGGTCTGTGGCAAGCAACAAAGCGTCGCCTTCACGCAATTCGTTTCGAACTTCGCGAAGGAATTGGTCGCCCGCCGGCCGGTCGAAATTTCCAATCGTGCTGCCAAGAAAAAGGACCAGGAGATGCTCCCCGTCGCGGCGTCGTGCGGCTACTTCGCGCAAACCGTCCAGATACGCTCGCTCGAAGCCAACGATGCTGACCCGGTCCATTTCGCCGAGTTCCTGCTGGCAGCGGTGGAGTGCGCTTCCGGAAATGTCGATGGGGTAATAGTTCACTCGCTGCCGGCGCGAAAGCGCTTCCAGCAAAAATCTGGTTTTCTGCCCGCTGCCGCTGCCTAGCTCGGCGACCACGAACGGACCGTTCAAGCAAGAAATAATATCGGGAGCATAGCGCTTCAGCGTCCGCATTCCCGCCCGGCTTAATCCGTATTCGGGAAGCAGACAGATCACATCGAACAGAGCCGAACCAACTTCGTCGTACAGATACTTTGAAGGCAGTTCTTTTTGTCCCGGCTGGCTCAATCCTACGAGCACGTCGGAGGAAAATTCGGCCAGGGCCTGGCTTGCAAGAAGCGATGACGCCAATCGAGGAGCGGTTGCCATTGTCTATTCCTCCACGCAACGGAAAGTGGCATACGCATATGGATAGTGCGGCTGAAACCAGTTTCGAAAGGATCGCCGCACCATGCAAGCATCCGTGCGCGCCGAGCCGCCCTTCATAACAAAATGTTTGCCGTCGAAGAAATCCGCAGAATAGCCGCGGTAAAACGGGAACGGCTTGAATCCGTTCAACGGACCGAACGGCGTTGACGTCCATTCCCAGCCATTGCCGAGGAGATCGAAAACGCCAAAGGCGCTCGCTCCCGCGGAATGCGCGTCCACCGGACAAGGATCCCATCGCTGATGATGAAAATTTCCGTGATGTCCTTCCGGCAACGCATCGCCCCAGGGATACATTTGCTCGCCGCCTTCAGGCTTGCCATAGGCGGCGCGATGCCACTGAGCTTCCGTTGGCAGTTTTTTTCCGGCCCAGCGCGCGAAAGCCGACGCCTCCGCATAACTTACATAGACCGGCCAAGACTCCGGAAGCGGCATGGTTCCAAACATCGCGCGATGTTTCCACCGGGCACCGGGCTCAGACGAAGACGAACTCGACGGAGGCATCCAGAAAAAAGGATGATCCAGCCGCTGACGGCTTCGCCAAGCCCAATCTTCCGGGGTCCAGTATTGCGAGTCCTCATATCCTCCTACCTGGACAAATTTCAAAAATTCCCCGTTGGTGATCGGAAAGACATCGATCGAAAAGCTCGGAACAACAAATTCCTGCATTTCGAACTCATTATCCCAGCCAAAGGATCCCGCCGTTTCCCTTTGCTGGCCAAGCGTGGCGGTCCCGGGCGGAATCACAACCTGTCGTTGTTGGGGCGCAGGACTCGGATCCGCATATGGCGAAGGCTGCGGAGTCTTTCGTTCAATCGGCAGATTATGTAACAGGTAGGCAAGCGTTTCCGCGTGCATCAGGCGATGCTCGATGGCCAC
>Ga0070765_100001716_pt1 | contig 13511 bp, 10 predicted proteins | sample HubBroMetageWFT5_FD_71516 | JGI IMG/M metagenome (GOLD analysis project Ga0070765, IMG submission 71516) | Warmed and freeze-thawed soil microbial communities from the Hubbard Brook experimental Forest, New Hampshire - Hubbard Brook CCASE Soil... | ecosystem: Environmental > Terrestrial > Soil... | reverse complement strand
GCTTGGGCATATTGACCTATTCGATTGAAGTAACCGCTTTCTCCAATCATGAGAATAGAGGCAGGTGCCAGGGAAACCATAGGGTTGTGGGTCTAAAGTGAGGTGGGGAACCCATTACTTGCCCTCTATGGCGCATGCTGCCCTCAAGACCGCCCTTCGCCGTGAGTAGCGAATCGGGGAAAGCATGCAGCGATATCGGGTAAATAGGGTATCGACCGTAAAAGGAGGTCGATAGTCGAATAGGGAGAGCGCCCAATGGCGTACTTCGAGGGAGGTCAGTCTTCTCATGTTGGCGGCTTTTGTTTTGGTCGCTGTCGCACTAGTTGGGCTCGCGGCCTATATCCTATATCTGACACCTAATCCGAAGGATCCTATCTAGCCGGACTCCTCATCCGCATTTGGCGCGCCTCTTTTTTTGTCTCGGTCGAATTCTCCCCTGGCGTGTACGTGATGCGCCTCTTCTGTTAAATTACTAAAGCACTTCGGAGAGGTGTCCGAGCGGTTTAAGGAGCACGCTTGGAAAGCGTGTGTAGGAGAAATCCTACCGTGGGTTCGAATCCCACCCTCTCCGCCATTCCTTTAGAGTCAGTGGGTTAGAGCCTTCCTAAAATCTTTTCCTAAGAAATCTCCAGATGCTGGTCAGTTTTCCAGTATTGCCTAAAAGGAGATTCTCATGGCTCAGTCCAAATTCACGCTGTACAAGTACGTCAAGCTGGATGACGAGTTTTGGCGCTACAAAAAAGCTGCCTTCTACTCGAACGGCAAGATCAAACCTAACGTTGTCATCGTCGGGAAGGACGCAAAGGGAAAACCCATCGAGCAAACGCACGCAGAGGGCAAGTACGTCATGAACCACAATGGCGCCTGGCTCGACGCAGGCACGGATGCTCTGGAAGCGCAGCGCCGGCGGAACATCCTGCTCGATCGAGAAGAACTCAAGCGCGTGTTCGGTCCCGATTCGGCGCCCAGCCCCACGGTGCACCCAACCTTTGACCGACTAACATTGGCGGCTGCAGCCGAAAAATATTTATCTAACTGCGAAAAGCGGGGACTGGATTCAAAGACCGTGCGTAAGTATCGAGCTGCGGTCGAGTCGTTCATTGAGCACTGCGGCGTCACCTACGTCGACGAATGCCGGGAGAACAAGCAGCCGTTGCTCGACTACATGGGCTGGCTCAGGAAGCAGCCCGTGACGAAACGCAAGCATGGGAACCCCGCCCGTACGCTCGCAAACAAGGTTGAGGATGTGCGGATCTTCCTAAAGGAGTTCGGCGTAACGAAGCTCCTTAAGAAGAACGAGGAGCCGAAGTATCACGAGAAGAAGATCGTCGCTCACACAGACGATGAACTTGGTGCGCTCTACGGGCATGCCAATGTTGAAGACACTTTTCTGCTCGACTTCTTCATTGGAACCATGGTGCGTGACCACGAGGGATACGGGTGCCGCTACTGCGACCTGACAGGAACGATCCTTACCGTGTATGGCAAACATCACAAGACCCGCACGGTCGAAGTCAGTCAGCGCCTGGTGGATGCAATCAACGATGGCAGGAAGCGCAAGAAGGCTGGCCACGACGACCTGCTCTTTGCAAACCGGAACGGCAAGCCGAATCAGCATCTCCTGCGCAAGCTCCAAAGGATTGCAAAGCGTGCTGGGGTGAAGTTCCACACCGAACTTCACAAGCTGCGCAAGACCGGGGCGAGTCGACGGTACCTCGCAGGCGTCCCATTGCCGACACTCATGCTGGAACTGGGGCATGAGTCACTCGCCACTACTCAGAAGTACCTCGCCGACGTACGCAAGCCGGGCGAAGTGAAGAGAGCCATCTCGGACGCCGATTTCATTCTGAAGCCGAGGATCGTAAAGAAGACCGGGGCGGACGGCGACTAAACCGACAGATCCATCCAGATTACGGCACCTATTAACCAGCTTTCTTCAATGACAACAAACAAGACGTGCCCTTTGTGTGGACTGTCTCTCGATTCGTACGCATCGGCCCATTTTCTCGCCATCACCTGCCGGCCAAGACAGTCACCGCCAAGCACTGTACTCATCGGATAAGTAGCTTTTGCTGTGTTACGCTGGAAACTCTACGTTGTGCATTGCTTCGTCGACTCGATGCCGAGATCCTTGAATATGCTTGCGGCCACATTTGGCGTCCGGGCGTAATTCTTTACTTCCGAGGTTGTTTGAGGTCTCGTGGCTTCCTTCGTTTCAGATCCGCAGCGTGATGCGTCCGACGTAGTCGCCGGATTTGTCTTCCAAATCGATTTAACAATCCAGCGTTGGCTTGAAATGAAGGAGCACGAGGTACTCGAATTAGAACGCGGCGAGGACCTTGATCTAATCCAGTTAGGTGATGGGGACGTTCCGGAAACGCGCCTACTAGAACAGTTTAAGCGTCGCAGTACATCCGCTATTAGCCTGAGGTCAGGCGACGCTCTCATGGCCGTGGCTCATTTCTGCGAACACCGCAGGACAAACCCTTCGACTCGCCTCCAATTTCGCTTCCTTACCACTGGGGCACTCGCGAAAGAACAGGCTTGGAAGCGGCCAGGAACGGCAATCTCAGCATGGCAATCCATTCATCGTGGACAGCTGAAGGATGATGATCAGAAGGAAGCTCTGGATGGTATTCGCGAATTTCTTTCAAACTGCAGTGCGCCGAGTGGGATCAATTTAGAGACATGGTCGATCGTGGAGGATCTGGTCAAGGCGGAAAACTCTGCTCAGCTTCTAGAGGTTGTAGAGTCATTCGAATGGAGCCTGGGATCCGCCGACTATCTGCTGGTTGAAACAAGGGTCAAGCAGGCGATGCTGCGTACCGGCCTCGCCGAGAACGGCTCGGTAGCCGATGCACTCTTTGAAAGACTTTTTCTCTTCGTTTTCAAGCGGCTTAGCGAATCCGGAGTCAAGCAGCTTAAATTCGTTGAACTCCAGGAACAACTTCAGCGTCCCACGCTGACCTATCGTGACAAGGCATTTCTCGCTTTCATCGCGGATCTTCGCGGACTTGCCCACAGGGTGGAAAGGCTAGAAGAGCACGCCGCGCAGACGAGCCAAGTGCTTATCGCGATGGGAGAGCGAACGACCGCCTTGGAGAATCAGGGCGCGCTCGGGGTGGCATTTTCCATTGCCAAACCATCCGTAGATCGCCCGGTCTTGGTTGCCCCGATCATTCCTCGAGCAACTGCGGTTGAAGGTATAAGGACGTGCCTCGCTGAATCAACTTGGATCAGCGTGCTCGGTGAGCCAGGCGCTGGCAAGACTCAACTCTGTGTCCTAACGACCGAACAGGCGAGCGCAGAGACGATTTGGATCAGCCTTCGCGACTACAGCCCCGAACAAGCGTGTATCGTTCTCGACCAGGTACTTGAAACTTCCTCAAGCGTTCCTTTTCATCTTTTGCTCTTTCGCTGGTACCAGGAAGCAACGTCGCGTTTGGGCGAAGGCAAGATTCTAGTTCTTGATGATCTTCCGCGAGTTGCGGCCGGCGGGGCCTTGTCTCGACGACTTGATGCTCTCGCAACCGCAGCCCGAACGAATGGGCAGCGCATTATTTCCACAAGCTACTACGCGCTGCCTCGCCAAATCGTTGAGTCCCACGAAGTAATCGAGATCACTTCGCCGCGATTCTCTTCGCCAGAAATTTCGGAACTGCTCCAGTTAGCCGGGGCGCCCAGGGGATGTCCAATCGATCAAATTGCTGACTTTATTCACACTTTGATCGGTGGGCTTCCCGTCCTAGTTGCGGCGGCAGCGCAGCTTCTCAAAACCAGGAACTGGAAAGTGGATTACAACACCTTGGAGGCTTTTTTTGGTGGGCAATTTGCGAGCGGCGAAAGGAAGGACGCCCGCGTGATGATCGAAACTACCGTTGGTGACCCTCAAGCGAGAGAACTGCTCTATCGGCTGACTTGCGCTGTCGGACCGATTTCAAAGAGTCAGATCGAGGAGATCGGCAAGATTCCGGACAAGATTCGTCTCACTGGAGAAAAGCTTGATCAGCTTCTTGGACTTTGGGTGCAACCATACGCCAAGGATAGGTTCGTCCTGTCCCCACTCGTTGAGTCTTCCCTCTCTGAACGCCTCGATTACGACACCCGCCGCGGAGTACACACAATACTGGCGGTTCAAATCCTTAAACGAAAAACCCAGACAGTCATCGATGTAATCACCTGCGTTCATCATTTTCAAAAGGCCGAACTGCCTCACCAGGCCGCATCAGTACTGATGAAGACCCTCATGCAGATCACACACCTTGGTCACGAGGTACCGAATGAATCCCTGCTGCTTACCATCTGGACCGGTGGACCTTTGCACTCCGAACTCAATATCAACGTGAAACTGATGCTTCGATCTCTCCAGATCGCACTCGCTGACAAACAGAGCGCAGACTATGCTGCCCTTCTTTCCGATCTCGATCAGCTAATCACTGAGGCTCAGTCGATTGCAGATGCCCAGTTCGGGGTCTTCGGAGCCAGTGGGGGCATTACGATTCGGTTCGCAAGAAAATACCCATCAATTGCCAACCGGTATCTGCTGGCGATGCTACGGAGCGCCAAGCGGGCTATGTTTCCAGACGGCAGCAAACCTGAGCAACATTACCCCGCGGCCCTAGAATCTCTGCTGTGGGTAACCGCAAACTCAACCGCCACGGATGATGATATCTCGAGCTGGCTTACAACACTTCGGGCATTCACGCCCGACCAAGTCACCGCGCTGGGCGCGTCCGAATTTGCCACCGATAGCAGCACAGTCCTCTGCGACCAAGTCTGGCTGCGCGAATATCGCAAACCAGAGTCAGAGCAGGATTGGCCATCTCGCGATGCCGTCGTGCAAAGAATCGAAAAGGTGGCGACTGAGACACAACTTCATCTGTTATACGCAGCAGCGACGCGGACACGCTTGACCATCATCGGCGAGTCGCAGGGGAACTTGGACGCTGCCATCGCGATGGCCGAAGAGCGACTTCCACATATGGTGACCGACTCTGATCGCTTCCTGATCCTCGAGACGATCGGGCGTCAACTCGCCTATGCTCACCGCGATCAGGAAGCCTTGGCTTGGATGAACAGGGCAATCGCATTGGACATCGCGGACTTTGGAATTTTTCGTCGCAATGTTCTGATCACGGCGGGCGAAGTCGTCGCCAGAATAGGTCAACCCGATTCCGCACCGACATATACGAGCCGGGCTGTCGACGTGGCAAGAAGATCGATCTTAGAACGTGTCCGTTGGGCGGAGGCACTCGGAGAACACAGCCTCGCTCTTTGGAACGCAGGTCGCAGAGAGGATTCCTTTACGGCGTGGGAAGAAGGGGTCGAAACGCTTCTAGGCGCAAGGGATCAACAGCCCTCTTGGACTCAAACGTTTTTGGCCTTTCTTCAGGCGGCCGGTTTTTTCAGTGGAGTATCACTTTGGGGAAAGGTCACAGACCCCACCTTTGCCATTCCAAAACCTGGACTGTTCTTGGCGCTGGATAATATGCCGGTCGAGAGATACCAGCCGATTCAAGACGGATTGCTCTTGCTTCGGACAGCGATGTTTGCAGAAGGGGTCACCAACACTGCGGCGGCAGCGAAGTGGGCCGGTCGTGCCTTCGAGGAGACGAGTAGACAACCAGGGGCGGACCTTCTGAATTCCTTCGCTTGGCTACCGATCCCCCAATACATCGATACAGGGTCCTACGACCGAGCGGTTCAGTTCGCCTACGCACTTTCCAAACAGAAGAGTCCTGACGAAACCTCCCTCAAAACGTTCGAGTTGAAGGACCAGGACCGGAAGCGCGCGGAGGAGTTTTTTGCAGAGCCCAAGGTCGTCGATCGCATCTTGACGTTTTGTCTCGTACCGATTGCCCTTCGTTTGGCCACACTTCGCTTTGATCGCGATGTCACCGTCGAGCTGGCGAATATCTGCTCCGTAATGGAGCAGTTGTCGCCTGCATCCGACGACCCGTGGAAAGAGGCAGCTCAGTTCTTGCAAGATATTTTTTCTGGCGCGAAGACTTGGCGGCAATGGCACGACGAAATGACTAAAAAATACGCCGACAAACACGTGGCGCTTGGACTTCTTGCGTCTCTGGCTTCGGTTCTCGGTTCTCCACTCTTGCAATCTCTTTCGAGTCAGATCGGCCTCGCACGAAACTTGGAACAAGTTTTCAAGATCAGCCCTTCGATCAGGGCTAAGTTTGTGGCGCCGTTTTTTGCACGATACTGGGAAGGCGCGATCTCGTTGAATCCTGAACAATTCAGAACCTCGTTCGCCTACACACAGAAGAAGCTTTCGGAGATCGCGAGCCTACCTCCCCTTGTTCGCACCAAACAGTTACTCGCTTCCATGGTTTTTTGTACGAATATCCGATTGCCCAAAGATCTTAGCGACTGGCTAGACCAGGAAGCCTGAGAACGCGCAACAACAGAAGGCGGGAGTTCTATATGTGTGAGGTATTTGAATACATCGTTGTCCGATTGTTTCGGTCCGTCAGCTTCTCAAACTGGATCGAGATACTGAAACTAGTCGGGGCGGCCGCCGTGTTTTGGATTGGTCTCAGTCAGTACCGGAGGTCGGAAGCGTGGAAGCGCTTGGAATTCGTTGCTGCCGAGATGAAGTGTTTTTACGACGACGTTGCCGCGAAATTGGCCATGGGAATGTTGGACTGGCGCAGAAAAGAGGTTGCGCTCTTCAAGTACCGAGATGAGGACGACTTCGATCGCGTTACCGTCGACTACCCGACCGTGGCCGTCGCTCTAGGGGTTGACCCTGAGATGAAGTACGACAAGGTCCATTCAGCAATCAGAGAAATCTTCGAACGCTTCTTGGAGTTCCTCGCGCGATTTGAAGGTTTCCTCGCAACTGGAGTCGTTAAGCAAGCTGACCTGAGTCCTTACCTCGATTACTGGATCAAGCTGGTTGCCGGACAGGACAGCCATTCGCCCGAGCTCACCGCGCAGGTTTTGCCCAGCCTGTGGAAGTTCATCGACTATTATGGCTATCGAGACGTTCGAAAATTCATCGGCCGTTACGAAACTGTTGTTTTTCCAGAACTCAAGCGATAGCCGCTCCGCCCGCAGGATGCACGAAGAATACGTCCGCATTCACGGAAACGCCCGCCCGACCACGAAAATTCTCGTACCCAAATGAGCAACTGAAGTTGCAAAGGTCGTTCGGATTGGTATCGGCGCGCCCTAAGATCAAAATTACGAATGAGGAAGAAGACGAAGAATCTTTACGCGTCGAAGTTGGCCCACCAAAGGTGGGCGAAAGTTCCCGTCAGCGAACGATCAAAGCAAGTACCTCGCACAGGTGGGCGCCCCAGAAAGTACCCCAAGTGTCCCCGCTACGGCTCGCATACATTTTCACCTCGGACTGACCGTTGTCCCTGCGGCTACACGCGACCTCCTGAGTAGAGCGAAATCGCTTCATCCTGCCAGCACTTCCTAGGCCGCTGGTTCTAATCTTCCTTAATCGTGCGTACTATTGTACAATCGTGCGTACAATATCAGAATATCCGCAGCAGGATATCCCAGCAAGTGAATGGAGGATTCGAAATGAGCATCGAAAGAAACGAACCGATTCGGTTTCACGAGAAAGGTACGTTGGAAGCCGTTACCAGGTGGATTGCGACGCACCATGATGGAGTCGCCGAGTGGTTGAAGAACGTGCGGCGCCAATACCAGGTGGACCGCGCCAACGTCGCGGAAAGCCATCGTGTAGCCGCGCTGTTGTTGCAGGACGGCCGGGATCGCAAACCCGCGCGGATTGGAGTGCTCGACGTTGGTGGAGCAACGCTCGAAGACGTCACCGCCTGGAGCACTTGGCAGGACACGTCAGCATCCCACCGCGGGTCCGGACTCCAGGAAGAAGAAACCCAGGGGAACGGAGGTAAAGCGTTCATGTTTCGGCTGTTCGCCGGCCCGGCCCGCATCCTTGGTGTGCGCGATCGCCGACGTAACAGCAAAGGCTTTGACGGTGAAAGTGGGACCGTGGAGCGTGGTACTCCCGGTTGGATGCCGAATCTGGCGGCAGGCCGAGACGTGGAGATCAGCTCTTTTGACGCTGAACTCCGGCAAGCGTTGGAACCGTATGACATTACAGTTGCGGAGCTTCCCGCTACGCTTCGAGCCGCAATTATGGCTCGCAAGAGTTTCACCCTCGTGGAAGGTGAAGCACCGCTCCTGCTTTATAAGGGACAAATTGACGCTGATGAATTCATCGGCAAGGTTGTGCGGCACGAACAATCGACTCTTTGTCTCGAACAGGTCGATGTGTTTGCAGTTCACAACGGCCGGGTGATGAATGAAGGCAAGAAACTCGAACTGCCTCCTATTCTTCCTTATCCCGGAATCGATTCACCGCTGGTGTGCGAAATTCCCGATCAGCTCGAACTCGACAACGGCAAAGCGGTGTCAACCACTGAAGGTGGCATAAAACCGAAGGGCAGATTGATTCTGCACACGTCTCTCGAAAACATGCCTAACGCGTATCGCAATCTCCGCCCGCGCTGGCAGATCGCGTATCGGACGCGCCACCAGATGATCGGAGCGAAGCCCATTTCTGAGCTTGCTCCTGCCACGCCCGGAGTTCAGTTCATCTACGGCACGGTCGAGCTTCCCGCTCTCGAACCGGCATACGTAGAACACGGTCGTCGCCGCCCGAAGGACGGCCCATTGGTTGAAGCTCTCGATCGTTTCATCGCCGAGAAAGTCCGCGCACTGGCACACGAGATTAACGCGAGGCGGCGCCAGGAGCTCGACGACAAGGCTCTTGACCAGGTGCATGAGGAAAACCAGAAGCTGGACGAATTCAAGAACCGATTTCTCCCCAGCTTTGGCGAAGGGGACGGAGGCGATGGCGATGGTAAGGGCGACGGACGCCGGAGGCGGACACGCCGTGATCCGGACCCCGTTGATTGGGGCACCGGTCCTGAAGTGCTGAACTACGAGATTCCCGAGCTAGGTCTTCAAGTCGGCAAAGGTATATCGCTCGGACTCCGCACGATCCTCGGTGTGAGCGTTCGCGACGGCAAGGGGCGACCCGTCCGCGCCGCAATCGAATGGTTGACCAGCGATCCCCGCGTCGCCGCTTTCTCAAAGGGCGACAAGCTTATCGCTCATGAGAAAGGCACCTGTCAGGTTTGGGCGCGAGTGAAAGGCACGAAGATCGAAGGGCCGCGCGTGCCGATCCAAGTGTGGACCGTGGATCACATTTTGTTGACGCCGCGCACTCTCGACATTCCTCTGGGAAGGCGGGAGCAGATTACCGCCGAAATCACGGACGACGAAGGGCGCCGCTCAACGGAGGTACTGCTCGAATGGTTGCACGATGCGGAAGATCAGCTGACCGTTCTGATCGACCGCGGTGGAGTGGTAACTGCGAATCGCCTGGGCCGCACGGCGGTGACTGCGGGTGCTGGTGGAGTTTGGGCTCGGATTCCGGTCGAAGTCCGCGTTGTTGCCAATCCCGAAGAAGAAGGGCGCGGCAGCGGTTTTCCGCAGTTGCTCATCACTGGACGTGACGCAGACCCTGCGACCGGGCAAATTCGTGAAGGCGACCCGGACCAACCGGCGTTGTGGCAGGAAGCTTCGGACTACATTAACAACGTCTGGTGGTTGAACCTGCAAAGCCCCGAGGCAGCATTTGTTTTCCAGCAACGCGGCGCGCAGCCTACGCTTTGGCGGACGTACCACTCCGAGAAATTAATGGATATGGTTGTCCAGGTTTGGATGACCGATGAGTTCTCACGGAAAGGCGATAGTCAACGACCTGAGTTCTGGGCTTCACATCAGGCGGCGTTGGATCGCCACCGTGTTCGCACCGTGGGGCAGATGTGGAAGCGGCTCGAATCATATGTGGCAAGCGGTGCCATCATCGACGATGACACCATTCAAGAAATAAGCGGGAGGGCGGCGTGATAGGCCCGAATACGAAGACGAACGCTCCCCGGCGCGCGAGCTTAAGGGAACAAGTACTGCTGGCGGCTCTCGATTGTTCCGGCGCCGATCCCGAAAAGACTTTCACACTTGAAGATTTGATCGTCGCCGCATGGAAGCGGGACCGACTGGCTTGGGGCTTACGAGGATATGAACAGGATCATCCCGACGGCGACCGACTTCGAAAAGAAATCGATAGTCGGGGTGCTCGGGAAGGAATCTCATCTACGGGACTAGTCGCGTCCGGACTATTGTCGCGCGTTCGAGAACGGATTTACCGTCTCACGCCCGCGGGTTTCGCGGCAGCAGTTGAGGTCGTCGGAGCTGATCCCGAAGTCCGCGGGAAGGCCGAACGTGTTCTCGCTGATGCTGTGAGCGCCATCCTCTCTCACACCGTCTTCCGCGTGTGGCTGAAAGATCCGAGCTCTCCCAAACGTTTTCGTGATGCGGGCCACTTTTGGGGAATCGCACCTGGTACACCGGCTCGAGTCATTCAAGCGCGCGTTTTCGATGTTGATAAGACGTTGGAACAAGCCTTTCTGATACTCAACGCTAGCGGCGCTGAAGAGGTCGCGTCACGGCACGGTCGCGCCCTATTCGATCGCAATGATCTCGAACGCGCGAGAAATTTTCACGCCATGCTTAAGCAGCGTTTCGCGAAGGATTTAGCAACGCTCCAAGTGAAATTGAGCTGATCCAGACGAACGCATGAGAACTCTAGAGAGCATGAACGGTGGGTAGCCATTGTGGAAATACCGCTTCTCGGCGCCGAGAGAATGACCCTCGTAATGCTGCACGGCCCCGAATCCCACGGGATGTGGATTGAAAGCTAAGACCTGACAAACCGTCTTATGCAGAAATTTGGGATGTCTAGCGCGCACAACGCCGGTCGTATTCGTCCCCTTCGGCAAGGTGGACTTCATCATTGTCGCCCTTGGGTCGCTTTCGCTGTCCGAAGCACGCTTTTGGATATGGGGGGAGACTAACGCATGGAGCGGTGAGCACCTCGGCAAAGGTAAGCCCGCGTGAGAGGGTAGGTGTCTCCCTGGCACTCAAACACAAGTCTCTGTATCTGTTACTTAAGGACTGACCCGATGCGTAACCGCGATAAATCAGTTTTCGGCAACAAGACTGTCAACCAGTCCAGCTCCGATTCTTGCAAGCGATTCGAAACCCGGCTCCTTCTACCGTCGGCCTTTGATCCAAAAGCCTCAGAAGCAGCACTAGAAAGGGTCATGGAAGCTTGGTTGTTGCCGACACTCCTCGAAGAATTTCTAAAAAAACACGGAGTATCTCCAAAGAAGCGTTTTTTCAGTATTACTCCATAGACGCTATGGCAATCCAGATCAAAAACAGCGGGACAGCGGAAGGAGCGCTCCGATCTTCATCGGCTGCCTTTGGCGGAGGAAACTATAGGTGCGCCAGCTATCAGCGATTCTCGGATGATGGACAAAAGCGTACGTCGATTGATAGTCAACTCCGGAACTGTAGCGACCTAGCCGCTAACAGAAAATGGACATTCCTTCCGGACTTTGCCTGCAGTGATGAAGGTATTTCAGGAGCCGCACTGTCGATACGCAACGGTCTTAACCGGCTATTGGTTGAGTCGGAGAAGCGTCCGTTGCCATTCGACTGTGTGCTCATCGACGACACCTCTCGGTTAGGTCGAAAATTAGTCGATGTTTTGACTGTAGTCGAGAGGTTTCGCTTTAACGGAGTGTTTGTATATTTTGTCGCTCAGGGTCTCGATTCTCGCGATGCCGGCTTTCGGTACGGGCTGATTCTGAACGGATTGAAGGATGAGGATTTTTTGGTGGATTTACGTAACAAAGTCCACCGCGGGCTGAGAGAGGCAGTTCTTGAAGGGCACCACACAGGAGGGACGAGGTACGGGTACAAAAGCATCCTGGTCGAAGACCCAATCAGAAAGGACAAGCACGGCAGACCTGAAGTTGCTTACACATACCTGGCGATTGACCCTGAGCAGGCGAGCGTTGTTGAGAGGATTTTCGAAATGAGGGCGAGCGGAAGGCTTGTCACGCACATTGCGAAATACCTAAACGGTGAAGGCATCGCCGGTCCGACCGGCAAAAAGTGGTCTTATGCGACGATCAGACGACTGGTGCGTGACGAGCTATACATAGGAATCGTTAACTGGAATAGAACTCGGAACGAGCGCGACCCTGCGGGAAGGATGCGACAACGCAAGAGAGATCCCGAAGAGTGGGTGACCGTGGAAAACCCAGAGCTCCGAATCGTCGACAAACTAACATGGGACCGCGTTCAGACACACAATGAACGAATGATGAGACGGGGAGAAAAGCAAAGAGTCGGTGGCTATTTCAGAACCCAAAAGAATGGAGCATACCTATTCAGCGGTCTTTTGCTGTGCGGCACTTGCAATCGAAGACTGAGCATAATTTCCAGCGGGAAAAGATGGGCGCGTTATGGATGCCCAGCAAACCGTAGTGAGGGGACTTGCACGAACGGGTTGACCATCCGGCGCGATGCGCTTGAGGAACAGCTGCTCAGCGCGATAAGCGATAAGCTAGTCCCAGAGAAATTGCTAGCGCACCTCGATCTTTTGGAGGTTGAGATACAGGAATATCTCGATCGCGCGGTCAGCGATGAACCGAGTGAAACAGTTGGCCTGGAACAGCGCCTGGCAGAAATGAACAAGAAGCGGTCGCATATTACGGGTGCGATTTCCTCTTTTGGTCACTCGGAGGGCTTGTTTTTAGAATTAGCCGAAATCGAGAACGAAATTGGTGAAGTAAAACGCAAGCTCTCACCGCGACAATCGGAGATCCCCAGGAAACACCTCACGTTCGCGGACTTCCGCAGGTTTGTGGTCGAAGTGGCTTCCAACCTGAAAACTGCCCTTCGGAGCGACCCTGTGGTGGCTCGGGAAGTACTACGTCAAGTGATCTCCAATCTCGTTCTTACTCCAGTGGAGACGTCGGACGGCGCCGTCTATGAGGTGAGCGGCGAGCACATTGACCTCTTGAGTGGAAAGTCGTGTGTAATGCATGGTCAGTTGGTAGACCGATCGGCTAAGCATTACACATGCCTTTTGAGCCTCCTGGGCGTTCAATTGGCTACCGAAAAGCCGACGCAACAAACTGTCACAGGGTCTGATGACCGCAGCCCATCAGCCTTTCTTCCCTGGAGTGGCGTAGAAACGGCGTCGAATGTTCCTGAATCGTCGGCTATCTAGGTCACGTAGATCTTTTCTTGCGGTTCGGTTCGACATCCCACTTAGGCAGGCCAGCCCTCCACCGGCGCCCTGGCGACCACACCGACACGCCGGTATCGCCAGTGTCATCTAACTACGGTAGTAGATCAATTTACTCTCAGTCCCATTTGGGACTGAGCCAGGAGAGAAAATGGAAGCACACTGTGACCCGAAGGCTGAGGTGTCAGCGATACTCAAATCGATCAGGGAGCACGACCCCTCTCGCTGCGAGGAGCTTATGACCGGCGTCAAGGAGTTGAAGGAGCTCCATGACGCCGGCTTCAAATCGAGACAGGAACGAAATCCGCTGCTCATCGGCTCAAAGCTGGAACGCCTGCGCTTC
>Ga0070765_100001715_pt1 | contig 13512 bp, 10 predicted proteins | sample HubBroMetageWFT5_FD_71516 | JGI IMG/M metagenome (GOLD analysis project Ga0070765, IMG submission 71516) | Warmed and freeze-thawed soil microbial communities from the Hubbard Brook experimental Forest, New Hampshire - Hubbard Brook CCASE Soil... | ecosystem: Environmental > Terrestrial > Soil... | reverse complement strand
TGCTGGAAACGCAGTTTCTGGATGATGCGAGGCTGCTGGCACTGCAGAACTCGCACCGCTTTCATCTGTGTCTATCGGAAGCTGAAGGCTGGGGCCACTACATTGCAGAAGCGATGAGCTGTGCTGCGGTCACGCTGACCTGCGATGCGGCGCCGATGAATGAACTGGTGACAAACGAGCGCGGCCTGCTGCTGGCAGCGCGCCCGGCCGGCATGCACAACCTGTCGCGCGTCTGCCTGTTCGAACCCGCTGCGCTGGAGGCCGCCGTCGCGCTGGTCATCACGATGCCGACTGCGCGCCTGGACGCGCTGGGCAGCGCAGCGCGCCGTTGGTTCCTCGACAACAAGCGCGATTTCCCGGAACGCCTGCAGCGCGCGGTAGGCGACCTGGACAGCGAGCTTGCGCGTGTGCGCGCATGAATCCACGTCCGCTGATCGTGCGCCTCGGCGCGCTCGGTGACATGGTGATTCTCACGGTGGCAATCCGGCATCTGGCGGCACGATTCGGTGCGCCCGTAGACATTGTCGCGGCCGGTGACTGGACGTGCGAGCTGCTGGCCGGTCAGCCCGGCGTCGGCGAGATCCATGCGATGGGCAGTCGCAAGCGGCCGTACTGGTTGAGTGCGGCCAAGCGCAGCCTACTGCGCTGGCTGCGCCAGCGTGGAGCTGGGCCAACCTGGCTGTTCGATCACGACAACCGCATCATCTGCGATCTGCTGCTGCGTGCGGGATGGACACGAGAGCACTGGTGCCATCATGAGGACATGCGCGGCCTGACCGGCTCACATTTCTGCGAGCGCTGGCTGCGCTTCGCCTATCGCAATCCGCCGATTCTGGGTGGCGAGGATCTGCCGGTGAGCGCATCGGACGCTTACGGGGAGCTGATAGTCACACCGGCGCAGCGCGAGCTGGTTGCGCAGTGGCTGCAGCAGCGCGGCTGGCCGGCGCGGCAACTCATCCTGCTGCAGGTGGGCAACAAACGCACGATGCGGCGCGGGTTGCAGCGCCGGCGCAGCAATTCCAAGTATTGGCCCCCGGAGAACTGGGCGGCAGTGCTGCGGGGCCTGAGGCAGATGCACCCGCAGCATGAGATTCTGCTGCTCGGGGTCCCGCAGGAGTCCACACTCAATGAGCGCATCCTGCAGCTGGCAGGCACGCCCCGGGCGCACAACGTCGTGCACGAGTTGTCGATCGCGAAACTGATGGGGTTGTCGGAGTTGGCCACCGGCCTGGTGTCGGTGGATACGGGGCCTGCTCACCTGGCCGCCGCGATCGGCTGCAGCGTCGTGACGTTGTTCGGTACCACCGAGCCCTTCATGTACGCTCCGCGTGGCAGACTGGCCCGCGTGAGCTGCCTGGTCGGCGAACGGGAGGGCGTGCGCTCAATGCGCTACATTGAAGCTTCAGAAGTACTCACAGCGTGGCGTCGTACGGTCATCGAGCATGCTGCCTATTAGCGTCGTGGTCATCACCTATAACGAGGAGGCGTCGATCGCACGCTGCCTCGCAAGCGTTGCGTTCGCCGCGGAGAAGATCGTCGTGGACTGCGGCAGCAACGACAATACCTGCGCCATCGCCAGGGCAAACGGTGCCCGCGTGGTCGAGCAGCCGTGGTTGGGCTTCGGCGCCCAGCGCAACTTCGCCGGCAGTCTCGCCGGCCATGACTGGATCCTGTCGCTGGACGCGGATGAGGCGCTGACACCACAGCTGGCGCAGGAGATGACCCAGCGGCTGCCGCAGTTGCTGCAATCGGGCGCCAGCGCGGGCGTGCTGTACCGTACGGCCTGGTTCATGGGACGGCCGCTGCGCTGGTATCGTGCGATGGTGCACGAACGCAAGGCGCGCATCTACCATCGCGCCCGTGCGCGCTGGAGCGAAGTGCGGGTGCACGAGTCACTGCAATACGAGGGCGAGGAATTCGTTCTCAAGGCACCGCTGATGCACTACCTGAATCCGACCCTGGTTCATCACGAACTGAAATCTCTTCGCTACGCCGAGCTCAAGGCGCTCGACTGGCGTGACCGGCGTCGCCTTTCGCTGCCGATTCTGTGGCCGTTCATTTTCGCGCTGACGTTTCTCAAGGACTATGTGCTGCGACTGGCGGTGCTGGACGGCGCACGCGGCTGGGTGGTGGCCTATCTGGCAGCCGACTATGCGCTCTACAAACGTCTGCGCTACTTCGAAATGCGCACCTTTGCCCCTTCGGTAGATATGGCGCGGCAGCAACTGCAGGCGCACCGTCTCGAGCGTTGAACAATGTCCCCACAGGCGATGCGGTTGCTTGCCTGGAAAACAGATTTTTTAAAAACATATCTTAAAATATGTTTTTAAAAAAACGCATTTTCTGGATCTCTACAGAACCCTCCATTCCATGCCAGTGAACTGGACGTCGCTGCTTACCGTAGGGCTGTCGCTGTTGCATTTCGCGCTGGCGGCAAGCGTGACGCTGCACGTGCTGATGACCAAGCGCAACCCCGGTTCGGCCGTGGCCTGGATCGGGCTGGCCTGGCTGTCGCCGGTCATCGGCAGCGTGCTGTATGCACTGCTGGGAATCAATCGCGTGCGGCGGCGGGCGCGCACGTTGAGTGAGGGCGGCAATCCACTGCTCGAGCCGCCGCCCGCCGGCGGTGATCGCGAGGATCATCTGGCGCCGCTGGAGTTTGCGGGCCGACGCATCACGCGGCGCTGCGTCGCGACCGGAAATGACATCCGTATTCTCGTCAATGGCGATGCCGCTTACCCCGAGATGTTGGCCGCAATCGATGCCGCGACGAGAAGCGTTGCCCTGTCGAGTTACATCTTTCGCTCCGATCGGGCCGGTGAACCATTCATCCGCGCGCTCATCAACGCCAGGGAGCGTGGTGTCGAGGTTCGAGTGCTCATCGACGGCTATGGCGCCGGCTATCTGTGGTCGGGCACGTATCATCGGCTGCGCCTGGCACGCGTGCCGGTAGCTCGCTTCCTGCATTCCGCGATGCCATGGCGCATGCCATTTCTGAACCTGCGTACGCACCGCAAGATATTGATCGTCGATGGCGCGATCGCCTTCACGGGCGGGCTGAATATCGGCGCCGAAAATCTGCTCAGCACTCATCCGCGCTATCCGGTGCACGACACGCATTTCCGTGTCGTCGGCCCGGTCGTGTCGCAGTTGAGTGAGGCGTTCGCCGAGCTGTGGACCTTCACAACCCGGGAGACGCTGACGGATAGCATCTGGTGTCCGCCGTTGCAGGCTGCCGGTGAGAGCACCGCCCGCGTGGTGACTTCGGGACCCGACCAGGATCTGGAGAAGATCGAGTTCCTGGTGCTCTCGGCAGTAGCCTGTGCACGCTCCTCGATACAGATCATGACGCCGTATTTTCTGCCTGACGATCGCATCATCACGGCACTGGCGCTGGCCGCGATCCGCGGCGTGACGGTAGACATCGTGCTGCCCAAGAGCAGCAATCACCCGACCGTGGACTGGTCCACGCGCGCTCACGTCGAGCCACTGTTGATAGCAGGCTGTCGCATCTGGACTCACTCGCTGCCGTTCGATCACTCGAAGCTTCTGACAGTGGATGGCATCTGGTGCTTCATCGGCAGCGCCAACTGGGACATGCGAAGTTTCCGCCTGAACTTCGAAATCAACCTCGAGGTATATCACTCGGCGCTGGTGGAACAGGTGAGTGCCATCATCCAGTCCAACCGCAAAAGCAGGCTCATGCTCTCGGACCTTTCGCGCCGCTCGCTGCCGGTGCGACTGCGCGACAGCGCGGCGCGGCTGATGCTGCCCTACCTTTGACGGCATCGCGCGGGCATAAGGTATATTGAGATATGAGTTCCACCGACGACCTTAAGGAAGCTCCACCGTGCGTGCACGCTCAGCTCGAGGTGGGAGAGAACGACGAGGCGCTGCCACATATGATGCGGGACGTCGCGGCGCTCGGTGATCTGTATCGGGTGGTGATTCCAGCTCGCGAGCGTGAGACCTGGGTATTGTCGGATCCGGAAACCATCAAGCGCGTGCTGGTATCCAATCACCGCAGCTACACCATCGGCGTCGGACTGGATCGCGTCAAGGTCCTGCTCGGCAACGGCATCATCGTCAGCGAAGGGGAAGTCTGGCGGCGCCAGCACCGCATGATGCAACCGATGTTTCAGCGCGCGCAGGTGGAGCGCTTTGGCAGCACGATCGAGGCGATCACTCAAAGGCGTCTGTCCGAGTGGTCACAGAAGGCCGATTCGGCCGAACCGTTCAATATCACCAAGGAGACCAGCGAAGGCGCACTGGAGGTTGTGCTGCGTGCAACCTTCGGCGCCGACTTTGACGAGATGAGCCGCGGGGAAGCGGGTAATCCGTTTGCGATCCTGAGCGAGGATACCAGCCGCGATTTGCGCTTCGCCTACAAGTTTCGGCAGCTTGGCAAGCACATCGATCAGGTGATCGGCCGGCGCGAATCCGCGCCGGCTTCCGGCAGTGCCATCGACTGGCTGGCGATGATGATGGCGGCGCGCGATCGCGACGGCAAACCGATGTCGCATCGCGAACTGATCGATGAAGTCATGTCGCTGATCGTCGCCGGTCACGAGACCACGGCCGCGGTGCTGAATTCAGTGTGGTATCTGTTATCGCAGCATCCGGCGGTAGAAGCCCGGCTGCATGAGGAAGTGGACGCCATTGAACTGCCGGACCTGCGGCTCGAGTCGGTCGAGTCGTTGAAGTACACCCACCAGGTGATCGCCGAGGCGCTGCGGCTTTATCCTCCGGTGTGGGTGTTGTCGCGCCGCTGCGTGCATGCCGATCAGCTGATGGGACACCGGGCGCCGGCCGGTGCCGATGTGCTGATGAGCCCGTATGTCGTGCACCGTCATCCACAGCATTGGAGCGATCCGGAAGAGTTTCGACCGGAGCGATTCGCGCCGGAGGCCATTGCGGGCACGCACCGCTATGCCTATATCCCGTTTTCCGCAGGCCCGCGTCATTGCGTCGGCGAGACATTCGCGACCTATGAGATGGCGATCCATCTCTACCACGCGGCGCGCGCTTTCCAGTTGCGCAGTTCGCGTCCGCAGGCGATGGCAATCCATGAGATGGAGGCGAAGATCAACCTGCGGGTACGCGAGGATCTGATGATGACCGTGGAGCGCCGGCGAGAGTAGACTGGCGCCCAAGGGGGACAAAAAAATGGCCGATGGGCGCCACGATTGGTTCATCGCTCAGGTGTTTCGCCATCGCTCTGCCTTGCACCGCTATCTGTCTAAATTCACGTCCGGGGCTGAGGACGTCGAGGACCTGGTGCAGGAGACGTTCGTCCGCGTGTACTCGCTGCCGGACTATCGATGCGTTGATTCGCCGAAGGCCCTGTTGTTTCGAATCGGCCACAATCTGGCGGTCGAGCGCGCCCGGCGCCAGAGTCGCCAGGCAACCGACAGCATGGCGGATTTGGAGCCGCTGAACGTCTACTCATCAGAGGCCCCCGCCGAAGATCAGATTGACGCCCGGCGTCGCCTCGAGTCGTTCTGTGCGGCGGTGGATCGGTTGCCACCGCTGTGTCGGAGGGTATTTGTCCTGCGAAAGGTATTCAGGCTCTCGCATGCCGAGATATCGGAGGTGCTCAATGTTTCCCACAGCACCATCGAAAAGCATGTGGCCAAAGGATTGGTGCGCTGCCGGGACTACTTGCGCGAACTAGGTATGCTCGACGCGATGGATCCCAGACCCAAGCCGGGTGCTGTGCGTCGCCTGCGCGACGGCGGAGATGCGGAATGAGCGAAGTCGTGCGCTTGCGCACCCGCGCCGAAGTGGACGAGGAGGCTGCCATGTGGACGTGGCGGCTCGACACCGCCGCGCTCAATGCGGAGGAGCAGCAGGCGTACGAAGCCTGGTTGCGACAGGATGCACGCCACCGGCGCGCGATGGAGGAGTTGTCGAAGGTCTGGGGAGCCCTGGACCAGCTGGGTGAGTCGAAATTCAATGATCGGCACATCGTTGGCGAGCAGCGTGACCTGCCACTGCCGCAGATGCGCTCGCGTCGCCACCTGTGGTGGTTCGCCGCCGCGGCCGTCGTTGCCGGCTGTATCGTGGGTGGCGTCTGGATGCAGCGGGGCTATGAGCGGCAAACGATCTCCACCGCGGTCGGGCAAGAGCGCGACATCCTGCTGGCGGACGGTTCGGTGGTCGCTCTGAATACCAATACGATCATTGAGACCGACCTGAGCCGGCGCGAGCGACAGATTTATCTGCGCAAGGGCGAGGCGCATTTTCAGGTCGCGCACGACCGCTCACGGCCATTTCTGGTACAGGCTGGAGACGCTTTCGTGCGAGCCGTCGGCACCGAGTTCGAGGTGCGGGTACGCGAAGATCGGCACGTGGACGTGGTCGTCAATGAGGGACAGGTCGAAGTGCGGGCCGCGATGCCGGCGACCCCGGGAAGCGAACCGGTACCGCGCGCGACCGTGCGCGCGGTAAGTGCTGGCCAGCAACTGTCGACCGCGTCGAGCGAGATCACGGTGGTGCCGCTCAGCGCTCAGCAGATATTGAGCGATCTGGCCTGGCGCGAAGGGGCAATCGTGTTCAACGACGAACCGCTATCGGCGGCCGTGGCTGAGATCGAGCGCTATACCGATGCCCGCATCGTCATCAGCGACGCCGGTGTAGGCGAGCTCAAAGTGGGCGGGCGATTTCGTACTGGAGACCTGCAGGGTTTCTTCGACGGCCTGCAGGCCGCACTGCCGGTTGCGGTGCGCCGCTCACCCGACGGACTGGTCTACATAGACCCGCGCCGCGAATTTAACCAGTAGAGGTTTTCCCCCAGTCAATCGTCTAGTGAATGCGCCCGTAAGGGTTGCAGGGGGAGTCATGCGAAAAGTCGATTCGCATTGGCGGGGTGTATTCGTACTGATCCGTTTGCTCAGCCTCACGGGACTGACGGCGCAGTGCTACGCCGACGACGCGTTGCGACATTTTGACATCCACACTCGGGTGGCAGCTTCCGCCCTCAACGAGTTCGCTCGTCAGGCGGACATCACGTTGGTGTTCTCGTCCACATTGGTGGCTCAGCGCCAGACCGTGAGCATCCGCGGCGATTACACCGTGATCGATGCACTCAAGCGCCTGCTGGATGGCAGCGGCTTGTCGTTCAAGCAGCTCAGTGCAAAGACCATCGCGATAAGCGCCGAAGCGGCCACGAATGATTCCCCTGATCCGCCAAACGAAACACCGATCAAGGGGGATAGCAGCATGAATCGTTCAGGTTTTTTTGCACGCATCGCCAGTGCATTTGCCTTCACCGGCGCCGCCGTGGTGGGCACACATGCCTACGGGCAGGAATCGGCGCCTGCGCCCGCACCGAGCACGACGGCTGAAACTCCGACCGATGCAAGTGCCGCCAGCACTGCTACGCTCGATGAAGTTGTCGTGACCGGTTACGCCGGCTCCGGCGGCACCAAGAAGCTGGATGCGAGTTATCAGATCACCACTGCAAGCCTCGAGGAGATACGCGATGTGGGTCCATCCAGCGCCGCCGATCTGTTGAAGATCGTGCCAAGCGTGTGGGCCGAATCGGGCGGCGGTGAGGCCGGCCCGAATATCGAGCTGGCAGGCTATCCCGGCGGCAGCGGTGCGCCCTATGTGACCTATTCGATCAACGGTTCACCGATATACCCGTCGCACAACCTCTCATTCCTCGACGATTCATCGATGTTCCGGCTGGACGATACGATTGAGCGGGCGGAGGTCGAGTTGGGCGGAACAGGCGTACTGCTGTCCGACGGACAGTTGGGAGCTACCGCCAACTTCATTCTGCGTCAGGGCAGTGCCACGCCGCATGGGGATCTGGGACTCACGATAGGTTCTGAGGGGCTGTATCGGCTCGACGGATTCTATGGTGGGCCGCTCAGCCAGGATTGGTTCTTCAGCATTGGCGGGTTCTATCGCGAGTCAGAAGGCGTGCGCAAATCGCAGTTTCCCGCAGATGACGGCGGACAGATCACGGCGACGCTGTCGCACACACTCGACAACGGCTCGATCATGTTCTACACGCGCCTGCTGCACGATAAGAACCTGTTCGTCTCGGACCTTCCGCTGGCGGCCACCGGTACTGGCAAGAATGTCAGCTACTCGGCGTTTCCCGGATTCAATCCGCTGACCGGTTGGTACGCCGGCAGTGCGATTCAGGGATTGTCGGTGCAGGAGTGTCCGGGCTGCGCGCCGCTGACGGCGAATCTGGCGGATGGTCGCGGTGCGGATCTGCACACCTTCGGTGCCAACCTGGATCTGCAGGTCAATGATGCGGTGGCGCTGAGCGACAAGCTGCAATACACCGGCGGTGACATGCCGACGGTGGGCATCTTCAACGGCGGCTCGCCGCCGACGGCCTTGAGCAGCTACATCACCGCGGCAATCGCGACCGCGAACGCCAATACCGGCGCAGTGGCGGCGGCCGGTCTTGCCAGCAGCGGCACCGCCACCTTCGTCGGTGGCGGTGCGGTCAACCCCAATACCTACGTGATAACCAACGGTTTCTGGGTGGTGGACAAGCAGTTGCAGTCGTTCACCAATGAGCTGCGCCTGACGTTCGACCTGTTTCCCGGCAACAAGCTGACGGTCGGCAATTACTTCGCCGCCTATACGTCGAACGATACCTGGTATCTGGGCAACGATGAGCTGATGACTGCAACGCCCAATGCGCAGCTCGTCAATCTGACGCTCAACAACGGCGTGGTGATTTCCAACAATGGATTGACCAGCGCCTGCACCTTCTGTCTGGTCGATCGCTTCCAGGGCATCAACGTGGCGCTGTTTGCCTCGGATCAATGGCGCCTCGGCCCCTGGCTGGTGGATGCCGGCTACCGCATCGAAGAGGAGAAGGTGAATGGCACTATCGAGAACGACAGCACGGAGAATCTCACCACCAATCCGCTGACGCTCTACAACCAGGGTGTCAGCGTGCCCAATGGTTCGTTCAACGTTGCGGACTGCGAGACCACGCTGCGGCTCGGCAATGCCGCGCAGTGCGACCAGTTCGAGAAGATCAAAGGCTCCTGGACCGTCGGTGGCACATATGAGCTGAGCAATCACATGAGTGTCTATGCGCGTGCCGATCAGGGCGTGCATTTTCCGAGCTTTGACGACCTGCGCAATGGCACGCCGCAGACCGAGAGCATTCAGAACTACGAGATCGGATACAAGATCCAGTCCGACACGCTGTATGCCAACGTCGATCTGTTTCACCGCACCTTCTCGGGTGTGCCATTCCAGCAATTCGTGACCACTCCGAACGGCCTGGTCAACCTGGTGTTCAGCTACGGGACCAACAGCACTGGTATCGACTTCGTCGGACGGTGGGTACCGATCGAGCACCTGTCACTGGCCGTGACGGGCAACTGGCAGGACTCGACCTATACCGATATCGTCGCGGCCGGCAACGCCGGTGCCGATGGCAATGTGCTGCAGCGACAGCCGCGTTTTCAGGCGCGCTTCACGCCGGAATACGATCTGCCGATGCCGTGGAGCGGCGACCTGCGCTTCTTCCTGACCTACAGTTATGTCGGTCTGCGCTATTCCGATCCGGGCAACGCTCAGGTGCTCCCGGCGTACTCGACATTGGATGGCGGAATCGTGGCCGACATCGGTCAGAACTTCGAAGTGCGCCTGCAGGGGACGAATCTCACGAATGAACTCGGTGTGACCGAGCAGGACGCGCGCGCAGCAAGCGGCACCAGCGGTGCTGCCGGTGGATTTGCGCTCGGGCGACCGATTTTCGGACGCGAAGTGAATCTGGGGCTCAAATACAAGTTCTGAGCATTCGCGCGTCAACCTCGGACCCCTGAATGTGCGGCCCTCGCTTTGAGGGCCGCACATGCTTTTGCGCGGCCCATCAGGTAAGGTCGTGCGGCCAGCAAAGCGGGGGTAATCATGCCAGTGCATTCTGCGCCTGACGCTTCGACGGGCGGGGCAAGTGCTGATACGGGCGGGAGCTATCAGGACGCGCCGGACCTGCGCGTCTTTGTCATGGGGCTGTTCTTCATCTTCGGCGGAATCACGAGTCTCAATGACATTCTGATTCCAAAGCTGAAGGAACTGTTCACGCTCTCACATGCCGACGCAATGCTGGTGCAGTCGGCCTTCTTCGTGTCTTACTTCATTGTCTCGCTGCCCGCGGCAGCGGTCGTCCGCCGCTTTGGCTATCTGCGCACCGCCGTGATCGGACTTCTGATGATGACGGTGGGATGTCTGCTGTTCGTCCCGGCGTCCTCAGCCGGCACATTCATTGCTTTTCTGCTGGCTCTATTCGTGCTGGGTGCCGGTATCACCACGGTTCAGGTGGTGGCCAATCCACTGATCTCGATGCTGGGCGTGCCGAAGAGCGCTCATAGCCGACTGACCTTCGCGCAGGCCTTCAACTCGCTCGGAACCACGATTTTTCCTCCGATCGGCTCGATTCTGATCCTGGGCTCACTGGCCAATACTCACGCCTCCGATCTCACCGGGGCGGCACTGACCGCCTACCGCACGCAGGCGACACACACGGTGGTGACAACTTACCTGGGCCTGGCCGCAGCCTGCGCCATCGTCGCACTGCTGGTGTGGCTGCGTCGCAATCGTCTGATGGAGGCGCCGCTTGAGTCGGTCACGTTTCGCCACGCCTTCAATCTGCTGCGAGATCGTCGCTTCGGCTTCGGCGCGCTGTGCATATTCCTGTACGTGGGAGCCGAGGTGTCCATCGGTTCGCTGATCGTCAACTACCTGGAACAGTCCAATGTGCTCGGCCTGGGGGCCGAAGACGCAGGCAAGCACGTTTCATACTATTGGGGTGGAGCGATGGTCGGGCGCTTCATCGGTTCCGCGCTGTTGCGTATGTTCTCCCCTGGCAAGGTGCTGGCCTGTGCCGGCGCGATGAACGTGTTGCTGCTGATGTTCTCCACGCTTGCTTCGGGTCCGGCTTCGGGGTGGTCGCTGTTGGCGATCGGGCTCTTCAACTCGATCATGTTCCCTACTATCTTTTCACTGGCGAGCGAGGGGCTTGGTCCACGTGCCGCCGAGGGCTCGGGCATCATCTGTGTCGCTATCGTCGGTGGCGCGGTGGTGCCCAGGCTGACCGGCGTTGCCGTGGATTGGATCAATGCCAATGACCTGAAGTCCGGGTTGTTCATCCCGGCGATCTGCTACGCGATCATTCTCGCTTTCGGCATCTTCGCGCGCAGGCCGAAGGCGTGACAGTTCGCATGGTGCCGCGACTGCTGACGCTGCTGGTGTGGTTCGCGCCTGCCGCGTGGTGCGCGGACGCCAGGTATCCAGAGCCGCCGCAGGTCGTGTTCAGGGATCTGTTCGTCGCCGTTCAAAATCAGGCGATCTTCCCCGATGAGAAGGTGTTTGCGGACGCGACACCCAGGAGCGCGCCAGCCGGCATCCTTCTGCAGTATCACAAACAGCACCCCCAGTCGCCGGAAGCGCTGAAGGCGTTCGTGGAAGCGCACTTTACGCTGCCCTCGGATGCTGGGTCGCCGCCCTCCGTGCCGCAGCAGGTTCCGATCCTCAAGCATATCGACACACTGTGGGACACTCTGACGCGCACGACGACCACTGCGTCACGCTACTCCTCACTGCTGGCATTACCGCATCCCTATGTCGTACCGGGTGGGCGCTTCAGAGAGATCTACTATTGGGACTCCTATTTCACGATGCTGGGTCTGGAGCAGAGCGATAGGCACGAGCTGGTCGAGGACATGGTGCGCGACTTCGGCTATCTGATCGATACCTACGGTCACATTCCGAACGGCACGCGAAGCTACTATCTGAGCCGCTCGCAGCCGCCATTGTTCTTCGAAATGGTGGCGTTGTTTTCACCGAAGGATTCGGCCGCCGCCTTCGCCCGCTATCTGCCGCAGCTAAAGCGCGAATATGCCTTCTGGATGGATGGCGAGACCACGCTGCCCGCCGGCAAGGCCCATCGCCGAGTCGTGGCGATGCCTGACGGCTCAGTCCTCAACCGCTACTGGGATGATCGCAGCACTCCGCGCGACGAGTCCTATCGGGATGATGTTGAACTGGCGCGTCAGAGCGGACGGCCAGCGGCACAGGTGTACCGCGACATCCGTGCGGCCGCCGAGAGCGGCTGGGATTTCGGTTCGCGCTGGTTCGCCGACGGGCATACGCGCGCCACCATCGACACGACGGATATCGTTCCGATCGACCTGAATAGTCTGCTGTACGGACTCGAGATGGCGATTCGCTCCGGATGCCATCGACGCTCGGATCAGGCGTGCGCGCGCGAATTCGAAAAGCGCGCCAAACGGCGCGCTGATGCGATCAACCGTTACCTGTGGGATGACAGCGCGGGTGTCTACTACGACTATCGCTGGACCCAATCGGCACCGGTGACCCGGCTGTCAGCGGCGACCCTCTATCCGCTGTTCGTCGGGCTTGCCTCCGGCGCGCAGGCTGAATCGATCGGCACCGCCACGGCACGTGACCTGCTCAAGCCAGGGGGCATCGTGACCACACCGCTGAGCACCGGTGAGCAATGGGACGCGCCCAACGGCTGGGCGCCGGTGCAGTGGATTGCAGCGGATGGGTTTCGGCGCTACCACCAGGATCAGCTGGCCGAGAGGATTGCCTGCCGCTGGATGGTCAATGTCGCGGCACTGTACGCCCAGAGCGGCAAGCTGGTCGAAAAATACAATGTGATCGCCGTCGGCCAGAGCGGCAGTGGAGGTGAGTATCCGACTCAGGATGGATTCGGATGGACCAACGGCGTGACGCGCAAGTTCAGTGGGCTCTACCCGGCCGATCTTGCCCGAACCGCCGTTGAGCAGTGCCGCTGATTACCAGGCGCCGACGTTGGGCATCGACAGCCACGGCTCGGCCGGCGGCAACGATCCGCCTTTCTGCAGCAGCTCTATCGAGATCTGATCCGGTGATCGTATGAATGCCATGTGTCCGTCGCGCGGCGGCCGGTTGATGGTGACACCGTGCTCCATCAGCTTGCGGCAGGTGGCGTAAATATCCTCCACCTCGTAGGCCAGGTGCCCGAAGTTGCGGCCGCCGCTGTAGTTCTCGGGGTCCCAGTTGTAGGTGAGCTCGACCTGCGCGTCGTCGTTGCCCGGCGCTGCCAGAAACACCAGCGTGAAGCGGCCTTTTTCGACTTCTTTGCGCCTGACTTCTCTCAGCCCAAGAGCATCGCAATAGAACTTGCAGGACGCGGCGAGGTCGGTCACGCGGACCATGGTGTGCAGGTATCTCATGCACCCATTCTGCCACGACCGCAGCCGCGGCACAGTCGCCCCGATAGTTCAGGCCGCCTGTGCCAGGGCCGTCACGCGCTCCCAGGTGGTCGCCTGCATGCTCGCTCGGGCATTCATTCGATCCAACCAGGCACGCAGGTTGGGCACCCCGGCCGTCAGCGGTTCCCACTCCGGCGTCTGCTTCAGGAAGTCGATCTGTGGCGCGATCAGGACGTCGGCGAGACTCAGAGTATCTCCCGTGAAGAACAGCTGCTCGCCGATCAATCTTGCGAGCTCGTCGAATACT
>Ga0070765_100001713_pt1 | contig 13519 bp, 16 predicted proteins | sample HubBroMetageWFT5_FD_71516 | JGI IMG/M metagenome (GOLD analysis project Ga0070765, IMG submission 71516) | Warmed and freeze-thawed soil microbial communities from the Hubbard Brook experimental Forest, New Hampshire - Hubbard Brook CCASE Soil... | ecosystem: Environmental > Terrestrial > Soil... | reverse complement strand
GGCTTCCAGCTCTCCGCACCAATAACCTTCCTCGTGCTGAGCGGAAAAAAGAAGCTTGCGGGCGGCGTCCATGGCGGCACCGACACGGCTGGCCAGCCCGTCAATCTTGCCAAAGCGAAGTTGGGGTGCGGAACTTATATGGGAATCGGGGGAGTTAGTGTCCATCTCCATCAATAAGCGGCTCCGTTAATCCGCGGTGGCGCTGGCCGGAGCGGCGGCGATGGCTTCGACAATCTCCGGCGGCAGCCCGAAGCGGACGTTTTCCGGCATCACTTCGAGTTCCTGCACGTTGTCGAACCCCTTGGTGGCGAGAAATTTCATCGTTTCTTCCACCAGGCACTCCGGCGCTGAGGCGCCAGCCGTGAGCGCGATGGTCTTCACCTCCCGCAGCCACTCGGCCTCAATGTCTTTGTAGCTGTCGATGAGATGCGAGTTCGTGCCGAGGTTGCGCGCCACCTCGACCAGACGATTCGAATTGGAACTGTTTTCCGATCCCACTACCAGTAGCAAATCAGCGTCCGAAGCCACTTCTTTCACAGCGACCTGCCGGTTTTCCGTGGCATAGCAAATATCCTGCGCCGCAGGCCCCTTGATGTTCGGGAACTTCTTCTTCAACGCCGCGATAATGTCCTTGGTCTCGTCCAGGCTAAGAGTGGTCTGCGTCAGATAAGCCACGCGATCCGGATCCGGCACGGTGAGCGAAGTCACTTGCTCCGGAGTGCCGACCACCTGGGTCACCAGAGGGGCTTCGCCTAGCGTCCCAATTACCTCGTCGTGGTCGTGGTGCCCGATCAGGATCAGCGAATAGCCTTCCTTGGCAAACTTCACCGCCTCCACATGCACCTTGGTGACCAGCGGGCAGGTCGCATCGATCACGCGCAGACCGCGCCGGGCGCTGTGCTCCCGCACCTCGGGCGACACTCCGTGCGCGCTGTAGATGACGCGCTCGCCGTTCGGGACTTCATCTTCGCTGTCGACGAAGATCGCGCCCTTGCCGCGCAGCTCGTCCACCACAAAGCTGTTGTGGACGATCTCCTTGCGCACGTAAATCGGCGGGCCAAAGGCCTCCAGAGCGATACGGACTACATCGATAGCCCGCACCACGCCGGCGCAGAACCCGCGCGGCTTGAGCAACAACAACGTCTTTCCCTGGCTATTTGGCACCATCAAACTCCCGTTCTTGTGGCCGTCTTACTGATCAGCCCCAGACCGCTTAAGACGCAAAATCTGGACCCGGAACCTGTACCACAAGGGTACACGAACCGCATTCTGACGATAGTAATAAACTACCGGAAAGTACCCTTCTGGTCAACGTAAGCCACAGAAACGGCGGGGATTAGCAGTGGGCGGGGATTTGGGGCAGCGAATGGTGCCAAGCCAAGAAAGGAAGAATTGTTCTACCCATTCGCCTTAATCATCTGCTCTGCGTGCTTACGCGAAGTATCGGTCAGCTTGGCCCCGCTCAGCATGCGTGCCACTTCCTCGGTGCGTTCTTCTCCCACGAGGGCGCGGATGCTGGTGCGCGTGCGGCCATTGCGGTCTTTCTTCTCAATAACATAATGCTGATCGGCAAAGGTGGCGATCTGCGGCAGGTGCGTTACGCATAGAACTTGATTGGCGCGCGCCAGCGCTTTCAGCTTCTTTCCTACCGCCTCGGCGGCGCGGCCTCCGATGCCGGTGTCGATTTCGTCGAATACCATGGTGCGCTGGGCGATTGCGCGGAAGCTGCCCGCTTTCGCGGGCGAGGGCGCCCGCGCCACACTCACCTTCAACGCCAGCATCACCCGCGACAATTCGCCTCCCGATGCGATGTGCTCCAACTGCCGCAGGGGCTCTCCTGGATTCGTCGCGATCATGTAAACCACTTCGTCGATTCCTGCCGCGGACCAGTTCCGTTCTTCTTCACTGGTCGTCATCTGAATACGGAACGTCGACTTCATGGCCAGATCGTTGATCTCGGTCTCCACCAGCTTCTCCAGCTTCCGGGCCGCGTCTTGCCGGGCTTTCGACAGCGCTCGCGCGGCCCGTAAATATTCCGCGCCTGCTTTCGCCAGCCCGGCCCGCAGATCCCGCAGGATCTCATCTTTGTTCTCGATCTCTGAAAGCTTGCGCGCGACGTCCGCTCCGAATCCGATCACGTCGTCCAGCGTAGGGCCATACTTGCGCTTCAGCCGGTCGAGCGCCGCCAGCCGGTCTTCCACCTCCGCCAGATGCTCGGGGGAAGCGTGGATTGCACCCGCATAATCCCGCACCGTGGCGCCTACATCTTCTACGCTGATACGCGCTGTCTCCAGCGCGGAAAGCGCCTCTTGAAACTTAGGCTCATATCGCGCCAGTTCTTCAATCTGCTTCTGAGCGGCCCGCATCGACGCCGTCGTAGAGCCGTCTCCTTCGTACAGCAGATCGAAAGCCTGCATGGCGGCGTTGTAAATCTTCTCCGCATTGGCCAGAACCCGCTTCTCGGTTTCCAGGTGCTCGTCTTCGCCTGCTTGCAGCCGGGCTTCTTCGATCTCGCGCTTCTGAAACATCCACAGATCCACTAACCGCAGGCGGTCCTGTTCATCCCGCTGCAGCTCGTCGATGCGGACACGAATTCCCTTCCATCCTTCAAAGGCAGCCGTCACCTGATCGAGCTGGCTTCCGGCGAATCCATCCAGCAGCCCCAAACGCGCCGGAGCATCAAACGACAAAATCGATTCATTCTGTGCGTGGATCGTTGCCAGATGGGGCGCCAGTTGCCGCAACACCGCGACGGTTGCCGGCTGGTTGTTCACGAAAACGCGGCCCTTGCCTCCAGCCGCAATCTCACGGCGCACGATCAGGGAGCCGTCGTCTGATTCGTCCAGACCGTTGTGCTCCAGCACTTTTTCGATGGCATCTCCGGCGGTGCCTTCGCAGCCGAAAACCGCCGACACCACCGCACGGTCTGCGCCGGTGCGAATCACTTCACTCGACGCCTTTTCGCCGAGCAGCAGGGCCAGCGCATCGATCAGTATGGATTTGCCTGCCCCGGTTTCTCCCGTTAGCAGATTCAGTCCGGAGGCGAACTCCACCGCCGCATTGTCGATCACCGCGTAGTTCTCCAGCCGCAATTCAACCAGCACAGGCCGTCCTCACTCGACGATCCGGTCGACATTATCGAGGTTTTGCGCAGCATAGCATGAAAGGCAGTCGCCAGTGGCCAGTTGCCAGTCTGCGCTGAGAGGGCCTTATGGGTCTGCTCAGGCGAGAATCTACTCGAAGAGTCCATTCCGGCCGGCAATAGAAAAGCCACGGCCGAAGCCGTGGCTCTATGAAAGCTAGTTGACTAGCCGGCCTTGCGGTACTTGTCCGCGCTTTCCTCTGTGGAACCTTTGGTGACCACCTGCTTGCGACGTTCTCTCAATCTGTCCTGAAATTTATCCCAACGCGGCCCGATTCCAACGGCGCTCTGGCTGATCACAACCGAATCTGTGCCGGCAGCGAAGCCGCCCTCGGTTAACGCGCCAGTGCCGGCCTCTCCAGCAGCAGAATCTACTGCCCGAACTGAAGGCGACTTCCCCGTCATCTGCTGGGTCGTCGGAGTAATGTTTCGGTCCGTCTCCGCCCGGTGCATTACTGGATCCGCTTCCCACTTCGATCGGTAACGCCCTTCATAGTCCGACCACTGTTCATCCGATTCCAGGTCTACTTCCTCATAAGGCGGGAAGCTCTCCACCTGCTCCTTGTTCAGATCGACCACAAAATCGTTTTTGTGCTCGGCGGACATGCGAAGCCGGTCCACGGGAACAATAAATTTCTTGGTCGTCAACCATCCGCCGGTGTCGACCACCACATAGTGAATGAGTCCGGTGAAGTGATCAAAGATCACATCGTCGATCTTGCCCAGTTTTTCATTGTTTAGCCCGTACAGCTTAGAGCCTCGAATGTCTTCTGTGGCATCTGTGAAGCGATAGTTTCCCAGCAGTCCGTGCTGCGCCATGACTTGCCCTCCTTTTTGGGATCTCGAGACTTAAAACGCTCCCCTTAGATGTCAGCTGCGACGCAGGGGTATACCGGGAAAATAAATGTGGAGTCGGGACCTCTGGGCTCACGCACGTTGTTCTTTAGGATACGTCCTGCGAAGAAGCTCGCTTTGATCATCTATAATCGCAACCAGGTATCCCAAAACTACGATGCACCTTCCCTACTTTGCAGCTTTCGTCGGCGGCGAAATTGTCGAACTCGTTTCCAGTAGCGGTCCCGTCGCCAAGTTTGTCCTTCTCACCTTGCTGGCGTTCAGCTTTATCTCCTGGGCCATCATTCTCACAAAATGGAACTTGCTGCGCCGGGCCCGCTGGCAGAGTGGACGCTTTCTGCGCGCCTTTCGCAAGGCACAACGCCTGCAGGATATCGCGACGGTCGCGGATCAATTCCGTCCCAGCCCGCTGGTGGGCGTTTTCGAAGGCGGGTTCCAGGAATACAAACGCCAGTTGGCGGCCCACGGAGCGACGCTGCGCAGCCTGAGTGCAGTGCAGCGCGGCATGCAGATCGGAGCCTCGGAAGAAATCACGCGCCTCGAGCGCAACGTTCCCTGGCTTGCCATCACTGCAGCCGTCACACCGTTCATCGGGTTGTTCGGCACGGTCTGGGGCATTATTGACGCCTTCCATGGCTTGGGCACAGCCGGCGGCGCCACGCTTCGTGCGGTTGCCCCTGGCATATCGGAAGCTCTCATCACTACTGCCGCGGGCCTGGCTACCGCGATCCCTGCTGTCATCGCGTACAACCTGATCGGCAGTTCGATCCGCAATTTCGCCGCCAGCGGCGACGACTTTGGCCTCGAGGTACTGAATGCCATCGATAGCATTCAGTCGCAAGCCGCAGCAGAAGTGAGGCGTTGATGGCGTTCACTTCCTCCAACGGCCGCACGCAGACCGCTCTTGCCGACATCAACATCACTCCGCTGGTGGATGTCGTTCTCGTGCTGCTGATCATCTTCATGGTTACGGCTCCGGTTCTCCAGTCTGGCATTGAAGTAAACGTGCCGAAAACCCGCACCGTCAAGGAAATCAGCGAGGAACGTCTGGTCATCACCATCAATAAGGATCAGCGCGTGTTCCTGGGAAACGAAACCATCAACATCAACCAGATCCCCGCGACGCTGCACCAGAAGATTCGGGATCCCCGCAACCAGTTCATTTTCATCCGCGCCGATGAGGATGTTCCGTTTGGAGCTTTCGCCACAGTCATGGACGCGGTGAAGCAGGCAGGCATCACCAACATCAGCATCGTCACCCAACCCCTGGAAGGAAATGGCGCAAAACGCTGAGATCTTCTTCGAACACGACAACTGGGGGCGTGCCCTCGGATGGTCGGCAGGCTTCCATGCCGCGCTGACCGCACTGATCGTGCTCTATTCATTAGTTTTTGGCGGCCACAGTGGCGCGAGCTGGGGCGCGGGCGGCGGTGGCGACGCCATCGGCGTCACTTTGGTCAGCTCAGTTCCCTTGCCCGCCAACCCCACTCAAAGTCAAAACGTTTTGGCCAACGAATCCAAAGGCCTCACCCAATCTCAGCCCAAGGTCGAGGAGAAGGCGCCGGACGCGATCGAAATCCAGGGCAAGAATTCCAAGATAAAACCGACGAAGCCTCCTACCCCGACCAAGGCGAAACCCGAAGCTCCGCCTCAGGAAGAAACCAATCAGGTTGCCTACGGCGAAGGAGGCCCCGTCAGCGGTCCTTATGGCACGTTCGCTGCCGGTGGCGCAAAAGGAGGTTTCGGCGTCAACGGCGGAGGTGGCGATTTCGGCAGCCTTTATGCTTACTACGTGCGCGTCATTCAGCAGAAGGTTTCGGAAAATTGGCTGAAATACGAGGTCGATCCGGGAATCTCTACGGCGCAGCGGGTCTACGTCAACTTCGACATCTCGCGGGATGGTCACCCTAGCAATGTGCAGGTGGAGCAGTCGAGCGGCGTGCCCTCGCTCGACCAATCCGCGGTCCGCGCCGTGCAGCGGATCGATACGTTCGGGCCATTGCCCCAGGATTATCCTAAAGACAAGGTTTCAGTGGAATTCTGGTTTGATTACACAAAAAAATAAATTTGCGCCCGTGATGACGCATCGGCGCATCCATAAATCAGGGGCAAAGACTATCGCAGCGCGACGCGGGAAAGTTTCAATTCAGGACGGGAGAACCACGCAGCATCCGCCTGAGTATTCCTGAAATAGAGATTTCGTGATTATGATGGACCGTGGTCAATCCTAACTTGCCAATGAGAACATATCGGGGTACGATATTGTCGTATGAAGTATCTTTTTGTTCCGGTTCGCGTAGCAGCTCCGAACGGATGGACGACACACACAGACGAGGCTTAGCCCGAACCGGCGCACAGATTCTGAGCGGCCTGCTCATTCTGCTCGGTTCCCTGACTTCTTCCGCCTCGGCCCAGGACTGGGTCCGCACCGGCACTTCTCTCGGCGTCGAGAAAGTCCGCCTCGCAGTGCCTGATTTCAAGCCATCCACCAGCGATCCTCAGAACACCGGCCTGCTGAAGACTTTCAACGACACGTTCTGGAACGATCTGGATAACTCCGGTGTCGTCGAACTTGTCTCGAAGAGCTTTTATCCCTTGCAGGTTCCCGGACAGCCCGCCGAAGTCACCTTTGACCTGTGGAACGTCCCTCCGCCCAGCGCCGCCATGCTGGCGTTCGGCAATCTCGGAGTGGCCTCCGGCAAGCTTACCGTCCAGGGCTGGCTGTACGACGTTAAGAACACCGCGTCTCCGCAGGTGCTCGGCAAGCAATACACAGACGTCGCCACCGACGACGGCGCTCGCCTCATCGCCCACAAATTCGCCGATGAAATCATCCTGCGTCTCGGCGGCGGCATACCCGGCATTGCCGAGAGCAAAATCTATTTCGTCAGCGACCGCTCGGGCCACAAGGAAATCTGGGTGATGGATTACGATGGCTCGAATCAGCGGCAACTCACTCATCAGGGATCCATTTCTCTTTCGCCGCGTATCTCGCCTGACGGTTCCCGGCTCGCCTTCAGTTCGTTGACCAAGTCGGGCTGGGACATTCTGGTGTACTCGATCGATCTCAACCGGCTGATCAGCTTTCCGCGTTTCGGCGGCACGAATCTAGCACCAGCCTGGTCGCCCGACGGCACGCACCTCGCGCTTTCCTCCTCGCGCACTGGCGAATCGGAAATTTATGTCTGTGATGCCAATGGATCCAACTTGCATCGCATGACGACCAATAAAGGACCGGACGTTTCTCCGACCTGGAACCGCAAGACCGGCGCCCAAATCGCGTTCGTCAGCGGCCGCACCGGATTGCCCCAGGTTTACACCATGGAATCCGACGGCACCAACCAGCAGCGCATGACCGACCAGGGCTACGCGGTTTCGCCGAACTGGGCGCCCAATGGCCAGTTTCTCACGTTGGCATGGACGCGGAAATATGGCCCTGGCGATCCCGGCTCTTCCGACATTTACTTGATGGACATCGCCAGCAAGCAGTGGGTGCAGCTCACGCACGATGGCGGGCGCAACGATTTTCCTTTCTGGGCGCCGGACGGGCGCCACATCGTTTTTCAGTCCAGCCGTTCCGGGAAAGAAGAGATCTGGATGATGCTCGCTGATGGCACGAAGCTCCATCAGTTGACTTTTACGGGACGCAATACGCAGCCGAACTGGAGTTGGAAATAAAACGCTTCGTCGTAATTTGAAATCGATTTTCCGATCCGCAGGAGGATCTAAACGTGAAGAGGAAGAACATGAAACATCAAACTTTCAAGGTACTCGCAACCGTCGTCGCTCTGGCCGCTATTCTCATGCTTGGCGCATGCAAGAAGAAAGCCGCGCCCCCACCGCCGCCCCCACCACCCCCGCCGGCATCGCCGACCGCTTCGATCTCGGTGAGTCCGGATACGATTCCGGCTGGTCAGTCTTCGACTCTGACCTGGCAAACCTCCAATGCCACCGACGTTTCCATTGATGGCATCGGAGCCGTTCAAGCCAGTGGATCGCAACCAGTCAGCCCCACCGACTCCACCACTTACCACCTGCTGGCTAAGGGTGCTGGCGGAACGCAGGAGGCCACGACGCGCCTCACCGTCACCCAGCCACCACCACCGCAGGCAGCGGCCACTCCATCGCCCACTGACGAGGATCTGTTCGGCCAGAGTGTCCGGGACGTCTATTTCGATTACGACAAGTCCAACATTCGCGCTGATCAAGAGGCTTCCGCGCAAGGCGACGCCCAGTTCCTCAACCAGCATCCCAACATCAGTTTCACGATTGAGGGGCACTGCGACGACCGCGGCTCAACCGAATACAACTTGGCCTTGGGCGACCAGCGGGCCTCGACGGTGAAGAACGCCCTGCTAGCCGCCGGAGTCAGCGCCAGCCGCATCAAGACCATCAGCTACGGCAAGGAGAAACCTTTCTGCCTGGAAGACAACGAAGCATGTTGGCAGCAGAACCGCCGCGGCCACTTCGTCTATCAGAAGTAGCCGGGAATTTTCGCGCTCAGGGGCGGAGCAGTGCTCCGCCCCTGACTTTTATTGCTCCTGACTCTTCTCGTTCTCAACTATGTTCCCGAATATCTTCCCAACCTATATTGCCGCCAACCCGTCTAAAATAGATTGCAGGAGACCTACGCCCATGACACTACGACGCGGCTCCATTCTTTTCGCCCTGCTTTCCATGCTCTGGCTGGCTGTCACTCCGGCTTGGGGCGTCAGCAAGGAAATGATCGAACTGCAGACCCAGGTACAGCAACTGCAGGAGCAGATGACCGCCATGCAGCGCAGCTTCGACGAGCGCATGGGCGTCATGAAAAACCTGGTCGAGCAGGATACAGACGCCATCAACAAAGCTGCCGGCGCCATCACTGCCCTGCAAGGCTCGCTGCTAAAACAGCAGGGGGATCAAGGCACGCATGTTGACCAACTCTCCGGCCAGATCCAATCTCTCAATGACACCCTCGACGAACTCAAAGCTCGTCTAGCCAAAGTCAGCAAGCAACTCGAGGACATGCAGTCGTCGCAGCAAACTCAAGCGGCGCAGCAGGCTCAGCAACAGGCGCAGGCGCAGGCTTTGGCCCAGGCGCCGCCGCCCGACGTGCTTTACAACAATGCGCTGCGCGATTACAACGGGGGTAACAACGATCTTGCCACCCAGGAATTCTCCCAGTACCTGAAGTTTTATCCCAACACCGATCTCGCCGGAAACTGTTACTTCTATCTCGGCGAAATCCAATTCCGCCAGGGAAATTATCAGCAGGCTGCGCAGAGCTACGATCAGGTTGTGCAGAACTATCCCGCCGGAAACAAGACGGCTTCCGCTCAGCTGAAAAAAGGCTTTTCCCTGATCGAACTCGGCAAGCAGGATGACGGCGTCACCGAACTGCGCCACGTAATCCAGCGCTATCCCAAATCCAACGAAGCCCTGCAGGCCCGCGAGCGTCTTCGTAAGCTGGGAGTCGCGCCCGCAGGGCGCCCTGGTCAGTAGCTTGCCTCAGGAGCAGGAGCACTCGTTATGAACAAAATCTCTGACAACGATCCCGACCGCGCCAAGGGCGCCACCGAAGGCGAAGAGCATCATCACGATGGGAACCTCGCGCTCTCCGAACAACTCGGACACCGTGACCAGGACCCGCAGATCAAGGGCGCCGACACAGACTTCCCAGAGCCGGGTGGAAGCCCCGAACACTCCGGCGAAGGCAGCAAACCAAAGACATCTGTGAAGAAAGCGAAAAGGAAGTGATCGCTAGTCAGAAAGCCTGAGTCAAGAGCGGTGTGACTCGCAGCTGATCACTGGCCACCGACCACTGCCCTTAAATCGCCATCGCCCCAACTTCTTTTTCCACTTCAACGGTGTCGACCATGGCGATGGCATCCCACGGGCATCCATCGAGGAAGCAGCCGTCAGGACCTTTGCTGAGGCACTTCTTGCAGCCGATACAGAGAATGGGATCGACCGCGATGCGCCCGAACGGCGTGCTGTCTTCGTCCGCCACCCAGAACATGCAGTCTTCTACCGGACAGTATTCCACGCAGGCCGGCGAGCCGGCGCATCCCGTGCAGCACTCGGTGATCACTGCAAGCTCTTTAGGCTTCTTCTTGCGAGGCGTGGTAAGACCTTTCGACCTGGGTTCAGACTTCATCTCGTCGGGAACCATGCCGACAGCTTTGGTGGCACCTGGTGCAGGAGGCATGCGCCGATTATAGCGTGAGCGGCGCCCGTTATGAAACCTCCTTCCGTTTGAATATTGCTGCCGATTCCGGCCTGAAGGCTTCCTTGTTTTCGGCAAATTTGTGAAAGAACGCCTTCAGATCTTTGGACGACGCCGTGATCGTATCGGTATCGCCAGCCACGGTGGCCAAAGTCACGGTCTTCGCCGCGAGAGACTTCTTCAACCAGTCAGAGTCGATCGGAGTGAGCGACAACGTCCCGTTGTCGAATTTCGCGAGAAGGATATCGTGCTTCCCCGCACACATATCGCAAACATCGGCGGGCATCGGTTCGACGTCCAGAAAGTAATGGGTGCCCAGTTTCACCAGTATGACGTGTCGATGGGATTTGTTCTCGCTGCATCCCTCACCCTGATCTGCCGATTGCAATTCGTAGCCTTGGTCACTGGCCGCGATCGCGAGCAGTGTCGTGCATTTGTCCTGGGTCGCGGTCCAGGAGCCAATCAGGCTCTGCTCAAAAACCACGTCGGAGTCGTCATGAGGATGATCGATGGTCCCTTCGTCGTACAAGGGGTTGATGGAGGAGACCCAGCAACCCGAGAGCGCAAGCAGCCCGGCGAGAGCCAGCGCGATCCACGCGCATTTCAGAACATAGCCGGAACGAACAACACCAGAGAAAGACATACTCTCCTCCTCGAACGCAGTCTGTGGCACTTAGCCACCACTTCGGCCTGCCCAAAATGATACTCCGTCCCAACTCTTGTGACCGCAAGCACAATTTCCACGCGTCCAATTCTGCTATAGTGAAGCCCTGCAAAGGAGCACGCCATGGCAGGAAAAAGTCTGAACCGGGTTCAACTGATCGGTAATCTCGGGAAAGATCCAGAAGTTAAGTACACGCCGCAGGGCACGCCCGTGGCCAAGCTGACCATCGCCACCAACGAGCGCTTCAAAGACAAGAGCGGCGAATGGCAGGACCGTACCGAGTGGCACAACGTAGTGCTCTGGCAGCGGCTGGCCGAGATTGCGGGCGAGTATCTCAAGAAGGGCGGCAAGGTGTACATCGAAGGCCGCCTGCAAACCCGTTCCTGGGACGATAAGACCAGCGGCCAGAAGAAATACATGACCGAAGTGGTCGCCAGCGACCTGATCCTGCTCGGCGGACGCGGCGAAGGCGGCGGAGATTTCAAGGAAAGCTCGCGCAGCGCGTCAGCCGCGGGCGGCAACAACTTCGACCAGCGCACGCCAGAGCCTGAACACGCGAATGCAGGGTCCGGCCCCATCACGGATGAGGATATTCCGTTCTAATTCTCTTTCCGTGCTGATTCTCCGCGATGTCTAATCCCTATGTGATCCGCCTGCGAAAGGTAGCGCGTGTTCTCCGAGCTGCTGCTCTCGGGATTTGCGTTGCTTCCCTGGTCGTTGCAGCGCTCATCCAAATCGAGCAGCACGTCCTGCGTAGGCGCGCCGAGCGTTTGCTCGCGGACGTTCGATCCCTGGAAATCCATCGTGCCACCCTTAGCGATGTTCAGAAGCTGAGCCGTAAGTGGGGGCATCTCGCGCACTACGAGGGCAATTGCACGGAGAATGCGTGTATTCTCGAAATCTCGTGGAACGATTTCTACCTTCGACATGCTGAATCCTTCTCCCGTTTTAACGTGCTTCATTTCTTTTTGCTGGCCGGCGGTCGCCCCGAACAGATTAAGGCACGCGTGACGGTGGACAACGGAGTCGCTTCGGGGAAAGGATTCTATCTTGTGGTAGGAGCTATCGGCGATTGGGCCCAGGGACGATGGTGGGATCACCCTCTAATGGGGAACGCTTACAGCCTGTCATCACTTGCAGGAAACTACCGCCCGCCGGCTACGCACCCTGATTATATCGTCGGCAAACCCGGCGGATGCGATGGCCCGTGCCGTGAGGTCCATTTCATCTTCTCCCCATCGGCGGATTCCGCCACCGTGAACCGCCTCATGCAGATCGATCTCTCCTGCTTGACGAGGTGGATTCATCCATGCCGCGCGGAAGGTGACATTATGCCGTCCGCCTGGGCACAGTACGAATTGGATTACGGTCGTACAATAAACTGAGGAGCCCCATGACCGAACAACTAGCCGACAAGAAATGCGTCCCGTGCCGTGGCGGCGTGCCTCCGCTCAAGGGCAAGGAACTCGAGGCGCTGCACAAAATTGTTCCGCGGTGGAGCGTGGTCAACCAGCACCACATCACTCGCGCCTTCACCTTCCCCGACTTCAAGCAGGCGCTCGATTTCGTGAATCGCGTAGGAGCGCTCGCCGAAGAACAAGGTCATCATCCCGACATTCTGCTGGCCTGGGGCAAAGCCGAAATCACGCTCTGGACGCACAAGATCGACGGCCTCACCGAGAGCGACTTCATCATGGCCGCGAAGATTGACCGGCTGTTCGGGTAAGACCTCAGAGCGCTGAAGCCTGTGTCCTCCCGCCCTGAGTGGCCCGACTTTAGCTGCACTGCCTTCGAGAATCAGCATGGAGAAAGTTATGGCAAGAGATATCATTCGCACGCCCAACGCGCCGCCTCCCCCGCCGACATACAGCCAAGCGGTACGAGCAGCGGGTCTTGTGTTCGTCTCAGGCACGAGCCCACACGACCCAGTAACCGGGAAGATTGTTGGGGACACGATTCAGGAGCAGACCCGACGGTGCTTGGAGAATGTGTCTGCAATCCTCAAGGCGGCAGGCACTTCCCTCGACCGCGTCGTGAGTGCCACAGTCATTCTTCTTGAGGAAACAGACTTCGCCGGAATGAATGAAGAGTGGATTAAGTGGTTTCCATCAAACCCGCCTGCACGGCAAGGTGCGAAACTCCCCGTTAGAATCCCCGGCATGAGAGTCTCGATCGCGGCCATTGCCGAGGCCTAAGCGTTCAATCGAGAGCAAGCGAACCATGGGCTGGTCAAAGGCATAAATTAGAGTCGCGCCTTCCTGAGCCGTTCATCTGATCATTTTCAGGCTAACCACCTTCAGCCTGATCTCTTTCAATCGGATGGCATGGGCGTCTCTACTGTCCGTTCCATTCCAACCCGCATCGCCAGCGTCCACAACGTTGCCGGAATCAGCATCACCAACCCGGTGTAAGTCGCGACCGTGCGGGCAGCGATTCCCGCGTCGAGCAAGCGTCCACACAAGTAAGCGCCGGCAGCGATCGTCAGCATCGAAAAACCCAGGTCGGTCGAAAAGACTCGGCCACGGAAGCGGTCATCAGTATGAAGCTGCAAAAGCGTGGTGGAGAAAACCCAGACGGTTGATCCGCCCGCATGCGCGAGCATGGCGCAGGCAGCGGCCATCCAAACCGTGCGGCTGACCCCGAGCGCTCC
>Ga0070765_100001712_pt1 | contig 13522 bp, 10 predicted proteins | sample HubBroMetageWFT5_FD_71516 | JGI IMG/M metagenome (GOLD analysis project Ga0070765, IMG submission 71516) | Warmed and freeze-thawed soil microbial communities from the Hubbard Brook experimental Forest, New Hampshire - Hubbard Brook CCASE Soil... | ecosystem: Environmental > Terrestrial > Soil... | reverse complement strand
TTCATTCCGCTCTTTGCATTCAGGGAATTGCAGCGGGTTTTAGGCGCGGAAAACTTTCGATCTCTGTTTTTTCGGACGGGTGAGATGTCTAAATCGCCCGGAGATTGAGACGGCGGAATTTATTGTGCGGCCTGGGAGGCCGGCTCTTTCACGCAGCGAAAACCCAAGTGATTTGTACCCGTGCTAACCTCGCCTTTCCCTCGGGTGCCCACCATGTATCGCGAGCAGTATTGATCGGTGCATAAAAACGACCCGCCGCGATGAGTTTTCTTTCGCTCGTTCGGTTCGGCAGGATCATACGGGGCCTCAGGACCTTTTGGATTCCGTGCTACGCCTCCGGCTTCCACCAATTGCTGGTAATAATCGGGCCGATACCAGTCGCTTGTCCATTGCCATACGTTTCCCGCCATATCGTAAAGCCCGTATCCATTGGCTGGAAACCGCCCAGCTCCACTAATGCCGGCGTAGTGGTCCTCTCCCGTATCTTTGACCGGAAACTGACCTTGAAACGTATTCGCCATCCATTTTCCGTTTGGACGAAACTGATCTCCCCAAACGTAGGGTTTGCCGGCCAGTCCACCTCGTGCCGCGAATTCCCATTCCGCTTCGGTCGGCAAGCGCTTTCCGGCCCATTTTGCGTACGCCACGGCATCTTCGTACGCAATCTGCACGGCAGGGTAGTCCCCTTTTCCTTGGATGCTGCTGTTCGGACCCAGCGGATGGCGCCAGTTCGCGCCGTGGACGTAAGACCACCACTGGTAGTGATCGTTCAACGAAACCGGATGATCAGGCGGCGAGAAAACTACTGAACCTGCCATCAGATTTTCGGGTGGCGCGCCGGGAAAATCCTCAGCCTTCGGCTTACGCTCTGCAACTGTGACGTATCGTGTAGCCTTGACAAATTTTGCGAACTCCGCATTCGTGACATCCGTCTTATCCATCCAGAAACCGTCAACATACACACGGTGAATCGGACGCGAATCCAGCGTGGCTTGCATACCTACTGCATCGTTTCCTGGCGGATCCTGCGCTCCCATAGAGAATTCACCACCGGGAATCCAAGCCATGCCTTCGGGACCAGGACCCGCCGGAGCATTCTTGTTTTCAACTGTCGGAGCAAACCTGCTTGGGCTACCCGGCGGTGAATGGGTCGTCGTCGCTGACTTCTCGGGAAGCCTGGTCGCATGGACAGAATGGCTTGCAAGTTTCCATACAGCGGGTCCCAACAGAAGTATGGTCAGACAAGCAATGAGTTTTAAATAGCTCGGCCGGGTTGCGACCTTCGAGACTTTATTCTTTCGACCTTTTCGTGTCATAGAATTCGGTCCCCTGCCGGGTTGAGTTCTTTAGGTTCGTGCTTAATTCTCGCGAAAGCTGATAGTCCTGGATATTGTCACTTTTTACGATAAGTGAATAGGCCTTGTTGTAGGGGCCGATCTGCAACGCCCAGTCCGAGGTCACTTTTCCCTTCCCCGATTTGGGTCGCCGTTCTGGCGGTTGATCCTGATTCATCTGCTTCAATTTTTGCTCCAGCAGCGCCTTCTCCTGTTCCTTGGTTAGGCTGGGGAACAGCAGAGCAATTTGCAGCCGCATGCCCCCCCGGTGAAACTCCCTCCGGATGCACAGCGTTTCCATAAAACTGCACCGTGATGTTCACCGGCTGGAAACCCAGCATCAGGCTCCCGTCTTTCGATAAGCTGAGTGGAATAACCGGTTGAATGTTCAAAACATTTTGGGTACGGTTGCGCTTTCTCAATTCATCGGAATTGACCGCAGCTGCTGGAGTCTGCTGCGTGGCGAGCTGAGTTCCCTCTTGGGCCGACCGGAGTATCCTGTGCGAGTAGTGGCATCGATGATGCGAAAACGACTAAAAGTGCCGCTAGAGCAAATCCCGGCCGTCTCAGCCGCCTTATTTTCATTGTCGCGATGTCTTTCATAGCTAAGGATTGTGTTCACCGCGGGCACCGGCTGGAATTGTCAGAACTGACAGTGTCTATCGCAGCGAGGGTGCCGTATCGTTCGGACAAATGAGTTTTCTTGGTAGGGTATGCGAGTTCGTTTCATCCTGACGTTCGTAGGTTTGTTTGTGGCGCTCACTGCGCAACTCGCCGCGCAGGACCTAGCCCCGCGGGCCTACGTCATTACTCCCGTGCATTGGAATGCGGTTACGCTTAGCTATTCTTTTTTCGACGGAGGCGTGAACTTCAACGGCACTATACCGGTGACCGGCGCAACCGGCGCCTATAACATATCGATCATTAGCTACTACCATTCGATGAGTTTCTTTGGACGCTCGGCAAACATCACCGCCGTGCTGCCCTACGGGGTGGGAACTTTTCAGGGCAACGTCGCGGGGCAACACATGGCCATATACCGCTCGGGGCTGCTGGATTCCACTTACCGCTTCTCGGTGAACTTGGTGGGCGGCCCGGCGATGCAACTGAAAGAATGGGCGGCGTGGAAACAAAAAAGGGTGCTGGGCCTGAGTCTGAAGGTACTCGCACCTACGGGGCAATACAGCAGCGCAAAACTGGTCAACTGGGGTGCCAATCGGTGGGCTTTTAAACCGGAACTTGGATATTCCGAAAGGTGGGGCCACTGGGTGCTTGATGGCTATGCGGGAGCGTGGTTCTACACCACAAACTCCGCATTTTATGATGGCCCGGTAACCGCGCCGCAGAGCGAATCACCAATCGTCTCTCTCGAAGGGCACTTGAGTTACGACGTGAAACCACACTTATGGCTGTCACTCGACGGGAACTTCTGGCGAGGCGGCATTACCAGTTTGAGCGGCATAGAAAACTTGCAGACCAAACAGACTGGATCGCGAATCGGAGGCACGGTTTCAGTTCCAATCAGCAAACACCAATCTATAAAATTTAGTTACAGCAATGGCACGTATATTAGTTTCGGCGGGAATTATCAGAATGTGTCGGCGGCCTGGCAGTATTCCTGGCTGGGACGTCCAAACTAGCAATTCCCACCATTTGGCTCTTCTTCCATGCATCTCGATTTGCCGTCGAGCCGGTACCCGGGCGATGGTCTAGGTTGTTAAAGTTGTTAAAACTGACAGTATGCGCTGGCCATGATAAACGTGTAACCTCTGCGTGCGGTGCCCTGGTGGCCTCGTGAAGCCTCCCGGCGGCCGTCGCGAACCTAGAGGATCCTCATAAAGTTAGCTTAATCGTTTACCATGCTCCGCGATTCGTCTCGCGTCTTGACGGGCACACTAACAATGGGCTTGTTCCAGAATTTGAAAATCCGCCGCAAGCTGCTGGCCGCCATGCTGCCGCTGGTCATCATGGTAATCGTGGCGGGGGTGTATTCGTCGATCGAGACCAAGATGATCGACACTTGGTACAGCAATCTAATTGACAAGGATGTCGCCGCCTTGCGGGACGTGACCGAGGCTCGAGCCCATACGAACCGATTCGGTCTGTTTCTCTACGACCTGGTCGCGGAGACCGACCCCGGTCGAAAGCAAGTAATCGACAGAGAGTTGGATAAAATTCGCGGCGATTACCAGACAGCAACGGCGGCAGCGATCAGCCGGAGCCCCGAGCGCGCGGATAAGATCAAAGCTGCCGTAGTTGAGTTCGAGCGAGCCGCCGATGACGCGAGCCCAGTCCGCGCCGCGGCCTTAGCCGGCGACAATGCAAAGGCCATGGATCTAATGCGTGGAGGTGTAAATCAAGAGTTGCAAGAGGCACGCCAGGGCACCATCGAGGTCATGGATGAGTTGCAGAACTATATAAACCAACGCTCAGACGAGCTAACCAGAAACACGCATCGCGCGATCTTGATCACCTGGTTGGTGATTGGTTTCGGTCTGCTGCTATCGTGGGGGACCGCGTTCTTCATCGTTCAAACCAAAGTTGTTGGCGAACTTGTGGTCTTGCAGGGCAGCATCCAGGACATCGCCGCCAACAAGCTGGACCAAACAATTCCCTATCTCCAGCGCTCGAATGAAATCGGCGAGATTGGGCGCGCGTTAAAAACGCTGCAACTCAGTGCCCGCGAACGCGAGACGCAAGGTTGGGTGAAGTCGCAAGTGGCTGCGGCCCTGCAGCCTTTGCAAGCAGCTCAGGATTTTGCGGGCTTTTCTACTGCGTTGCTGTCGCACATCTCGGAAGCGATTCCGCTGGTTTACGGCGCGTTCTACATTGCAAGCGAGAATCAAAGGCGATTCTTTCGCGCTGGCACGTTTGCAATCAATGATCCAGCGGCTTCGCGTGAGTTTGCACCCGGACAGGGGCTCGCAGGGCAGGCCGCGGCCGAGCGGCGCATACTCGAAGTTGCCGCGGGCGAGGACGTTCGAATCACCGCCGGGATGAGCACGGTAAAGCCCGGCAAAATCGTGTTCGTTCCGGTGGTGAATCAGGAAGTCAGCGTTGCAGTAATCGAGCTAGCGCCGGTTTCATCGCTAAGCGAACGCCAGCGTGTGCTCTTGGACGCGCTGGCACCTTCCGTGGCGTTGAGCGCAGAAATTTTGGCGGCGAATCTGGAAACCAAAAAGCTTCTCGATCAAACGCGTGCTCAGGCCGAATCCCTGGCCGCCTCTGAGCGCCAAATTAGTGCGCGCAAAGAGGAGCTGGAGAAAATCAACGACGCGCTGGAAGCGTCGGAAGTAGAACTGCGGCGGGCCAAAGAAGTGGCGGAGGAAGCTACCAAAATCAAAGCGGATTTTCTGGCTAACATGAGCCATGAGATCCGCACTCCGATGAACGCCATCATCGGTATGTCGCACTTAACGCTGAGAACCGAACTGAATCCGAGGCAGAGAGATTACCTGAGGAAGATTCAGCTTTCTGGGCAGCACCTGCTGGGGATCATCAACGATATTTTGGATTTCTCGAAGATCGAGGCGGGAAAATTGTCGGTGGAGAACATCGACTTCGATCTGGAAAAAGTTCTGGAGAACGTCAGCAATCTTATTTCCGAGAAAGCCTCGGCCAAAGGTCTGGAATTAATCTTCGACATCGATTCGGCGGTTCCGCGCCAGCTTAAAGGCGACCCGCTGCGATTGGGTCAAATCCTGATCAATTTTTGCAACAATGCGGTGAAGTTCACCGAGAGCGGCGAAGTGGTGGTGAAGGCGAGTGTGGAGCGGAAAAATGAAGATGGCCAATTGGTTCGTTTCTCTGTCAGCGATACGGGGATAGGGCTTACCGGAGAGCAGATGGGCCGGCTGTTCCAGGCCTTCGAGCAGGCGGACACTTCCACCACCCGCCAACATGGCGGCACGGGGTTAGGACTAGCGATTTCGAAACGGCTAGCGCAATTGATGGGCGGCGATGTTGGCGTCAACAGCGAACCGGGCACAGGAAGCACCTTTTGGTTTACGGCGCAGCTGGGCAACGGCGCGGGAACTTCGCGGAGCACTCCCAAGCCGGACCTCCGTGGCCGACGGATTTTAATCATCGACGATAATCCGCAGGCGCGCGCCGTGCTGGCGAGCATGCTGACGAGCATGACGTTTGTGGCCCACGAAGCTCCCTCTGGTTTGGAAGGCGTGGAAATGGTGCGGCAAGCGGCTGAGCGCAACGAACCATACGAGATCGTCTTCGTTGACTGGCAAATGCCGGGAATCGATGGCATCGAAACGGGCAAACGGATTCGCGCGCTGCCTAATCTGGCAGTGCGACCCCAATTGGTGATGGTGACCGCCTACGGCCGTGAAGAAGTGCTGAAGCAAGCGGAAGAAAACGCATTTGCAAGCGTGCTGATCAAGCCGGTGACGCCGTCTATGCTTTTTGATTCGGCGGTCGAAGCGCTCGGCGGAGGCCGCCAAAGCGGCGGGGATCTCCAAGCGGATTCCGCTTTTGATCTCGCTCCGCTGCGAGGCGCGCATGTGCTGTTGGTGGAAGACAACGAATTCAATCAGGAAGTCGCACTGGGGCTGCTGAAAGACGCGCATATGTCGATCGATGTGGCGCAGAACGGCGAGGTTGCAGTGCGCATGGTTGGAGCCAAGAAATACGATGCGGTGCTGATGGATATGCAAATGCCGGTGATGGACGGAATCCAGGCGACGAAGTTGATTCGTGCTAATCCGCTCTTTCGAGCTCTTCCTATTATCGCCATGACGGCGAATGTAATGGCCAGCGACCGCGAAAAATGCGACGAAGCGGGCATGAACGATCACGTTGACAAGCCAATCGATCCGGACGAACTCTTCCGCGTTCTATTGCGTTGGATTAAGCGTGATGACAACACGAAAACAGCGAAAGCGGCAGCGCCTGGCGGCACTCCGCAGAACGCGTCCGCAAACTCCGATGGCGATACTTTACAGATTTCAGGCATCGATACAAAAACGGCGCTCAGGAGAACGGGCGGGAATCGCAAACGTTACGAATCGTTGTTGAATAGATTTGCGGATTCACAGTCGGACGCAGTCGCGGAAATTCGTGGCGCGCTGGCAGCGCAAGATATTCCAACCGCTGAACGGACGGCACATTCGTTAAAGGGAGCGGCTGGAAATCTAGGAGCTGGCGCGCTGGCGGAAGTGGCGGCCAAGGCGGAGACCGCCGTTAAGTCCGGACAGGGTATCGATGCGGCATTGGATTCGCTGGAAGCTTCCCTTCGCGACACGGTGAAAGCTATCCGCCAGGCTTTGCCGGCGGAGCAGCCGACCGACGGAAGCGAAATGTCGTCGGATCCCTCAATTGTGGCGGAGCCGCTGGGGCGGCTGAAGAGATTGCTGAAGAGCGATGATGGCGCGGCCGCCGATTTCATTTTGGATGCCCGGCCGAATCTGTCGAAAGTGCTCACCCGTACGGAAATGGGCGATCTCAGCGGATACGTCGGCAATTTTGATTTTGAGGCGGCACTGAAGTGTCTTTCGGGGATCGCCGCGCGCTTGTCTTTAAACCTGGAGTGACAACATGGCTCTGACACCAGAACAAAAGTCGATATTGATCGTGGATGATACGCCCATCAATCTCGGAGTTATTTCCGGAGCATTGAAAGACTCCTTTAACACCAAGGTCGCGACCAATGGGGAGAAGGCGCTGGCGATCGCTTCCGCCGAAGAAAAGCCGGATTTAATCCTGCTCGACGTGATGATGCCGGAAATGGACGGCTATGAAGTTTGCCGGCGCCTAAAGGCGAATCCAGCCACTCAAAATATTCCGGTGATTTTCCTTACCGGCCAGACGGGAACCGAAGACGAGACCAAAGGATTCGAAGTCGGCGCTGTGGACTATATTCACAAGCCGTTCTCCGCCGCAATCGTGAAGGTACGCGTGCACCTTCATCTGATGCTGCGGGAAGCCCACGAACAAATCGCGCGACAGTTGGTGGCGATCAATAACGAACTGGAGATGGCGCGGCAAATCCAGCTCTCGATTCTGCCGAGCGATACGCCGAAGCTTGGTGGCTTGGAAATCGTTGCGCGGTACATCCCGATGACGTCGGTCGCCGGCGACTTCTACGACTTCATCGTGGTGGACGAAAAACACGTCGGTGTTTTGATTGCGGATGTCTCCGGACACGGCCTACCTGCTGCGCTGATCGCGTCGATGCTTCAGGTTGCGCTAACCGCGCAGTCCGCACACGCGTCAGATCCTGGGAAGGTCTTGTTCGGTTTGAATCAGTCGCTGTGCGGCAAGTTCCAGCGGAATTTTGTGACGGCGGCGTACGTCTTTGTGGATCTGGAAAAAAATTCCATGACTTACGCCGGCGCAGGACATCCGCCTTTACTGCACTGGCGCAGTTCTTCCGGAAAAGCGTCCGAGGTATCCGAAAACGGATTGGTGCTCGGCCAATTTCCCGAAGAAACGTACGCCGCTGTAAACTTGCCGCTTGAGCCCGGCGATCGCTGCGTTCTATACACCGACGGAGTTCTAGAAACCTCGAGCCCATCTGGCGAAGAATTTGGGACCGGCCGGTTCATGCAGCTGATGGAAAGTAAGCACAGCCTGGGTGCAGAACAATTCATCGATGAGTTGTTGGATGAGTTGTCCCGATGGTCGGGACATCCGCGCGGCGAAGGGCAGCAGGATGACATCACCGTATTAGTGATTGACTTCAAGAATCACTGATACGGCGGTCGACCCTTAAAGGAGCGGCCTGGCGCGCAAGTAGAGAAGGCCAGCTGATCCGGATCGATTGATTTTCTTGAACTCTTCCTATCCCGATCTACACAATCCTCAGCCCGCATCACGCGCCCTTCCGGCCTTTCCGAATTGAGCGTCGAATTGATTGAGCTAAATTGCGGGCGCCCAGTCTTGCTGGATTTAAGCTTTTGTATCTGCGTGTGTGTCAGCGAGCGTGCGCCCCCGAGGGACTCCGCTACTAACATCACTCGCGCAAAATGCTCTACTGTTTCCATGTGCTGATACGCCGTATTTAGGTCCTGTCCGCAGGTCACCACGCCGTGATTTTCCAGGAGGATTGCGTCATAGCTTGGAACTATAGGTTCAAGTCCTGCGCCGAGTTCCCTGGTGCCCGGAGTCCCATATGGAGCGAGAGGTATTTTGCCGAGAACGCTTACGACTTCCGGAAGGACTGCTTCTTCGAGCGCGCGACCCGCAGCGGCAAACCCAGTTGCTGTGGGGGGGTGGGCGTGACAGACGGCGCGCACAAGTGGCCTTAAGCGATAGAACAAAAGATGCATTTGCAGCTCTGAAGAAGGCTGCCCGCTTCCAGCCACAACAGTTCCTTCAAGATCAGTAATAATCAATTCATGGGGCAAGAGTCGTCCCTTACACGCTCCTGCAGGCGTCACCAAAACGCGATCGGCATCCAGGCGCACTGACAGATTACCTTCCGACGCGACCACGAAGCCTTGCCTGTACATCCAGCGCCCTACCCTGCAAATCTCTCTACGATACTTAGCGCCGGCTTCGATGGGCTTGCCATGACCCATGATCACTGCCAGTTGACGAATCATGAAATCGACTCCTTACACGCCATTTCTTCGATCTCCTTCCTCCATCGAACGCAACGGAATCCCGCTGTCTGGGTGTAAAGATATTCAACTCTATCGAAGTTGAGAATTGTAAGTTCTTACAGTGCGAGGCCGTCAGCCCCTGATTGATGCCACACGATTCTATGAGCTGGGGGAGATCTCTGACCTGCGACTTAGGCGAGGATAGAACTATCACCTGCTACTGTTAGTATTGACAATTCCCATCTGATACGCCGCACCGTATTGTCGGACTGGCTGGACGTAAGGGACCCGGAGGGTTATTCTCCTCTACCTCCTGGCCTTTCCGGGTTCCTCAATTTTCGCTGCCATAGGCGAAGCGCGCGCGCTCGGCAGCGCCAAGTATTCGTCGCCAAGATCTTCTAGAGGGAGTGCGGTTCAAGAAGCTTCCTGCTAGGACTGGAGACAGCTTTGAGAAGACGGACGATCTTGATTTTAGTGGTGCTCGCCAGCCTTGCATTTTTGAACGGTAGATCGACGAAGTTCGTATTTACCTGGACGAACCCAAGCTATTCCGGCGCCGTTTTCCACAACATCCTTGTTTTAGGCATAAACGGTAAGGTAGACAACCGAGCTGAGTTTGAAGATCAACTGTCGGCGGCGATTACGAGGCCGGGAATTCAAGCTATTCCCAGCTACTCTCTTCTTCCCAGACCGAATTCGACGCCCATCGATATGAGCGAATTAAGGGACGTTATTCGCGGACAAAATATTGATGCGGTGGTGGCCTCCCGGCTCGTAAAAGTGGACAAGAAAGTCACCTATATCCCCGGGCAAGCCTACGTTCCCTATCCTTATTACAATACTTTCTATGGATATTACGGCGCCATCTATCCCGTGGTCTATTCCCCCGATTATCTCCGCGTCGACAAAACTGCCCAGATTGAAACAAATTTCTATTCCACGAGCAAACCGGATGGGGAACTTATTTGGACTGGTACCAGCGACACAGTCAATCCTCGTTCACCGATGAAGGCAATCGATGCGGTTGCCAAACTCATAGTTCAACAGCTGGAGAGGGAAAAAATTATTTAATCAGCACGATAAACCGCGGGGCGCGAACCTGAGCATCTGACTAGATACGAATTGAGCCCGGCGTCCCGTGCCAATCGAGCAGGTCCCTAAGCTTCCATGAGTTTTGAGTAAGGTCGAAGAAAACCTCCGTTACCTGTCAATATTGACAATTAACTTCAGTCAGCGGCGAACGTATCGTTGCTGAGCATTGAACGTCAAGGCTCGAAACGACAACTGACCCCGAGACCTTTCGGACCTTGGCATTTCGCGCCGAGTTCGTTGTGATGCTCCGCACCAGGCTGCGACCGTGCCCACGTTCCAGCAGCCGACTGCCCCAGTAAGGCCGGTTCGATGGGAGACGAGAAAATGATCAAGAGGTTCATGAAACAGCTTTTGTCAACGTCCATATCCGTTCTGCTGCTCGTTGCCACCGTGCCGATCGATGTTGGGGCTCAAACTCAATCGGAGTATTCGGGACAGGGCGCACCACTGTCCGCGCAAGAGTTGCAGCAATTGGCGGCGCCAATTGCGCTCTACCCCGACTCGCTAGTCGCACAGATTCTTGGAGCTGCGACTTTTCCAGACCAGGTTGCTGCCGCTTCTAGTTGGCTGAAACAGTACAGCGCCGTTAGCGGATCAATTCTGATGCAGGCAGTTGACGTGCAACCATGGGATCCCAGCGTGAAAGCTCTCACCCAATTTCCCTCTGTGCTCGACAACCTGGCCAAGAACCTTGCTTGGACGTCGTCGCTGGGAGAGGCTTATCACACGCAGGCTGCCGAGGTGATGGCGGCCATCCAAGTGTTGCGCGCGAAAGCGCTGGCTGCCGGCAACTTGAAATCGGGCCAACAGCTGACCGTGGTGCAACAGTCACCTCAAGTGATTGTGATTCAACCCGTGAATCCGCAAGTGGTTTACGTTCCGATGTACAACCCCGCAGTGGTGTACGGCTATCCCTATGTCGTTCCAGCGTACGTTTACGCCCCGCCTCCCGCCGGTGCGGCAGTCGTAGCGTTTGGAGTTGGCGTTGCGGTCGGGGCCATGATGGCCGGCGGCTCGTACGCCTGGGGATACAGCAGTTGGAACTGTGGATGGCACGGCACAACGGCTGTGGTCTATCACGGCGGAACATATTACGGAAACAGCGCATGGCACGGCGGGTACTACGGCTCCAGTGCCTCCGCTTATGGAGCCTACGGCGGGAGCGCCCACGCGGCAAATGGCTACAACCCGTCCACCGGGACTTACGCGCGTGGAGGCACGGTCTCAAACGGCTACGGCAGCGTAAGCGCCGGTCAAGCGTACAACCCAAGGACCGGGGCCTCTGCCTCGACAGTGCAAGGGTCCAATGCGTATGGCAGCTATGGGGCCTCCACCGCTTCGAAAAACGGCACCACCGTAAACAGCCAGCATCAAACCAACGCGAACGGAACCACCGGGCAGATGCATAGCTCGAGCGGCGCCTCGGCTTATGGCGCGACGGGCAAAAACGGCAACAGCGCGGCCGTGGGCGAAACCGCAAACGGCAACAAGTACGCCGCGGCAAACGGCAAAACCTACAGCAATACCGGCAGCGGTTGGGAACAGAAGAGCGGAAGCCCGTCCAGCTACAACAAATCCAGTTCCAGCGGCTGGGGCGGGCAGGAAAAAAGCGGCGGGTCATCTGCTATGAACAGTGGAGGAGGCGGCTGGCAATCCAGAGCCTCCAGTGCCCGCGGTTCGTCAAGCATGGGTCGTAGCGGTCGCAGGTGATTCCAACGCCCGCCTAACTGCGAACGAGCCGGTGTATTGATGAAGCGTTTACAGTCAAAGTTTTGGAGGATCGCCATGTCGCCAGCAACACGCACAATCGCCATTATGAGTCGTCTCATTTTTCTGGAGATACTCGTTCTGTTTGTCGGATGCAACAAGGCCGCCAAGCCTTCGTATCAAGTATTTGCTTCCCCCGATGAGGCAGGGAATGGTCTGTCTAACGCCGCAAAATCAGGCGATGTAAATACGATAATCGCAGTGTTTGGTCCAGACTCGAAAGATGTCATTCTTTCCGGCGATCCTGTGCAGGATAAGAATACCGGCGACAAATTTATAGCCGCCTACGACGTGATGCACCGATGGCGCAAGATGCCTGACGAGTCCCAAATCCTGCTAATTGGAGCAGACAATTTTCCCTTCCCGATCCCATTGAAGAAGAATGCCGCGGGACAGTGGTACTTCGATGTGGCCGCAGGCCGGGAAGAAATTCTGGCCCGTCGTATCGGCCGGAACGAACTGTCTGTCATGGACGTTTGTATGGCGCTGGCTGACGCTCAAGCTCAATACTACTCACAGCGTCTTGGTGACGGGAGCACGCAGCAATATGCTGTGAAGTTCATCAGTGATACCGGCAAACAGAATGGTTTGTATTGGGACTCTCCGGAAGGTCAGCCCAAAAGCCCGCTCGGTCCGCTGGCGGCCTTCGCCACCAACGAAGGGTATAGCGTCAAGCCGGATTCACACGTGCCGTTTCATGGCTACTTTTTCCATATGCTCACTCGGCAAGGCAGCCACGCATCAGGCGGTGCGAAAGAGTATGTGGTAAACGGAAAGATGACCGGAGGATTCGCTTTCATTGCTTATCCCGCTGAATACCGCAACTCTGGCGTGATGACATTCATCATCAATCAGGATGGCGTCCTGCTTCAGAAAGATCTGGGTAGCGCCACTACCCAAACAGCCGCTGCCATGACCGAATTCGATCCCGATCCCAGTTGGACACCGGCGCAACAATAGCGCGGGCTTTCGTTCCGCCGGCCCGAGCAACTCTGCACGAGGCCTTGGCAGCGTTGACAGATGAAGTGGGTGAAGTCTTCCTTACCTGCGGATAGAAGGATTAAGTTGATATGAGCCGAAAGCGATCGCGGGGAATTCTCATTGCGGTTATCCTCATTACTCTGATGGGAGTCGCAGGAACGCGACTGTATCTTGTACGCGAGTTGCTTGCCGCATTTCTCATCTTCTGCGCCTTACTCAGTGCGTTTGCAATAGCGATTCTTGTGTCATTTATTTTGATTAAAGGGATCGTGCGTTGCTTTGAACTGCTGGCAGGCCGCGCCTCTGGTGCGCTTGCTGTGCGCCACGAATCGGCCACAATCGATTCTATTCGTTAGCCTGAGCGATTCCTTCGAATCACCGGCATAGGAAATCCAACAGTATTCGTGAAATCCGGAATACGCTTTTTCGCGCGTCGTCACATTTTCTGATAATTGGAATTCTGCATTTGAACTGTGAGTTGTTTGCTGACGCCGTCAATGACGGTGCTGGCAACATGGTTGGGGCCATTGGGCAACTGGGCGTACTGCTCGGAGATGGTGACTGCGTCCTGCGGATCGTTCAAGTAGGTGGCAATGTGCAGGCTCTGGATGGTCTTCTGCGTTTTGTTGAAAACAATCGTGACTGAATCTCCCGGCTTTTGATACCCGTTAATTACTAGCTTCACTTCATTGGGCGCTCCGGCGGATCCAAGCAGGACGTTTCCCTGTTCAAAAAGCTGCTGCACCCTTCCAGGCTCGGGCTGTCCATAACTTTGCGCCAGTGCTGCGA
>Ga0070765_100001710_pt1 | contig 13526 bp, 13 predicted proteins | sample HubBroMetageWFT5_FD_71516 | JGI IMG/M metagenome (GOLD analysis project Ga0070765, IMG submission 71516) | Warmed and freeze-thawed soil microbial communities from the Hubbard Brook experimental Forest, New Hampshire - Hubbard Brook CCASE Soil... | ecosystem: Environmental > Terrestrial > Soil... | reverse complement strand
CTGTTTCGCGACCAGCTCGACCGCTACGGCGAGCTCGACGCGATCGCCGACCGGTGGGCTGCCGTGGCATCGGGGGGCGGCGCGACCCGCAGCCTCGTGCTGAACGCCGATGACCCCCTGATCGCCGACCTCGGCCGCCACGCGCCGAACGTGACCTACTTCGGGATCGAGGATCCGTCGGTGGCGATCCCTGAGATGCAGCACGCGTCCGACTCCAAGCACTGCCGCCGGTGCGGCGCCGCGTACGTGTACGACGCGATCTACCTCGGCCATCTCGGTCGCTACCGCTGCCCGTCGTGTGGGCGGGAGCGCCCCGCGCCGTCGGTCGCGGCGGAACGGATCGAGCTCGACGGCACGCGCCGAGCGAGGTTCGAGCTGACGACGACGACCGGGAGCTCGCCCATCGAGCTGCCGCTTCCGGGCCTGTACAACGTCTACAACGCGCTGGGCGCCGCCGCCCTGTGCCTCGCGCTCGACGTCCCGCTCGAGACTGTGGCGGCGGGGCTGCACGACGTCAGGGCGGCATTCGGCCGGGCCGAGCGGATCGCGATCGGCGACGTCGAGCTCCAGGTTCTCCTCATGAAGAACCCGGCCGGTGCGAACGAGGTCCTGCGGACGCTCGTGCTCGAGCACGAGGAGCTGGACGTGCTGGCGGTCCTCAACGACCGAATCGCCGACGGACGCGACGTCTCCTGGGTGTGGGACGCCGATTTCGAGATGCTCGCGGGCCGTGTGCGTCGCGTGACCTGCGCCGGCACGCGCGCCGCCGAGCTCGCCGTGCGCCTGAAGTACGCCGGCGTGCCTACCGACCGCCTGCACGTGATCCCGGCCCTTGCGCCCGCACTCGACGCGGCGCTTGCGCCGGTGCAGGACGGTCAGCTGTACGCGCTGCCGACGTACACGGCGCTGCTCGAGCTCCGCCAGGAGCTGGCCGAGCGCGGCCATGCGCTGCCGTTCTGGGAGCCCGAGTCGGTAGGCGGCAGATGAGCGTGATCTGGCACGACATCGAGTGCGGCGCGTACGCGGAGGACCTGCCGCTGTGGCGTTCGCTGACGGCCGAGTACGGCGACCCGGTGCTCGACGTCGGCGCCGGCACCGGCCGCGTGGCTCTGGATCTCGCCCGCGCCGGCTACCGCGTCACCGCGCTCGACCGGGATCCCGAGCTGCTCGCCGCGCTCGAGAGCCGCTCGGGAAGAAACTTCAGCATGGAGCCAGTTTCTTCCCAGTCGCTCGTGACGGCGGTGCCCGCCGACGCCCGCGACTTCGATCTAGGCGAACGGTTCCCGCTGATCATCGTGCCGATGCAGACGATCCAGCTGCTGGGCGGCCCGGACGGCCGCGGCCGGTTCCTGGCCGCCGCGCGCCGGCATCTGCTTCCCGGTGGCGCGCTGGCGATCGCGATCGCCGAGGCGCTCGAGCTGTATGAGGTCGTCGACGGGCTGGCCGCGCCCCTCCCAGACCTGCGTGAGGAGGACGGGGTCGTGTACTCGAGCCAGCCGATCGCGGTGCGCGCCGACCCGGGCGGGTTCGTGCTCGAGCGCCGGCGCGAGACAGTGTCCCTGGCGGGCGAGCGGACGGTCGAGCAGGACCTGATCCACCTCGACCAGCTCACGGTCGAGGATCTCGAGCGCGAGGGCGCCGCCGCCGGGCTCACTCCGGGGCGGCATGAGCACGTGCCCGAGACCGCGGACTATTCGAGCAGCGAGGTGGTGATCCTCCGTGGCTGAGCTCCGCGTGTGCGCGCTGTACCCGGACCTGATGAACATCTACGCCGACCGCGGCAATCTGCTCCTGCTCGAGCGGCGCTGCCAGTGGCGCGCGATCGATTTCAGCGTCACCTCGAGTGGTCTCGGCGAGCGGCTCGACCCCGACGGCGCCGACCTCTACTACATCGGGGGCGGACAGGATCGCGACCAGCAGCTGTGCGCGCTCGACCTCGCCGAGGTCAAACGCGACGCTTTGCACGCCGCCGCGGACCGGGGTGCGGTGATTCTTGCGGTCTGTGGCGGCTATCAGCTCCTCGGGCACTCGTATCAGCTCGGCGACGAGACTCTCCCGGGCACGGGGCTGGTCGATCTGGTCACCGTCCGGTCGGACGAGGCCCGGCTGATCGGCAACGTGGCTATCGAGGTCGAGCTCGATCCGGGTGTGCGGCGAGTACTCGCCGGCTTCGAGAACCATGGTGGTCGCACTCATCTCGGCCCAAACGCAACGCCGCTCGGACGGGTGCTGAAGGGGTACGGCAACAACGGCGTCGACGGCCACGAGGGGGTCCGGCGCGGGAACGTGATCGGGACCTATCTCCACGGGCCGCTGCTCCCGAAGAACGCGTGGTTCGCCGATTGGCTGATCGAGGCCGCGCTTGGTCTCGGCGAGCTCGATCCCCTCGACGACCGGCTCGAGGCCGACGCCCATGCGGACGCGCGCCGCGCTGCCGGAGTGTGAGAGCCTGAGGTGATGAGGAGAGGGGCAAGCCTCGCGCTCTCGGTCTCGTCGGCGGTGGCGTGCGGGCTCGCCGCGCTCGGGCTCGCGGGTTGCGGAAACGGGTCGCGTCCTGCGACCGCGGCCACGCCCGGGACGAGCGCGAGCACGAGCCCGAGCACGAGCCCGACCACGACCACCGTCACGACGACCGCGACGATCACGACGACCGCCACGGCTACGACGACGGTCACGCTCCCGGGCGCCGGCCGGCCGCCCGTCACGATCGGCGACGAGAACACCCCCGAGCAATTCCTGCTCGGACAGCTCTACTACCAGGCGCTGAAGGCCCAGGGCTTCACGGTGACGCTCAATCAGAGCATCGGGCCGCCCGAGGTGATCCGGCAGGCGATGGCCAACGGGCAGCTCGCCATGTATCCGGAGTACCTGGACACCTGGGACTCGACCGTCGCCGGCATCCAGCGCTCTTTCAAGTCTCGCCGCGCCGCGTTCGTGGCCGGGCAGCAGTACGCGCTCAAGCAGGGACTCGCTCTGCTGAACCCGACGCCATTCAGCGATACCAACGCGATCGCGGTGGCATTCGACTACGCGGTGGAGAACAACATCCAGTCGATCCCTGACCTGATGACGGTCGCATCTCAACTGACGCTCGGGGGGGCGCCTCAGTTCCAGCAGAGCGCGACGGGGCTGCCGGCGCTCGAGCAGACGTACGGCGTGACGCCGGCGGCGTTCAAACCGCTCGAGCTCGGTGCCCAGTACATGGCGCTCGACTCGGGGACCGTGCAGGCCGCGGTCGTCTCGACGACCGATCCCCAGTTGCTGAGCGGCGGCTATCCGCTGCTGGCGGACCCGCAGGAGATCTTCGGTTGGGGCAACGTCGTTCCGGTGGCGTCGGTCCGCGTGCTCGATGCCGAGGGACCGGCGTTCGAGGCCACGATTGATCGCGTGAGCGCACTGCTCACGCTGCCGATGATGCGCGAGTTGAACGCCGCGGTGGAGATCGACGGTCAGGACCCGGCCGTGGTCGCCACCCAGTTTCTCCAGTACGCGGGCGTGCTGCCCCAGCCCACGACGACCACCTCGACGCCGGGCTCAACCTCGACCTCGGGTTAGTGGACCGAGCCCACTAGACGCTGCCGCTCGAGCCGAAACCTCCGGCTCCGCGCTCGGACAGGGCGAGCTCGTGGACCTCGACGACCTCGGGCGTCTCGATCCGCACGAGCACGAGCTGCGCGATCCGCTCACCGCTCTGCACCGTGAACAACTCGCGGCGGTCGGTGTTCAGCAGCAGCACTCGGATCTCGCCGCGGTAGCCCGCGTCAATCAGCCCGGGGGCGTTCACGAGCGCGATCCCATGCCGCGCCGCCAGGCCCGAGCGGGGCAGGACCAGCCCGGCCTGACCATCAGGAATCTCGACGGCGATCCCGGTGCGGACCGACGCACGCGCTCCCGGTTCGAGCACGACCTCCTCGAGCGCGTACAGGTCGAGTCCCGCGTCGCCGGGATAGGCCCTGCTGGGCAGCCGCGCGCCGGCGTCGAGACGCCGGACCCTGAGGCTCATGCGTACGGTCGGCTGAGCGCGAAGTCCTGGTAGCGCGCGGCGACGGCGGTGGGGAGCTTCGCCATCACACGGACGCCGTCGGGCGTGTCCTCGCGCTCGAGGTCGCCAGCGACTTCGTGCAACTCGGCGAGTCGCGCGCCGGCGTCGTACGGGATCAGCAGCTCGACGTCCTGCAACGTGCGCGCGAACTCCTCCTCGATGCGCTGCTCGAGCGTCTCGAGGCCTTCCCCCGTCACGGCCGAAATCAGCACGGCGTCGGGGTGCCGGCGCTCGAGCTCGGTCCGGCGCTCGTCGTCGACCCGATCGGCCTTGGCGAGCACGAGGATCTGCGGGACCGCGTCGGCGGCGATCTCGAGCAGCACGTCCTCGACCGCGCGCGTCATCGCGATCAACTCGTCTTCGGGGACGGAGGCGTCGACGACGTGGAGGATCAGGTCGGCCAGACGCGTCTCCTCGAGCGTCGCTCCGAAGGCCTCGACGAGCTGATGGGGAAGCTTGCGGATGAAGCCGACGGTGTCGGTCACGAGGTAGTCGCGGCCGCCTGTGCGGAGCAGCCGCGTGGTCGGGTCGAGCGTTTGGAACAGGCTGTCGCGGACCCCGACGGTCGACCCCGTCAGCGCGTTCAGCAGCGTCGACTTGCCGGCGTTCGTGTAGCCGGCAAGCGCAATCGAGGGCAGCTGGGTGCGCTCGCGCTCGGCACGCATCACCGAGCGACTAGAGCGGACGTGGCCGAGCTTCCGCTTCAACGCGGAGATGCGGTCGCGCGCGAGCCGCCGGTCGGTCTCGATCTGGGTCTCGCCCGGTCCCCGGGTCCCGATGCCACCGTCGATCCTTCCGGCGCCGAGCCGCTCGAGATGCGACCACAGCCCGCGCATGCGGGCCAGGTTGTACTCGAGCTGGGCGAGCTCGACCTGGAGCTTGCCCTCCGCGGTATGGGCATGCGACGCGAAGATGTCCAGGATGATCGCCGTCCGGTCGATCACCGGGAGCCCGAGCGCGGACTCGAGGTTGCGCTCCTGGCGTGGCGAAAGCTCGTCGTCGACCGCGACGAGATTGGCGTCCGACCCCGCGAGATCGGCCTTGAGCTCGTCGATCTTGCCTGGACCGAGGTACGTGTTCGGGTGCGGATGATCGCGCCGCTGCACGAGTTCCCCGACATCGGCGACGCCGGCGGTCTTGAGCAGCTCGCGGAGCTCGGCGAGCTGCTCCTCTCCGCCTTCCGGCACGACCGCGACCATGTAGGCGCGCTGCCGGGCGCGGCCGCGCGGCCGCTGACCGTTAAGCGCCGCTTGCGGCGACTGGCGGGTCGGCTTGCCGTCTCTCTGCACTAAACCCGATGGTAGCTGCGCTTCCGGTCTACAACCGCCGAATGCGCTCAACCGCCTCTAGCAGCCGGTCGTCTGGCGTCGTCAGCGAGATCCGGAAATACCCCTCGCCGCTCGCGCCGTAGGCGCCGCCCGGAGAGATGATCACGGCGGCCTCCTCGAGCACGTGCTCGCAGTACGCAGCGGAGGACTCGAAGCCCTCCGGGATCGGCGCCCAAATGTAGATGGTCCCCTTTGGCGGCGTGACCTCGACGCCGGCCTCGGCGAGGGCGTCGCACACCAGATCGCGCCGACGTTGGTAGACCGCGTTCATCCGATGCTTGTCGGCATCGACCTCGGGCGCGAGGGCGGCGGCACCGGCGAGCTGGACGGCCTCGAAATTACCCGAGTCGATGTTCGACTTGAGGTGCCAGTAGTGCTCGATCGCCTCCGCGTTCCCGACGATCGCGGCGCAACGCCAACCCGTCATGTTGTAGCCCTTGGACAGCGAGAACACCTCGACACCGACCTCCTTGGCGCCCGGGGTCTGCAGGAACGACGGCGCCACGTAGCCGTCGTAGGTCGTCTCGCTGTAGGCGTTGTCGTGGACGACGAGGATCTCGTGGCGGCGGGCGAACCCGACCACCTCTTCGAAGAACCCATGCGGGACGATCGCTCCCGACGGGTTGTTCGGGTAGTTGATGAACATCAGCCGGGCGCGGTCGAGGTCAGCTTGCGAGATCGCCTCCAGATCGGGAGCGAAGCCGCGATCGGCCAGCAACGGCATCAGCACGGGCCGCCCGCCCGCGAGTAGTGACCCGCCGGTGTACACCGGGTAGCCCGGGTCGGACGCAAGCGTCACGTCCCCGGCGTCGAGGAACGCGAGGTGCAGGTTGAAGATGCACTCCTTCGCGCCGATCGCGGCCATCACCTCAGTCTCGGGATCGAGCTCGACGTCGAACCGCCGCTTGTAGAAGTCCGCGACCGCCTCGCGGAACTCCTGGCGGCCTCGATTCGACGGATAGTGGTGCGTGCTCGGATCCGCGACCGCGCGCTGCGCCTCGGCGACGATCGGCGCGTATGTCGGCGTGTCCGGATCGCCGATTCCGAGGCTGATCACGTCGACTCCGGCGGCTCGCTTGGCGCGGACCTTGCGCTCGAGCTCGGCGAACATGTACGGGGGGATCAGGTCCAGGCGGCTACTTCGTCGCATGCAGCTCCTCGAGGAAGGTGTCGGCAAGTGTGCCCCTGAACACGGGCACGGCCCACCCGGTCAGCTTGATGTGCAGGTCTCCGTCGATCTCGACCGTCAGCTCGCCTCCGTCGAGGACGACGGTCACCGGCGAGCGTCCGCCGTCGAGGACGTACGCGACCGCCGCCCCGATGGCGCCGGTGCCGCTCGCCGACGTCTCCCCCACACCGCGCTCGAAGATCCGCGCCTTTATACGGGAACCCCCGCCACCCAGATCGGTGAACCAGGACACGTTCGTGCGGTTGGGGAAGCATTCGTGGCGCTCGATCTCGGGTCCGATGGCCGCCAGGTCGAGCTGCTCGAGCTCGTGCTCGTCTTCTACGCGGATCGCGGTTTGCGGATTGCCGACCTGCACGAACTGGAAGCGCCAGGTCCGGCCGGCTGCCGTAAGCTCGCCTCGCCCGTCGGAGGCGCCCGACGGGTAGCTGGGGCTTGTCGCGGTCGCCCGACCCATGTCGACAGTGCACTCGGTGGCGGAGGTGATCCGCGGCCGGATGTCCCCCGCCGCGGTCTGGATCGCGAACGAGTCGGCGTCCGTCCAGTCGTGCCGGCGCAGGTACATGACGGCCTCGCGCGCCCCGTTCCCGGACAGTTCCGCCTCGGATCCGTCGGGATTGAAGATCCGCAACCGGGCGACGTAGCGGGGGTCATCCGGTTCTGAGAGGAGCAGGATCCCGTCGGCGGCCACGCCCGTGTGGGTCGCGCAGATCGCGCGGATTCGCGCCTCGGTCAGCTCGAACGGAAGGTCTGCTGCGTCCACGATCACGTAGTCGTTGCCGAGCGCTTGCCACTTCTCGAACTCCACGGGGCGCCAGTGTATGTGTACCGTCGCGCGCGCAATGGTCACGCGGCTGCAAGCCTGGGCGCGGCGCCGGCCATCGCTGCCGCTGTGGCTACTCGGCGCCGTGCTGGTCATTTCGTTCGCCGCGAGGCTGGCGTGGATCGCCGAGCCCTGCCACTCGCCGTGCCGCACACCAGCCGACCACCTCCTCATCTTCGACGAGGACTACTACGTCAACGCGGCGCGCGTCATCGACCGTATTGCGCCGCCCGCCGGCGCTCCCTACGCGAACTCCCCGCTCGCCACGGACCCGAACTCCGAGCATCCGCCGTTGGCCAAGCTGCTCATCGCCGGCGGGATCGAGCTATTCGGGGACGGCCCGTTCGCCTGGCGCTTCCCGAGCGTGCTGCTCGGCACGGTGGCGATACTCGGGATGTTCGCGCTCGTCCGGGCGGCGGGCGGGGGGAGGTGGACCGCGCTCGGGGCGGCGGCGCTGATGGCGGCCGACAACCTCATGCTCGTCCACGGCCGGATCGGGACGCTCGACATCTACGCGGTGGCCGCGATGGTCTGGGCCGCCGCGCTGTACCTGCGGGGCCGCCCGATCCTGGCCGGCGTGGTCGTCGGCGTGGGTGCGTGCGCCAAGGAGGTGACCCCGTATGTGCTGTTCGCGCTAGTGGTCCTCGAGGCGCTGCGCTGGGTCATGCGGCGCGAGGGTGCGGTCGCGGCGTTGAGACGGCTCGGGTGGTGCTTTGCCGCTTCCGCCGGCGCCTTTCTGGGCCTGCTGACGCTGCTCTACCAGATCGTCCCGCCCTACGACCCCCAGACGGGCAAGCTGGTGTCGGGGGTACCGTTCGGCGAGGTCAGCCGCATCCTCAGCTACGCCGCGCATCAGACCAGTCCGAACGGGCCGAAGGGGATCGCGTCATACCCGTGGGACTGGCTGGTCGACATCAAGCCGATCACGTATCTGCGGATCAACCCCGGGCACCCGACCGCCGCGCTCAGCCAGATCACGCCGGCAGTGCACTTTCTCGGGATGATCAGCCCGCCGATCCTGCTGCTGGCGATCCCCTCCATGGTGTTTGCGGGGATCGGCGCGTTTTCGACCGGTCGCCGGTTCGGGGCGCGAGACGAGGTGGGCCTCGTGGGTCTCGCCTGGTTTCTGGGGACCTACGTGCCGTTCGTGCTGCTCAGCCTCCTGGAGAGCCGGACCAGCTACCTGTACTACATGGTGATCGTGATGCCCGGGATCTACATAGCGGTGGCCGACCTGATCGGGCGGATCGGCGCCGGCCGGATCCTGTGCCTCGCCTGGATGGGAGCCGTGCTGGCGGCGGTGATCGTGATGTACCCGTTCACCCCGTTGCCGTGAGAGTGACCGGAAGCGGACCGTAGCGGAGGATCGTCGCCAGGTCCTGGGCGGATTGGACCGTGAAGCCCCCCGAGATGTCGGCGCCGTTGCCCGGTGCGATCCCATCGGGGTACACCTTGAAGTCGATGTACGGGACGGTCAGCAGCCGGCCGTCGAGCGCGATCGCGAAGTGCTGGTTGAGAGTCCGCCCGGGCCCGCTCACCTGGTCTCCTCGGACGGCGACGGTTTTCGTCATGTTCTTGAACACCGCGCCGCCGGTCCTGGTGAATCCGAACTGGAGGTCGGGCGAGCCGGAGGCATCGGTGCGCTGCTTGGGATGGGTGATGGCGGCCTCGGTCAGCACCGAGTCGTCCCTGAGCACGTAGAACCGGGCGTGCGGGTTGGCGAAGTTCGCGGGGCTGTAGCCGCTGGGGTCGACCGCCTCGACCACGACGCCCTTGCGCGGCAGCCTGGACGCGAGCGCCAGCGCCTGGCGCAGCGGCATGCTGCCCGCGCCGGTCTGGCCGGGGGCGAGCGATTCGGAGCCCTGGCTGATCTGGAGGGCGGTCGGGTTTTGGGCCTGGAGCTGGCTGGCGACGGTCTTACCGTTAGGCGTGATCGCGTCGGCCTCCCAGTCGTAGAACCTGAGCCGTCCGGGGACCGCGAGCGCGAGGATGCGGGCCCGGGCGGCAGTCCCGGCGTGCGGCGCCACGACGACGATGTCTCGTCCGTTCCAGGACACACTCGTCCCGGGGAAGGCGTGGGTCAGGCGCTCGAGCAGGATCGAAATCGAGCGGTCGATCGCCGCGGGACCTACCGGCGCCTTGGGGTCGATCGCCTTCGCCTTGAACGTGACGGTGACGTCTCGAGGACCAGTCCCGGCGGCCGATCCGGCCGGGCGGTTCGAGCCTCGCGCGAGCAGGAATACCCCGGCAACCACGATCACCACGATCACCACGGCCACCGCGGCCGCCGTTGCGAGGTATCCGAAGGCAGACGGACGGCGGGACGAGCGCGGCAACCCCGCCTCCACGTTGCGCACGATCTGGCGCTCGACGCGGTCGAAATAGTCGCTCACTGATCACGCTCCGTCATTTGATGTCTCAGGCGCGAGAGGCCACGACTGACGCGCTGGCGGGCCACGAGCTCCGAGCAGTTCAGTATCTGGGCGATGTCGGCGTATTCGCGGTCCTCGAGGACCCGCGACCGGACGGCCTTGCGCTGGGCCTCGGGGAGCTGTTCGACCAGCTCGAGGACCGGCTGGTCGGGAGCGGAGGCGAGCTCGTCGACGCGCGCGAGGTCGTCGTCGTCGAGCACCTCGGGCTCGAACGCGAGCCGGCGGCGGGCGCGATCCTCGACCCGGCCGTGGCGCCGGCTCTCGAGCAGCTTGTTTCGCGCGATCCCGAGCACCCACGGACGTGCCGAACCCGACCCCCGCGGGCGAAAGCGCCGTGCGACCAGAAAGATCGCGGCGAACACCTCGGCCGTGAGGTCGGCCGTTGCCTCCCGATCTCGGGTTTCGCCGAGCAGAAATCGGACCACCGTCGGTAGGTGGCGCCGATAAAACGTCGCGAAGGCCGCTCCGTCGCCGACCACGACCGCCGCCAGGAGCTCACCATCAGTTCGGTCGGCGTCGAATGCCATCTCACTACGAGACTTTGCGCGAGGGTTGCGCTGTGTGACGTTGTTCGTCGGTCAGCCGCCGCCGGGTTTCCACAGCGACAGCACCTCGTTGGCGGTTTCCGCGGGCGATCGCCCCGTCGTGTCGACCAGTTGGACGTCGGCGAGCTTCCGCATCCACGTGAGCTGCCGGCGCGCGTAGTTGCGCGTTCTCCGCTTCATCGAGTCGACGTCCCCGGCCAGCAGCTCCTCGAAACCGAGCGCTTTGCGCGCGGTGGCCGACGCTCCAGCGGCGTGGGCAACGCGCACCTCCTGCTGGGCGCCGGCGGCGACCATCGCATCGACCCGGGCGTCGATCCGCTCGTAGAGCTGCGAACGCTCCATCACCAGCCCGACCAGCAGCGTCGGGTGGCGGACATCACTCGTCCATAGCTCGGAGTCTGGAGTGTGGGGGTCGAGCTCCCCGGCGTCGAGCAGCTCGAGCGCCCGGATAATCCGCTGTCGATCACCGGGATCGATGTCGTTCGCGGCCCACGGCGCTCGGTCGCGGAGCACGCCGTGCAGCGCCGGCGCTCCGCGGCGCTCGAGCTCGGACAGCCACCGCTCCCGCGCCCCTTCGGGAGGCGGGGGCCGCAGGCTGAGCTCGGCCAGTGCCGCCCGGAGGTAAAGCCCGGTTCCGCCGACCACGATCGGGCGGCCGCCGGCGACCAGCAGCGCGTCGATCTCGGCGTGGGCCAGTTCGGCATACTGGCCGGCGCTGAAGCTCGCGTCCACGGGCAGGAACGAGATCAGCCTGTGCTCGAGCGGCTTGCGTTCGTCCGGGGTAGCGGCTCCGGTCAGCGTTTCCAGCCCCTGGTACACCTGAAGCGCGTCGGCCGAGACCGCCACCGGCCGCTCACCGAGCTCCCGCAGGCGACGGGCAAGCTCGATCGCGACGTCGGTCTTGCCGACCCCGGTCGGACCGAACAAAGCGATCACCTCGGCGCGCGGCATGGGCCGGAGTATCGTGGAGCGATGAGGATCGGCACTGGAATCTCGACCGAGCACGACCCTCTCACCGCGGGGACCGCCGCGGCCCGCTCGGCGGCCGCCGAGCTGAACGGCGAGCGCCCTGACCTCGCGGTGGTATTCGCCAGCGGCGCCCACCTGGCCGCGCCCGAGGCGATGCTCGAGGGCGTCCAGGCGGTGCTCGATGCGGACGCGCTGGTCGGCTGCGGCGCCGGCGGCGTAATCGGATGCGGGCGCGAGCTCGAGTCCGGCACGGCGCTCGCCGTATGGGCCGCCACGTTCGACGACGGCGGCGCCGCCACGCCGTTCCACGCCACTTTGACCGAAGGAGAGACGGAGCACCGGCTCGAGGGGCTTCCCGATCTCGACGGGTCCAGCGGCCTCTTGATGCTGTCGGACCCGTACTCGTTCCCCACCGACGCGGTGCTCGAGTTCCTGTCCGAGCACGCGCCGACGGTCCCGGTGATCGGAGGCCTCTCGAGCGGACGGACCGCCGGCGGCGATGGGGCGCTGTTCGTCGGGGACGAGGTATACGAGGACGGGGCGGTCGGCGTCAGCCTGCAGGGCGTCGAGATGCTGCCCTGCGTCTCGCAGGGGGCGGCTCCGCTCGGCCGTGAGGTCACGATCACCGCGGCGGAGGGAAACGTCATCCACGAGCTGGCGGGACGACCGGCGCTTCAGACCGTCGAGCAGATCGTTTCCGAGCTCTCTCCTCGCGAGCGTGGGCTGGTCGCCGGCGGGCTCCTGATCGGGGTGGTCATCGACGGCGGCAAGCCCGAGTACACCCAGGGCGACTTTCTCGTGCGCGGGGTGCTGGGCGCGGACAGCGAAACGGGGTCGCTCGTCGTTGGGACGCAGGCCGAACCGGGCCAGGTCGTGCGCCTCCATGCTCGCGACGCGCGCTCGGCCGACGAGGATCTCCGCCAGGCACTCAAGTTGCGGGTCGAGGCCCTTGCCGGCGAGCGCCCGGCTGGAGCGCTCGTGTTCTCCTGCAACGGCCGCGGCAGCGCGATGTTCGGGATCGCCGACCACGACGCCGAGGCGATCGAGCGCGAGCTCGGAGGAGCGCCGTCCGCCGGGTTCTTTGCCGCCGGCGAGATCGGACCGGTCGGCGGGCGCAGCTTCCTGCACGGTTTCACCGCGACGCTGGCAGTCTTCCCGCGGGCTTCATGAGCCGCCTGAGCGGCAACGTCGTCCTCACCGGCGCCAGCGGGGGGCTGGGCCACGCGATCGCGCGGGCGGTGGCGCCCCGAAGCGCCGACCTCGTGCTAACCGCGCGCCGGACAGAGGTGCTCGAGCCGCTCGCGGCCGACCTCGGAGCCCGCGTGGTCGCCTGCGACCTATCGCAACGCGAGGATGTCGAGCGGTTGATATCGGAGGCGGGACGGGTCGATGTGCTGATCGCGAACGCAGCGCTGCCCGCGTCGGGCTTCCTGCTCGAGTTGACCCCGCCCGAAATCGATCGAATGCTCGAGGTCAACCTGCGGGCGCCGATTGCGCTCGCCCGCGCGTTCGCGCCTGGCATGGCCGAGCGCCGGCGCGGCCACTTGGTGTTCATCTCGTCTTTGTCTGGAAAGGCCGCGTCGCCGGCGTCCGCGGTCTATTCGGCGACTAAGTTCGGGCTGCGGGGGTTTGCCCTCGGCCTCCGCGAGGACCTGCGCCCCCACGGCGTGGGCGTCTCCGTGATCCTGCCCGGCTTCATCCGCGAGGCCGGGATGTTCGCGGACTCGCAGGCGAGCCTCCCACCCGGCGTGGGCACGCGGTCTCCCGAGGAGGTGGCGCGGGCGGTGATCTCGGCGATCGAACGAAACCGGGCCGAGGTGGCGGTCGCGTCGCTGCCGATGCGGCTTGGAGCGACGATCGGAGGCGCGGCGCCGGGGTTGTCCTCGGCGGTTAGCCGGCTGCTCGGCAGCGAACGGATCGCCGCCCAGATCGCCGCCGGTCAGCGCGACAAGCGCTAACGGTTCGTTCTCGGGCCCGCGGCGCGCGATGAGCACTCATTGTTTCCGGCCGATCCGCGGCGCGCGATGACTCATTGTTTCCGGCCGATCCGCGGCGCGCGATGAGGACTTATTGTCTCCGGCCGATCCGCCATAAGCGCATCCCTTTTGTTCCCGGCCGTTGATCAGGGGTACGATCGGGACATGAGTGACTCCGCCTTCTGGCGCGAGCTCGGACAGCAGCTTCGCGTCGACTCAATCAGG
>Ga0070765_100001708_pt1 | contig 13528 bp, 9 predicted proteins | sample HubBroMetageWFT5_FD_71516 | JGI IMG/M metagenome (GOLD analysis project Ga0070765, IMG submission 71516) | Warmed and freeze-thawed soil microbial communities from the Hubbard Brook experimental Forest, New Hampshire - Hubbard Brook CCASE Soil... | ecosystem: Environmental > Terrestrial > Soil... | reverse complement strand
AGCTGTATACTTTGCCAGCGAGGATGCCAGACGCGACGTTCGCCTTTTGGTACTTGCAGAAATTGCCCAGGGATATTTTCAGTTACGGGCACTCGATGCCGATCTGGAAGTTGCAGTCCGCACGGTCAAGAGTTTCCAGGATACTCTGGACCTTTTTCAGAACAAGTTTGCAGGTGGTGCCGCTTCCGGACTTGAGGTTTCTCGGGCACAGGCAGCTCTGTCGAACGTCGCCGCCGTAATCCCAGACCTGCGGCGGCAGATGGTTGCCCAGGAAGTAGCGTTGAATTTGCTCCTGGGGCGCAGCCCCGGCCCGATCAACCGTGGCAGCACTTTGACGGAGCAGTTTGACCCACCCGAAGTGCCTACCGGCTTGCCTGCACAGTTGTTGGAGCGCAGGCCTGATCTCCACGAGGCTGAGGAAACTTTGATTGCTGCAAACGCCAACGTCGGCGTCGCAAAAGCCAATTTTTTCCCGACCATCTCGCTAACGGGCGCGTTTGGCGGAGTAAGTCCTCAACTTTCGGAACTCACTGGCACAGGCAAAGCGTGGAGCCTCGCCGGCAATTTGGCCGGTCCACTTTTTACGGCGGGTCGGCTGAAAAACGAATATCGAGCAGCTCTGGCGCAACGCGACCAGGCAAAGATTTCTTTTGAATATGCGGTTACGCAAGCATTTGGTGAAGTTTCAACGTCGCTTTCAGCCCATCAAGAGCTTGCCAAGGCCTACCTAGAGCAGCTGAACTCTGTGGAAGCCTACCGGGAGTCAGTCCGGCTGTCGAGCATCCGGTACGACAGTGGGCTCGCAAGCTATCTCGAGATCATCGATGCTGAGATCGAAATGTATCCAGCTGAGCGGTCCGCAATAGTCTATGACCTCGGCCGCAAAGTGGCTCTCGTCAATCTGTATCGAGCGCTGGGCGGTGGTTGGAATCTTAACGATTCGCAGTGGATTAGCAGTAGTGGGACATCTTCGCCCGCGCAGCCATCCACTCCGTAGAAGTCTTGATCAACCGAAAGCATAAAGAAGTCTCCCGGCATTCTTTTCCAGACAGTTCTGGTTGAGACGAAGTCCCTGGTCGTAATGGAGGAGTCACTCCCAATGGGCAACGAAAACGTTTCGCAAGAAGATAAATCCCTAAAGCGGAAAAAATACGAAAAAGAAATGCGCCGGCTCCAGGCAGAGCTCTGCAAATTGCAGGACTGGGTGAAATACAAAGGACTCCGGGTCATCGTTGTTTTTGAAGGACGGGACGCCGCCGGTAAAGGCGGAACAATTCGCGCGATTACAGAGCGCGTCAGTCCGCGCGTGTTCCGCTTGGTTGCGTTACCGGCCCCATCCGATCGCGAAAAAAGTCAGATGTATGTCCAGCGCTACATGCAGCATTTTCCTGGCGCCGGCGAGATGTTGATCTTCGACCGCAGTTGGTACAACAGGGCCGGAGTCGAACACGTCATGGGATTTTGTACGAATGAGCAGTACCGCGAGTTCCTCAAAATCTGCCCAGTATTCGAAAAATATATCGTGGATGCTGGGATCATCCTGATCAAGTACTGGCTCGAAGTTGGCAAGAAGGAACAGCAGCGCCGATTCGAGGCCCGCATTAAGGATCCACTGCGCCAATGGAAACTTAGTCCGATGGATCTGGAATCATTCAGCCGCTGGTACGAATATTCGCGGGCCCGCGACAAAATGCTGGATGCCACCGACTCCAAGCATGCACCGTGGCATCTGATTCGCTCTGATGACAAGCGCAGGGCTCGCCTCAACTGCATCTCTCACTTGCTGAATGTGATTCCCTATAAAAAGGTACCCCGAGAGAAGATCATATTGCCGAAACGCTCCGAAAAACATAGTTACGACGATCAGAAATCCCTTAAGGGGCACAGGTTCGTTCCGGAAAGATACTAAGGGGTGGACGCTGCCGAGAAGCATGACCCAACCAGAAGGGAAGTTTTCGAACTAAGCAGAGCGCGGTGTCTCGGCGCCGTGTGGCTCCATTTCCAGTTGTGCCGACATCCTAGCGCACATTTGTCGCACGATCGGCATGAGGCTCTCCGACGCTGCCATTTGCTTGCCTGGTCGCCGCCAAAAAGCTAGTCAGTTCTAAGCTCGATTCACGCTCAAGAGGAGGGAAGATAGTTCACATTTAGCTGTTCTTTTTACCCTGTCGAGAGATTCCGAGTCCCTGGCGGTCTTCTGCCGATGCATCCAGTTTGTCTTCCGTATCACCAAAGGACCGCTCTATGGTGGACTGGAGCCGACGCTGCCAGTACCGAAGAGCGTCATGACGCTCTTCGGGCAGGACGGAGACCATCTCACTGATGAGCGCCTTCATCCGACGCATAACCTGCACACTATTGGCGCCATAGAAACGAATTTCATCGAATGCCACGCGCAGGAAATCCTCCCAGCTCGGAAAGGCAATGAGAACGCGTAGCTTGCCATTCGGGTCGCGAAACGCTCCTATTTCCAAACGGCGTCGGCCGAGACGGAGCAATAGGTCTTCGATCTGGTCCAGTGCTTGCACTGCTGTAGTTGGGTCGTTGATGGCAGGAGATAGGGCTTTAATGGCGATATCCACCAGCAAACGGATTGCATATTTGGGATCCTGTTCGAAAGTACGCTCACTGCCAAGTTCAACCGCTTTTCTCAATTGCGCCTCTGGAAGAGGGCCGACCCCTCCAAGAACTCGAAGTATCGGAGTCGATTCCAAGACGGAATCACCAACGGAAGCGGTCAACTCAATTATGCAATCGGCCCCGCTGGCAATGTGCACCAGGGTCGGCACGTCCACAGCTTGGACGATCTGCGGCCGCCCGTGATGCATGAGTGTTTGGACATGGGGAGAATTACAAATCTCAGCAGAGCTTGGAGAAGCTGGAGCATCTAACGGTGGGTAGAGACTCTCAATAATCACGCGACCTTTATCCCCCGTGAAGATCAGCATCCGGGCCACCTGGAGCATGCTTACGCGCTGGATTAAGCTGATGAACATAATGATGCTTAGGATTAGAAGAGTAGTCACCACAGCCACGTTCACAAGCGAAACTCGGCCGGAACCGCTCCGGTCGACCCAAGCCAGTGCGACCAACGCATATAGAAATGTGGCCGTAAACACTCCGATAGCGTGAGAGATCACGGGATCGCGTGCTATCCAGAGAACGAGTCGCGGGGAGTAGGCAGTGGCGCTGAATTGCACCATGACAAAAGTCAGCGAGAATACGATCCCGGTGAGGGCGAGCATGCCGGAGGCTATCGAAGAGTAAAAGCCGATCGCTGCATTTACGCTGATGGTGGAAACAAAGTCTGGCAGAAGCACATGTGCCAGACGAGCACTTGTGAAGCCAAGCGTGAGCGCTGCTGCCGCATATAGCAATGGGATAAACCATGTCTTGACTTGTGCTTGTCGCAGTCTCTCGAACATCGTCTCGCTATCCTCATGCCAGGTGGGTTGAGCCGAAAGATAGGGAACAACTCGGCTTTGGACTAGTCGCGAAGCCGTGTCTCTGAATTCTGGTTCAGCTTACTCTCTGGCGTATCACATTTATCCCCTGCCTTCGATACAACGAAATTGTCACCTGAGCGGTCCCGGCTCTCCTTGAAAAAAGCTCCCTCAAGCGATTACTTATGCGTGATTCGTATTTAATCCTAGAACTATACTCGATTGGCCTAGGGGTTTCCCTAGTTGTCGCGATTCTTCAGCGCTGACAAAACGCAGACCAGTGCTCAGCCCATTAGTTCAGCGAATCGCATTTTGACTGAGCAAGTCGTGATGCAGCCAAGCTTGGCCTCTGCGCGAACGCCACGGAGCTTCGCCCAATCGCGCTTCGCTCCTATGCCGCGGCAGTCGACAACAATTCCGGCATTGAGGATTGCGCTATGTTCGACGAAAGTCTCCCAGTGACATTCGACCTCAGCTTCTTGGAGGGCGATAGACACCGCTTTAAGGAAGGCGCGATTATCTATCTGAGCTTCATTCGGAATATACAGAGCTTCGGGAAAGCGTGTGCCAAGGACAGGTTCGAGTTCGCTCGTTCGCGCACAATCGATTTGTTTGACCGGCGACTGCTGCGAAGCAAATTTTCTGTGTGCGCGAACAGCTTCTCCTGTGTCCTCGCGATGCCAGAGCAGAAGCGTTCCGCTATCACGGAAAAAGACGGGCACAGGCAGTTCAGCCAGCCATTGAGGCCAGAGTGAAAGGCTGTGCATGCCCATGGCGGCGATTTCCGCACCGGCGTCTATTGCTTCCGTAGTTGGAGCGATCATCCCTGCTGCGACCCACGCAGCGGAGTTTTCTCCCCGGTGGCTTGCGGCATCGTAAATGGCAACCCGTGCCCCGGCCCGTACAGCGCGCCAGGCCAAACAGCGGCCAAGCAATCCAGCGCCTACGATCGCGAGGTCAGGCCGGGTCACAGATAGATCTCTCCTCCGCGCTCGACAAACTCACGCGCTTTTTCGGCCATGCCAGCCTGGGGTTCCTGTTGATAGGTTGCGCGAATTTCCTCGGTGATCTTCATCGAGCAAAACTTTGGTCCACACATCGAGCAGAAGTGCGCCGTTTTGGCGCCGTCGTGCGGCAACGTTTCGTCGTGGAACTCACGCGCACGATCCGGATCCAGGCTCAAGTTGAACTGATCCTCCCAACGAAACTCAAAACGAGCCTTGGATACAGCGTTGTCCCGCAACTGTGCGCCTGGCCATCCTTTCGCTAAGTCCGCGGCGTGTGCGGCGATTTTGTAGCTGATGATGCCAGTCCGGACATCTTCTTTGTTCGGAAGGCCAAGGTGTTCTTTGGGTGTTACGTAGCAGAGCATCGCTGTTCCGTACCACCCGATCTGCGCCGCACCGATCGCGCTGGTGATGTGGTCGTAGCCTGGAGCGATGTCCGTAACGAGGGGGCCAAGCGTGTAGAAAGGTGCATCGAAACAATGCCGTAACTCCGCGTCCATGTTTTCCCGGATGCGCTGCATCGGGACGTGGCCGGGCCCTTCGATCATTACCTGGACGTCGTGTTTCCAAGCCCGTTCGGTCAACTCCCCAAGAGTGCGCAATTCCGCAAACTGGGCTTCATCATTCGCATCGTAGATGGCGCCGGGACGGAGACCGTCGCCCAGGCTGAACGAGACGTTGTAGGCCTTCATGATTTCGCACATCTCGTCGAAATTCGTATAAAGGAAATTCTCCTGATGATGTGCGAGGCACCACTTCGCGAGAATTGAGCCTCCTCGCGAGACGATGCCGGTCATTCGATTCACGGTCAGGGGAATCCACGGCAACCGAACCCCGGCGTGCAGAGTGAAATAGTCCACACCTTGCTCGGCCTGTTCGACAAGCGTATCGCGCATTAACTCCCAAGTGAGATCTTCCGCACAGCCTCCAACTTTTTCGAGAGCCTGATAGATTGGCACCGTCCCCACCGGCACGGGACAGTTACGAATGATCCATTCGCGGAGTTCGTGGATGTTCTTTCCGGTCGAAAGATCCATGATCGTGTCCGCTCCCCAATATGTGGCCCAGATCATTTTGTCGACTTCTTCCGCGGGTGAGGACGTGACGGCGGAGTTGCCAATGTTGGCGTTGATTTTTACCTTGAAATTACGACCAATGATCATCGGCTCGAGTTCGGGGTGGTTCACGCTGGAAGGGATAATCGCGCGGCCTGCGGCAACTTCATCGCGCACAAACTCGGGCGTGACTTGTTGCGGAAGGCGCGCACCGAACGATTCACCGCGGTGCTGTCGCAGGAGGGATGCATAGGCAGGATTCTCGAACAGACGCTCCAGCTGCATCGACTCCCGTAAGGCAACGAATTCCATCTCAGGCGTGACGATGCCTTTGCGGGCGTAGTGCATCTGGCATACGTTTTTGCCGCTGCTTGCGCGACGGGCGATAAACCGCGAAGGAAATTGTAAGTGGTACGTCAGCAAATCTCTTTCGCGCTGGCGTGCATATTCGGAACTAGGACCGGCGAGAATCTCCGTATCGCCGCGTTCCTTGATCCAGTTAGAACAGAGGTCGGGAAGTCCGCGAGTCAGATTGATTGCGGTTTCAGAGTCTGTGTATGGGCCGGAAGTATCGTAAACCGGCACAGGAGGATTTTCTTCAGTGCGGTTACTGTGGCGCGTAGCGGATAGAGAGATCTCGCGATACGGCACGCGCAGATCTGAGCGGCTACCTTGAAGGTATCGTTTCTGCGATGCGGGATGCGATGAAGGTGTACGAATTGTTGAAACAGTTGGAGATTCATTCAGCATAGCGATCCTTTTTTCTTACCGAAACAACTACTGAGGTATGAGAGTCGGAGCCGGTCTTCCGGCCAATACGGAGTCGATATTGTCCAAGGCCAGCATACCCATCGCTACGCGAGTCTCAACGCTCGCACTGCCGATATGCGGCAATAAAAACGTATTCTTCAGTTCAAGATAGCCTGGATGGATTTTTGGTTCTCCCGCGAATACGTCCAGTCCGGCGGCAGCTACTTGTCCGCTTCGGAGTGCAGCAATCAAATCTTCGTCTGCCACCAGGCCACCCCGTGCCGTGTTCACGACAACGGAGCCGTGGGGAAGTAGAGCGATTGATTTGGCATTCAGGAAGTGGTGAGTCCTTGGAGTTTCGGGTGCGTGCAGACTAAGAAATTGGCCAACCCGAAGCAGTTCGTTTGGGTCTTCATGATAAATCGCTTCGCCTTCCAGGTCAGGGGGCAGCTTCGAGCTATTGCTGTAGTGAATATTCATCCCGAACCCCCTCGCGCGGCGCGCCATCGCTTGTCCTACGTGCCCCATCCCGAAAATGCCGAGGATTTTGCCGCCAACTTGCCAGCCCAAGAGCATGTTGGGACTCAAGGGCCTCCAAGCCCCTGTTCGAACCAGCTCCTGGGCCTCGTAAGCACGACGCGAAGCGCCAAGTAGAAGCAGCATGGCGATGTCTGCCGTCGCTTCATGATTGACGCCTGGGGTGTAAGCGACCAAGATTTTTCTGCGAGCAGCGGCTTCCAGATCGATATGCTCATAACCTACAGAGTACGTAGCTATGACTCTCACTGTTGGCGAAACTCTCTGGAAGAACGTGGAATCCAAGCGGTCCAGGTTAGTGACGAATATAGCGTCAGCTCCGTCTGCTGCTGCCAAAAACTGCTCTCGGGTGAAAGGTACCGTATTCGGATTGCGCCTTGGGTCGTAGTCCTGATCGATACGGTCTTCAACTTCCTTCGGGAATTGGCTTGCGACTACCAAGATTGGGTTCTTCACGCTGGTATCTCCGATTTCGGAACTTCGTATGGAATCCTCTGACAACACAAAACACGCTTTTCCCAGGGACTACTTCCTCAAATCTTTCAGTGTCTTGAGATCGTCGACGACGTATGCCATCGAAGCCCGTATCCCCGTGCCAGAACGGACGGGTGCTAAGTCTGAAATTTCTTCGCTTCGGCAGACGGGCAGCGTGAGGAAACCTTCACCTATCCACGCTTGCTCGATTTTCACATCATGCGGAACATTCTCGACAAGCTCGTGAACCGCAGGCTTGTCTTGCTTGCCGGCGGCGAGACGCGGGGAGTGCAGGAGATTGATGACTGGCCGCTGCTTCAACAACGACATATCTTTTATTGGCTCTTTCAAAGTTACAAGTCCTTCGGCAAGCCGTTGCCCACTCGATGTGACGGAGCCAGCAAACCTCGATCCTGGTGCAAGGGCCGGACCCGCTTTTCCCGTCGCGGCGTAGTATCTGGTCTGGAACACTTGGCCGAGACGCTTTGGATAACCCTGAGCCCAGCCGCGAGCGATTGCCGCATCATTGTCGACGAAGATGTAAGGACAATAAGCAACGGGCCAATCCTCGTACAAGGCATCCACGAGGATGAAGAATTCGCGATATTGATAACGGGCCGGATCAAGATATTCGTCGTTACTCCCGCTGAACTGCCAGTCGTAGAAGAGTGCATTGCTGTGACCATTTGCAGCGCGATCGGGCTGAAGCCCGTCAGATAACAGGGCAGCCACGGCAGCTGGGTCCGACCAGAACTCGATGTTTAGGAAGTCCGCAGAGTAATACCACGGCGGTGTCGGATTCAGCGTGGACTTGCCTTTTGGTGTGAGCGGATAGTTGAAGCCTTTAAGCATCAATAGTTCTCCTTTTTGCTGCCAGATAACGAGTTCTATCTCTGACTCTTCCTCAAGAGTTTGGGATCAGGTCTTCGTACCTAATTTGGGTAGGGCACGCGGAGCAGGCTGCCTGATGTCGATGGCAAAACATACCGGAAACCTGCGTAGACCATGCTTAGATGCGCGTTCTTAGGCGCACCTGGAGCTTCAAACCAAGGAGCGCGAGTCACGTAGGAATACTGCGTGTAATACTGCAGCGCTCCGTACTTATCGGACTTCCAGAAGGTTTGCAGCCAATCGAACGTGTATTCCTGAATGGCGCGGTTATTTGTGTTCGGCGAGCCTGGCCCTCCGTACCCGATGATGGTGCTCGGATTGGCAGTGTTTGTAGTGTCCGGAAAGAAATTCCGCCCGAAATAATCTGCACCGTAATAGACGGCGAATGCGGACCTTTTAGAGGCGATCCACTCGAGGCCGGCGAGGCCCGATCCAGTGTGCACCATGGAAGGAAAGATGTTGGTTCCCGCGGCGTTCGGCCGAAGAACTAATTGTGGTCCATCCGATACCAGATAGTGGGCGCCGCCGTCGCTCCAAAACGCATTGAGCAAGATGAGGAAATTGTGGAAGAGTTCATAGTTGCCAGCTATGGAACCACCGCCGCCCAAAGCCGAGTGCGAAGAGTAAAACTTTTCGCCGACTGGCACGACCGCGGACCGCGCCCCCGTAATCAATCCGACTCCTTCCAAATGGAAATGCCTGCCTCCAAGGTTTGTGTCATAAGCGATTTTGGAAAGGATGTCGGGAAAAAGATTGGGGGCGCCTATTTGAGCTCCATTATCAAATTGCGGGCTGACCGTAGAGGCAAAAGCCGATGGAAGGGCAACGAAACTTCCAATGAATTGGTTGGGGTCCTCAATAGCCAGCCCAAACGCCAAATGGTCGTTGGCGTGATAGGAAACGCGGAACTCCGCAGCGCGGGTGAAGGTCAAGCCAACTTGGAAGTTTTGATCCTCGTTGTAGGTTGTTGCCAGATCAGACGGCATCGGACCCAGGCCGTTGCGGTTGGGGGTCAGCCAACTGTAGGTTTGTCCGCCGAGAACTTCCCACTTGCCGCGTTTCAAGTCCATAAAACAAAGACGCAGTCGAAGGGTGTGGCCGTTCACGACCTGATACACATTGGTGGCGTCATTGCCACTGAAGTCCGCTTCGCAGTAGCCGAGGACATCATTGGCACCGACTTTGTCTGTAACCTTTATATTGAAGCGGGAATACTGAGAGGTAAGCCGATTCTCGGTAAGGTGGCCCTGCGCCGTGTTGCTGTACGGTATAGCGGCGAAGTTGGTGGCGATGTTGTTCTGGGTATTGGTGGAACGGAATACACTTTCAAAGTCCACGAACCCGCCGGGAGTAAATACGGCGTCGCCAATGTTGAAGGACCCCAGCGGCTTTTGGTTCTCTTTTGCTTGTTCCTGGGCCACTGGCTGACTACTAACATTCGCGCCAATAGAACTATTCGCGGACCCCGGGCTGGAGGGAATCGCGGTATGCATGGCCGCATTGATCATACTTGGTGGGTGTTGGTTCCCAACCGATGCCGCTTGTTCGGTTTTCGCCCGCTCCTTTAGAGCTTCAATTTCCTCTTGTTGCGCAGCCATCTGCTTTTGTGTTTGCAAGAGAGCTTCGCGGAGAGCCTTGACCTCCGCGGCCAGGTTGGTGTCGTTCGCCGGGGAATCGGGATTCGCGCCGTTGGTTTGTCCTTGCGCGACACCCGTTAAAAGAAGGGACACGATTAGAATGTAGATCGGCTTCATATCTAGACAGCCTCTGCACTCTTTCGCGCGTGACCGGTTTCGCGGAGAAATGAGCTGAGGACAATCGCCAGAGCGATACCGCCGATCCAAAAGAGGCCGCTCTGGCGAAAATGAGCGATATGGTTTTGCGTGCTGGCGAACCCTTTGCCAAGTAGATCGGCAAAAATGGGACCGATGAGCGCAGTGACGCCGAAGGTGAGGAAGTTAATCCCACCTGTCGCACTCCCCTTGACTTCGTCTGGATTAACTTCCTTGATGATCGTGTACGGAATCATGGCCGCGCCGGAGGCAATGCCAAAAACCAGGCAGCCGATTTCCGCGGCTCGATGACCGGTGCTGAAAGTGATCAACGCACCGGCGAGCAACATAACGACCGCTCCGCCGATGAGCGCAGGTTTGCGGCGCCCCATCTGATCCGCTAGCCAGCCGAGGACCGGACAACCAATCACCCATCCGATGGGCACGAGGGAACCGGTGACCACTGCGTCGTGGTAGCTGAACATGCGGTCGCGCTGGAAAAAGGCCACACCCCAAGTCATGTCGCCAATCGTCGTGGGAACAAATAGGAGTCCTGCCACGGCGCCGCACAAGTACGACTGCGGATTTCGGAAAACAATAGCGTAAGGGCGAATGAGTGAAGCCCAGCCCGAACCCGAGGCTTGTTGACGGGATTCAGACGGAGCAATCAAAAAAAGCGCTATGCCCACGACTACGCACGCGATCGCAAGCCAATGCCAGATGGATTGCCAACCGACGCCGTGCTCGAGCCAAGGTCCGACAACGAACTGCCCCGCGGCTCCTCCGAGCATGCCAAGACATTGCGTTACGCCGATGGCCGTTGCGAGCCAGCGTGCGGAAAAGCCGCGCGAAGCCAAATAGACTGCGCCGGTGAACGCAAATGCGGAGCCTGCACCTTGCAGCAGCCTGCCGGTGTATCCGGCTGTGGTCGTTGGAACGCTAAAGAGCAGGCATCCCAGCGCTAAAATAAAAATCCCAACCGGGACAACTTTTTTTGCGCCAAGGCGGTCGAGCGCTGCACCGGCGATAAGACTCGTTGTGGAGTAGGTGTAATAGTAGGTGCCGAGAATGGCGCTGACGCCGATCGCGCTGGTGCCAAATGCGATAGAGAGAGGTTGAATCATCACGGCCGGCGCAGACCGTGAGGCGTATTCGAGAAAGTAGAAGCAGAGACCGAGCGCCCACGCTATCTGGTACGCTCGGACCCGCCACGCACTTGCTGCTTGGGATTCAATAGGTGCAGTCATTGGTTTCGTAGTCATGTAAGCATGTGGATTCCCCGGCGCTTACCGGAAAAGGTTGGCCTTGGCGAGATCGATGATTTCATCGCCGCGCCCGTTGAGAACCGCTTTCAGCATAAACAGGGAGAAGCCCTTGGCTTGCTCGAGCGTGATCGTCGGGGGCATTGCGAGTTCCTGACGCGCGACGAAGACTTCAACCACGGCGGGACCGTCGTGCTTCAGAGCCTGCGCAATCATCGGCTCTACCTGGTCCGGCGTTCTCGCAGTCAACCCCAGAACCCCCGAGCCTTCGGCGATCTTTGCGAAATCTGGACTCCCCAGGTCGGTGGCAAACTCGAGGAAACCGGACGCCTTTTGCTCCAGTTCCACAAAGGCCAGTGATTCGTTCTTGAAGATGATCACCTTCACCGGCAATTTCTGATGTTTCAGGGTAATGACATCCCCCATGAGCATCGAGAAGCCGCCATCGCCCGAGAACGAGACGACTTGGCGACCAGGATAGGCAGCCTGTGCTCCGATGGCCTGAGGCATTGCGTTTGCCATAGAGCCATGATTGAAAGACCCAAGAAGTCGCCGTTTTCCGTTCATCGTGAGATAGCGTGCGGACCAAATTACGGGCGAACCTACGTCGCAAGTAAAAACCGCGTCGTCGGCTGCAAGTTTGTCGATCACCCTGGCAACATATTGAGGATGGATCGGAGGTTTGTTGGAGTTACCGGTGGCGAGGTCATCCAAATCTTTGCGTGTCTTGCGATAGTGTTCCACCGAATCGCTCAAGTGCTTTTGGTATTGGTTCTGCTCCAGCTTTGGAAGCAGGGCACGCAGAGTCGTCTTCGTGTCCCCAATGAGGCCAAGGTCCAGCTTGCTTCGGCGTCCGAGGTGCTCGCCGCGAATGTCGATCTGAACTATAGTCGCGTCTTTGGGATAAAAATCCCGGTAAGGAAAGTCCGTGCCGAGCATCAACAACACTTCGCAATTCATCATGGCGTGATAGCCGGAAGAGAATCCGAGCAGTCCAGTCATGCCCACGTCAAAGGGGTTGTCGTACTCGATGAATTCTTTGCCGCGAAATGCATGGACGATGGGAGCTTGGAGCTTGCCGGCCACCGCTATCAACTCCGCGTGGGCTCCGGCACAGCCCGCGCCGCCGAGGATGGTGATCTTCTCCGATCCATTCAGGAGTTCGGCAAGGGTGTTGAGTTCTTCATCCGACGGACAAACGCCGGATTTTGGTTCGTGAAAACGTATTCGCGGCCCATGGACGGCGTCTTTGAGAGCTACGTCGCCGGGCAACACAATCACGGAGACGCCACGCTTCGAGATGGCCGTCTGAATGGCGGTTTCCAGGATGCGAGGCATCTGTTCGGGCTCGGAGACGAGCTCGCAGTAGTGGCTGCATTGCGCGAAGATGTGTTTGGGGTCGGTCTCTTGAAAATATCCGCTGCCAATCTCCCGACTCGGAATATGTGCGGCAATAGCGAGTACAGGGACAGCGTTGCGGTGACAATCGTAGAGGCCATTAATCAAGTGCATGTTCCCAGGCCCGCAGCTCCCGGCGCACACCGCAAGTTTCCCCGTGAGATGCGCTTCGGCTCCCGCAGCGAAAGCCCCCACCTCTTCATGCCTCACGTGCACCCAATCAATATTCTTTTTTATGCGTATTGAGTCCGTGATGCCGTTCAGCGAGTCGCCGACAACGCCGTAAATTCTTCGGACACCTGCTTCAGCCAGAACATCCACCAACAATTCCGCGACTTTCTTTGCCATGTCGCAATGTCTCCTTCACTTTTGACCATCACTTCAGCAGTAAGCGATGCAATTCGACTTCCACAAAAATGCGTCAGCAAAGCATGTCGAATGTGCATTTGAATGAGGTCATTTCTGGAGTTGATGGGAGGGGTGTCAACTCGTTCACGCAATTGCCTAAGTCTTGACGGCGGGAAGGGCAACGAGAGTCAATCGAGCGCGAATTCTCCCAGCTTATTTTTTCTATCTCGGAGATACAAAGGTGTGGCGAGAAACGTCTGTCTTGCCAAGACATACCTGTGCGAGGGTGGCGCTCAGACAGCTCCGCCGGAAAAACACAGGACTACAGCCCGTGCAAAACGTGCCCGAGCTTGTTTCGTTTAGTTGTCAAATAGCGGAGCGTGGAAGCTGATGCGGGGATCTCGAGAGGGAGCCATTTCGTGACAGATAGCCCGTAGCCCTCAATGGCGATCAGTTTCCGTGGATTGTTACTCAACAGGCGCATGGAACGCACCCCGAGATCTCGGAGGATCTGAACGCCGATGCCATAGTCTCGTTGGTCGGGTTTAAAGCCCAGGCGTTCGTTGGCCTCTACCGTGTCGAGCCCTTCGT
>Ga0070765_100001705_pt1 | contig 13539 bp, 13 predicted proteins | sample HubBroMetageWFT5_FD_71516 | JGI IMG/M metagenome (GOLD analysis project Ga0070765, IMG submission 71516) | Warmed and freeze-thawed soil microbial communities from the Hubbard Brook experimental Forest, New Hampshire - Hubbard Brook CCASE Soil... | ecosystem: Environmental > Terrestrial > Soil... | reverse complement strand
CCTCAGTTCTCGAACTTCGCTTCTTCTCGGACTCGGTATGCGGCTACCTGCGGCCGCCGGCGCGCTATTCCCCCTTGCGGGGGAGGAGAAGAAGTCGAAGAGCGAGGCAGAGCGCCATCGTCTCGACAGCGTAGCTCTCACGGCCCGCGCGCGTCAACGGCTGCAACGGTCCACGAACCCTCTGACACCCGAGGCGACGCGATTTCGGTAGCCGCGCGGACTCCCAATCTCGCGACCCGCCCTGGCTTCTGGTCCTCGATCGAAGCAGCAGCCGGACCGGGGACCCGTTGGGCGGAGTGATGGGGGGCGCTCTGTGAGTAGCCGGTGGTCCAGTGCGGCGGGACCCGGATGCCGACCTGCCGATGCACGGGAAGGATTTCGGTATGGCGCTGAGTTCTGCGAGCTGCCTTGGTTGAGTCACGCAGGCCTGACGGCTGGCGGAGGTCGAGCGCGAGATGGGCGCACTTGACCAGTGGTCGGTCACTATGGTGTTTGGATGAGCGCCGACGTGAATATTGGAGCGTCGGCGGTAGGGGCGGGAACGGCGAAGGCGGCGGGCGCGGCGGGGATCGTCCTGATGACCTTGGCGGCCGGGCAGTTCGTCATGGCCCTCGACACGACGGTCATGAACACGGCGATCGCGACCGTCGCCAAGGACGTTGGAACGACGGTGACCGGGATCCAGACGGCGATCACTCTGTACACGCTGGTGATGGCGTCGCTGATGATCACTGGCGGGAAGATTGGTCAGATGATCGGGCGCAAGCGGGCGTTTGCGATCGGGTGCATCATCTACGCCTGCGGCTCGCTGACCACGGCACTGTCACAGAATCTGACCGTGTTGATGATCGGCTGGTCGGGCCTGGAGGGTCTGGGCGCGGTGCTGATCATGCCGGCGATCGTGGCGCTGGTCGCGTCGAACTTCGACAGGCCCGACCGGCCGCGCGCGTATGGGCTGGTCGCCGCTGCCGGCGCGATCGCGGCGGCGCTGGGGCCGCTGGTCGGCGGCCTGTTCACCACCTACGCGTCGTGGCGGTGGGTGTTCGCCGGGGAGGTGCTCATCGTGCTGGTGATCCTCTTGCTGACTCGCCGAATGAAGGACACGCCGGCGGAGGAGGACGCCCGGCTCGACCTGGTGGGTACGATGCTGTCCGCGCTCGGGCTCGGCGCGATCGTGCTCGGCATTCTCAAGGCCGGGACGTGGGGGCTCGTGCAGCCGAAGCCGGACGCTCCCGAATGGTTCGGGCTTTCCCCGGTGATCTGGCTCATCTTCGCCGGCGCCGTGGTGCTGGCCCTGTTCGTGTGGTGGGAGAACCGGCGGATCGAGCGCGGCGAGGGTGCGCTAATCGACCCGGCGATGCTGCGCAACCTCCAGCTGCGCAGCGGGGTCATGTCCTTCTTCTTCCTGTTCCTCATCCAGGCGGGGATCTTCTTCACGGTCCCCCTGTTCCTGTCGGTCGCGCTCGGGATCTCCGCGGTCGAAACGGGCGTGCGGCTGCTTCCACTCTCGCTGTCCCTGCTCCTGTTTGCGGTCGGCGTCCCCAAACTACGTCCCAACGCGTCGCCTCGGCGCGTCGTCCGGCTGGGATTCATCATGCTCTTCGCCGGCCTCCTACTGTTGGTCGCCTTGCTCGACGTCGGCGTCGGCCCGGGGATCATCACCGGCCCGCTGCTCCTCGGCGGCTCAGGGCTCGGGATGATGGCCTCCCAGCTCGGCGCCGTGACGGTCTCATCGGTACCCGACGAGCAAAGCGGCGAGGTCGGCGGGCTCCAGAACACCGGCACCCAGCTCGGCGCGTCGATCGGCACTGCGCTCGCCGGCGCGGTGCTCATCTCCGCGATGACCGCGTCGTTCTTCACCGGCATCGAGAACAACCCCAAGGTTCCCGACAGCGTCGTATCGCAGGCGCACATCCAGCTCGCAGGCGGCACGCCGTTCATATCAGAGGCCGACGCCAAGGCCGCGCTGAAAAAGGCGAACGTGCCCCCTGCGACCGCTGACGAGATCGTCAAGCAGAACGAGAAGAGCCAGATCGACGGACTGCGCGCCGCGGAGGCCATCCTCGCGCTCCTCGCGCTCGTTGCCCTCCCGTTCACCCGAGGCATCCCGACCGTCCAACCCGGCGCCCAAGCCAAGCCCAGACCATCCCCGGCATAGCCAACGCAGCCGCCTCACGGAACCATCACGCTGCCGCTTTGGGCTCATATGGGGGGTGAGTCGTCAAGGCGGCAGTGTTGAGTTGCCTCCGTTCTTCGGTTGCGGTGCGGCGAGGTATGTGGTGGCGGCTAGCGGGGCGGTCCGGGGCGTCCGCGGGTTTCGCGACGTTTGGTCAGGCTCATATGCGGGGGCTGGGTACCCCAAGACCTTGGTTTCGTCGCACGTCCGCTGTCTAAAAACGAGCGCGGCCGCTTCAGCGGTTGCTCATAGCCCAAAGCGCGGAACTGATTGTGCGCGAGTGCCGGGAGGCCCGAGACCGCCTCGCTAGCCGCCACGGGTTGTGGTGGGTGGCTAGTCGGCCAGCGCGATCTCCCACCAGAAGGCGGCCAGCTCGCGGGCGATCGCGACCGCGACCACACCGTTGGGCTTGCGCCGCTGGTGCTTGAGTTGTCGCCAGCGGGCGTTGAGCCTTCGCTGGGCGCGCCACGCGATGTTGATGATGTGCGCGGGCTGGCCTTCTTGGCGGCGCTGGATCTTCTCGCCGTTGGCGGCGTGTCGCTGGTAGTCATAGGCGGCCTCGATTAACAGGCGACGGGCGTGGGTTGATCCGGCTTTGGTGATTGATCCCTGCCGTCGTTGCTGGCCGGTGGTGTTCTCCGACGGGACGATCCCGAGGTAGGCGGCCAGGCTGTCGGGGTGATCAAACCGCTCGAACTGACCACCTCGGCGCAGATCCCCAAGGCCGAGAGCGTGCTGATGCCGCGCAGTCAACGCAGCCTGGCGATCGTCTTCGCGAAGATCGATTCGGCTGCGAGTTGCTCGAGCTCTGCCTCGATGCGATCGCGGCGCGCCAGCAGCACGTCATGAGCGTCCATGTAGTCGGCCATCGTCGGTACGCGACGAATGCGGGTCCGACCGGAATGGTGTCGCGCTCAGCGGGCCTCCTGCTCGTTTGCGGCGAACCACGTATCGAAGTCGACCTTCCCGATGCGCGCGCCCGCGCCCGGCGTCAGCTCGCCGTCGTGCAGCTCCGTGCCGTAGTACCGGGCGTGCGGGTCAGCTATGACGGCCCGGTTGTCGCCGTTGGCCGCGAATAGCCGCCGCGCCCAGGCGTCGATGCCCAGCGCCTCGGGCCCGCCCAGCTCGACGCGGCCGCCGACGGGCAGGCCGATCGCGAGCTCGGTCACCGTCGCGGCGACGTCGTCGGCGGCGACGAACTGGATCAGCCCGGTCGACAGCCGCACGCCGTCGCCCTCCGCACCGGCCTCGACGATCTGGGGCAGGAACTCGAAGAACTGCGTCGCGCGCAGGATGGTGTAGGGGATGACCCCAGCCTCGATTGCGGCCTCCTGGGCGACCTTGGCGCGCAGGTAGCCGCTGTCTGGTAGGCGGTCGGCGCCGACGATCGACACGGCGAGGTGGTGGCCGACGCCTGCGTCGCGCTCGGCCGCCAGCAGGTTGCGCGACGAGGTTGTGAAGAACTCCATCACCGCGTCGTCGTCCCAGACCGGCGCGTTGGACACGTCGACGACGACGTCAGCACCCACGACCACGTCGGCGAGGCCCTCGCCCGTGATGGTGTCGACGCCCGTGGAGGGCGAGGCCGGCACCGGATCGTGCCCGTCTGCGACCAATCGGCGGACGACGTTGCGGCCGATGAGCCCGCTTCCACCGATGACCACGATCTTCATGACACTCCCTTCTGTTGATGTTCGAGATGTCCAGGATCACTCACGAGCCCGCGGCGCGCAGCAGTCGTCGCCCTCGGTCCCGCACCTCGGCCGGCGCGGCGGGCGTCCGCGGCTCCGCCGCCACCGAAGCGCGCTTGTCAAACTCGAGTGCTGGCGCTCCCCGGCGCTGGATCTGCCCGAGCATTGCGGCATCTGTTCCTGGCGCTAGGCGGGGCCGTCGCCGGTGACGGCGAAGACTCCCAACGAACGGTTGGTGGGGGCGGGCGCCATCAGCCGCGAGGCGCACTCTGAGCGCGAAGAGGGGAAGTCAGGCGCGGCAAGCAATCCAGGTGCGATTGTGCATTACGCTCCCCGAATGAGTCCTCCCGCGACCCTTCTCATGTGGTTCCAACTGCGCTCCCCGGAGCTGGCCGAGGACTTCGAGCGCCTGATGACGGAGGATCGAGACATCGTCCGGCAAGCGTTGGACACGGTGTCGAATTGGCGTCTCACGCGGCCGACCGACGTGCCCGGACAGGCGATCGGTCAAGCCGATTACGTGCTGATCGCGGAGATCGTCGAAGTGGACCGCTTCGAGCAACAGGCGAGCGAACACGTCCAACGCTTGGCCGACGACTTGGCCCATCTCGTCCTGAGCCGGGGGATGCTGATCGTGCGTCCCATCCTTTGAAATCCGTGGTCAGTGGAAGGCGATCAGACCCGGCCTCGGACTGAGTTCAGACGACCCTGGAACTTCCAGCACGTTCGGCGCGTTGCTGGCGACCTCCGCGCCGTCGACTGCCGCACGGTGGAGACCCCCTGCCCAAGGGCTTCACTGAGCTCGACATCACCTCGTGCAACCAGCTCGGCGCGGGTTCCGCCCGCGACCTCCACCGCGGCACACCGGCGCTCGAGGCGTAGTCGGCGTGGGTTGTACCAGCGCAGACGCCCTGACATGCTTGACCAATGCTGCAGACGAGCTTGCGAGGGGGGGGTTGCGGGCGCGGTCGCGACGATAGTGATGACGCTCGAGCAGCCTCTCGACAAACGCCTCTTCGACTCCGAGTACGACGACATCGAGATCCTGGGCAAGCTCGTGACGCGCGGCGACTATTGGCGACCCATCGGCTTCGCGCTCCACGTGCAGAACGGTGCGATCTTGGGCGCCGCATACGCGCGGCTCAAGCCATCCCTGCCCGGGTCGGCGATCCTCCGTGGCCTGCTGGCGGGCCTCATCGAGCATGTCGCGGCATGGCCGTTGACCGTGCTGTTCGACCGCCACCACCCGGCGCGTGAAGAGCTGCCGAAGCTCGCCGCCAACCCCCGAGCCTTCGGCCAGGCGACGATCCGCCACGCAGTGTTCGGCATCGTCCTCGGGCTCCTCGAGCACGCGCTCAACGAACGCAGCGCATAGCCACGTTGTAGCTCGGTGGGCTCCTCGCTCCGCAGCCTTGCCGGTCGGCCCGCTGGCGCCGCGCCCTCAGGCCACCGGCTCTCGCTGGCTGGCGTAGACGCGCACCATCACGCGCCGCCCATCCTTCGGTTATGTCACCGGGGTTGACGTCGAGGTTCCATCCAGGTTCCATTTTGCAAGCTAATAGTTTGATTAGCAGGACTTTTGAAGTACGGAGCGTCGGCTTCCCAAGCCGAAGGTCGCGGGTTCGAGACCCGTCGTCCGCTTTCTCGGCGCGGAACGTGGGGGCGGTTGGCGGTCAGGTGCGTGGGGCGGTTCCGATGTAGGTGGCGCGGGGTCGGAAACGTAGTCGATGCGGGTATTCCTCGAGTGCATGTGCGATCAGACCCACGATCCGAGCAATGGTGAAGATCGTCGCGGCCGCATCGCGGCGCAAGCTCATCACGTAGCTCAGGGCGGCCAGGGCGAAGTCCGCGTTGGGTGCCGGCAATCCAAGCTCGCGGGCGGCGTCTATGAGCGCGTTGACCCGCTGGGCGCGGGCAGGCTCAGCCGCAACGGCTGGGACGCGCTCGAGTAGGTGCTCGGCACGTGGATCGCGGTCGCGGTAGACGCGGTGCCCGAAGCCGGGAACTGGGCCGGCCGCGAGCCGTCGTTGCAGGGTGGCGAATGCTGTGTCGGTTGAGTCGAGCTCGTCGAGCATCGCGCTGATCTGAAGCGACGCTCCGCCGTGCAGCGCGCCACCGAGGGGTCCCAGGCCGGCGAGCACGACCCGATATGGGTCCGCCCAGGCGGACGCCGCAACGCGCGCGGCGAGCGCCGAGGCTGACAGCTCATGGTCTGCCATCAGCACCAGCGCCGCCCTTAGCGCGGCCACGTGGCGCAAAGGGGGCAGGCCGGGTTGCCCTGAGAGCACTGGCCAGAGACGCTCAGCAGTCGTGTTCGGGATGGTGACGTCGGCTCCTAGGATGGCCAGCGAGCCGGCGCAGATCCGGCCCGCGATGCGGCGTGCGGCCTCGGGGCGCCGATCGGCGGGTGCAGGGTCGGTGGCGCCGAGCGCGGCGGTCGCGACCGGGATCAGATCGGTCGCGATCGCATGGTCGGGCAGCCTGGCGCGGATGGCCGCGATCATTGTCCGATCGGGCTGCTCGAGCTGCCACGGCGCGCTGGGGTCTCCGTCCCACAGCAGTCCCGCGACGTCCTCGAAGCTACGGTGGCGAGCGAGATCGACGGCATCGTGCCCGCGGTAGAACAGGCGGCCCGCCGGGTCTAGCGCCGTCAATTCAGTGCGAATGGTGACCTCGATCGCGCCGGAGCGGTTAGGACGCCGCGCGCCGTCTGCGAGCGCCTCGACCGCGGCCGGCTCGAACAAGGAGCGGCCGCGGCTGCTCGCGGGATCCCGCGCGAGTAAGCCGCGGCTCACATAGGCATAGACGGTTTCGCGCTTGACGCCCAGTCGCCGCGCAACCTCCGCGGTCGTCCAAAGCTCACTCATGTTGACCTGATCAATGTTGATGCATCCCAACAAGCGGCGGACGATCCCCGGAGCCCCACCCTCCAAGCAGACGAAGGGACGCACCCATGAGCTATCGGATCCTGCCAGCGAGCGACTCGTTCTGGCGCCCATCGAACCAGATGGGGGTGATGAACACCGACCTTGCCAAGCAACTACAGGCCACGACGCTGGGCGCACGGCTGTGGCGGCTGGCGCCGGGCCAGGCATCGACGCGACACCGACACCGTCACACCCATGAGCTGTATCTGCTGATACTCGGCACAGGCCGTATCCGGATCGGCGATGATCTGCACACGCTCGAGCCGTTTAGCAGCCTGCTGGTCGAACCCGACACCGTGCGGCAGCTATTCAACGACACCAATGCCGACCAGCTATGGCTGGTTGTCGGCGCACCGCCCGAGCCCGCCAACACGCTCGAGATGACCGACGAAACGCTCGCGTGGCTCTACCCCAACGGGCCAAAGGCATTACCGCCCGAGCTCAAACCCGCCCCGTCAACCGCGGCCGCCCGTGTGATCAACAGCGTGGTAGGGGATGCTTCGCCAGCGCGGCTTGGTAGGCCTATTACCAATCAGGCTGGTTCGTGATGCGCGGGTATCACCATGGAGAAGTCACCTCATCTCCGGGCAATCCTGTCGGATCTGCGCTCGAGCCGCCCAGATGCTGCATACGAGCGGACAGACCCTGAAAACGACAACGAGCCCGCCGGAGCGGGCTCGAGTCGATTCGTGGGTTTGATTACTTGCTGCTGTTGATCGGCATCCCGATGCAGGAATGCGCTGCGTCCGAGCCGCCACCCTGCGACGACACGTACGCGCCGTGGTTCTTGAAGCTGCTCGTGTTCGTGATGACCGGAGCGGTCGCCCTGAACTCGAGGTTCGACGGGATCGCCGGGGCGATCAGCGTCGCGAGCGTCACGGTCGAGTTGTCCGTCTTGACGTTGTCCAGCGACCACACGACTCCGTCGTCGCGGGTGTTGACCAGGCTGATCGAGCCGTCGGCATTGAACGAGCCGGTGACGGTCTCGTTGTGCGTCGCCGGACCGTTCTGATCCGAACCGGTCTCGACGCCCGTGCCCGAGAACGTACTGTCGCACGGGTTGACCTTGACCGTGTAGTTGTGCGTCCACACGTTGTCGAACTGGCCGAACACACCGGCCGGTTGGACCATCGTGAACGTCGCCGTCTCCGACTGGTAGCGGGCCACATCAGCCGACGCCAGGGCCGGAACTACGAGTGATGCGATTGCGGTGAATGACACCGCGATTGCGATGAGCTTACGCATTAGCGTTGAACTCCGTTTCGTGGTTACTGGCGGCATTAGTGCCGACCAGGCTTGGGACGGGATCGCTCCCGAAAGATCGTGATTGCAGCCAGGAGCTCGCCGTCGCGGGCCTTGTCGAGTGCTTCTGGCGCTTCGAGCTAGTCAGCTAGTTGTCGCCGAGGGTCAGGTATCCGACCTGATGGCGACCCTTCAGCATGAACGGCAGCATCTAGATCGGCGCTTCGCCGGTGCGGCTGACGTTGCCGTTCCGGTCGGGCACCGCGTACTTGATGGAGACGCTTGTCGTCGTCCCAGCTTGCCGAGCCGCCACGGACCTCGTGTTCAGGCTCGTTCGGGACGGCTTCGGCCCGGTAGATCCGCTTCATCGTTGATCCCACGACAGAGGCCCCAGCCGGAGCGGGCGATGTTGTTCGGAGTCAGCTCTGCTGCGGGTTATATCTATTACTTCGGCAGATCGGGGAAGGGTTGTTAGTTCGACTTCGCCGATTCTTATGGCCGTGTCCCCGACTACCGATCCAGGGTGCGAGCCGGTGCTCATCGGTCTACCGCCGGGCCACCTGTAATCACCCGCGCTCGCGATTGCGGGTCGTGATCGCGGCCGGGTCCGCTGTCGCTTCTGTAAGCGCGGATCAGGCGGTGTTGGTTGGCCGCGTCGTGTCCTGGCTGGTACGGCTCGGCAGGGGCTCCGGCGGCCACAAGACCCGAGCGATCCCGACGATCTGCGTCGCCCGCTCGACGCTTGGGCTGACCGTAGGAGCGACCTCGAGCGGCCAGCCGTTCCACCGCGCGTCGGTGAGCGCCAGGAGGAGCGCCTGAATTCCAAAGCTGTCGATAAAGGCCAGTTTTGAAAGGTCGAGGCGAGTTGGACGGCCGGCCGACTTCAGATCCGCCAGGCGCGCGCCGAGCGCCTCCGCGGCGATGAGGTCGAGGTCGCCGAACAGCGTCAGACGCAGCGCCTGGTCTTCATCCACCGTCTCGTGGATCGCGAAGGTCCGATCGCGCTCCCGGCCGGCGGTTGACCCTCCCGGATACGCACAGGCGCCGTCGCCTGGAGCGCCGCGGGCGGCGTGTGCACGTCGCCCCGGTGGCTCTCCTCCGAGCGGAAGATGATCCGCATGACGCCATCGCAGTCCGGATACTCGAGGCGGTGGAGGCGGGCCGCCTCGGGCCGAAAGGCGGCGCTCGTGTAGCCGCATCTCTCGCAGGCATACAGGGGCACACAACCGGTATTCCCACCGAACCGGTGGACCGAACTTCGGTCCGACGGTTGATGGGCGAAGGCGCGGAGCCGTCGCGCTCGAGGCCAGCAGGACCTCTACGTCCGTCGCGGCCGCGGCCTCCACCGAGATGCGCAGCCAAGGCGTGGGTGAAGGCGTCTCCTGCGCCTGAGTGGTGGCCTCAGGAAGGCCCGGCGCCCCGCCCACACCGCGAGGATCGCGAGCGCACCTCCTCAACCGACCCAACGAGGTCGCGATCCTTCCCGACCGTGAACTTTCCCGCTCACAAGTTCAGCGCACTCGGCAGAGGTCGGGAAGGTCGATGCGCGCTAGCGCGTCCTGTTATTAAATGCTGAACTTCGAGAGCAGCCGGAATATGATCAACACACAGTACGCGTGATGGGGTTCAGGACCGAGAGCCGCATAAAAATCGCCAGCAGCGTCCCAGAGGTATGGGCGTATCTCTGTGACGTCGGAAGATGGCCTGAGTGGGCGCCAACGGTTCTCGAATGTCGGGTTCGCGGAGGGGCTCCGCTTCAGCCCGGCTCGCGGGTGGACCAGCGGGCGAAGGGGGTATTCGGGTCGAGTCGGGCCCGGAGCCAGGAGGTGACCACTGTCGACGCGCCTCGTTACGTCTCGTTCGCCGGGCCGATGGGCACTTCCGCGGCGCGCTGGGGAATGGAGCTCGAGCCGATGGACGATATGCAGACAGAGGCAGAGATGTGGATCGAGGTTGACCTCGGGGGCATCATGCGCGCGATCCCCGAGAGCATTCTCAAAGGCAGGATTCAGCGCGTCAGCGATCGCGAGATGGCGGCGATCAAGGCCGCGGTCGAGTCCGCGGTCCCGGGCGGCTCGGATTCCTAGATGGAGGGCGGCCCCGGTTTCCACCGTGACCCTCGAGAGCTCGAGGAGCGCTCCGTGTGCCAGCTCGACCGTTCGCGAGAGCGTTTGATTGAGACATACCGCAAGAAGGCGAAGCACTACGACATCACCTCGCGGTTGTACCCTGCGCCTGGCTACCCCCAGCGGGCACAACGTCTCCAGGTCATAGGAGCACTCGGCCTTGGCCCCGGTGACAGCGTGGTGGACATCGCATGCGGGACGGGTCTGAACTTCCCGCTCATCGAGGACGTGATCGGTCCCGACGGACGGATCGTCGGCGTCGATCTGACCGACGCCATGCTCGCCCAGGCCCAGGATCGGATCGAAACGAACGGCTGGAGCAACGTCAGCCTCGTGCAAGCCGACGCGGCTGAGTTCGACTTCCCAACCGGAATCGACGCAATCCTGTCCACGTACGCCCTCTCGCAGGTGCCCGAATGCGCAAAGGTCATCGCCCACGGCGCCGCGGCCCTCTCCGCTGGGGGGCGTTGGGTCGTGCTGGATCTCAAGATCCCCGAGACGACGCCTCGCTGGCTGACACAGCTCGGAATTGCAACGGCGGGGCGGTTCGGCTCGCTGGAGGAGTGGATCATGCGCCGTCCATGGGAGGCGATTCGCGCAGCCATGCAGGAAGAACTGGTCGATCTGTCGTGGACCGAGTTGTGTTTCGGGACCGCATTCCTCGCTGCGGGGTCCCGCGGCCCAAAAACCCTCGATCAACGGCAGTCGAGTGGCCATGAGTGACGAGCGGAAGGTGAGATCGCCGGTTTCGCCGTACAGCCTTCTCGCGCCAGACTAAGACTGGCGTGTGGCGTGCGGCTTCACGAAAGAGCCCTTTCTCGTGCGCGGGCTTGCGACGCCCAGCGTCTCTGACTGCGACGCGGGAGGGTCGCGAGATCCTTCCCGCCCGGATCCGCAATGGCGCATTGCGGCCGGATCTCTTCGCCCCCGCCACCAAACTCTGTGCATCCCGGCTCTCGCGGTCCCCGATTAAGGTCACCGTGAGAACTTGCGCGCTGCTCGGCTTTCTGGCCGGGGTCGCGCTGATGCTGGCGCCAACGGCGAGGGGGGCGTCCTCGTTCCGGGTCCGGAGATGAGTCTCGCCCGCTACCTGATCGGCGTCGCTGCGCTCCTGTGCGTGGTGGGCTCGCTGGGTATCGGCGCGGCCGCCGTACGGCGGTGGCTCCTCCCGGACTGGCGCGGCGCCCATGCCCGCCTGGCCGAGATCGTCACCGGGTGCGCGCTGCTGGTGGGGATCATGGAGGTTCTCGGGACGGTGGGTCTGTTCAGGCTGGTGCCGATGGTCGTCGGTTCGATCGCGGTCGGATCGGCGCTGAGACTCGGGCTGTCGTCGCGCTCCAGTGCACGACTCGTCCGCCCCCGCGCCGGCCGGCCGGGGTTTACCACCGCGGTCCTCATCCTCATATCGGTTGCCGGTCTGGTCGTCGTGCTGCTCCAGTGGACGGGACCGAGCCTCCGGTCATTCGGGCACGGGATCACCGGCGCTGATTCGATCGCGTACCACCTGCCGCACGCGGCGTCGTACGCCCAGACCGGCCAGATCCGGGCGATCCGTTACACCGACTACGCCTGGCTGACCGGGCTGTACCCAGCGACCTCAGAGCTCTTCCATGCCCTCGGCATCGTGCTGATGGGCAACGACGTGCTCTCGCCGGGCATCAACCTGATATGGCTTGCGCTCACGTTGCTTGCGGCCTGGTGTCTCGGTTCTGTCCGGGGATTAGGCTCCACGTCGATGCTGGCGGCGGCGCTCGTCATGGCGACGCCGATGATGTTCGACAGTAATGCCGGCACCGCCGACAACGATCTTCTCGGCGTGTTCTTTGTCATGGCGGCTCTGGCTCTTTGGATGCGCACCGCCGACGGGCCGACGGCCGATACCCGGGCGTATCGCGGCGGCAGCGTCATCGCCGCTGTCGCAGCGGGGCTGGCGCTGTCGGTGAAACTGAACCTACTGGGTCCCGTGGGGGCACTCACGCTCGCCGCGATCGCGTTGACCCCTGGGGGCCGGCGCCGCAGCGCGACCGGGTGGTGGATCGGGGGTCTGGTTCTCGCCGGCGGTTACTGGTACGCCCGTAACTTCATCGCGCTGGGGAACCCGCTCCCGTGGTTCGGCTTCGGCGTGCTGCCGACGCCTCACCCACCGCCGTTGCAACAAGGCAACAACTACTCCGTGGCCGACTACACCGCCTATCCCGGGATCCTCCGCCACTGGCTGGTCCCGGCCTTGAACGTGAACCTCGGGCCCTGGTGGCCGGCGTTGGTCGCCGCTGCCGTGGTCGGTCCTCTGGTGTGTCTCTTCTCCAGGCGCGACCGAGTGGTCGTGGCCGCGGCTCTGATCGCCTTGGCGTCCCTGGTCGCATACTCATTCACTCCGCTCACGGCGGGCGGCCCCTGGGGCCATCCCTACGGCTTGACGTTGAACATGCGTTACGGAGCTCCCGCACTGACGGTGGCGCTGGCAGTCACGCCGCTGGCCCCGCTGTTCAGAAGCCAACTCGGCCGCTTGGCGGCGGCGGCCGGACTCACGACGCTGTTCGTGGCCACGGTGGCCCTGCGCCGCCAATGGACAACGGACTACAGCCTGGGGGGAGCCCACGCCGCAATGGTCCTGGTCCTCGTGGTGGTTGTGCTCGTCGTCCTCAGACCGCGGTCGCTGATCCCGCTCCGGCGCCCGTTCGTCCGTGCCGCCGCCGCGACGCTGGCTCTCTCGCTCGTGCTGGCCGGGGTCGCAGTGGGCTACTCGGGTACCCGCGACTACCTGAGGAGCCGATATACCGACAAGTACGGGCCGCTCGCCGTCTACAAGGTGTGGCGCTGGGCTCGGGGCCTGCACCACGCGCGAATCGCCCTCGTGGGCAACTTCGGCGGGTTCTTCGGCTATCCCCTCTGGGGTCCCGACGATTCCAATCGCGTCGTGTACATGGGCCAGCGGGGGCCACACGGCTCGTTCCGACCCATCACCAGCTGTCGGGCCTGGCGCACGGCGCTTAACGTGGGGCACTATCACTACGTGGTCACCACCGCCAACCGGGTCTTCTTCACCACGCAGCTCGTGCACTCGCCGGAGGTTGACTGGACCCGGACCGACACCGCGGCGAGGCTGGTGCTCTCCCCGAACCGAGCGATCCAGGTCTTCCGGCTCACCGGGCCGCTCCACCCGAATCGCTGCTAATGCATTGTCATGGACGAGGCGTCTGACTCTCAGAACTTGATCAGCACAGTGCTGACCACCTCCCACCTGATCAATCCGTCACGCTTTTGCTCGGCGTCGCACGAGGTGTGTACCCGACAGTTTCACCTGGCGACAGGTCGGACTCGACATCAAAACCGGGGGCTCCCCGACGCCGAACTAATGGTCGCGCCAGGCACGACCA
>Ga0070765_100001704_pt1 | contig 13545 bp, 13 predicted proteins | sample HubBroMetageWFT5_FD_71516 | JGI IMG/M metagenome (GOLD analysis project Ga0070765, IMG submission 71516) | Warmed and freeze-thawed soil microbial communities from the Hubbard Brook experimental Forest, New Hampshire - Hubbard Brook CCASE Soil... | ecosystem: Environmental > Terrestrial > Soil... | reverse complement strand
GAGGAGGGGAAGGCGATGCAGATCCAGGGATTCGGCCGAATCCCCTTGGACATCAGTGACTTCCCGACCCGCCACAACTACGGGCTCGCCCTCCCGCAGGTGCAGACCGAGCGCCTGCTGGCCACCTGGGTCCAAGAGCTCGGGGTGCCGACGATGCGTGAACGTGAGGTGACAGGGTTCACCCAGGACGGCACCGGCGTCGACGTCGCGCTGTCCGACGCCACGTCGATCCGGGCGGACTATCTGGTCGGGTGCGACGGGGGCCGCAGTGTCGTCCGAAAGGCCGCCGACATCGACTTCGCAGGGTGGGATGCCTCGACGAGCTGGCTCATGGCCGAGGTCGGAGTGGTCGAGAAGCCGGAGTTCGGCCTGCGTCCGGGCGGTGGGATTGGCCCGGTCGAGGGCGGCGATCGGATTCGGGTCACGCTCACCGAACGCGAGGTCGAGCACGCCGGCGATCCCACCCTGCAGGACGTCAGCGAGGCACTCGTCGCCTCTGACGGGACGGACTACGGCGTGCACAGCCTGAGCTGGACGTCCCGTTTTACGGACAACACCCGGCAGGCGGCGTCGTATCGCAAGGGACGCATTCTTCTGGCGGGCGATGCAGCACACGTGCATCCCCCGCTTGGTGGTCAAGGTCTCAACACGGGTGTACAGGATGCCGTGAACCTGGGGTGGAAGCTGGCCCAGGTGGTCAGGAGGACATCACCGCAGAGCCTGCTGGACACTTACCACGACGAGCGTCATCCGGTGGGCGCGCGGGTGTTGAAGACCACCATGGCCCAAGTCGCGCTGACCACTCCCGGCGACCGTCACCAGGCCCTGCGCAACACCATGGCCGAGCTGCTGAGCATGGACGAGCCGCGCAGGCACATCGCCGCCATGATGTCGGGACTCGACATCCACTACGACCTCGGTGACGGGCATCCGCTGCTCGGGCGCCGCATACCCGATCTGGACCTCGTGACCGCCGACGGCCCGTTGCGGGTGTTCGCTCTGCTACACGACGCGAGGCCTGTGCTACTCAATCTCGATGACACACGCGGCCTTGACATCAGTCCTTGGGCGGGACGGGTTCAGCTGATCGACGCCAAGTACGTTGGTGCGTGGGAGCTCCCTGTACTTGGCGTGGTCAGCGCTCCTGCCGCCGTGTTGATCCGGCCGGACGGATATGTCGCCTGGGTGGGGGACGGCACGGACACGGGATTGCGTAACGCGCTGACAACCTGGTTCGGGACACCATGACGCTTGACCTGGACGTCATCGCCGCGCGGTCTTGCACGACGCGGTGGGCGGCCGTATTGCCGTCTACAACGATGCGTCGAGCGCGGCCATGAACCATTCGTACGCCGGCATCAGCGAAGGTTGCGCCGGCCATCCATTGATGAACCCGATCAGCTGCCAGTAGCGCTCCGCCCTGCGGTCGCCGAACGTGGCGAGTTGGTGCGCGAGCTCGCTGCGGTACTCGGGACTGTCCTGTTTGCCCGCAGCAGCGGCGAACAGCGCCACGACCTCGTTGACGATGGTCAGGGATTCGGCTGAATCCGTGGCAACACCGTGTGCGACGGCAGCGCCGGCGCGATCCACGACAGCCTGCCCGGCGCGCCGCGTCGTCTCGTCGTCCTCAGTGATGCCCGCTGCGTCACGCTGACGTTCGCCCTCCACGATCATCTCGCGGATACGCGCTCGAAACGCCGAATCGCGAACCAGGCTGGCGAGTTCTACCCATGCATCGATCTGCTCGGCGGAGGGCTCGTCGGGCAGCACCGGCAACGCGCTCCGCATGCGCTGCGCAAACGGATTGTTCTCATGGCCGGCGAAGATGGAGTCGATAAACTCTTCCATGATTCGACGGGACTCCTCTGCTGACGCTTCGACAAAAGCCGTCATACGCTGTACCTCCTCGGGGTCGGTGATGCCGCGAGCGATTGCTCGCAAAACTGCCCGGCGCAACGTGAGCTGGTCGATGTGCACATCGATAGCGTCGGCATGAGCGCGTGCCACTTCCTCGATCGTCGTCTGGCGCTCGGTGATGCGGCGGATGCTCGGAATGTCCAGCCCCAGATCGCGAAGCGCATGTATCAGTTCGAGGCGAGCCAATCCCGCCTCGTCGTAGCGGCGATAGCCCGCCTCCGTGCGGCTGACCGCCGAGACAAGGCCGAGGTCTGAGTAGTAGCGGACGGTCTTGACCGCGAGGCCGGTCAGCCGAGCAACTTCGCCGATTGAGAGATCCATGCCCCAAGAATGGGGTCTCCAGTTACTGGAGAGTCAAGGGGGGGTCGTGCTTCGATGCCATCCAATCGCTGCACGCGGCGTAAGCGACGGCTGCGGATTGAGCTGAAAAAGGCCCGGCTGGGCGGGCTCACGCATGCAGGGTCGGCCGGTAGATCAGCTCCTGGATGTCGCCGTCGAGCGTCTGGCTCTCGATCAGCTCGAGGTCGAAGTCGGCAGCACCCTGGAAGATCGGGTCCCGCCCCGTCCGACCGGTGATCACTGGGAAGATCGTCACCTGGACCATGTCGACCAAGCCGGCGGCCATCAACGCCCAGTTCATCGACAGGCTGCCGTGCGAGCGCAATGGCACGTCGGACTCCTCCTTGAGCCGGGCGACAATGTCGATTGCGTCGCCGCTCACGACGGTCGCGTCCGGCCAGTCGAGGGGTCCTTCCAGTGTGGTCGACACCACCGTCGCAGGCGACCTCCTCATCCGTGCGACCCATGGGTCGCCCACCTCGGCTCCATCGGTGCTCGAGCCCAGCATTCGTGCGAATTGCCGGTAGGTGTTGGCCCCGAAGACCATCCGCTGCTGCGGGCGATACAGGGCGAGGCGGTGGTCGAGCAGCTCGGGGCCTTGCTTGCCCCAGTAGCCGCCCCAGTCGCCGCCGCTGTGGGATCCATAGCCGTCGAGGCTGGAAAAGACGTCGAAGGTGTAGATGGCGGACATGTTGTTCTCCGCGAGTTCGTTGATCGGCTCGGAGGATACAGACGGAAGACCACGGCGAAGCTCATCGCTCGCCAACGACGAATCGCAGAGGTCAGCTTCTCGGCGGCCTGACGACGTTGGAGGCTGCCAAGTCCGACAGGGAACGCAACCGCCCTGCTGTCTTCGTTGTTGTCAGGGACCCATGGATGTCGCTTCGGTTTCAAGCCGTGACGGCGCCTCAGAGCTCCCGCTGTCCCTGATCACTCGTAACTCTCTGCTCCAATGCCGGTTTGCGCAGGAGACGTCGCCACTCTTGGCGCCGTACGATATCCCCGATGTTGGTGTGACTGACCCCGAACATCGTCCCCAAGGACCTGTGGGTCATGCCATCGCGGGCCAGCTCGCGTATTGCGATGACGTCATTGACGGTCAGCTTCGCGTTCCAGTGGAGCTCGCCGCCGTTCGGCCGCCGGTTGCTCACTTGTTGCTCGAAGGTCGCCCAGCGACAGTTGCCCGGTTCGTAGTTGCCCTCGTTGTTGATGCGGTCCAACGAAAGGTCGGGAGGGCATTCACCCATATCGGCGAGGAAGTTCTCGAAGCGGCGCCAGCGCTCGCTAACGGTGATACCTCGACCGCCGTAGCGGGGCCAGTCGGCACGCGTTGAGCTTTTGCACCTCTGCAACATGCTGCGCCACGCGTGGTAAGTGCGCGTACCACCGCCCGCGGCGTGTCCATGACGCCATCGCACCCATCCATGAGACTGCCGGCTGAAGGTCAGCGCCTGGACGAAGTTGGAGCGGGAGACGAGATTCGAACTCGCGACATCCAGCTTGGAAGGCTAGAGCTCTACCACTGAGCTACTCCCGCATGCGTCCATGGTAACCCGGCGCTCGCACCTGGGACGTTGCGGCAGTAGGCTGACTGCCGCGATCGGCCCGAAGTGAGGTCCACATGCACCAGGCAGCCGGAGCGACGCCATCGCCGTCCATATCGCTGGGCAACCAGTTGCGCAGAGGCATCCTCGCGGAACGAGGCCCTCGCGTTATTGCGAGCCTGCTGCTCATCCCGGCGGTCCTCGGCACCAACCTCATCTACGAGTCGCTCAACCACGGCCCTAACCGAATCTTTCTCGAGACACCTGTGGACCGCGCGCTGCCCGTGGTGCCGGTGTTCGCGATCCCTTATGTATCGCTCATCCCGTACATCGGCGTGAGCCTCATCGTCTTCCTGTTCTTTCGCGTGCGCGTCTACCGGTCAGCCGCAATCACGATGATCATCGTCTGGTTCATCAGTTACGCCTTTTACTTCTTCCTCCAGTCGTACATCGCGAGGCCGCAGATCACGGGAACCGACCCGTTCTCAGGGATGATCCGGAGCATCTATGCCTCGGATCGGCCCTACAACGATTTCCCGAGCCTGCACACGTCCCTGTCGACCATCATCGCCATCCACTGGTGGCGCCTCGACCGGCGGGTCGGTGTCCCTGCAGCCATCTGGACTGCCCTCATCGTCGCGTCGACCGTGCTCGTCAAGCAGCACTACCTTGCCGACGTCGCCGGCGGCCTCGTGCTTGCGGCCGTGACCTCATTCCTCGTGATGCGCGCCACCCGAGCTGCATAAAGAGCCGCGATTCCGCAGCTGAGGTACGATGCAGGCGACCGATCCACACGACCACCGGAGGGCAACAGACATGGCAATTGTGATTGCGCCTGCAGCGCCCACCTCTGACGTCGTGCCCGGCGGCTCCGCCGCCTAATCGTCCGCTGATACCGCGCCACACGCTGGGTGCGGGACTGCAATCGGGGCTCCGGGCTCTCACTGCAGCATGGAGTTCCAACTTGTCCCATGATCCTCGCCGTCTCACCGCGCTAGGGTGGAACGGCGCACTCGAATCGGCATTCACTGAGGCGACACGCCATGGCCGTCGTGGCCTCGTCGTGCGCGTCGACGGACGCGTGGTCACGGCGCTGACCGATAGCGGAGAGCAACGCGTCCCGCTGGCGGCAACGCTCTCCGGTGTGCCCGATGATGGCGGCCTCACCACGGGTGACTGGCTCGTCATCGAAGACGGCACCGCTGTGCACCTGCTGCCGCGTCGCAGCGTGCTCATGCGCCGCGCCGCAGGCGTCGCCACCGCCGGCCAGGCCGTGGCTGCAAACATCGACCTGGTCTTCATCACCGTCGCGCTCGGAGCGCCGATCAAGGTCCGGCGCATCGAACGCGCACTGGCGATGGCGTGGTCGAGCGGAGCAGCACCCGTGGTGTTGCTGACCAAATCCGACCTGAGCGCGGATGTCGAAGCAGACCTCCGTGCCGCACGCTCGGTCGCCGCTCAAACCGAGGTCATCGCGGTCAACGCGTCGGGTACGGGGCTTGGCCGTCTGCGCGAGGTGCTGCTCGAGGGCCTCGTCGCGGTCTTGGTCGGACCCAGCGGGACCGGCAAATCAACGCTCGTGAACCGGCTCTCGGGCAATGAGGCGCTCGCGACCGCCGAAGTGCGCGCTGACGGTAAGGGCAGGCACACGACGACCCGCCGGGAGTTGATCGAGCTGCCCGGTGGCGGGCTGATCATCGATACGCCGGGCACTCGGGAGCTCGGGCTCTGGGATGCCGGCGCGGGCATCGATGAGGTGTTCGGCGACCTCACCGAGGTTGCTGCGCAGTGCCGCTTCAGGAACTGCAAACACGAACGGGAGCCTGGATGCGCGGTGCGCGCGGCCGCTGCTGACGACCCGACAGTGCTTGCGCGTCTCGAGTCGAGACGCAAGCTTGAACGTGAACAGGAACGCATCGACCGTGCCCGCGACCTTCGTGCCAAGGCTGAGCAGCGTCGTGAACTCCGCCGGCGAGCCCGCGCGATGCGGCAGCGATCACCCTGATCGGCTCGCGGGCCGGCAGGAGTGACCCGCCTAGACGGACTTTGCCGCGGCCGGAGGTTGGGCCGGCGCCGGCATCGTGCCGGAGTGGCCCTGGAACCCGTGCGGGGTGAAGTTCAAGGTTCCGAGGACCTGCACGTCGTCCGCGTTGAGCGTGGTGAGATCGACCTGGGTGCCCTGGGCCACGATGAAGACGCCGGCCTTGACCGAGCTGCTGGTCGCCGACGCACCGCGGACTCCGTGATACGCGGTTGAGCCCGACAGGGTCACGTATTCGAGTTGCCCGTCGCCCGTGACCAGCGTCACCGTGTTGCCGCTCACCGACTGAACGCGTCCCGAGATGCTGGGCACCTCGATCGTGATCGCCTTGGCGGCGATGGGCGACGTTGCTGTCGGCGACGCCCCGGTACGGCTGCCCCGGACCGCCACCACATCGCCGACCTTGACGGCGCTGAAGTGCACCTGCTGCTCCTCACGGCTGTAGGTCGTCGAGGAGCTCGTGGTCACGGTGACAGAACCTGCGAGCGTGCGCAGGGTGAGAGTCGATCCGCTGATCTTGGTGACGGTGCCCGTTTCGCCGCCGCAGAACCCTTCGCCGAAGAATCCTCCGCCGAAGACTGATGGCCCACCGAAGCCGGCACCGGAGACGGTCGCGCCGCACAGAGATCCGAAACCGCCGCGTGGACCGAAGGCGGGCTGGTGCACGCCTGGCGACGGGCTCGGTTTGCTCGCGGCGGCGGTGGTGTTCGCTGCTGTCGGCGACGCGGCACGGGTCACGATGAACCCCGCAGTGGCGCCGGCGATCGCGATCCCGAGTCCGATCGCCAAGACCCGCAGCCGGCCCCCCTGCCGCGGTGCTGGTTCAGCCGGCGGCGGAGGTGGTGGTGGTTCCGGGAAATCGGGACTCATCAGTACCCCAGAATACCTCGTCGACCTGTCGAAAAGGTTACTAACGCGCCAGAAGCACCAAACGTCAGGAGGGTCCGCCGAAGCGCTGCTCCATCTCCGCGACCCACGCGGCGAGGGTGCTCCGGTCGCCGATTCTCGGAAACAGCGGATCGCCGGAGCGCAGGATGCGGCCGGGACCGAGCGCCCGCAACTCCTCGCTCGCCGGACCCGGCCAGGAACGCTCGCTCGCCTCGAGACCGAGCGACGCGGCCAGCCGGTCGCACGCGAAGGGGACGAAGGGCGCCGACACGATTGCCTCGATACGGGCCACGTTGATCGCGGTGCGGAGGATGCACGCGACCCGAGCCGAATCCGTCTCGTGCCAGGGGGCGCAGCGGTCGAGGTATTGATTGCCGAGCGTCCAGAGGCTGCGCAGTGCAAACGCGGCAGGCCGGAAGCGCATCGCGTCCATCTCGGACGCGTAGGTCACCAGCGCCGCGTCGAGCGCTGCGGCCAGGTCCGCTTCCTCAGAGCCGGATTCGCCACCGTCCGGCACGGTCGTCCCGAAGAGTTTCTCGGTCAGCTTCAACGTGCGCTGCACGAAGTTTCCGAAGATCCCCGCGAGATCCTTGTTGACCGTGAGCGCGAAGCTCTCCCACGTGAACTCGGCGTCGTCCGACTCCGGCGCCGACGCCAGCAATGCATACCGCCAGTAGTCGGCCGGGAGCAACTCGATCGCGGTGTCCATGAAGACACCGCGCTGCTGGCTCGTCGAGAACTTGCCGCCGTAATACGTGAGGTAGTTGAACCCCTTGACGTAGTCAACGAGCTTCCATGGCTCACCCGACCCCATGATCGTGATCGGAAAGTTGATGGTGTGAAAGGGGATGTTGTCCTTGCCGAGGAATTCGGTGTAGCGCACGTCGCCGGCGTCGAACCACCACGATCGCCAGTCGCGTGTCTCCGGATCGAGGTCCGCCCATTCCTTGGTGGCGCCGATGTACTCGATCGGCGCATCGAACCAGACGTAGAACACCTTGTTCTCGAATCCGGGCCATCCGACCGGGATGCCCCATTTGAGGTCGCGGGTGATGCTCCGGTCCTCGAGCCCGACGTTGAGCCAGTTGCGCGCGATCGACGTCACCAGGATCGGCCAGTCGGTGTGTGAGTCGATCCATTCGCGAACCCGGTCGGCCATGAGCGACTGCCGGATGAAGAGGTGGCGTGTGGCTCGCACCTCGAGCCGGGTGCTGCCCGAGATCGCGGACCGGGGGTTGATGAGATCCGACGGCTCGAGCAGCCGGGCGCAGTTCTCGCACTGATCGCCGTTGGCACGCTCGTAGCTGCAGTGCGGGCAGGTGCCGATGATGTACCGGTCGGGAAGGAACCGCTCGTCATCGAGTGAATAAACCTGGTCGGTGACCCGCTCTTCCACCATTCCGTTGGCGCGGAGGCGCTCGGCGAAATGCCTGGTCAGCTCGGCGTTCTGCGCCGACGAGCTGCGCCCGAAATGGTCGAAGGACAACCCGTAGCGCCGGGAGAGGTCGGCCTGGATCTCGTGCTGCTCCGCGCAGTAATCGGCGACGCTGAGCCCCGCGGCGGCAGCTGCGAGCTCGGCCGGGGTGCCGTGCTCATCGGTCGCGCAGATGAAAAGGACCTCGTGGCCACGCAGGCGCATGTGGCGCGCGTACACGTCGGCGGGGAGCATCGATCCCACCAGGTTGCCGAGGTGCTTGACCCCGTTGATGTATGGCAAGGCGCTCGTGATCAGATGGCGACCCATCGGCGCATCCTACAAGGGGTAAGAGCGGGCCGACCCCCAAGCTGCTGGTACTCTGCGGCTATGCGAGCACCGGGCTCCCGGTGAAGGGGCTCATCCTCAGCGGCGGCAAGGGGACGCGTCTGCGACCGATCACCCACACCGGCGCAAAGCAACTCATCCCCGTTGCCAACCGGCCGATTCTCTTCTACGCAATCGACGCGCTGACTCAGGCCGGGATCCACGAGATCGGGATCATCGTCGGCGACACCGCGGACGAAGTCCGCGCCGCGGTCGGCGACGGGTCGAAGTTCGGCGCCACCATCACCTTCATCCCCCAGGAGGCGCCACTCGGGCTTGCCCATGCGGTGGGTATCGCCCGCGACTTTCTGGCCGGCGACAGCTTCGTCATGTATCTCGGCGACAACCTGATCGCGCAGGGAATCGGCACGCTCGTCGACGAATTCCAGCGCTCCGCCGCCGACACCATGATCCTGCTGGCGCGGGTGCCCGAGCCGCAGCGTTTCGGCGTGGCCGAGCTCGAGGATGGTCGGGTGGTTTCGCTCGTGGAGAAGCCCTCGGTGCCCCGGTCCGACCTGGCCCTGGTGGGCGTCTACCTTTTCTCTCCGTTGATCTTCGAAGCGATCGATGCCATCGAGCCGAGCCCCCGCGGCGAGCTGGAGATCACCGACGCGATCCAGCGCATGATCGACACCGGGAAGCGAGTGATGCCGCACATCATCGAGGGGTGGTGGAAGGACACGGGACGCCTCGACGACATCCTCGAGGCCAACCGCATGATCCTCGACACCCTGGAGGCCCGATGTGACGGCATCGTGGATGAGGACGTCCGGCTCCACGGCAAGGTGGTGGTGGAGGAGGGGGCCACGCTGCGCAACTGCGTGGTTCGCGGTCCAGCGATCATCGGCGCCGGTACCGTGGTCGACAACGCCTACATCGGCCCGTTCACGTCCATCTACTTCGATTGCGTCCTGCGCAACGCGGAGATCGAGAACAGCATCGTCCTCGAGGGCACGCGGATCCATGACATCGCCGGCAAGATCGACGGGTCACTCATCGGCAAGGAGTGCGAGGTCTGCAAATCGCCGGCGCGTCCGACTGCCGTTCGCCTGATGCTCGGCGACCACTCGCGGGTCGAGCTCTGACGGCCGGCGGGCGGGGTGCGTGGCACTGAAGTATCTCGTCTTTGGCGCCCGCGGGCAGCTCGGCGGCGACCTCGTCGACGCGGGCCTCCGTGAGGACCGCGAGATGGTGGGCCTGACCGAAGCCGAGTGCGACATCCGCGACCCCGTCGCCGTCGAGCGCTGGATCGGCTCCGCGCGACCTGACGCGGTGATCAATGCTGCCGCGTGGACGCAGGTCGATGCGGCTGAGGACCATGAGGTCGAGGCCGAGGCCGTGAACGCCACCGGTGCCGGGGTGATTGCCGCCGCGTGCGCCGCAGCCGGGATCCGCTGCTGTCATGTCAGCACCGACTATGTGTTCGATGGTTCGGCGACGTCGCCGATCCCCGAAGACGCCGTGGCCGCGCCCCGGTCGGCGTACGGGCGGACCAAATGGCACGGGGAGGTCGCGGTCCGGGAGCGCTGCGCTGACCACCTCATCGTGCGTACCAGCTGGCTCTACGGCCGCCAGGGCCCGAACTTCGTGCTCACCATGCTGAGACTGGGCGCAGAACGCCCGCAGCTCCGCGTGGTGGCGGACCAGCACGGTGCGCCCACGTGGACGGGACACCTCGCCCCCGCGATGCTCCGCCTCCTCGAGGTGGGCCCTCCAGGGACGTATCACCTGAGCAATCGAGGCAGCACCACCTGGTATGACCTGGCGGTCGCGACCGTCCGCGCACGCGGTCTTGGGGTCGAAGTGGTGCCGATCACAACCGCCGAGTACCCGACGCCGGCGCTGCGCCCCGCGTACTCGGTGCTCGACAACCGGGCGTGGCGCGAGCTCGGGGAGCCGCCGCTACCGGAGTGGACGGAAGGCTTGAGGGCCTACCTGGCGAGCCTCGACGCCGGCCAACCCGATTGACTCAGTCCTCGGGCTGAGGCTTGGTCCGCTTGTCCGCGGTGACGTAGAGGAGGCCACCGAAGAGACCCGCGTTCTTGAGGACCTGGATGAGCTGCGAGCGCCGCTCCTCGGGCTTCTCGGCCTTCCAGAAGGGATGGCCGATGAGCGTATTGGGAATCAACGCGAGCGCGAGGAGGCGAGCGGACGTTTTCTGCAGGATGCCGAGAGCCAACGTCGATCCCGCTCCCATCATCGTCGCCCCCAGCACCTTCGGCAGCATCGGATTCTCGGGGAGCATGGGGAGCGCGGCCGCCGCCTGTTTGGCGTAGCGCTCGGTGTGGTTGAACATGCCATAGCCCGAGTAGATGAAGATCCCGGCAAGCAGGAACCGGCTGGCGGTTCGGATGAGCGTTCGCATGGTCCAAGACTCTAGGCGAGACGTACCGGCCACCGATCCCCTGCTCGTCGGTCAGAATGCCCCGGCGTACGTCAACCGTCCACGGAGTGTGCTCATGGCTGAGAGCGTCTACCGCGTCACCGAACTCGTCGGAACCAGCGACGAATCCTGGGAGAAGGCCGCCAAGCTGGCCATCGAGACTGCGTCGTCTTCGCTTCGCGATCTTCGTGTCGCCGAGGTGGTCAAGCTCGATGTGACTGTCGAGAACGGCAAGGTGGCGCGGTTTCGCACGCGCCTCAACGTGTCCTTCAAGTACGAGCACGAGTAGCCGGTAAACACCAGCACCAATAGCCGGTACATCAATCAGGAATCGAGAAGCGCCGGTCGCCGACCGCAACTAGCATGACGTCATGGACAACACCACAGCGACGTCAGGAGTGACCATGACTGACTCATCGACGATGGGGATCAAGACCGTGCTGCATCCCGTGTCCGACCTGGAGAAGGCCAAGCCGGTGTACACCGCGCTCCTCGGCGTCGCGCCGATGGCCGACGCGCCGTACTACGTCGGCTACGAGGCGGCGGGCCAGCAGATTGGTCTCGTGCCCGGCGGCGGACCGCAAGCCATGACGTCACCGGTGGCCTACTGGCATGTCGCGGACATCGAGGCCAAGCTGGCCGAGGTGACCGCCGCCGGTGGCGCGTTGAAGCAGGCCCCGAACGACGTCGGTGGCGGCCGCCTCGTGGCCTCGTTCACCGACCCCGATGGCAACGTGCTCGGGCTCATTCAGGACCCCTGAGGCAGAGGCAAGGACCGGAGAGACGGTGACCACGGCCACGAGGAAGGACACGCCGTCGCCTGCGCTACACGTCGCTCGTAGCCACGACGTGATCGGCGTGCACGGCGCGCGCGTGAACAACCTCAAGGACGTCAGCGTCGAAATCCCGAAACGCCGGCTGACTGTGTTCACCGGCGTTTCCGGCTCGGGCAAGAGCTCGCTCGTGTTCGGCACGATCGCGGCGGAATCGCAGCGGCTGATCAACGAGACGTACAGCACCTTCGTGCAGGGTTTCATGCCCACGCTCGCACGGCCCGACGTCGACGTCCTCGAAGGGTTGACCACCGCGATCACTGTCGACCAGCAGCGCATGGGTGCCGACCCCCGCTCCACGGTCGGCACCGCCACCGATGCCAACGCATTGCTGCGCATCCTCTTCAGCCGGCTCGGGAAGCCGTGCATCGGTCCGGCCAGTGCGTTCTCGTTCAACACTCCGTCGGTCCGGGCGCGCGGCGCGATCACCGTCGAACGCGGTGCGGCGAAAACAGTGCGTGCAAGCTTCACCCGTCTGGGCGGCATGTGCCCGCGCTGCGAAGGCCGGGGCACGGTCTCAGATATCGACCTTACGCAGCTCTTCGACGACTCCAAGTCGCTCGCCGAGGGCGCGTTCACCATCCCCGGCTACAAGACGGACAGCTGGTGGACAACCGGGGTCTTCATCGAGTCGGGTTTCCTCGACCGGGACAAGCCAATCCGCAAGTACACCAAGAAGGAGCTCCACGACTTCCTCTACAAGGAGCCGGTCAAGGTGAAGGTCAACGGCGTCAACCTGACGTACGAGGGGCTGATCCCCAAGCTGCAGAAGTCGATGCTCTCCAAGGACCCCGAATCGCTGCAGCCGCATATTCGGGCGTTCGTGGACCGGGCCGTCACCTTCACCGCGTGCCCCGACTGCGGCGGAACGCGGCTCAGCGACGCGGCCCGCTCCTCGCGGATCGGTGGGATCAACATCGCCGAAGCCTGCGCAATGCAGATCAGCGACCTGGCGGAATGGGTCCGCGGCGTCAAGGAGCGGTCGGTGGCGCCGCTCATCGCGACACTGCAGCACACCCTTGACTCGTTCGCGGAGATCGGCCTGGGCTACCTCTCGCTCGAGCGGCCGGCGGGCACCCTGTCGGGCGGAGAAGCGCAGCGCGTCAAGATGGTCCGCCATCTGGGCTCTTCGCTCACCGACGTCACCTACGTCTTCGACGAGCCGACCACGGGCATGCACCCCCACGACATCCAGCGCATGAACAACCTGCTGCTGCGGCTGCGCGACAAGGGCAACACGGTGCTGGTGGTGGAGCACGAGCCGGAGACGATCGCGATCGCAGACCACGTCGTCGACCTTGGCCCGGGCGCCGGTGCAGCGGGCGGCACCGTATGCTTCGAGGGGACCGTCAAGGGACTGCGCGCCAGTGGCACTCTCACCGGACGCCATCTCGAAGATAGGGCCGCAGTCAAGAAAACGTTGCGCACGCGCACCGGCGCGCTGAAGATCCGCGGCGCCACGACGCACAACCTGCGCGACGTCGATGTCGACGTCCCGCTTGGGGTGCTCGTCGTGATCACCGGTGTCGCAGGCTCCGGCAAGAGCTCGCTCGTCCACGGGTCGATCCCCGCCGGCGCCGGCGTGGTCTCGATGGACCAGGGTGCGATCCGCGGCTCGCGACGCAGCAACCCGGCGACGTACACCGGACTGCTCGACCCGATCCGCAAGGCGTTCGCGAAGGCCAACCGCGTGGACGCGGCGCTGTTCAGCTTCAACTCCGAGGGCGCCTGTCCCACCTGCAACGGCGCCGGCGTCATCTACACCGACCTGGCGATGATGGCCGGCGTCGCCACCACCT
>Ga0070765_100001703_pt1 | contig 13549 bp, 10 predicted proteins | sample HubBroMetageWFT5_FD_71516 | JGI IMG/M metagenome (GOLD analysis project Ga0070765, IMG submission 71516) | Warmed and freeze-thawed soil microbial communities from the Hubbard Brook experimental Forest, New Hampshire - Hubbard Brook CCASE Soil... | ecosystem: Environmental > Terrestrial > Soil... | reverse complement strand
ACTAACCGGCCGCCAAGATTGGGGCGTTCAACCAGCCTTTGGCCGCTTCCTATTCGACGCGATACATCCGAATATGCAGACGCTGGAAACTGGCGCGGGCATCTCAACTCTGATTTTCGCCATTGGCGGCGCCAAACACACCGCCATCGCTCCATGGCAGGATGAAATGGATGCCATCCGCGATTATGCCGCCGCTTCCGGCATCGATATGTCGCACATCAATCTTGTTGCCTCGCCCTCGCAGAAAATTCTGCCTACACTTGATATTTCAGGACTCGACATCGTGTTCATCGATGGCGCCCATGCATTTCCTTGGCCAACACTCGATTGGTATTATACGGCAGATCGTCTTAAGGTCGGCGGACTTATGATCCTCGACGATACAGACATTAAATCAGTCGGCTATCTGTCTCAATTTATGAAGTCAGATACTCCACGGTGGAAATATATCACGTCCCGTGGAAACACCGACATATTTGAAAAGACCGCGCCCGTTCACGACGTCAATTGGCATGAGCAGCCTTGGAATATAACGCGCCGTTCTTTGTTTGATCGAGTTAAGGCGCGGCTACGACGTCTAGCGTCTCATGGAAAGTGAGATGATGCGAAGTCGATATTTGCGCCGCTGACGAAAGTAATGTCGCAGGTCAGATCGTGCCCACATCTCGTAGGGTTAACGGATCATGACCGATACCACGAGCTAGCCAACGCCGGCTGAAAACGATCAAAGTTGATTGCATTTTCGACGGACCATATGCAATGATGATTCGTAAGCGCGTTAGTTATTGCGCACCATCGTATCCTTAGAACCCAATCCTGATTTTGCAGCAGCCCTACGAGTTTAGCGGGGACACGAAGCAGATGAAGGTCGACTGTCAATTGAACTGGGTGCAGGCCATGGAGGATAGTAGGCTGCGACGATAGGGTTGTGGCAGGATGTGCCATTTAGCTCAATGTGATTGTCATCCTGACTCCGGGGTTACTTGGTCCTTCGAGACGTAAATCAGCGGGACCGCGACGTAGCGATAACGCGGCTACCTAAGGCCCAGAATGGTGGGTACGAAATATTGCGAATGTGGAGTTTTGGCTCTAATAATAAAAGCGGATGCCCTCCATCTCAGATGCCCTGTCAGTTTCGAACGCCTGCTGGAAAATTTAGTGGAGCTCTAATGCAAATTCATCAAGCGTCTTTTTCGCCGATATTGAACAAGCTTAAGTTCATTAAAAATTTTTGGCGGGAACGTTCAATCATTCGATCGATTTTAAAATCCGGAAATCTGAGATTTCTCGAATTTGCGCCCCCCGGGCATTTCTACTCTCCTATCCCCGACATCAAAGAGCTTCAGGGTAAGTCGCTCATCGCCGGCACTTCTGTGTCGACGAAGATTTCGGGAATCGATCTCAATATCGATGAGCAGACCGAACTTGCCCGTGAATTCGCTAAACATTATACGGACATGCCGTTTCCCGAAAAGAAACAAGATGGATTTCGCTACTACCTTGATAACGACTACCTTAGCTACGGGGACGGTGTGGTACTTTATTCAATGTTGCGACGCTTTAAGCCGAATCGCGTCATCGAAGTCGGCTCGGGGTTCTCCTCTGCGGCAATGCTCGACGTAAACGAAAACTTCTACGATAGCGAAATCGATTTCACATTCATCGAACCCTTTCCCGATCGGCTTCTTAGTTTGCTAGGAGAGCACGATAAGGAACGATGCACCATTCTGCGGGCACCCGTACAAGAAATTGCGGATGACATCTTCGGAGACCTGCATGAAAACGACATTCTATTTATTGACTCATCGCATGTCGTCAAGGCCCATAGCGATGTCGCGCACCTGCTTTTCAACGTACTGCCATCATTGCATAAAGGCGTCATCGTGCATTTTCACGACATCCTATGGCCGTTTGAATACCCGCAGTTGTGGCTGGATGAAGGACGTGCGTGGAACGAGGCCTATGTTCTCCGAGCATTCTTGCAATATAACACCGCTTTCCGCATTCTGTACTTCAATTCGATGATGGAAGTTCATCAAGCTCACTTCTTGCGCAGAGAAATGCCGTTGGTAATCAAGAAACCATCGTCGCGGGTCACGCCAGGAAACACCAGCCTGTGGATTCGCAAAGTCGAATGAAGTGAAGTGCAGTTGGGTTCTGCCGATTCGCCCGCCTATTCCAGGATCCGTGAGACGTCGTGCCTCGTGGTGGAATAACGAGATGATTGTCAATAATGAATACAAGCTGGCCTTCGAACAAAATCGGGTGAGGTCCGGTTCAACGCAAAACGACAATGAACTGAGGCTCAGGCGAAAAATGCTTCACAGGCGCTCCTATTCGGATCATGATTGTTTCAATTCGCGATCAGATCGAATGCTCCGTTCATGGCCGCCATCGTTATAGTCCAATCCTATCCATACGACGCGTTCGCCGGCGGAGACGGAGCCTACATCCAATCCCTCGGACAGTACCTCATTGACTGCGGACACCAAGTTAGTGGCCTTATCTCTGATACAACGAGAGGCCGAACAAATCCATTTTATCGAAGCGTTTATCCGATAGACCGTTATCAGGATTGGAAAGTACGTGGCGCAATCAGATTAGGTGCTCGTACTTTTCTGGCGACACGACCGCGGTCATTTGCATCGGCCATTTTGTCGAGGTTTGGTCTATTGCGCAGACCTCAAGCTCGCGACGACGGCGCGAAGCACGGTGAGAATTGGATACTGCCTGAAGCAATCTGGGTAATGTCTAAATTGAAGGCTTTTCGTCCGGACGTCGTGATACTCTGCTTTGACGCCATTCACTTTAGTCTCTTGTTGCGACAATTGGGTATTCCACTTTTCTGCTTACCAGGTAGTCCTATGTTTGCGCGAGAATTACGCCTTAATAGAGAAAGCCGAGGTGAAGCTGGCAGAGAGATTAAGCTCTTAAGAGGTCACCTCCGAATTGCTCAGGCGCTTCTTCATGCTGACCGTGTCGGCTTCGCTAGTTACAGCGATCGGGATTATGCTGCGAAATATTTGGGAGTGGAAAACGGATTGGTCGTTGGGATGGGATTTCCGCGTCAGACGGTTACAGCAGCCGCGGATGAACCAATAGTGCTCTTTGTAGGAAATCTTACACAACCAAACGTGGAAGGATTAGACTGGTTTATAACAGGAGTTTGGCCGAAAATTCGGGAAGTCTATCCATCTGCGAAGTTTCGGGTGGTCGGACGAGTAGCGGCCGCGATGCAGCATGGTGTTTCTGGTATCGAAGCCATCGGGCCCGTGCGGGATTTGAGTACCGAGTATGCGAGGTCTCAGGTTGTCATTGCTCCGCTTTTGTCGGGCACTACCGGCGTTAAGGTTAAGGTAGCCGAAGCAATGGCATATGGGCGCCCGTTAGTGGCAACTTCAGTGGGGATAGATCCCGGCCAACGTCATCAACTGGATCCCGGAACTCTCATTGCGAACACCGAGCAGGATTTTGCGACTTCTGTCCTGAATCTGCTTACGCAACCGTCCGTCCGGTTCGAAAAGTGCCGAGGCGCAACGCAAGTATATGAGTCGTGGTTTTCACAGGAAGCATGTTATCGCGAGGTCGCATGGTGGATCAATTCGGTTGCAAAGCTCGCTCCATAACTCAGATTTGAATGCGGCGCCGTGACAGTAGTTCATAGAAGAGCTAAACTCGCGGACAATAAATATGCAAGGGCGCGCAGTCAGGTCGTGAATTGGTGCGCTCGGACTTTGTGCGCAAGAACAATAGTTCACTTGAGTCTTGACATATATCCTGGCACATTACCCCGAAGGTCAGCTAACGAAGTCGTTGAGCGAGCCACTTCCAACGTACTGTGCATGAAAATCCGACCAGAATACGTATGGTTCGGTGAACCAAAACACACTCTTCTCGCCGGCATCACGACGCCGCCGAAATTCACGATACGTCTGAAACATTTCGTCATAAGTCAGCCATCGGCCCAAGGTCTGATCGCCAAAAGCTCCTGAGCTATCATAAGTAAAAAACCATCCATCGCGACGGCGCGTACGATTTAGCTGGTGTTGCAGCCAACGACGACCGCCTAACTTTCGAAATACTCGGTGGCGGAATTTAGAACTGTGGAGCAACGACATTGCGCGTTCAATATCTTTCTGCTCAGGTACGGCGGGCAGCTGAACCGGTAACAGCGTTGATTGACTAATGCATTTGAAAAGCGAGTAGCCGAGAGCTCCGAGCATCTCAAGCTCGCGCAAATTGCTGACTTCGACCGAAATAAACGTTGGAACGTTATGTGGCTCAAGGTCTTCAAGGCAAAAAGGCTCGGATCCTTGGATATCGATTTTGCAGAAATATGGCACGCCGAATTTATCCAGTATCGTCTTAAATCGAGAGCAGGGAACCTGAATTTGGTGGTGGGCCGAGTTATCCCATGCAGCAAACTCGCGATTGAACGAACTGAAGCGGGAGATTGTGTCGCAAATCCAAAATGGAAGCTGTCCCTCGCGATCCGCTATGCCGATGTTCAATATAAACAGGCGGCCGGCTGAGATTTCCCGAGCGAAACGCGATTTGGCTTGCTCAACTAATTCCGGATTGGCCTCAATCGCAACGGTGCGAAAACCCAGCGAAAGATAATAAGCCGTATCATCGCCGTTATTCATTCCAACGTCGTAAATAAGGTCACGTACTGGCATCAGGTTTAGCGCCTTAGCTACGCAGGTAATCGGCGGGCCAATCAGAATTGACAGTCTAAATTCGAAACAAGGCCGGATGGACTAAATCGTCACTGTGTGTTGCCGACCGTATATCTCGAAACTCCCGCCGTACTCGGAGAGCAAACCTCCTCCTCTTATTTTACACCCAGCGTCCATTCGAGCCTAGTGTCGTCCTCATTAGTTGTTAATAGCAAGACTTTTGTCGAATGTTGGTGTCCATTTGCACTCGTCGGAAGGCAAAAAGGTCCTCATTCTCCAGAGTGATGCGCCGAATTTTCATCACTCCGGCAGGATGGTCGGAACTTTAGGTCCAGGCACCAAAAAATTCCAGCGCCCGCCTCGAATACCCCCCTTTCTCGTCGCCAACGGTGGGTCCCCGGATCAGCATCGGACGGATGGGATGTCAGTACTGAAATCCCATCCTTCTTTTTCTCCTGCTTACCGGCATTCCGCGACGGCACCACCGCGCGATCCCACAGACGATATAGTTGGCCTCTTCATCGATCTTGGTCCCCGATCGCTTTGAAAAGCACCGAGCCGCCACGGCGCAGCGTCGGGGATTGGGGCGATGCGGACAATGGTCAACAGTCTCTCATCGACCTCGATTTGTGAGTAAGCGCCCTAGTAAGTACTTTTACCGTCGCTACCGTCGAGCGTCGCCGTACCCGACCAAGCCCGTATCAGGCCAAAGGTAGGGTCGGCATGTCCCCCGTTGGTGGGGTCACGATTGGACGTCGATCAAATCGTGTGAAAATTTGCAATTCTGTTGCTGATGGAGACATTTAGGGACCATGTGGGATGGGGTCAAAGTTGGACGCCGATTTACACCTAAAGCGAGTTATCATGTTCTGAGCTTTTTTGACGAAAGCGGTTGGCATTCGCCACGCGATGAAGGAGGTCGCTTACGGGTGAGCAATACTGAACCAACCCCGCTGGGCCCCTCGATAGATCTCGGTTTCATCACGGCCGCCTTAGCTGTTTTCACCTTCACGCTTCATGTCATTTTACGTCGAGGAGCGGAATTGGTGGGCTATGCGCCAAATCTCGGTGTGTGCCTCGCGCTCGCCGTCGTGGCGGTAACGGTCATGGTTGGACTGTCGGCCGGTCGGGGTCAACGATGGGCGGTTATCGGCATCGCCCTTTCGTTTACAGGCGTCGCAGCAGGGACGGCGGTTGGATTTCGCCAACTCCCCGACGGCGGCTGGGATGCCCAGATGTACCATCTGCCTTCGGTCCTTCGACTCTTGAGCGGATGGAAGCCGATGATAGCGGCGACCGATCTAATGCTATCAAACCTCTATCCGAGCGGAACGTGGACAATCCTCGCCGGGTTCGATGCCATCTTTGGCTTTGAAAGCGGCCGAGCGATCGGCCCGATCCTGATGCTGGCCGCAAGTGGTACCGTCTGGAAGACATTCCGCACAATGGGCACAACCGCGGCGTCATGCGCCGTGGTTACCATTACGCTAGTAGCCAATCCCGTCGCGCTGTCTCAGTTTTTCACCGCCTATGCCGATGGAACGCTGTACGAGTTGACGTTAATCTTGATCTGCAGCCTGATCATTATGCTCGAGGATCGGGGTCTTGGGGCAGCTCTCCTGGCGGGCGCGGCGATAATCCTGGTCTGCAACACTAAGCTAACTGGACTCTTCTTTGCGGCGCTCGCGGTCGCGACATGGGGCGGGCTGCTCCTATTTCGATACGGCCCCACCTGGACAATGGTGCGGGACCGGCATCGGCAGATCGCATTGCTTGTTACGGCAGGCCTACTGGCAGTGGGATTCGTGGGCTGGCGGCCCTATGTCGTAAACGTTCTCGAACATCACCGCGTCATCTATCCCGAGGTTCCACCCGACCTCAACGCTGCGGGGCGCGGATGGAAACTTGCCGCTCTGTTTTTCGCGCGGACATCAACACTATACCCAGGGCCGGCTAGTTTTAAGGTGCCGGGCACGGTCGACCGGGACGAGCTGCACATGGCCACCGACACCCGCATAGGAGGTTTTGGTCCGTTCTTCGGCGCCGCGACGCTTGTGGGGCTTGCCGCGTTGGCGTGGGCGTCCGTTCGGCGCACGACGCCCCGGTTGGTATACCGTCATCGCCTCGAAGTCCTGCTCGGGCTGACAGCGTATAGCTTGCTGACGACGGTCATATTCCCCGAGCCATGGTGGGCTCGCTACGTCCCACTTGCTTCGGTGATCCCGCTCGGCGCCGCATGGCTTGCCTACGCGCTGCGGCCGAGTCCGCTCGTACGCGCGTGCGTCACCTTCGTGGTGGCGTTGTCGATCCTCGATGCGGCGATCGCCGTACGCTCCGCGGTGCTTGGCGGCGTGCGCGACGCCGCCGGAATCAACCAGAAGCTGGAGGGCATGCTCCAAAACCCTGAACCGGTCTATCTGTCGCGCGGGATCCATGGCGCTCCCGAAGACGTTTGGCGCAGGCGGCTTCGCGACCATGGGAAGACCGCCGTGGTGGTCCTGTCCCGCGCGGACTGCCGCAAGATCGAAGACCTCACGGTCGACGTTGAACGTTGCGCTCCCATCGGTAGGCCCGCGCCGGCAGAGCAAAATTGACCATTAAGAGTGATTGCGAGCGTAGGGACGCAGCTTCGCACGCTCCGGCGGGACAAAGCGCGATTGTGTCTCTCGGGTTTTTTCGTCACTTTGCCCGAGGCTGCGACTGGCCTGAACAAACTGGCCGCTCGCGTTTTTCTATCACCACCTGCGATCAAGAGGGCTGCGCAGCAATGGGAATGCGCGAAAAGGAATCAGGTCAAGATTGGCGCGGAGATGACCATGCTTGAACACGTGACATCGTGGGGAAGGCTTGGCGTGCACGACCATGTGGTGGTCGAACCGCACTTTCTCGACCGGGTGCAAGCCGCTCTGTTGGAAAGAGGTCCTATTCTGGGCTTCGGGTTGGGTCGTTCGTATGGTGACGTCTGCCTAAACAGCGGCGGCCGCCTTCTGCGCACCCGTGCGCTTGATCGGCTGATCAATGCCGATTGGACCACGGGAATCGTGCGGGCGGAGGCTGGACTTACGTTCGACGAATTGCTGCGCCTCACCGTTCCGAAAGGATGGTTTTTGCCGGTGGTGCCCGGAACCAAATTTGTCACTCTGGGCGGCGCGGTAGCCAACGACGTCCACGGGAAGAATCACGAAACGGCTGGCACTTTCGGCTGCCATGTGCGGCGACTTGGGCTGTCGCGATCTTCTGGCGAGGTGGTCGAACTCGCACCTAATCAGAACTCCGAATTCTTTGCCGCTACGATCGGCGGGCTGGGTCTCACCGGCATTATTTTATGGGTCGAAGTTGCCCTTGTCCGGATCGGCTCTGCCTATGTCGACGTCGAGACACTAGAACTTGCCGATCTCGACGGCTTCTTTCGGCTCGCCGAGCAAAGCCAGGACTGGGAGTTTACGGTGGCGTGGGTCGACTGCTTGGCTAAAGGGGCAGCGATCGGACGGGGCTTATTCACGCGCGCAAAGTGGCACAAAAGCGGCGGGCTCGAGCCCCACCGACGGCCTCGCCTAGGGATGCCGTTCGATGCACCGCCCTGGCTATTGACCAGCGCCACATTACGGCTGTTCAATCAAGCATATCGCGCTCGGCCATGGGCTCTCGGACGTCGAACTATTCATTACGATCCGTTCTTTTTCCCACTCGACGCGGTTGCTGGATGGAACAGGTTTTACGGGCCACGTGGGTTTTTTCAGCATCAGTGCGTAGTTCCGACATCTTCGGCTCCCGATGCGATGCGGCGCCTGCTCGACCTGACGGCCTCTTTCGGCCAAGGTTCGTTCCTCACAGTGCTAAAAATGTTCGGAGACCGCCCGTCGCCGGGCGTACTGTCGTTCCCCCGACTGGGCGCCACACTTGCGCTTGACCTTCCCAATGGCGGCGAGAGTACCCGCCGACTGCTTGACGCTCTAACCATCGTGGTCATGGACAATGGGGGGCGGCTCTATCCGGCCAAGGACGCGACCATGTCGGCGAAGGCATTCCGCTCAGGATACCCAGAATGGCAAAAGGTCGAAACACTGAGGGATCCTAACATCATGTCCGACTTCTGGCGGCGGGTGGCGGCATGAGCACTGGGCGGCGCATTTGGGTCCTGGGAGCGACCTCGGCAATTGCTCATGCATACGCGCGCCGCCGGGCCGAAGAAGGAGCTTCTCTAGTGCTGCTTGGTCGTAACGAGGTGCACCTCCGGGCCAATGCGGCCGACCTCATTGCTCGAGGCGCGAGAGTGGCCTCTGTCAGATGCGTCGACCTGGCTCGACCTCCCGATTACGACGCGCTGGTTTCTGATTTAGCGTCTTCCGAGGGGCCCCCGGACGAAGTGTTGATCGCCTATGGAACCTTGGAGCAGGGAGGCCGCGCGGTCGGCGATCTAGCCTACGCGCGTGACCTAATCGAGACTAATTTCACCAGCGTCGCCTGTTGGCTTCTGGCTTACATTGCGCGATGGGATCATAGCCAGCCTCTCACGTTAATCGTGGTGGGGTCGGTTGCTGGCGACCGCGGCCGCGCACGCAATTTCGTGTACGGATCGGCGAAGGGCGGTATCGATAGGTTCCTGGAGGGTCTGCAACAGGCCTATGCAGGTACCAAACTTCGGGTAGTGCGCGTGAAGCCTGGTTTCGTCGATACGCCGATGACCGCCGATATTGCCAAAGCCGGCCCGCTGTGGACGACGCCCGACCGGGTTGCGGCGGACATCAAGCGGGCCGCCGACCGTGGCCACGCAGTAATCTATACGCCCTGGTTCTGGTGGCCGATCATGATAATCATCCGACACCTGCCGCGCTTCGTCTTCCATCGGCTGAAGATCTGAAAGGGGTAGCGGATGCCGCCAAGCATCGCCGTTACCGGCGCGGCCGGTCTCGTCGGCCAGAACTTGATCCCGCGTCTCAAGGCGCGACACCACACTGACATTGTTGCCATCGACAAACACCCCGCCAACACCGCGATCCTCCGACGACTGCATCCCGACATCAGGATCATCGAGGCCGATTTGGCGCGCGCCAATGACTGGCAGGATGCGGTTTCCGCCTGCGAAGTAGTTGTCTGCGCCCACGCACAAATCGGAGGGATCGACCGGACTGCGTACGAGCAAAACAACGTCGTCGCGACGAAGCGGCTGCTCGAGGTCTTGAAGAAAAATCCAGGGACCTACCTGGTCCACATCAGCTCCTCGGTCGTCGAGTCGACTGCATCCGATTGGTATACCGAAACCAAAGAGGCGCAGGAAAGGCTCGTCGTCGATTCTGGCATTCCATGCATTGTGCTGCGTCCGACGCTGATGTTCGGGTGGTTCGACCGCAAGCATATTGGCTGGCTCGCCCGCTTCATGCAGCGGGCCCCGATCTTTCCCGTTCCCGGATATGGCCGCTATCTGCGTCAGCCGCTCTATGCTGGCGACTTCTGCGACATTATCATGTCCTGCGTCGTCCATCGGCCAAACAACGCGACCTACAACATTTCTGGTCAGGAAAAGATCGACTACATCGATCTCATGCGTACGATCCGCGACGTGTCCGGGGCGCAAGCCGCCATCGTGCGCATTCCGTATCGCATGTTCTGGGGCCTTCTCAAGCTCTACGCGCTGTTCGACCGCGATCCGCCATTCACGACCAAACAGCTCGAGGCCCTCGTCACGCCGGACATTTTCGAACTGATTGATTGGCCCGGCATTTTTGGCGTCAAGTCTACGCCGCTTCGCACCGCGCTAGAACAGACCCATCGCGATCCGGTGTATTCCAAGATTGTCCTGGAGTTCTAAGGTGAGACGCGTCGTCGTCATTGGCGCGGGGGCCATGGGTTTAGCGGCCGCTTATCATGCTCTCAAGCTCGGCCATGAGGTAACTCTGCTCGAAGCTGCCGGCGAGCCCGGCGGCATGGCTGCCCATTTCGACTTCAGCGGTTTGTCGCTCGAGCGCTTCTATCATTTTGTCTGCAAATCCGATCATGCCACCTTCGATCTGCTCGCCGAGCTTGGCCTCGGCGACAAGATGCGATGGGTGCCAACCTCAATGGGGTATTTTTTCGACGGTACACTCTATCCTTGGGGCGATCCCGTTTCACTCATCCGGTTTCCTCATCTTTCGCTCATCGAGAAACTACGCTACGGCATGATGATGTTCGCCTCGACAAGGCGCAACAACTGGCGACCGCTCGAAAATCTGTCCGCCAAGGACTGGATCGAAAGTTGGTGCGGGCGCTCGGTTTATGCGCGTCTGTGGAAGCCCCTGTTCGATCTAAAATTCTACGAATTTTCCGACAATATCTCGGCGGCTTGGATTTGGACGCGGATCAAACGGGTGGGCACGTCGCGCCGCTCCATGTTCCAGGAAGAGCTGGGCTATATTGAGGGCGGCTCGGAAACGCTGGTAAGGGCGCTGGTTGGCGCAATTAAAGCGAAAGGCGGCCGGATCGTACTTGCGGCGCCGACGACTAGAATTGTGTGTCGCGACCGGCGCGTTACCGGAATTGAGGCGGCCACGACCAACTATCCGGCGGATGCGGTCATCGCGACGGTGCCCACGCCCCTCGTCTCCCGGCTCGTGCCCGATCTGCCGGAAGATGAACGCAGGGCCTACGATGCGATCGCCAATATCGGCGTGGTCTGCGTGGTGTTCCGCCTGAAACGATCGGTTTCACCGCATTTCTGGGTCAACATTTCAGATCGGCGGTTTGAAATTCCCGGGATCGTCGAGTTCTCCAACCTGCGACCGACCGGCGACACCATTGTTTACGTTCCATATTACATGCCGACGACGAATCCCAAATTCGACAGGGACGATGCCGCCTTCCGCGCCGAGGCGCTTGGTTATCTCAACCTTCTCAACACAACTGTGACGGACGATGACGTGATCGCGGTCCATGTCGGACGACTCCGCTATGCCCAGCCAGTGTGCCCCCCGGGCTTTGCTGCGATGCTGCCGTCGATCCAGACTTCCATTGCCGGCCTGCAAATTGCTGATACATGTTTTTATTATCCGGAAGACCGCGGCATCTCGGAAAGTGTGCGGCTCGGGAAGATGATGGCCGAGTGTGTCGGCGCATGAATCGTTTGCAGCGCGTGGCCTCGTTATATATCAACGCTCAGTTCGGCCGCTTTCTGATCGTCGGTGGGATTGCGCTTGTGCTACACTGGCTCAGTCGCTTTGCTTTCAACTGGTTCATGGGGTACGGATGGGCAATCGTGATGGCTTATCTGATTGGCATTGGCGTCGCCTTTCTGCTCAACAGGCTCTTTGTCTTTCCCTACAGCGATCAATCTCTCCGACATGAGGTTCTCTGGTTTTTCCTCGTCAATACTGCGGCATTTCCGCTGGTCTGGTCGGTTGCGTATGTGCTTGGAGACCGCGTGCTGACCAACTGGATGCCGCAGCAACCGGCCTTTGCAATCGGGCATGGTGTCGCCATCGTGTTGCCGACGTTCGCGAATTTCGCGCTCCACAAGTTGATCACCTTCCGGGGCGCGTGAAAGGGAAAATTCTCGTGCCCGACTTGGCAAAACTCTATCGGTTCCGGTTTCGCGAAAGCGAGAGACCGCAAAAGATGCTGATCTGGAAGACGCTGTGCGAGAATTTCTTCCAGCAGTTGATTGGAAGCGATCAGGTGGTCGCCGATTTAGCGTGCGGCTATGGCGAATTTATAAACAACATTAAGGCTAAGAAAAAATTTGCCATCGACTTGAACTCCGACGCCCGCCAGTTTCTCGATCCGGAGATCGAGTTCTGTCTCGCGCCCGCGAGTGCGATTAGCCAACTCGGCAACGATATTGTGGATGTCGTGTTCACTTCCAACTTTCTCGAGCATCTCAAGACTAAGGAAGAATGCGATGCAGTGTTTGCGGAGGTGCTGCGTATTCTTAGGCCCGGCGGCCGATTCGTGATCATGGGGCCCAACATCCGCTACCTGGCGGCGGAATACTGGGACTTCTATGATCACTACCTGCCGCTGTCACACCTTTCGCTCGAGGAAGGACTGGTGCAAGCCGGATACGAGGTCGAAACAATCGTTCCGCGCTTCCTTCCGTATACGACGCGCTCGGCGTTGCCGCAGCATCGAGTTCTGATTGCGCTCTATCTGAAGCTGCCGCCGGTGTGGCGCATTCTCGGTAAACAGTTCCTGGCAGTGGCGCGAAAACCGGCCAAATAGCTGAGCAAGTGGCGGGAAAAATACTTATCGAAAACGACACCGACGGACTAGGCACGAGGGTCAGGACGTATCTCGACCATCGGTGGTGGCCGGCGATCCGACCGAAGGATCCGCAGCCGGTTTGCTCTCCAACGGAGCGTCGGGTCGCGCGTTTGCCTTGGGTGTGACGAATTCGAGAATGGAGATCGCTACGAACCCGAGCGCGATGGCGCACCAGAGACTGCTCAATCGCATGCCGACAGCGGCGAGCGCGGCAAGATCTAACGGCGTTCTGAAGCTGTGAAGCAGCAGAACGATTGCCGCCTCGGTCGTACCGATGCCGCTAGGGAGCATGGAGGCCGCGCCAATAAGCATGGCCAAGGGGTAGAGTGCAAAGGCCGCGAGCCGAGGCACGACAATGCCGAGCTTGGCTAAAAGATACACGCAACCAAGCGATTGGATCGTCCAAGCCGCCAATCCCAACATCATGGCGACGGTGAGCTCGCATGGCCTGAAAAAGCTCATGGCGCCCGTAAGGCCCTTGCCGACGATCAAGGTGAGCCTTGCCGAACCGTGCCATTGGGCCTCCCGCAGCCTTTGCGCCAGCGACACCCAACGTGTCGCCGACCGGGACAGGACGATGACCGTGACAATAACGAGACAGACGAAAGCGAAGGCCAGCTCCAGCCCGAGAGCAA
>Ga0070765_100001702_pt1 | contig 13550 bp, 10 predicted proteins | sample HubBroMetageWFT5_FD_71516 | JGI IMG/M metagenome (GOLD analysis project Ga0070765, IMG submission 71516) | Warmed and freeze-thawed soil microbial communities from the Hubbard Brook experimental Forest, New Hampshire - Hubbard Brook CCASE Soil... | ecosystem: Environmental > Terrestrial > Soil... | reverse complement strand
ATGTGATGAGGGTCGGTGGCAGATTCCGCGGCGAGGGCCTTAGCGATACTCTGCACCGAGGCAGGCGCCCAGTGCTCAAAGCCAGCGGGGGCTGGCTCCTGCGATCTCACTGGAAGGAGAGGAATTGTAATCAAAGCAACCAACCAAAGCTTCTTCATCTTGTGTCACCTCGAGAGTTCCTGCAGCTCTCCCCCGTTTGAGGGGTCATTTTACAAACGCATGCTTACCCATACCTATCTAACACAAATCGGAGCGCCTTACGTCAAAGGCGCTCCGACCCTTCCTCTTTGGGGTGTGGCTAGAAGAAGATTTTTACGGCTAATTGGGCAATGCGGGGGTCCGCCCCCTGCCCCGCCCGGAATGTGCCGAAGGAGTTGCTGCTGACTTTGTCGAAGGAGCTGATCTGGTCAGTGCCGTTCACAGTGCCAGTGCTGGTGCTTTCGGGAGCAAAGTTCGGGTGGTTAAAGATATTGAAGTACTCGGCGCGCAGCTGAACTCTCCAGCGTTCCGTGATCAATATATTCTTCGTGAGCTGCACGTCCCAATTGACGGTATGCGGTAAACGGAGAACGTTTTTGCCGACATTTCCAAACGTCCCAAAGATGGCCGGATTATTGCAACTCGTAGCCGGAGGCGTGCACCCGCTGGTGACTTTGGTGGGTTGAAAGGCAGCCAGATTGAGCCAGCTAACGCAGTTTATCGTGGTACCGCAGGTGGTGGAGCTATAGGGGTTCACGCCGGCGATAAACGTGCCGCGATCGTTGCCAATGCCTGTGCCGGAGAGCTCGGTCCCTTGAAGGATCGTGATAGGACGGCCACTGGCGGCGGAGAGGATTCCGCCCAACTCATAGTCACCAAAGAGGTGGTGGACCAACGAACTGTGACCAGTGAGACTCGGGGATTGCCAAACATAAGAGCCAGTAAACACATGGGTGTGGTCGAAACTCGACGGCCCATAGTCAAAGCTGTGGCGGCTTGCATTGTTCAGCGGGAGGGCGGAGTATCCGGTATCAAAACCGGTGACGCCTTCGCCGAACGGAAGGTCATCCAGGCTTTTTGAGTAAGTGTAATTGGCCAAAAGGGTAAAGCCATGCGACATGCGTTTTTCGAGCGAAGTTTGTAGCGCATTGTAGTTCGCATTGACGTCGTTGATATCAGCCTGAACCGTGGTGGAGAAAGTGTTGGTTTTGAACTGGCCCCCACTGGCCGTGTTCACGAGAAGGTTGGCCTGCCCGGTATTTGCCTTGCCGTTGCAATTTCCTGGAATTGCGGGGTTGCACGGAACGCCCGCGTTGTAATACTGGGTTTCGAGGATGTGCAGGGTTCGCGAACCGACGTAGGCTGCGCGCAACAGAAAGCCCGCCGGCAATTGACGCTCGACGGTCAGATTCCATTCATAGACCGTCGTAACGTGATCAACTCCACTCGGATCGTAGGTCACAGCAATCTCGTTGAACGGCGGATTGTATGAGAAGTTCGTGGGCGCAGGAAAAGGGCTTGGGAACTTTGGATAGGAGGCAGCTTGCGCGCCAGAGCAGTTCAGCGCTGCCTGCGTTGCAGGCAAGGTACAAAGCGGATCGCTGAAGGAGCCGGCGGTAGAGCCGGGAGTGGGTGCGCTGTTGCCTGCCGTGGAGAGGATAAACTGCGGGCTGAAAGGCCATTCATCCACAAAGCGGTTGCTCAACATGCCTTCCGCGCGAGAATCGTAAAAGATGCCGCCTCCGCCGCGCAGACTGGTTTTCCCGTCGCCGAAGACGTCATAAGCAAAGCCAACGCGCGGAGCAAAATGGTTCAGACTGGAATTTAAAGCGTTTTTTGGCATCTGAGGATCGCTGATCCCATTCTGGCTCGAGAAAAAGATGCCCGGCGGTGCGTTGGGATACACCTTGGACCTGATATTCGCCGCCATGGCCGCAAGGTTCACCTGCGCCCAGCGGTCGCCATTATCGCTCCACGGAAAAGCCGGCTCGTAGCGCACGCCAAGATTCAGTGTCAGGCGTCCGGTGACGCGAAAATTGTCCTGGACATATAAGCCCGGGAATTTATCGCGGTTCGCCTTAAATTCGCCGGCCCCCTGCTGAAAAGCGTAGCCGTTGCCGGCGGGACCGCCGTCACACATAGTGCCGGCGAGAAAATTGGCATAAGCGTTGGTGGTCAATGCCACGGGCTGGCTGAGGTAAGTATCCTGACCGCAAAAATTGACGATGCCAGGTTGATTGAACTGGTTATTGAGGTCCACCTGGCTCCACTCCATCATGCCTCCGAAGTGAATGTCATGCTTCCCTTTCTCCCAGCTGACATCGTCCGCATAGGTGAAGTTATTTCTGGTGAAAATGCCGGTGGGATTGTCTCCGAAACTGAAGCCGTTTTGTACGCCGATACCCTGAATGGCGCTGGGCGTAGGCTCGAAAGGGAGCGGGGCGGTCTCAAAGGTCGTCAAGTTCGCCGCGTTGGGGCCAGGTCCTCTCGTAGAGACCTCGCGGGAGTAGCTGACGCGGAAGTCATTCAAGAGAGTGGGCGAGAAAATGTGTGTTTCGTGGATGAGAGCATTCTGAGCAACGATGGAAAATGTGGCATCTGTGTAAGCGACGAGTTCGAGGGGATTGAACACGGGAGCCTTGGTAAATCGGTCATATTCGTAGCGGCCAGTCACTTTATCTTTCTTGCCAATGGAATGGTCTACTCTGCCGATGCCGGAATCGAAGTTCTCGATATCGGGTTTTGAGAAAGCCACGGTTGGATTGGAACCCGCCGGGATGGGGCCAGCCAAGCTAAATTTTGCGGAGGAGCCCAAGTACGTTCCGGTAACGGGGTCGATTCCCAGCAATTTAGCTACGCCAGGATCTAGCTTTCCTGCAGGCCCGGTGGCAGCGCTGGTTTGAGCTCCGCAAGCCGGGCACGCGGCGGTCTTTGGCGAGAGAAAGTTGGTGATGTCTGTCTGCCCAACGACGCGAGAGCTCCCGAGAACGAGATTGCGAAATGCGGTGCGCTGATACCCGACAAAGAAAAATGTCTTATCGTGGATAACCGGACCGCCGACAGTGCCGCCATACTGATTGCGCTTGATGCGATCTGGCGTCGTGGGCGTAGCAAAAAAGTTCTGAGCATTGAAAATTGGATTGCGCACAAACTCAAAGGCATCGCCGTGGAAACTGTTGGTGCCAGATTTCGTGATCACGTTCACCACGCCGCCGGCATTTTCGCCGTACTCGGCGCTGTAATTGCTCGTCTGGACGCTGAATTCGAGTAGCGCGTCCGGGAATGGAAATGGCTGATTGACGTTGGTGTATTCGTCGACGTAGTTTCCGCCATCGAGCTGGTAGCTGATGCTGTCCTGCCTGGTGCCGTTCGTGGAATAGGTCACGGCGCCTGGAAAAGTCTTCGTGGCGCCCTGGTCAGCGCCACCATTGGGCGAATTGACGGCACCTGCCACGAGCAGGGTGAGTTGCGCGGCGTTCCGCCCGTTAAGGGGCAGCTCGGAAATGCGCTGCTGCTCGATGACTTGCTTGAGCGAAGACGTCGATGTGTCCACTTGGACGGTGTTGGTGGTTACGGTGACGACTTCCGTCACCGAGCCCAGCTTCAAACTCAAGTTCACCGTGAGCGACTGATCCGCAAGCAAGGTGACGCCGTGTTCCTTTGTGGTGCTGAAACCCTTGGCTTCGACGGCCAGGTTGTAAGCGGCGGGCTGCAGGGAGGGAATGACGTAGAACCCCTCAGCATCCGTTGTAGCGGCGCGAGAAAATCCTGTGCCTTCTTGTGTCGCGGTAACTTGTGCACCGGCGACACCGGCTCCTGCAGGGTCTGTAACTCGGCCAAGGATGCTCCCCAAGCCTTGCGCTTGTGAAAAGAGTGGAGCGAATAGAAGCGCCAAAAAAGCAACAAGCACATTCCTCTTCATGGATGCCTTCCCTTTCGCGGGCAGTCCGAGACAACCGTCTCAGGCGTCAGCAGCAGCTGCGGCGTGCCATGGGCCTCGAACACACGGCTACGCCTAACGCACCAAAGCTCGAAGGAGACGCAGCACTCGCTTCTGACCATCAATCTTCTGAATAATCGTTATCAAATACTTGAATAAAACCTATGACGGGACATTAGGAGTGGAATCGTGGTGATGTCAATCTGGAAATTTTAAAGGAGTGGTTTAGCTGGACTAAATTGCGGCTCTCCCGGGGCCTGGTGCTTAGGGGGTTCGCAATCGAGTAGCGGTTCGATTCCCTAGTCTCAGCATTCAAGATGCCCGCGCAGGGTTTCCCGGCAGAGGACGAATTCGGGCCACGATTCTCGCACTCGTTCCAGCGCGATTTAATCACCATGGCTCTAAATTAACGCTTGAACATCACGCCAGATCCCTGGCTCGACAGGTATGCCTTTTTCCAAGTTTTCCTTCCGGGTTTGCAGCACGCGCTCTCCGGGGTATCTCACTGGCTCGCCAGCCGCTGGCGCGGATAAATGCAAATGTTGCAGGATCTGGTCGGTCAAACTCGCCTCGTCATTGCCCTGCCCGAGGGTCTGCGGATCAATAGCTATAAAGACTTGTGAGAGCCTTGTTTCTTTTTCCGGCTCTGCCGGTATCTGAAAGGTTGCGCAGCCGCCGGACAGCAGAGCGGCGACCACATCCAATAGCAACGCCAAACCGGAACCCTTCCAATAACCGATGGGCAAAGGCCGCTTTGATGCTTCTATCTCTCCAGGATCTCTTGTGAGCCGCCCGGCAACATCAAAGCCACCTTCCACGGGCAATTGTTCGCCGCGCATTCGATAGGACGCCAGAGCGCCGTAAGAGAATTGCGACATGGCCATATCGAGAACCACATGACCTTTTGCGCGCGGCACTGCGAAGATCAAGGGATTGTTGCCGACGCGCGCATCGCTGGCTCCCCATGGTGGAAGATTCGGCAGCGTATTGGTCCAGCAAATTCCGATGACTCCCGCATCGGCGGCCTGCCACCCGTAACTCCCGCCCCGCATCCAGTGATTCGTGTTGGCAAGGGAAACGCAACCGATTCCGTGCTCGCGAGAGAGGGCGATCGCTCTGTCCATGCAACGGTACGCGTTTAGATTGCCAGGACCGATCTTCCCGTCCCATCTCTCGAGCGAGCCAAAACCTGCGACCAGCTCCGGCTCGGCGTGCACGGCGATGATTCCGCTTCGAATCATTCGAACGAACTGCGGAAAGCGGTTCAGGCCATGTGAATACACGCCGTCCCGGCTGGCGTCGGTGAAAAGCCGCGCGCAAAGATGAGCGCGTCGCTGCTCAAATCCTTGCTTGAGCAGTACCCGCAACAGACCGTCAAGCAATTCTTCGTAGGATATTCTCAGGAGTATTCCCATGGTTTCGCTTCACTCACAGCAAACTGGCGGCTTGAGCTACGGCAGAGTATTTCGTTTTGTGGCGTGCGATATGTACACCAAGATTCGGGCCAGCAAACGCCCTAGTCTTCCTAAACTTGTCCTTCAGAAGAATTGAAAGTCTTCGACGCACAAAACATTTTGGGAGAATGCTTGATTGATGTACTCTCCGGTTGAAATGAGGACACTTTGCGCCGTCTTGCTCAGCCTGCTTGCAGTCCCCTGTGTTGCCGCTGATTTGACTGGAAACTGGGCGGTCCGCGACCCGCTTCCCGACGGCACCCTTCGGACCACTTATCTTGATCTCCATCAGGAAGGTTCCCGCATAACAGGGACAATTCGCAGTACCCAGTTCTACTACAAAATTGTCGAAAGCACCGGCGGAGTCGACGGCTTTACGCTCACCGGCAGCATGAAGGATGGAACAAGCGAGCGGCGCGTCAAATATGAAGGCAAGCTCGTCGGCGAGGAGCTGCGCGTTGCCACGCGACGACGCCCCGATTCGGAGCGGATCGAGATGGTCGCTCACCGCGACCTGCATCTGGATGGCGCAGAGTACTCCGTTACAGTGCCTGCCCACGGCGTAGTCTTGCTCCGCGTGTCCATGTAATCGAAAATGGCCAACGTACAGGGCAGAGTTCGTCCGGAAGGAGACTCGCCTTAAGTTTGCCTGGTGGCATCAGAAAGAGGCGAGCGCAGGCCAATCCATGCTTCCGCGTTCGAACGAAAAAGGCGCGTAACATCGCGCTGAATGTCGTCCCGCGTCACGCCGCGGCCGTCTTGGATCAATAGACGGTAAGAGTCAGAGAGAATACGCGCCATCGTCCTGCGCGTGTTGTTCCATTTGTAGATGACTTGTTCGAGCACGCGGGCGTCGGAATGCTGCGGAATGAAACTTGTCCCCAGCATCTCAATACGTTCGCGAGTGATCTCTTCCACAATCGAAGGATTGTTCATGAACCACCAGCAGCCGAAGGGCATCAAGTTGCTGAACTTCCGGGCATATACGCAAAGTTCGTGCTGATTCTCCCGGCTGAGCACGCTCACCAGAAAGCGATTGTGGGGAAACTCGCGGCACAGATTCTCAAGGGCCCTGAGATCGGCTCTACCCAAGGCATCGCCGGCCAGGCGAAGAGCCGGATTCACCTGTTTGCGTACACCGATCATCAGCGACAGCGGTAAATCCAATTCGCGGCAAGCCGGCAGCACCGCCTCTGTCAGCAATCGATTGCCAATGGTCTCCTGAGGATATGCGAACGTATCCGGAAGCGACACCGCCATGTACACGGGTTGCATGCGCCCGTACCAATCCACCAAGAAGCGCCGCACTTCCGCCGCGGATTTCCCCGAGGCCTGCTCGTCCACTTTGTACCCGTGACTCGCCAGCGCGCGCCAGTTCGCAGTCCAGGTGCACAGAATGCGATCCAGGCGCAATACGCTGCGAAATTGATTGTTGTGGTCAACTCCCTTCAACCACATCGCGGATTCTTCCGCATCGAGCGGATCATTCGTCATGACCACCATGCTGACACCCGCCATGCGGAGCACATTCTGAATGTGCGTCTCGATGGTTTGCCCTTCAAAGAAGGCCCTTGCGTCACTTAGGTCCGTACTATCGGTAGGCAAATGGAAAGCCTTGAGGACAGCGATGACGCCCCGCGTGGCCTCCGAAACAGGCGAATTCTCGACGAAAAGAGCCTGCCAGATCACATCAGCTTGCTCACGCTTGGAAAGCGTCCAGTATTTCTCCGGAGAGATATCTGAAGAGCGGAATAGTTCGGCTTCCAGGTAATGGTAGGTCAGCAGCTCATCGATACCCCACAATCCCATCTTGCCGAAAGCCGGGGAGAACAAATGGGTGTGAATGTCGATAAATAGAGTGTTCGCCAGAACCTCTTTCACAATCTCCGAAATCTGCGATTCCGCAAGAACATCGCCGTCTCTTGAGATTGGCACTTGGCCCAATGATTTGAGTAACTCAGTTTTCATGCCATGTATCTCTTGCTGCTCTTAGGCAGAATTACCTCGCCGCGCTCTGGGCTCGCATGTCACATAGCCTCGTCATTAGCAGGTCGCAACGCTCTATCGAGCCGCAATTTACACTATAGCGCACCGAGGTCGTGAGTGTGAAAGGCTACAAACGCCTCACCCGAGTGTCAAATAATAAGTTTTGAAGACAATATTCAGCCAAACTTAACGAATGCTATGAGTTGTGTCGCTATGCCCCTGCAACTGAAATGCTGGCAGTGCGAAGGCGTACAGAATGTCTTGCACAGGCATGAGAAGAAATTGCCGCCCGTCGAGTTCGTACGTCATCGGCGAGGCCGCCATGCGTCCCCCGCCGTTCAAGTGCCAGAGAGTTTTGCCTGTGGCCGGATCCAGCGCCAGTAGATCGCCGGAGTTATCGGCGCTGAAAAGAAGGTGTCCAGCCGTCGTAAGAATCCCCGCGAGGCTTTCTCCGTCACCCAGTTCGTGGTTCCACACGACTTTGCCGGTGCGGTAGTCGAGCGCGCGCAACGTGGTATTGGCCCACAAGTTGCGGTCGCGTCCTCCCCACCCTTCTGCTTTTCCGGTGACTGTGGTGTAGAAAACGCTGAAGAGGCGGCGGCAGTTGACATAAAACAATCCCGTCTGCGAATCAAAGCTAGGCGCCATCCAATTCGTGGATCCGTCAGAACCGGGCTCGACGAGCGCGCCGTCCGGGCTTGGCGCCGCTTCCGGCTTGGCGATTGGCCGTCCGCGGGAGTCAACGCCCTTCGCCCACGTTTGATCGATGAACTCCGAAGTCACCAGATGCTCTCCATTTGTCCGATCCAGCACGAAGAAAAATCCGTTGCGGCTGGCCTGCGCCAAAAGCTTGCGCCGCTTGCCCTTAAACTCAGCGTCGAACAGAACCGGCGTCTCAACAGCATCCCAGTCGTGCACATCGTGTGGCGACGGCTGAAAATACCAAGCGAGCTTCCCGGTGTCCGGATTCAGCGCCACAATCGAGCAGGTGTAGAGATTGTCGCCAGGGCGTCCCTCCCCCACGAGCACCGGATTGGGATTGCCTGTGCCCCAGTAGAGCAAATTGAGGCCAGGATCATAGGTACCTGTCATCCACGTCATGCCGCCGCCGTGGTGGATGGCGTCGCTATCCTTGGGCCACGTTTCCGATCCGGGCTGGCCAGGGTCCGGCTCGGTGTTCCAGCGCCATTGGATGTTTCCTGTTTCTGGATCGAGCGATTCAAGGAAGCCGGGAATGTCCGTGGCGTCTCCGGAAACCCCGACGATCACGTGATCGCGAATAACCAGCGGCGCCATCGTCGAGAAGTATTCAAGCTTCGGATCGGCGAGCTCGACGATCCACCGCACAGTGCCATCCTTGGCATCGAGAGAGACCAAGTGCGCGTCGGGAGTCGTAAAGTAGAGCCAGTTTTTGTACATCGCGAGCCCACGATGGCCGATCTTGTGTCCTTCGGACTTTCGCTCGTAGTGCCAGATCTGACGCCCAAAGCGGGCGTCGACGGCCCAAACATTGTCAGGAACTGAAAAGTAGAGAATGCCGTTCACTTCGAGAGGAGTCGCTTTAATCGTTGCGCTGTGCGTCTGAAATACCCAGGCAAGCGTGAGTGAGCTAACGTTTCCGGCGTTGATCTGGTCGAGTGTGCTAAAGCGTGACCCGGAATAGTCCCCATTGTATGTGGGCCAGGTATCGGTAGGAGGCTTGAGCAGCGCCGCCGGGTCCAGTCCCTGCGCTGCAGCGAACGGCGGCGGCAGCATCAGAGTGAAAAGCAGAAGTGAGAGTACGGCACTGGCTCGTCTTACGGCGAAACGGTTGCCCGCATAACTGCCAGCGAGATTGTCTCTGTCGCGTGCGCCTTTAATCGCCAAGCGGAAGTGAAGAAGCATTCCGGCTCCTGACTTTGCATTTCGGTGCTTTAGCTTTCTCTATTTCAAACTCTCTAGATACGCGAAGAGGTTGTGAACGTCCGCCTGAGTCAGCTTGCCGAGAAGTTCTCGGTGAGCCGCCAGGGGGTCTTGAATTTCTACCTTCACCCGATCGCGCGAGAAGGAGCGATACCAACCCGAATCGTCGCGCAGCGCAACCATAAAATCGTCGATGTGCGCCACCGGACCTTTGATCTGCTCGCCTGAGGGCAAGGTCACCACCACTGTGGTGTGCTGTCCCCCGGGATAAAGCATGTGCGCTTCGAGATCCATGGGAGAGTACTTACTTGCGACTTTGTCCAGATCGCCCGTTGGGGAATGGCATTTGTTGCAGCCGCCCGCGCCATTGAAAAACAACTTTCCAGCTTCCGCATTGCCGGTGAGCAACTTCTCGACCGGATACACGCTCGGCAACCGGTTCGATCTAATCGCTTCGGCAGCGCGCGCGTGTAGAAAGGCTGCTATGTCGCTCACCTGTTCATCCGATAGAGGCATCGCCGGCATGCCTTTATCCGGGCGGCCTTGGCGAATCACTCCGCCGATGAGGTCGCCCTTCACGTCGTGAGCCACAAGTAAGGACCGGATAAGGTCAGGCCCTCGAGCGCCCGTGGCATCAGGGCCATGACAAAACCCACACTCTTGGACGAACTGTTTGTGCCCTCGCTCGATGGCCGGGTCTGGAACATCTGATTGGGGCCGGGCCGGAGAATTCGTTACCGTAATGGCAAAAACGACCGCTATCAAGAAAGTTGCACACCTTGCGAATCGTCCTGCTGAAGGAATACTGCCCTTGCGCATCGTTACTATTCACCTCGCGACGCGTGGATTCTAGCATTAGTGCTGTGAACTTCATCCGCCGAGTTCAAAACTCTCGCGCGAGTGGCCAAGTTGGCTCAAACTAGCCTGTGCTCTAACGCCCATCTCCCATGTTGTTCATGTTGCTTAGAGCCGCCGGTTTGTCGAGCGAGTCTGTGGCGGCAACACCGGTTATGAGGCGGGCCCCGCGGCTGAAGGTCAAATACTCAAAGCCCCACTGCACAAAGACCAACACGCGGCTCTGAAATTCCACGATGTAGATCAGGTGGACGAACAACCAGGTGAGCCACGCAAACAGCCCCGCCAGATGAAGGCCAAATATGTTAGCGACAGCTGCGGCGCGGCCAATGACGGCCATGTCCCCCTTATTGAAATAGCGAAATGGCTTTGTGTCCTTCTTCCCTTCCAAGCGCGCGCGAACAGTCTTTGCTGCATAAGCGCCGCCTTGAATGGCTACTTGCGCGACCCCGGGCAACGGCTTCCCATCTTCGCCGAGAGAAAGCGCCAGATCGCCGACGATGAAGATATCGGGGTAGCCAGGTATAGTGAGGTCCGGATTGACTTTGATGCGGCCACTGCGGTCTGTCTCCGCGCGAGTGCGTTCGCTGAGTTTTCTGCCGAACTCGTTGCTTGTTACGCCGCCGGCCCACAGCACGGTTTTGGCTGGCAGGCGTTTTGATTCGTTCCCGGATTTATAAGTGACGCCATCCGCATCGATGCACGTCACCATCACATTCTTCGTCACTTCGACGCCGAGGTCGGAGACAAGCTTTTCCGCTTTCGCCGAGAGATCCTCGGGAAACGCGCTGAGGACGCGCGGCCCGCCTTCCATAAGAAGGATGCGCGCTTCGCGCGTGTTGATGTGGCGAAAATCATTCTTCAAAGTTTCGTTGGCGATCTCCGCGAGCGCCCCGGAAAGCTCCATCCCGGTTGCGCCCGCGCCGACGATGACGAACGTGAGCCAGGCACGCGCGTCTTCCTCGTTGTTGGAACGTTCGGCGCACTCGAACGCGTAAAGAATCTTGTGCCTGATGGCGGTGGCTTCTTCGACGGACTTCAAGCTGGGCGCCCACTGCCGCCAATCATCATTGCCATAATAGGAAGTCTGGGAACCCGTCGAGACGATCAGCGAGTCATAAGGAAACGCGGCCCCGTCCCGCAAGATGACGCGCTTTGCATCGAGCTCGATATCTGCCGCTTCCCCCAGCAGCACTTGCGTATTTTTCTGCCTGCTCAGAACGCCGCGCAAAGGAGCGGCAATCTCCCCCGGCGATAACGAGCCTGTGGCAACCTGATATAGTAGAGGCTGGAAAAGATGAAAATTGCGCCGATCAATTAATGTAACATCCACGGGTGCACGCTTGAGTTTCTGCGCCGCATTTAGACCACCGAATCCTCCGCCAAGAATTACGACCCGGTGCCTCTGTTCCATACCAACCACTCCTTCAAACGCAACCTCGCCCACCCTACCATCATCTCATCTACGATGATTTTCTCAATTCAGATGCTCGGGGAGTGCGTCGAGATACCGCATTCTTCTGGTCTCGCATAACGTGAAAACGAAACCCCTTCCCAAACCGTCGAACCGCGAGCAAATGGAGCGCAATACTTTGCGGCTGCTCTGTTCCGTCCTCGTAAAGCCGGGCACGCGGCTGGAAATCTGCCGGCTTTTGCATCCTAATGACTTTCTGGATCCGGCGCGCAGAACTGTGTTTGAAGAGGTGCTGGCAGCAGGCGTGATCAGCTCCAAACAGCTGCGCGCTTCTCTGCCGACGCTTGTAATTAACCGTGGATTCCCCGATTTCGACTTGGACAAACTGCTGGCCCCAAAACTCGCGAGTGAGGCGGAAATCGAGCAGTTGTTCGAGAGCACGCTCCGTCTACTGAAGCTCGGCGGGTCAGACGATTCGACCCTTTTTGCACCCGAGGCCGATGTCGAAAACTAATTATCGTGTGCTAACGCTTGTCGAGACGCTTGGGCTAACTGGCTACATTGCCTGGTACATCTGGCAGCTTCAGAGTGCGAAACCAAATTCGTGGATCGTCTTCCCAATCTGGCTTGTCGCCAGCATTGCCGTTCATCGCGACACTCCCAAAACGCTAGGCTGGAGGGCTGACAATCTCTGGCCCGCAACGCGCCAGGGACTGATCATTTACGCCGTGTTGGTCCTTGGTGTTTGCGCGGCGGGCCTGTGGCTTGGTGCCTTCCACCGATTGCCGCCTCGCGTCACCGAGCCATGGCGGTTCTTCGCCTACTTCGCTTTTTGTCTGTTGCAACAAGTTGCTTTGAATTCCTATCTGACGAACCGGCTCCTCTATGCGCTCGAGAGCCCTCGCAAGGCAGCTCTGCTGGCCGGCGCCGTTTTTGCCGCTCTGCACTGGCCTAATCCGGTTCTCGTGCCGTTAACGTTTATCGGTGGCACGGCAATGAGTTGGCTCTTCTCCCGGGAACGCAACATTCTCCCCCTCACCGTGGGACAGGCCATTCTGGGGACCCTTGTGTGGTGGATTTTTCCAGTGGCGTGGCATCACGGAATGCGCGTGGGGCCGGGCTACTATTCGTTTCACACCTAAACGTGCGGAATTCGCCGCGGATTTGTCCACGGCTACAAATTCAAATGCTCGTAATTTCCAACTGTGCCTCTCCCCTTTGTCCTGCTTGATAGCGGCTTGCCGGACTTCTCCCACACTCCAGGGATCATTAAAGAACATTTCGGACAGCCACCGTGCTTCAGGCGATTTTCGAGGACATCGTGCCAGGAACGCCGGATCAGCAACTCGCCGCATTTAGGACAAGAAGTATTCGCGCCGTCGCTAAAAATATTTCCTTCGTACACGTAATGAAGCCCCGTCTCCAGAGCGATAGCACGCGCCCGATGGAGTGTCTCTGGCGGTGTGCGAGGCTTATCTTGCAGTTTGAAGTCAGGATGGAACGCGGTGAAGTGCAAGGGCACATCCGGCCCAAGATTCGTCAGAACCCATTCGGCAAGTTTGCGTGTCTCCGCAGGATCGTCGTTCAATGTGGGAATCATCAGGTTCGTGATTTCAAACCACACGTTTGTCTCTTTCTTCAGCCATGCAAGAGTTTCGAGGACCGGCTGCAAGTGAGTCAGCGTGGTCTTTCCGTAGAAACTCTCCGTGAAAGCCTTTAAATCAATGTTGGCGGCATCGATGTGGTCATAAATGTCGTGAAACGCCTCGTAGGTAATGTAGCCATTCGAAACCATCACCGTTTTCAGCCCATACTCCTTCGCCGCCTCGCAAATATCGATCACGTATTCGCCCCAGATGGTCGGCTCATTGTAGGTGAACGCCAGCGAATCGCAGCCATGTTGAAGGGCCAACAAAGGGACATCTTCGGGAGCCACGTGCTGGGAACGAACCTGGTCCTGCCGCGACTTGGAAATATCCCAGTTCTGGCAAAAGAAGCACCCCATGTTGCAGCCCGCCGT
>Ga0070765_100001700_pt1 | contig 13561 bp, 12 predicted proteins | sample HubBroMetageWFT5_FD_71516 | JGI IMG/M metagenome (GOLD analysis project Ga0070765, IMG submission 71516) | Warmed and freeze-thawed soil microbial communities from the Hubbard Brook experimental Forest, New Hampshire - Hubbard Brook CCASE Soil... | ecosystem: Environmental > Terrestrial > Soil... | reverse complement strand
GATCGCATCGTGCACCTCCATCGCAAGATGTTTTTGCCGACCTACGGCGTCTTCGACGAGGAGCGTTTTCTGTCGCGTGGTCACAAGCTCGGCGTCTTCGATACGCGTTTCGGCCGCATGGCGTTGCTGGTCTGTGAGGACGCCTATCATTCCATCGTTTCGACGGTTGCGGCAGTCAAAGGAGCACGCATCCTGATCGTTCCGAGCGCGTCACCGGGCCGCGGAGTCGAAAACGAAGGAGAAGGCGAGCTCGAAAGCATCACGCGCTGGCGCGAAACGCTGCAGATGGCCGCGCGCGAGCACGGGGTTTACGTGATCTATGCCGGGTTGACGGGTTTCGAGGGCGGGAAAGGCATGACCGGTTCCTCGAGCGTCATCGATCCGCGCGGGCGAGTTCTCGTGCAGGCGCCACCCACCGAAGCTTGCATCGTGCGCGCCGATCTCGACTTGCGCGAGATCGATTTGGCTCGCGCAAATCTGCCGCTGCTGGGCGATCTGACGGCCGTCTTGCCGTACCTGCTTCAAGACGAAGAGCTTCCGCTGCCCCGGGGACGCCATGATGCTGCCGATCGTTGAACCGGCGGCCCCGTCACCGGCTCCCCCGGGGATCGACGCTGCGCTGACGACGGAATGGCTGGTGGCATTTTTGCGTGACGAGCTGATCGAGCGGCGTGGGATTCCGCGCGCCCTGATCGGGCTCTCGGGCGGCGTGGATTCGGCGGTTACAGCATACTTATGCGTTCGCGCACTCGGAGCGCAAAACGTCCGTGCGATCCGCATGCCGTATAAGACCTCGCATCCCTCGAGCCTTGCCGATGCGCAGTTGGTGATCGACGCGCTGGGCATCCCGTCGACAACGATCGACATCAGTCCCGCCGTTGACGGATACCTGCAGTTTGAGGCGGATGCCGACGCGCGCCGGCGTGGGAACGTGATGGCACGCGTGCGCATGGTCGTGCTCTTCGATCAATCGGCGAAGCTCGTTGCGCTGCCGATCGGGACGGGGAACAAGACGGAACGTCTGCTCGGCTATTTTACCTGGCACGCCGACGATACGCCGCCGGTGAATCCCATCGGCGATCTCTTCAAGAGCCAAGTCTGGACGCTCGCGCGCTATCTTGGCGTTCCCCATCGCTTGATCGAAAAGGCGCCAACGGCGGATTTGGAAGCCGACCAGACCGACGAAGCCGACCTTGGGATCAGCTACGCGCGCGCCGACGCGGTACTGGCACGACTTTTACTCGGCTACTCCGACGAGCAACTCGCGGAGCACGGATTCTCCGCCGACGAGATCGCGCTCGTTCGGCGCCGCGTCGACGCGACGCATTGGAAGCGCCACCTTCCGACCACCGCGATGCTAAGCAACACCGCCATCAACGAGTTCTACCTCCGCCCGGTAGACTACTGAACCAGTGTCTGTCATCCTGAGCCGAGCCGCGCAGCGGTGTAGTCGAAGGGCGCGTAGTCGAAGGACAAAACTTTTGTGTCATCCTGAGCGGAGCGCCGTAGGCGCGCAGTCGAAGGACAAATAGTGAGAAGGCCGTTCTTTCCGGTTAGCCTCAACCTCGATGGGCGCTCGTGCGTGGTGATCGGTGCGGCGGACGATCGCGAGGCGATCCAAAAGTCCGCGGCGCTCGAGGAGTCCGGCGCGAACCTTCGGCGCATCTACGACGCGAGTGCGTTGCGCGACGAAGACGTCGCCGATGCGTTCTTCGTCATCTCGACGCCACAAGACGCGGCGCTCTCGGCCCGGCTGCGCGCGCTTGCCGACCGCCACCGGTTCCTACTCTGCTGCATCGATCAGCCGCGGTTTGGATTCGTCGCCATGGTGGCGATTGCGAAAGCCGGTCCCGTCCGAGTAGCGATCTCGACGGCGGGGCTCGCTCCCCGCGTCGGCAAAGCGTTGAAGAATGCTTTGCAGACGGCGATGGACGTCCGCTTTGTGCGCTTCATCGAGATTTTAGCCGAACGGCGAGCACGCACACACGCGGCGCACCCCGGACCGGGCAGCTCGAAGCTGCGGCGCGACGCCATGATCGAGGCAGCGCGCGATTTTCGCGCCGACGTGCGCTTCGAATATCCGCAATGGTTCGAGGAGAGCGATGGCCGAGGTTGAGATCGTCGCGGTCGGCACCGAGCTGCTGCTCGGCCAGCTCGTCGACACAAACACCGCCTTCATCGCGCAACGCCTTGCAGAAGCCGGTATCGACGTGCACGTGGCGCATGCTATCGGGGATAACCGCGACCGAGTCGCTTCGCTGATCCGTCGCGTGCTCGAACGCAGCGACGGCGCGATCACAACCGGCGGCTTAGGCCCCACGGTCGACGATCTCACGAAAGAGGCGGTTTGCGATGCGCTCGACCTCGGCGTGGAGCTGTACGAGCCGGCGCTGCGACAGATGGAAACCGTCTTCGCCTCGGTAGGGCGAACGATGCGCCCGAATAACCGCAAGCAGGCCGAGCTTCCAAAAGGAAGCCGGCCGCTCGATAATCCCAACGGGACGGCGCCGGGGTTTATCGCCTTTTCGCGCGCCGGGAAGTTCGTCGCGAGCATGCCCGGCGTTCCGCGAGAGATGAAGCCGATGATGATCGAGCAGCTCGTTCCGTTTCTGCGCGAACGCTTTCACGGCGGCGACGCGATCTACACGCGCGTCATTCACACGATCGGCTTGGGCGAGTCGGAGATCGACCATCGCATCGCCGATCTCTTCCGCGCAGGCGAGAATCCGAAGATTGCCGTGCTCGCGCACGACTTCCGCGCCGACGTGAAGATCATGGCGAAAACCAGCTCGGTGCAATCCGCGGAGGCGATGATCGCTCCGCTCCAGGAAGAGCTCGAACGCCGTCTGGACGGATTCGTCTTTGGCTGCGACGCAACGACCCCGGCTGCGGCGATTCATTCGCTCCTGCAAGCGCGAGGCCGAACGCTCGCCGTCGCCGAGTCGTTTACCGGCGGGCGGATCGCGGCGGCGCTTACGAGCGTGCCGGGGGCCTCGCTAAGTTTCGTGGGCGGGATCGTTGCCTACGATAACTCAATCAAGATCGCCCAGCTAGGCGTTAACGCAGCGACGGTGGAGCGCGTCGGCGCCGTGAGCGAAGAGGTTGCGCGCGAGATGGCCCAAGGAGCTCGGAAGCGCTTAGGCGCCGATGTCGCGCTTTCGACAACCGGGATCGCGGGTCCGACGGGCGGCACAACGGAGAAACCCGTCGGTCTGGTTTGGTTCGGGCTCGACGATGCGCTCGGCACGGCGCGCGCCTGGCGCTACGAGTTGTCAGGCGATCGCGAAACGGTCGCCGCGCGCGCAACGACAATCGGGCTTGGAATCCTTTGGCGACACCTCATCGAACGATAAAATCACCAATGCCAGCCCGCCGACGAAGCATACGCAGATAAGTACGCCGGCGGCATGAACCCCTTTAGCTGCGTCGGGATGACGTCTACTTCGCTGCGCTGCCAGAGGAACGCGTAGGGCATATCTTCCAGGAGCTGCCGCTGCACGAAGCTGTACTCGCGCCGTCGCGCCGCGCGGTCGTAGACCGAGTACCCGCGCCGCAACGCCCGCTCGACGGCGGGGTTGCAGTAGCGCGCCCAGTTGAATCCGTTCGGGGCGCGCTGTGCGCACGAGATCATCCACGACGCATCGGGGTCGATTTGAGATTGAAAGCCCAGAAGTGAAACTTGATAGCGTCCGCGGTAGAGTGGCCCATCGAGAGCAAACATCACTTGGCCGGGATAGCTTTTAATGTTTACATCAATGCCAATGTCGCGCTCTTGCTGTGCGATCAGTAACACGGAAGGAGGCTCGACCTTGGTTGTACCCTGATAGATCACTTGCACCTGTAAGCGGCGACCATGCTTAAGGCGGATTCCGTCCGGCGCCGCGCTCCATCCATCGCGCTGCAATAGCGCTCGCGCGGCGAGCGGATCGTATGTAAGTTTACCAGCAGTCGGATCGTAGGCCCAGTTGAAAAGACCGCGCATGCCGGTATCGGGATCGTCCACGCCGTGGAAGATCTTCGTCACGATCGTGCGTCGATCGACCGCCATCGCCATCGCCTTTCGGATTGCGACGTCTTTGAGCAGCGGATCTGTCACGTTGAACGTCAGCGTCGTATAGTAGGGCCCCGGCGTAATCACCGCTCGATGATTCGCGAGGCGAGCGTAAGCGGCCATCTTCGAAGCATCGGCCAGGAAAGTGGCGTCTACCTCGCCGGTCGAGAGCTGATTGAGGATGGTCGTGGAGTCGGGAACCGCACGCAAGACGATGCGCGCGATCGCCGGTCGTCCACCGTAGTATCGCGAGCTGGCTTCAAGTTCGATGCGGTCGGAATGACGCCAGGCCGTCACGCGGTACGGACCCGATCCGATCGGCGCGGTATTATACGCAACGCGGTCGAGATTCGTGTAGCCCGCGAAAAGATGGGCCGGCAAAATCGTGTAGTTGCTATCACCGCCAAAGAAGATGGGGATGATCGGCGCATACGGCTGCTTGAGTCTGACGATCACCGTGTACGGACTCGGCGCGTCGACACCGGCGACGTGATCGTAACCGTAGCGCGAGAGCACCGCGTTGGACGGACTCATAATCGCGTGGTAGGTGAAGAGGACGTCGCGCGTGGTGAGCGGTGTCCCGTCCTGCCAGGCAACGTCGTGGCGCAAATGATACGTGATGCTCCTGCCGTCCCGCGATATGCCGCCATTCTCCGGCGTCGGTGCGCTCACGGCTATGGCGGGCGCGATGCCGCCGCGACCGTCGTAGGTCGTCAAATAAGAGCCGGTGAGTCCGCCGATCATGCCCGCATCGTAACCTTGGAGGTAGAGCGGGTTCAGCGAAACAGGATCGGCAGCGATCGCAATAACCAAAGCACCGTTATGCTGCGAGCCGATCCGCGCGTGCCCGCAGCTCGCGAGCCAGAAGCTGCAAAATAAACCAATGAAACCACGCGCGATCTGCTGCCGAGAACCGCGCCGGGGCGGCCCGTGCACTGAGCTAGTGCTCGTAGCCGATAGCGGCGAGTACCTCTTGCGTGACGAGGGCGTCTTCGAAGCTCGGAAGAGCGTTGGGGCGCCCTTCGATCTTGTTGACGAACTCGTCGTAGAGCTCCATGAGCGGCGGAACGTTGCCGTTGATGCGCGCGAATGCTTGATAGCGCGAAGGCGCGCAAAGGAGCTCGTCGGTTTCCTCGCGGTCGACGGTATAGAGCGTTAGATCGGTAATGCCTGATCCACTGGCAACGGCCGTCCGTTTCTCGCCGTGGACGGCGCAGGTATACGATTCGACGGCGGTAGTTCCGTCGGCGGTGAGCCGTCCGACGAGGCCGTCACCGTAGTCGAGCAGGGCAAATGCACCGTCATCGACGCTCGAAGTGAAGGCGCCGCCGTCGTCGACGCGTTCGGCATTCGCGGTACGGCGAAAACCCATCGTCCGCGAAGGCGCGCGACCTGCAAGCCAGTTGGCATTATCGATCAAGTGCGAGAGGATTGCGCCCGCAAGGCCGCCGCCGCGTTCGCCTTCGAACCACCAGCTGCGCGGGCGGCGTTCGTGTTGCCGCAGCGTGTGCCGCAGCAACGTGATCTCGATGTTGCGCAGGTGCGCCAGGTGGCCGTTTTCGATCAACTCCTTGAGCGCCTGCGCCTGAGGAACGAAGCGGAACTCGTGGATGACCCCACACGCGGTTCCGGCCGAAAGGGAAGCGTCGAGTATTGCCCGCGCGTCGGCAACGCGCAGCGCGAACGGTTTCTCGCACATGACGTGCTTTCGTGCCGCCAGCGTCGCAAGAACGTCGTCGCGGTGGGCAAACGGCGGCGACGCGACCGTCACGGCATCGAGCTCGCAGCCGGCCAGCATCTCGGCCGCGGAGCGAAAGGCATACGGAACGTTATTTTGGCGGGCGGCCTCGGCCGCACTCTTTGGAGAGGCTAACGCGACCACCTCGAAGCCTGGATGATTCATGAGTGCCGGTAGATGGGCGGTTACGCCGAAACCAGCGCCGACGATGCCGATGCGATACGTATTCATGCTGCCTCCTCGATTGCGGCTTGGAGCGTGTCCATCGCGCGCGCGAGTTGACGCTCCTGGATTACTAGCGGAGGCGAAATCGCGATCACGTCGCCGTCCACTCCTGACTGTAGAAAGATGACGCCGGCGCGCAGCGAGCTGCGCACAACGGCCGATGCGGTCGCCGCGTCGCGAAGCTGCACGCCGAAAAGCAGGCCCCGGCCGCGCACGTCGCGCACGCTTCGATGCGATCGAAGCGAGCTCAGGCGCGGGCCGATCGACTCGCCGAGCGTCTTTGCGCGCATGGGAAGTTTGAGGCGTTCGATCTCATCCATCGTGGCAAGCGCCGCCGCGCACGCCAGTGGGTTTCCGAGATACGTTGAAGTGTGAAGTGCTTCGCCGGTCGAGATCGGCCAAGCGTCCATCACTTCGGCGCGCCCGATTGTCGCGCTGATCGGAATCCCCGAGCCCATCGCCTTGCCGATGCAGAGGATGTCGGGTACGACGTCATCGCGCTCGATCGCAAACCACGTCCCCGTCCGTCCGAACCCGGTGTAGATTTCGTCGACGATCATCAGAATCCGCAAATCGTTGCAGACGGCGCGCAGCGCGGCGAGATAGCCGGGCGGCGGAACAACGCAGCCGGCTCGCCCTTGAATCGGCTCGATCACGAGCGCGGCGACGTCGCTGCGCCGTGCGAGCGTTTCGCGCGCGTGCAGAGCGGCGCTTTCGGCGCTCGTACTCGCATCGTCGCGGGGATAGTCGAGTAAAACCGGTTCGTTCTCGAGCGCCGAAGCGAACGGGGCGCGGAAGCGCTCGATGCCGCCGACCGCAAGCGCTCCGAACGAGAGACCGTGATAGGCCCCGTGGTATGCGGCGAAGCGGGACTTACCGGTTGCGAGGATCGCGGTTTTGAGCGCGGCTTCGACGGCCTCGGAACCGGTGGTCGCGAGGAAAACGCGATCGAGCGATTTCGGCAGAACTTGCGCGAGACGCTGGAAGAGCCGGACGCGGATCTCGGTGGGGTGAACGTCGCCCATGCCGTGCGCGAGCAGTTTCATCTGAGCGGAGACGGCGCGCGCAACGCGCGGATTGCAATGGCCGGCGTTGGCTACACCGAAAGCGGCCGTACAATCGAGATAGTCGTTTCCATCCACGTCGGTCACGGTGACCCCACGCGCCGACTCCCAAAAGATTGGAAAATCATCGGCCAGGAACGTCACGTTACGCTGCTCGTATGCGCGCAGCAGCGCCGTTAGCGCCGTACTGCGGGGACCGGGGATGCTCACGTTTCGTCGCTTACCCAGCGCACGAACTCGGCAATCCGCGGGCGTCCGCCGTGAAACGCGCCCAGCGGCAATGTTTGCAGCGCTCCAAACGAGGCAATGCGCGAAACGCCGATTGCCGCGGCCATCGCGCGCACGTCGGAACGCAAATGCGCGACGGCGAACGCTTCGACCGCGATACCATGGCGCGCGAAGTATTGCGCCGCCTGGGAGGCATCGTCGACCACGTGCAGCCTCAGCGAAAGCGGTAGGAATCCTGGCGGCGCGTCGAGCGACGGATCGAGCACGACGAGATACTCGGCACGTGCATCGGCATAGATCTGCGCGCCATCACTACGGAAGATTTCCAGATCGCGTGCCTGTGCGCGCCGAACCGTTGAAATCGCATCGCGCGGGCCGGGCGGAAACGCGGCGAGCGCCGCGCGGATCTCGCGCGCCAGCAGCTCGGCGAAACGCTCCGGCGAAATCACGCCGCCGCGTTCGACGAAGAGTGCGTGAAGCGAAAGACAGCCTTCGCTCTCATAGAGCACCAGGTCGTGTGCGGCGCCGCGCGCGATGCTTTCAACCACGCGCTCGTCCTTCAATGCTTCGCGCGTGACGTATCCGGCACTCGCCTTCGTCCCATATGGAATGAAGCGTGTGTGGAAAGAGAGCGCGTTGCCGATCTGCGTGAGGGTCGCATCGCTCCCGAAGGCAACGACGGCATTGAACTCGGTGAGGTCGTAATCATCGGCGCCGCCCTTCCATGTTTGCGCGATTGCGACGCTACGGAGTTCGCCGAGCTCACCGGCGAGTGTTTCGAAGAAGGCTGCGATAAGATGATCCTCGCGGTCTTTGACGACCACATCACACTTGGCGCAGAGCGCAAAAACGGCGGGGAGCAGCGCAACGCCGATCGTCGTCCGGCTTGAGACGACGCAGACGCGACCGAGCGGAAGCGCGCGCGCGCGACCCCGCTCGCCGCGTGCGACGAATTCGTCGAGGACGTCGAGGCAACCAAGCTCATCGGCGATAACGGCTTCGATCGCGTCGCGCCGGAGGCTGCCGAAGAGCGTGTCGAAGGCAAAATCGACGGCGGGGAGCGAGTATCTGGTTCGCTCGCTCACTGCGTCGCGGATGCGCGCACGCGGCGCGAAGCCCGCTTCGCTCCAGCGAGCGGCCGCAGCGGCAATCGCGGCCACGATGGCGCGAACGGACTTCTTAACCATCGCTTCATCTCTTCAGGAGTGCCGAGCGTGACTCCCCGAGGTCCCGGGGCGCGGCGCGGCAAAGGGGTGGCGCAATGCAAACTGGCTGGTGCGCGCGTCTCTTCTTCGCGATCGTCGCCGCTATGGCGGTAGCAGGCGTGGTGAGCGGGACGGCGTGCACTCGCTGGGGTCAACCCGGTCCAGTGTCACCGACGCTAGCGCCGCTTTCGAGCATCTTTGTCGACGCCAACACCGGCAGCGACACCGCTGGGAACGGCAGCCAGACGAACCCGTACAAAACCTTGACCAAGGCGGTCGAGGTGCTAGACACCGCAAAGTCGATCTCACCCAATGGAGTGACGATCAACCTGTCGGGTGGCGATTACGACGCCGCGAAGGGCGAAAAGTTTCCAATCGTCATGCTGAAGAGCGCTTCAATCACCGGAGCGAACTATGGCACGGGGGTGCGAAGTGGTTCGTTCATCAACGGCATGGGGGAAGACACCATATTCGAGAAGCTCGTGCATGCACCACGGCGCAGCGTCTACACGACGCTGGAGGTCGTGCCGGGCGTTAGCGTGAGCGTCACCGGGATCTACGTCGGGGCGGCGGAGGTTTCGCTGCCGGGTTCGAGCGCGTTCTACGTATCGTTCAATGACCTCGGCACGGTGACCGCGACCGCGAGCTTCGGCGCTGGGATTGCTTCGAGATTGCGAGATATTAACGGCGTGCTCGTCGCCGGCGGATCGTTCACGTGCGCCTCTTGCTCGATCAAAGGTAACGACTTCGGCATCGGCGGACTGTCGGTTCCGGGGCTCGAGCCATCGCCATCGCCATCGGGCACCGGGCCGCCATCGGGAGTGGGTCCAACGATTACGCTGAGCCACTCGCTCGGCGACGCCACCATTGCCGCGAAAATTGTCGGCATTCTCACCGATGGGAGCGTCAATGTCACGGCCGCCAATCAGGCCTTCAATCTTGGAGCGTATGCCTTCGCCGATGCCTTTCCGCCCGCGGTTCGCGGAACGCTGCGTGGGACACTCGATTTCGGCGGCGGCGGCACTTCAAACGGGGGCAACACCTTCATTGGGCAGCGCGTCACCGAGATTGCGATCGGCCTTGGCGGTGAGACCGTTAGCGCTCTCGACGACACATGGAACTCAAATCAGCAGTTCGCGAATCGAAGCGGGCGATACCCACGGACAAGACATTTTGCGTCGGGCGCCTCCGGTAGGAACGTCATGATCCGTCACGATGCCCTTGGCTCGACCGTTACGGTCGGACCCGCGCCCGCGCCGACCCCGTCGTCGAGCCCCTCATCTTCACCCTCTTCGCCCAGCCCATCGCCGTCGTAGCGGAGGACGCTGCTCAAGATCCGTGCTCGACACGCTACAGAAAATCTACGCCGCGAAAGCGGCAACGCTCGAGCAAGAGCGGCGACGCGAGCCTTACGAGGCGCTGCGCTCACGAGCGGTCTCCCGAACAAACGAGCGGCGCAGCTTTCTCGCGGCGTTGGAAGCGGCGCAAGGCGGGGCGATCGTCGCCGAGATTAAACGCGCCTCGCCGTCGAGCGGGTTGATTGCGCGCAGCTTCGATCCTGCCGCGATCGCGCGCGCGTACGATGCCGCCGGCTGCGATGCGATCAGCGTTATCACCGAGCGCGATCACTTTCTGGGAGAGCTTTCCTACCTTGACGAGGTGCGCGCGGTGACAACGCGGCCACTGCTCCGCAAGGATTTCATTTGGACGCGCTATCAGGTCGCGCAGTCCGCCGCGTACGGCGCGGATTGCGTGCTCTTAATCGTCGGCGGAATGGATGACGCCGGGTTGCAGAAGGCGATGGCCGAAGCGCAGGTTTACGATCTCGATGTGTTAGCGGAGGCGCACGACGACGTCGAGCTGCGCCGCGCGATCGACGCGGGGGCCAAGCTTATCGGCATCAACAACCGGAATCTGCGTACCCTTGAAACGGATCTCGCGGTCAGCGAGCATCTGCTCCCGAAAGTCCCGCCGGATGTTGTCGCAATCGCCGAGAGCGGAATGCGCAACGCGTCGGATGTCGCGCGGCTGCGGGCGGCGGGCGCCCGTGGCTTTTTGATCGGCGAGGCCCTGATGCAGTCCGAAGACCCGCAGGCATTGATCGCGGCGTTACGCCGGGGCGCTGCGGGAGAGGCGGTCGGCGTCGATCGATAGGCCGTTCTATAAGAGGAAAAAGAAACTCGTTCCCACGATCGTGCCGAGGACGGCCACGAACGCCGGCGCGGTGCGCCGCCCGAGCGACGCAGCGGCGAGCCCGCCCAAGCCAATACCGACGATTCCGGTGCCCGGGTAGATCTCGCCGTGCTGCAGGTAACAGGCCAACAAGACGCCCGCCACTCCAAAGAGGAAGGCGACGACCTGCGAGGTGCTCCGGCTGAGCGCCATTGCGACCAGCAGCAGAATCGCAAGCGCAACCAGCGCGTGCAACGGCGCAAAGGGCTCGCCGGCCATCCCAAGACCTAAGAAGAAGGCCGCGATGGCAACCGCGAGCAGTTGAGTCATAGAGAAAACTTCGCCCCGCCTGGTAGTATAGGCCTATGACGACGACAGTAACCAAGCCGCCCCAGGAAGCCGCCCCCTTCGTAAACGAGCGGGTCAAGGACTTCAGCGATCCCGCCGACGCCGCGGCGATGGAGGCCGCGCTCGCGACGGTGCGCGAGTCATTTGGCAAGACCTATCCCCTGGTTATCGGCGGGCGCAAAATCGAGACCGAAAAGAAAATCCGATCGCTCAATCCCGCCAATCCCAGCGAGGTGATCGGCACGACCAGCTCGGCCTCAAAGGAACAGGCGAAGGAGGCGATTGCGCAAGCCGCTGGGGCCTTTGAATCCTGGCGCCGTTTGACGCTGGCCGAACGCGCGGCTTACGTGTTTAAGGCGGCCGAACTCTTGCGAGCGCGGCGTTATGAGTACGATGCACTGCTCGTCTATGAAGTCGGCAAGAGCTGGGCCGAAGCCGACGGCGATATTGCCGAGTCGATCGATTTTCTTGAGTTTTACGCGCGCGAAGCGTTGCGCTACGCGCAGCCGCAACCAGTCGTCCCGCTCGCGGGCGAGCAAAACGAGCTCGTGTACATACCTCTCGGCGTCGGAGCCGTGATCCCACCCTGGAACTTTGCCGGCGCCATCATGATGGGCATGACGGCGGCCGCGATCGTTTCGGGGAACACCGTCGTGCTCAAGCCGTCGAGCGATGCGGCCGTAATCGCGGCGTGGTTCGTCGATTTGCTGGACGAGATCGGTTTACCGCCGGGTGTTGTCAACTTCGTTCCGGGATCGGGTAGCGAAATCGGTGACGTCATCGTGACGGATCCGCGGATTCGTTTCATCTCCTTTACCGGATCGAAAGAGGTTGGTCTACATATCAACGAGCTCGCGGCCAAACCGCAACCCGGCCAAAAGTGGATCAAGCGCGTCGTCGCCGAGATGGGCGGAAAAGACTCGATCGTGGTCGCCGCGGACGCCGACATCGACGCAGCCGTCGAAGGCGTTGCGGTTTCGGCCTTCGGCTTCCAAGGACAGAAATGCTCGGCGTGTTCGCGCGCCATCGTCGAGGCGAGCGTTTACAACGAGTTCCTCGATAAGCTCCAGCGGCGCGTCGGCTCAATTACCGTCGGCGACCCCAGCGATCGGGCAAACTACATGGGGCCGGTCGTGAACGAAGCGGCGCTCAAGTCGATCATGCGCTATATCGAGCAGGGCCAAACCGAAGGCCGTCTGCTAACGGGCGGCAAGCGTACGGGCGATGGGGGATATTTCATCGAGCCGACGGTTATTGCTGACGTCGCGCCCGACGCAACGATCGCCCAAGAGGAAATCTTCGGGCCGGTGCTGGCGGTCATCAAGGCGCGCGATTTCGAAGACGCGTTGGCGATCGCTAACAATACCGAGTTCGGGTTGACCGGCTCCCTCTATACGACCGACGAAAAGAAGATCGCGCGGGCGCGCGAGGACTTCTTCGTCGGCAACCTCTACTTCAATCGCAAGAGCACCGGCGCGATGGTCGGGGTCCATCCCTTTGGCGGATTCAATATGTCGGGCACCGACAGCAAAGCCGGCGGCCGCGAATACCTGCTGCTCTTCATGCAAGCAAAGTCGATGTCACGCAAGGTTTAGAAGCGCAGAGTTGAAGGGCGTTTACTTCGGCGCTTCGCGGAAGCAGATTTCCAGCTTGTTGCCGTCGGCGTCTTCGAAGAACGTCGCGTAGTAAAACGGGGTGTATTCCTCGCAGACGTGCGGAGCTTCGAATGCGGTCGCGCCGGCATCTTTCACGATGCCGGCGAGCCGGTCGACCTCGGCGCGGCTCGAGGCGCGCAGGGCGAGACGCGTGCCGTTCGCACGGTGGTCGGGCTCGAGGTCGATGCCGAAGAAGGGAATCGAACGGTCCCCGTCCGGCTGGTAATAGCAGATGGTATCGGCATCCTCGGCGATGCGGGAGAAGCCCATCGCGGGGAGCAGCGCGTCGTAGAGACGCCGCGTTTTGGCAAGATCACTGACGCGCAGATCGACATGGTCAAAGAGCATTGGCGACTCCTTTGGCCGGAAAGCGGCCGGGTGCGGGTGGGCGACGCCGAGGTTCCTTCGGCAGCGGCTGAAACCAATCGGACGCCCCTGCGGTCTTAGGTAATAGTAACGGCCCTTTCGGCGGCCGGAAGTTCCCTTGCGGACATTCCTTGACAGGCCATTTTGGCGTGATATGATAGCCGTCGTGCCTGACCGGTACCGCCGGCCGGGCTAGCCCGTAGCGTCTCTGGCGCTTGGCGCTCCCGGCGCGGTCGGTTGACCGGCTTGGGAGGGCCCGAGTTACGGTTCGCTCCTTGAAAACTGAACAGTGCAGCAAGCGCAAAAGTCTGTGGGTCTCCGACCTTTTTGGTCGAGAGATTTAGTACAAATCATGAGAGTTTGAGAGCCATTTTCAAAGGCTCCATAAGTTTTATTATGGAGAGTTTGATCCTGGCTCAGGACTAACGCTGGCGGCGTGCCTAACACATGCAAGTCGAACGAGGTAGCAATACCTAGTGGCAGACGGGTGAGTAACACGTGGTCAACCT
>Ga0070765_100001699_pt1 | contig 13565 bp, 8 predicted proteins | sample HubBroMetageWFT5_FD_71516 | JGI IMG/M metagenome (GOLD analysis project Ga0070765, IMG submission 71516) | Warmed and freeze-thawed soil microbial communities from the Hubbard Brook experimental Forest, New Hampshire - Hubbard Brook CCASE Soil... | ecosystem: Environmental > Terrestrial > Soil... | reverse complement strand
CACCGGCCAAAGTGTTTTTCTGATTTAATCCAGCCGACCAGGAATATATGAATTCGTTAAAGTTCTGCGCAGAGGATCAAATAGAATCTCGCCCGCTCTTATAATGACCTCCAAGCGCCGGTGTCGAGGTTTCGCCGTCCAGAATTTCGCGGATCTTCTGAGCTAGAGTTCTCAGGTTGAATGGTTTTTGCAGGAATTCCATGCCGCCTTCCAACACGCCATGGCGGAATATGCTGTCGTCGGTATAACCTGAAATATAGAGCACCTTTAAATCGCGGCCCGCAGCGGCAATTTGGCTTGCGAGTTCACGGCCACTAAGTCGCGGCATCACAACGTCAGTAATTAGAAGTTGAATGGCGCCAGGATGCCCTGCGGCGAGGTCCAGTGCTTGAATGCCGTCGGATGCTTCCAACACGCAGTATCCACGCGCAGACAAGTATTCACGCACCAGTTCGCGAACGCTCTGCTCATCTTCGACGAACAGAATCGTTTCAGAACCCGATGCTGGCGGCGGAGTTGTTTTCACGACAGCAAGCTCTTCCACTTTTGCGGCAATCTTCGGCAAGTAAATCTTGAAGGTGGTGCCGTGGCCAAGCTCGCTATAAACCCAGATGTAACCGCCGCTTTGTTTGATAACTCCGTATACGGTAGCCAGACCAAGCCCGGTTCCTTTACCTTGTTCCTTGGTGGTAAAGAACGGCTCAAAAATTCGAGCCTGGGTAGTCGCATCCATGCCGCAGCCTGTGTCAGTGACCGTCAACATAACGTAAGGGCCGGGGTCGACGACCGCGTGCTGCACCGTATATTTCTTGTCGAGGTCAACGTTGGCCGTTTCGATGGTTAAGCGCCCGCCCTGTGGCATGGCGTCGCGGGCGTTGACCACCAAGTTCAAGACGACTTGCTCAAGCTGGCTTGGATCGGCTTTCACATTGCCAAGTCTGGCCCCGGGCATGAAGGCCAGTTCTATATTTTCGCCAATTACGCGCGAAACCATTTGGATCATGCCGCCGACAACTTCGTTGAGATCCAAAACGCGCGGCTGCAGAACCTGTTTACGGCTAAACGCCAACAACTGCGCGGTAAGCGACGCTGCGCGCTCCGCGGCAGTTTGAATTTGCTCCACATTCGATCTTTGAGGGGAGGATTTCGCCATGCGATCGAGCAACATCTCGGCGTGTCCTTTCACGACCATTAACAGGTTGTTGAAATCATGTGCGACGCCGCCGGCCAGCTCTCCGACCGCCTGCATCTTCTGCGCCTGGCGCAACTGATCTGCGAGATGTTTGCGATCGGTGATGTCTAGGGCGACGCCGATCACACCGATCAATTCTCGTTCGCTGCCTCTTAACGGCTGAACATGCGATTCAAATACGCGGCGTTGCCATTCCAATTCGTACGTCACGGATTCGCCGCGCAGAGCCTTTCTGTGAGCGGCGATAGGTGAAAAGTTGGCATCCTTAGTTTGGAAATATTCAAATAACGTCTTCCCGGTCAATTCGTTGCCGCGCAAACCCAGGGACTCGAGCGCAGCGCCGACCGCGGAGGTAAACCGCAACTCCGTATCCGTGGTCCACAGTAGAGCCGGCATTTTTTCAATCATCACGCCGAGCCGCGTGCGGCCATGGTGCTGCTCCGTCTGCGCTCTCTCCAGATCCTCCAACATGCTGTTGATGGCGGTCCCCAGATAAGCGAGTTCATCCGCGCCGCGTATTTCCAGACGTGCTGAGAGATTGCCGCTGGCTCCAATTTGCGTGATCCCGTCGCTTAAGTCAGCGACCCGTGAAAGTATTACTCGCTCTAAGAGATATAACGTGCCAGCACCGAACAACAGCGCGGCGGCGAGCAGCAACATGGTGAACTGAAGCAAAGTGGTTTGGCCCTGCGCGTAAATTGTTCGCGGAAGGATGACCCGCAGAATTACAGCGGGACGGCCGTAAATATCATCTAGCTGCTCATATGCGGCGAGCGAATCTTGATCTAAAACGCGGATTTGGGCGCGCGATTGATCAGATGTGCGATAGAGGTCTGACGGGAAGTCCGCATTTGGATTCAATCCATCCAAGCGTTCGACCGTCAGCGGCGTATGGATCATTTGGGAAAGATGCTGGACCTCAGCCGCATCAAGCACCCGGCCCATAATCAAAGTTCCCGCGATGGGCCCCTTGGAATCACTGGTGAGTACAGGCCGCGAATCCAGGAGCACGGGACCCCCGGGAAGCATCAAAATGCCCGAAACTCTGCTTTCTAAACTTTTGTGGTTCAGTATGGACGAGCCAGTTTTGAGATTCTCGTCGATCCCTTCGGGAACAGGCGCTTCTCCGGCGTGAGATAAATCAAATCCTTTGGAAAAAATTTTGTGGCCTGAATTGTCCAAAATCACGACGAAACTGACCTTAAGCTCTTGAAAAGTTGCAGCCGGAAATTCGGATTTCACATAGTCTGCATTTGTTCCGTGTACGAATGAATAAGTCTGATCCCAGGAAGCGTATTCGCTGGTAGTACGGTCCAAAGTATTTAGTTCGTTGCCCAAAGCGCTTGCGGCGCGATCGAGGCTGTCTCTCGCGAAGCTTTCTTCCAGTCGAGCGTAGCCGTGCTTAAGAATTAGTCGAGAGAGTAAAAACAAGCTGCCGACTGCGACAAACATCGTCAGAACGATAATCAGCAGGGTCTTCCGCCGAAGCGAAGAAGGAAGATAAATTGCTCCTATGCCCTTGGTGCCCATGCTAGTCTTTGAATGAGTATATCTGTCGATGGGATCAGCCAGGTCTGTGGGTGTCTTAGTCGTACACGGAAGCATGCGCGGAAGTCATGATCCTGCAGCCCGCCGCACACGGGATATGCTTCGTACATCCTTGCGCGCGGAACGCGCATCATTTTGGTCAGGATTTCTGTGGAACATCGCCGGGAGACAACAATGACGAATGGTTCGCTCGTCTTGCGGCTTGCGGGAACAGTGGCTTTGTCGTTTTTTGGTCTGGCCGGATATGTATTCGCGCAACAGCAGCAGGACGGCCCTTTGCCGCCGGTACCTGCGGTTCAAGCGCAAGTGCCGGTACAGAATGCGCCGGCCCAGAATGCTGCAGAGTCTCCCAAGCCTGCTGCGCCGTCGGACTCTGCGCAAGCGATGGGGGCCTCCTCCGCTTCCGGGAACGCTGCTCCGGCTCCCGCAGTTCCAGCCAATGCCAAAGTGGAAGTGCCCGGTGGAACGCACATTCCGCTGGTTTTACACAACGCCATTTCGACTCGTAGCGCGCGTCCGGGAGACCCTGTCTATTTTGAAACTTTGTTCCCCGTCATGATTGATGGACATGTGGTGATCCCCGCAGGTTCGTATGTCAGCGGCGAAGTGAGCGAGTCAAAGCGTCCAGGTCGCGTAAAAGGGCGCGGCGAATTGATGATCCGATTGAAGACGCTGATTCTTCCGAATGCTTATATGGTCAACTTGAACGCGGTCCCCAGCAATGCCGGAACTGGCGGAAACGAAACGACAGACAATGAAGGCAAGATCATCGGCGATTCCAATAAGGGTGGAGACGTTGGCACAATCGCTAAAACCACAGCCGCAGGTGCGGGCATCGGAGCTATCGCGGGACGAGGGGCTGCTGGCGCGGGGATTGGTGCGGGTGTAGGAGCCGCGGCCGGTCTGCTGGCCGTATTGTTGACTCGCGGACCCGAGGCTGAACTGCCGCGGGGTTCGACTGTGGAAGCGGTACTCGATCGCGGAATTGTATTGGACGCGGATAAAGTTCAGTTTACAAGTCCGGGTCAAGCATCCACGCTGGCTGGCCCTCCGAACCGCGAGCCCGCGCGAAGCATTCCGTTCTAATCTCGCTTTCAAATCAGGAGTTAGCTGCGGTTCCTCTGGAGACGTTCGCCTGAGGATTTTTCCTCGCGAATCTTAGTGGTGAGAAGATCTCGGCGGATGCAGGCATGTGCCCGCTGCGAATCCAGTCGCGCACTAATTTGGCTGTTGCCGGCGCCAATAAGATTCCATTTCGATAGTGGCCGGTGGCTATAAACAGGCCCTCGATATCGGTTGGCCCAATGATGGGGAGCTTATCGGGAGAACCGGGGCGCAGACCTGCCCAGGTTTCCACGATTTGTGCGTCGGCAATGTTTGGGACCAGCTCAATAGCCGCGTCGAGAATTTTGCGGATGCCGCCCGCAGTAAGACTTTTCTTAAATCCAACATCTTCCAGAGTGCTTCCTGCAACGATTCGTCCTTCGTGGCGCGGGACTAGGTAGCCCCGGTCGGAACGCAATACGCGACGTAACGGGTGTTCGTTTGAGCGAAGTGCGAGCATCTGTCCACGCACGGGGTGTGTAGGTGCGTAACGCGAAAGCCAATCGTTTTCGGCCGCATTCTCACTGGCCAGAGAAGCGGAATGGCATCCTGCAGCGACAATTACGAATTTAGCCTTAACATTCTCGCCCCCCGCGATCACCCCCGAGCACGCCGCACCGTGACGCGATATGGAAGTGACCGAACAGCCCGCGCGAATTTCAACCTCGCGATGTCGCAGCGCCGCCAAGATCGCATCCATGAGCGATCTAGGATCGACGGTTGATTCCCGGGGCAGCCAGGCAGCGGCGTGAGCGTTAGGGCTCATCGAGCTTTCCATCTCGCGGGCAGTCTCGAGTGGGACGGGCTCAATCTCAATACCTAATCTCTGAAAATCGGAGACCATTTTGTCGCGGTCTATTTCCGCACGGGGGCCGGAGAAGACTTGGAGCGCTCCGTTCGAGGCAAAGTGCATGAAAGGTTCGGAAGCTTCCTCGATGCGGCCTATGAATTGCGGGTACAGTTGCAAGCTTTCTTTAGCGAGAGGAACGAGAGGCAGAGCTTCTGGGGAATCAGGACCCGGGGAGAGCATTCCCGCAGCCGCCCAACTGGCACCACGGCCTGGCTCCTCGCGGTCGAGCAGAACTACATCAAGTTTTTCGGCGGCTAGCTCAAACGCAATCGAGCTGCCTATGATTCCGCCACCGATAATCGCAACATCAAAAACTTTCACGCCATCATATTAGCAGGAATTTTCATCGAGCCGGCGCTAGGGCTGAAACGAGGGGTCAGAAATTGATTGCCGCATACGGTTTTACAGGGAGTCAACCAATTCGACGGAGAGGAGGCGGGCTTTTTGTGCAAGATTTTGCGCGCGCGCCCAATCACCAGCCTTGCTGGCTTCATGAGACTGCGACAGAAAGCTCTTTATTTTCTCCACAAGGTCGAGTTGCGCGGCGCTCAGCCGCTTGTCCGCTGACTGTTGAAGATTCTTCTGCGCGACGCTGATGTCTTCGTCGGTTTTGTGCGCGTAGGTAGCCTGATCGTTGGCGGACATTTGCGGCGATATTAGCGGCGCCGGCGGGCGCGACGATTGCTCAGCAGGAGCTTCCGCAGTTTGGGGTTCGGACGTTTGTTTATGAGGAGGAGGAACTGGTTTTGGGCGCGGAGAGGCCACCGACAAAGGTGCAGTTGATGAAGGCGGCGGAGCCGGAGGAGGCGCTTCGGCCACTTCGGGAGGGGTCGCGGTAGTATCCGGCGCTACATTGGTCAACGGCTTGGAATCCGCCGGCTGGGGCATTGGCGTCGTTGCGACAGGCACCGCCGCCTTGACGGTTTTCTGCTCACATCCTGTGATCGCGAGCGCTGATGCGCTAGCTACGAGCACAATCAGACCTGCAGCTTTCTTGTTGCGGCTGGGCATTTATCTTTTCTCTTCAGCGAAGGGCTGGCTGAAGTCGCGGAGTTTTCCCGCCGAGGCTTCCAGGGACCGAGCCAGCGGCAATTCTACACGGAAGGTAGTTCCGCGCCCGACCTCCGAATCAAATTCTATCCGACCATTGTGCAACTGCACAAATCGAAACGTATTAGCGAGTCCTATTCCAGTACCTCCCGGCCTGGTAGTAAAGAACAGTTGAAAAATCTTCTTTTGATCCTCGGCAGAAATTCCTTTGCCGGAATCCGCTACAGCGATAATCGCCGAATCGCCGCTGCGGCGAAGGCTCAGCGTGATGCGGCCTCCGGGACTCGTAAACGCGCAGGCATTCAGTAGTAGATTCAGCACGGCTTGATGCATTAATTGAGTATCTACGAGAGTGGGAGGGAATTCTGACGGCAAATCTACCCGCAACTCCACGCCCGCTTGAGCGATCGCTGGGCGGGCGGCATCCAAAACATCGTCCAGCAATAGACGAAGATCAGTTTCTTCCAGTTTGAATTCCAGTGGTTTGGTGAAGTTGAGAAAGGTTTTCACGGCGCGATCCAGCCGGTCGATTTCGCTGTCCAACATCTTCACTGCTTGCTGCGCCTCGGGCTCCACCGGCATGTTGCCCTTCAGAACTTCAAGCCACAGCCGCATGGAGTTCAGAGGATTTTTTACTTCGTGTGCCACACCGGCGGTGACGCGTCCAAGAGCGGCCAGCCGCTCAGAAACGTGAAGCTGGTTTCCGATGCGTTCGATGGATTCAACGTCGCGCAACGTGACGAGCGTTCCCATGCGAACTCCATGCTCGCGGATTACTTGGGCGCTCAGACCCACCCGTTGCGCTCCGTTCGCCGCGTCCAGCATCACTTCGACGCTCTCCACGGGGATGATTTCGTCTCCCTCGATGCCTAAAGCGTGTCGGATCGGGCTTCCCGGGAGGAAAATCTCGCTGACGCGGCAGCCTCGAAGATCTTCGGGACGTCTGACGAGGAAATTTTCGACCGAAGGGCTTACCAAGACGGCGCGTCCGCCAGCGTTAAAAAGTAACAACCCATCTTCCAGGCCGCTCATGACCTGGTCCAGATTTTCGCGCAATGTGCTGAAAATCTCTCGCACATCACGAAGCTGTTTTCCAATGCCAACGATTTTCGTGCTTACCGCACCGAGTTCGTCTCCGCGCTCGACTGGCTCCAGGTCAAATTCGCCGGCCGATATGCGATCCAATTGAGCTGAAATCCGGTCAATGGGCGCGAGTGATACACGGCTAACTACGAAAGCAAGCAAAGTAGATAACAAAACAGAAGCCAGCGCGTACCATCCGGCGGACTCGAGCAACGAAGTAATTTCATTACGAATCAATGTGGAAGAAAGACCGATACGAATATCGCCAAAAGGTCCGGGACCCAAGTTGAAGGGGAGAGAATCTTCGAAGACCTGGGGCGGACCGTATAGTGTGCGAAGTTGCTGGAAAAATCCCCCGCGGACTAGCGTATTTACCGGCGGCCTGGCCGGAACTTTCTCTCCGCGGAGTGCTGCATCGCTTGAAACCAGAACGATGCCGTTGCGGTCACTGATCGTAATCTCGTAAATCGTCGGCGAGTAGCCCACCGCAGATTCGATCACGGAATTCAGCGAACTGCTATTATCGAACGTTCTGCGCGCGTATTCCCGCAAGTCATCAGGACTCAACGAAGCCGGAGAATCGCCGCGCTCCGACGCATCCGCCAAAGCATTCTGGCACGCCAGAAATACTTGTTGTGCAATGAACCGCGCGCGATCGTCCGCTTGGCGCAAGGTTTGCCGCGTGAGGCGCGCTATGTAAAGGGCAGAAACCGCTGTGACCACCGCTAATACCAGCAGCGAGATGGCCAGCGTGAATTTAGTTTTCAGGCTGAGACGCATTGACCCGCCCCGCCTCGTATTCTTTCAATTTGTTATGAAGTGTCTTCAGACTAATGCCCAGTAATTCAGCCGCGCGGGTTTTGTTTTGACTCGTAGCATTGAGCGTTTGCAGGATAAGCTCGCGCTCGGCGGCATCGACTGTTGTTCCAACCGGAAAACGCAGCGCGCCTAATCCTGAATTCGTGGTCGCCGGTGTGTGCCCGAAATCGGAAGCCAGATGTTGGCGCGATACTGTCCCGCGATCCGAGGCAATCGCGGCACGCTCCAACACATTGCGCAACTCGCGAACGTTTCCCGGCCATGGATAGGACTTGAAGAGGTCCATTACATCGCTACCCACACCCGCAACTTTCTTATGATGTTTCGCAGATATGTCTGCCAATAAGTGTTCAACAAGCTGAGGGAGATCTTCCTTGTGTTCCCTCATCGGCGGCAGATGAATGTGAAAAACATTCAAGCGGAAGTACAGGTCCTGGCGCAAATGGCCGTCTGCCACCGCTTCTTCCGGATTTTTGTTCGTGGCGGCAAGAACGCGCACGTCCACCGGCGTTTCCACCTTGCTGCCGAGCCGCCGAACCTTGCGGTCTTCCAGAACACGCAGCAGCTTCGCCTGCGTCTGCGCCGGCATTTCACCAATTTCGTCAAGTAACAACGTGCCGCCGTCAGCGAGCTCGAAGCATCCAATGCGTCGCTCGGCGGCGCCGGTGAAGGCCCCCTTTTCGTGGCCAAAGATTTCACTTTCCATCAACGATTCAGGAATTGCCGAGCAATTGATGGCGATGAACGGCCGCTCCGCACGGGGAGAAAGCATGTGTATAGAACGCGCCACCATCTCTTTTCCGGAGCCTGTTTCGCCGGTAATAAGGACGGAAGCAGTGGAAGGTGCGGCCATCTCGACCTGGCGCATCACGTCCTGCATTGCCGGCGAAGTGCCTACCAGCACGCCAAGTTTCCCCGCGCTTCGCAGGTCGCGCGTCAACGCAGCCACAGCCTGTTGGTCGCGCACCTTGCCGAAAGCGCGGTCCAGCAATGCTCGCAAAACAGGCGGCTTCAGAGGCTTTTCAATGTACCAATAGGCCCCCGCTTCAATCGCCTGGACCACGCGTTCATCGCTGCCGCGCCCGGTGATAATGATTACGGGAATTCGTTGTATGTCTTCGCCGAGGTGAGTCAATAAATCCAGGCCGTTCATGCCCGGAAGCTCAACGTCCAATAAAATCACGCTAGGCTGGAAATCTTGAAACTTGGCCAGCGCTTCTTCGCCGCTAGCAACGCCCAAGACTTCGAAATTCCATCGGCGGAGAAGGGCCTCATAGCCCTTACGGGCATTGTCCTCGTCTTCAACGATCAAAATGCGCGGAAGGGACGGCTTCTCGGATGGCATCTAGAACTGAATCTACCAGCAGTCCGGCGTAAATCCAAGAAGCACACGTCTGATCTCCGTCCCTATTACCCATGCTAGCCGGGCAGAAATGGAGATTTAGGCGCGTTTCAGCCGAAGTGCCCGTTCGAGTACCAACTCAAGCTTCGTATTCTCGTCCAACGTCAGTTCCTGGCCAATCCCTGAAGTGACCATAAACGCGGCGGCGGCACCCATGGCCGCTGCAATCGCCGCATCTTTATTGTCATGCGCCGCCATCCCAACCGACGCGCCCGCGAGTGCGCCCGCGGCGGCAGCTTCAGCCTCGGTCTGATGATTGCTTGAAGTTGCTTCGATCTCGCCTTCATGTTCGTACAACACGCGAATGGAATGAATACCGGGAGTGCCGATTAATTCCGCGATAAGCGGGACCCAGCCGTTCTGCGTGTGTATCTCATCGAACGCGAGCCACAGCTTGGCGCGCCCGGTCTGGCCGGCAGAAACAACTTTGTCGATGTGGCCACGAATCTCGGCCCCAGCGGGCAGCGTGGTTCCATCTGCCGAGACTATTTCCTCGAGCGTTCGAGCGCCAAACTTCTTCCCGCGCTTATCGTCCTTTGTGCTTAGCTTGTCGTGAAGGACTACCACAAAGCGCGTCCCGGCGTGAACTTCATACGGCGCGACGTTGGGGTTTTGCGAACCGGAATCTTGCGCTTGAGCTTGTACAGATAAACCAAGCGAGCCCAAAAGAATTAGCACGGCTAAAAGTTGCACTCGGTGTGACATGAAAACCTCCCGCTTTGATTTCACTCTTCGGCTTGAGAATAGCTGCTTATATCAGATGGTCCCTGCTACTAGCCGAGTGGCCTGGCAGTATTCAGAGAGTGCTGCAAAATTAAACCCTTCCAGGGCGGAAAGTTGCAAAAAATAGTTTTGGAAGCGCTAGCGCTGAATTATACTCGTCCCGCTTTCGCGATCTGCTCCTGGCGGGTCGCTGCCAACTCGTCGGGTCCCGGCGTCAAAATCCGCGGGTGCATGTAATTTCCCTACATATGCCGCCGTCTTGGATTGCAGCTTTCGCGCCAGGTTAAGAAAAGTTCGAGGCACCTGAAGTAAGGAGGGGTAATGAGATTCAGAGCCCGTGCAACACTCCTATTTTTATCAGCCCTTTTCCTTATTTCGCACCGGACTTTGGCCGACGACAGCAAACCAAAGAAGGATAAAGACGCCACCACCTCCCCCGCTTCCGCAAATGACCCGAACGCGAAGCCATCGCCGGATGCTACGAATGGCAGTACTTCTTCTGGCGCCGGCAGCCCCGCTGCACAACCTGCACCGCTAGCACCCAGCGCCGCTTCCAGCAGTGCGCCTCCCGTAGATCAGCCACAAAAGTGGGTTCCCATGCCGGCCTTGGATGGCACCCCGGGTCTCTTTACCATGGGCACCGGCGAAACGCTTCCCAAAGGCGGATTCGACATCGTCGCTGGCGTGAATAAAATTTCCCGCATGCCCGGCGATATCACGGTCCTGCAGGTGATTCCGTCGTTTGGCGTAGGACTTACGAATTGGTTCACCGTATTTCTTTCAATCGATGCCGATGAGCACATCCATGTGGATCAGCCAAGCCTGCTGAGTTTGAATTCCACAAATGGCCTGCAATATCTCAATACGATTTACAATCATTTCCTTCCGTGCGACACACCCGCAAACGCCTGCCCTCCCGCTTACGTGGAAGATTATCCGTTCGCTTCGCACAATGGAGGCGGCGTCGGTGAAATAGATTTGGGATTTAAGATTGGGCTGCTGTCCGAGCGGCGCGGGAAACCCTTCAGCCTCTCGATTCGCAATGATTTCTACATTCCCACTCAGACTGGATATTCCACTTTGCTATCGAATCAAGTGCAATCCGGAATGTTCAACTATGGGATCGGATTGGAAGCCAGCAAGAACCTGTTCCACCACAGCATCCTGGCAACGATCAATTGGGCCTATCGCTTTACGCGCGAGTCAGATTACACAGTCATCTTTAACGGCACGCCTGCTCCTGCGGTCTTGAAACTTGCAGATCAAATGCCCATTGGTGCGGGCCTGCAGATCTTCCCGGAGAAGCGTTTCCAAATCATTACGGAATACGACGGGCTGATTTACGTTGGCAAGCCAATTCAGAATACGACCTTCGGCGCACGCGATCCGGTCGATAGCGTGATGGGCTTCCGCTTATACGCGTTGAAGAATCTGGCGCTCGACGTCGCCTACCGCTACAACCTTAATTTGACGAACCACGAAGACCGCAACGGTTTTGTAGTGAAAGTCGCGTTCGCACGTGGGCCCGAAAAGCCACTACTGCCTGACAACGTGACAGCCTCCTGCTCCGCAGAGAAATCTTCAGTGATGGAAGGCTTGAATGAAAGTGTGGCAGCGACTGCTACGGCAACTGACGCGAATGGCCGTCCATTGAACTACACCTGGACCGCTTCTGGCGGAAACATTTCTGGCACAGGTCCGTACGTGCGTTGGGATTCGACCGGATTGGGGGCAGGGAATTACAGCCTCACCGCGCGAGTGGACAATGGAGCAGGCAATGATGCCAGGTGCTCAACTTCCATTGCTGTTCGTCCCAAGCCGGCACCAGCCGCGCCTACGATGTCGTGCACGGCGAATCCTTCCGCAGTGAACGCTGGTGAGCGTGCAACGATCACCGCGGTTGTAAACGATGTCTCGGGGACTCCCATTACATATAGCTGGCAGGCGAACGCCGGGCAGGTCATTGGAACCGGCGCGAGCGTTCAACTGGATACTTCGGGCCTAGCCCCCGGAACCTACACAGTGACAGGACGCGCAGAGAACGGCGTCCATAGCGCTTGCGATTGCTCTACGACTGTGACGGTCCAGGCGCCTCCTCCCGCACCAGAGGCCAGCAAAATCAGCGAATGCTCCTTCGCCTTGAACAGTGCTCGCACAGACAATGTCTGTAAGCGAGTTTTGGACGATGTCGCCGTGCGTTTGCAGAGTGATCCGAGAGCGAAAATTGTCGTTGTGGGGTATGCCGATGCCAAGGAGCGTGGGGCGCAGAAATTGGCTGCTCAGCGTGCCGACAGTGCAAAAAAATATTTGATCGAGAATAAGACCGTGGATGCCTCCCGTGTGGATGTCCGCACCGATAGCAGCGCAGGCAAAGAAGGCCGGCGTGCGGAAATTGTTCTCGTGCCGGAAGGCGCGACGTTTTAAATCTGGGAGCGCTTTGGATCTTAGGTTTGGAAACAGCAAAGCGATCATTGTCGCGGGCAGGAGTAGGTTGGACTCGGACCTTCCTGGACCTCGAATTTCTCTGGATCCTGGTAGGTCCCAGTGGGCTGTTCCCCGAACGCGAGCGCCGGCATCTAAACAATATGCATTATCTTTTTTGCACGCCGCGATTGGCTCTGACGGTTATATTCACTTTTTGTGTCCTCGGCATCCCAGCCAATGCACAGACTTGGACACCAGTGGGTCCGCCCGGTGGCGATGTCCGGGCGATGGTTTTTGACCCAGTCCGGCCCAACGTGCTCTACCTGGGGACTGCGGACGGCTATATTCTCTCCTCGCAGGATGCGGGCGAACATTGGGAATCACGCGGACGGGTGGCCAATGGCGTTATCACAACCATTATCGCGACTTCGGACAACTCCGGCGGGTTGTTCGCAGCGGTCTGGACCGGGGAGGCGAATGGAGAGGGTGGCGGAGTTTTTCTGAGCCGCGACGACGGAAGAACTTGGAGGGGATCGGGCCTTGAAGGCCATGCTGTACGTGCACTGGTGCAAGCGCAATCGGACAAAAATATTCTAATTGCTGGCGCGCTCGACGGTGTTTTTCGCTCCAATGATTGGGGAAAGACTTGGGAACGGATTACGCCGTCTGGAGATTCGGAACTCCGCAACTTTGATTCGCTGGCCATTGACCCGCAGGATCCAGGAACTATCTACGCTGGAACATTTCATCTTCCTTGGAAAACGGTAGATGGTGGAAGGCATTGGATGCCGATACATCGGGGGATGATTGACGACTCAGACGTCCTAAGCCTGGAATTGAGTCTCTCAAACCCGCAACAAATTTTCGCCAGTGCTTGCTCGGGAATTTACCGAAGTAACGATGCCGGCTCGAGTTGGAACAAGATCGAAGGCGTTCCCTATTCCGCGCGTCGTACTCTGACCATTCGAGAGGCTCCCTGGGACCCGGCGATTTTGTTCGCCGGAACAACGGAAGGGCTTTGGAAAACCAGCGATGGCGGAGCGCGGTGGCAGCGTATATCTCCAAGAGATTGGGTCGTTAATTCAATTGTGATCGAGCCCGGCACTTTCAGTTCATCCGGAAACAACAGCGCTGAATATTCAGTTGTGCATGGGCGATTGCTAATCGGAACCCGAGACCGCGGAGTATTGGGAAGTGATGACGGCGGTGCTCATTTCCGGGTGTTCAATACGGGATTTCATCATCGGCAAGTCATTTTACTTGCCGTAGACCGTGAGAAGACTGCGACGCTTGCCGCTGTTCTCACTAACTCACCGGACCAGGTTGTCCAGAGCGATGATGGCGGACAGAATTGGTTTGCGATCGATGCG